>Ga0307515_10012558_pt1 | contig 15928 bp, 13 predicted proteins | sample 17_EM_MG_FD_194513 | JGI IMG/M metagenome (GOLD analysis project Ga0307515, IMG submission 194513) | Populus trichocarpa ectomycorrhiza microbial communities from riparian zone in the Pacific Northwest, United States - 17_EM | ecosystem: Host-associated > Plants > Roots > Unclassified | place... | reverse complement strand
GCGCTCGTCCAGATCGCGATCGCCCTCGACGACCGGCTATCCGGCGACGCTCGCGTCGAGGCGCAGGGCCTGTACTTCGAGGCGCTCGACATCGCCGAGGCGGAGCGCCACGATCAGCTCGCCGCATTGATCTGGAGCCGGCTGACGTCGCTCGCCGCGCGGATGGATGCGGGGACCAAGAACGCGCATGCGTGGTGGCGTCGCGACGCCGCGGCGGTTCGCCGGATCGGCAACCCGGCCTACGAGCTGGCCCAGCTCCACCACCGGCTCGGCCAGATCTACTATCTCGACAGCGCGTACGCCAACGCGGCGGACGAGGAGAGCCGCGCGATCGCCGCGATCGCGGCGCTGCCCGCGCGCCAGGTCGAGCTGAGCAGCTACTACGACGGCCTCGCCATGGCGCTGGAGCCCCAGAATCGCATCGACGAGGCGGTCCGGATGCACGAGCGCGCCGTCGAGATCGCGGTCGACACCCTGGGGCCGTGTCACCCCGACGTGATCGTCCGGCAGATCAACCTGGGCAGGACGCTCGCCAGGCAAGGGCAGCTGGCGCGCGCGCGCACCGTGCTCGAGGCGGCCCTGGCGCTGATCCCGCCGAGCCATCGCGGTTCGTATCTCCCGGCGGCCAACCTGCATGGCTACCTCTCGGAGGTGAGCTACGACGAGGGCCGGCTGGACGATGCGGTCGCGCACGGCCTCGCCAGCCTGGAGATCAGCCAGCGCGCCGGCGCCCCGGACCAGCGCCTCGCAGAGGCCTACACGGTGATCGCCAATGCCGAGCTGAAGCGCGAGAATTTCGACGACGCGCTCGCGATGTACGAGCGCGCACGCGCGCTGCGCCGAGCGCTCGGCGACGACCACTACCAGGTCGGCGTCAACGAGGGCAGCATCGCCGAGGCGCTCGTCGGCCTCGCCCGCTACGACCAGGCGATGCCCCACGTCCGCGAGGCGGAGCGGATCTTCGAGCACGGCTCGGCGCGCGAGCGGCGGCTGGCGCCCTGGATCCTCACCGTGCACGGCGAGGTGCTCGTCGGCGAGCACCTCCGCGAGGACGCGGTCCCGGTCCTCGAACGAGCGCTGGCGCTGCTCGACAGCGCCGCGGATCCCTGCAACGAGGCGCTCGCGAGGTGGGCGCTGGCGCGTGCGCTGCACGGCCTGAAGCGGGATCCCGCCCGCGTTCGCGAGCTCGCCGAGCGGGCCCGCGCGCTGTTCGCGGCGCAAGGCAGCGCGAAGACCCGCGTCCGGGACGCGGTGGAACAGTTCATCGAACGGCTCTTGCCAGGTCCGGAACCGCGCAGCCCGCGGTCCGGCGACACGCTCACGAGATAGCAACACGACCAAAGAAAGGCACCATGTCGATGACGGACGGCACTCAGACTCTGCACGCCACTTCCAGCGCCCACGAGACCCGGCCACTCCAGGAACCGCCGCCGAGCAGCGGAGGGACGCAGACCCCGAAACGCCGGTGACCAGGCGTCGACGGAGGTGACCGCGGCACCTCCGTCACTTCCGCCCGCGGTAGCTCTCCAGATGGAGCCGACAGTCCCTGGCCCAGTCGTCCAGGCATGCGACGGTGGTGGTCAGATCCTGCGAGGTGCTCGTCATGCGATGCATCACCTCGCCGAGCTTCGCGCGCGCGCGCTGCAGACGCCCGCGCACGGTCCCGACCGCGATGCCGAGGACCTCGGCGATCTCCTCGGTGGTGAGGCTCTCCCAGTAGTGCAGCTCGAGCACGACCTGGTCATCGACCGGGATGCTGCGCAGTGCCTCGAGTAGCGCGCGGTGTTCTCGGCGTCGGACGACGAGCGTCGCCGGCCCAGGCTCGAGATCGCGCACCGAGGTCTCGTCGACGTTGATCGACGCACCGTTGCGGTAGCGCTGGCGCAGGTGCGCCTTCAACACGTTGTAGGCGATCCCGAAGATGTATAAACGGAACTGCTGGTTGTCTCTGATCTTCTCGCGATTCTTCACGCAGCGGATGAACGTCTCCTGGACGAGATCAGCCACGGACGTGCTGAGCTTGTTCAGGAAGAAGCGCTCCACCATGCTGTAGTAGCGCTCGAACAGCGCCTCACCGCTCGCTGCATCGTGCTGGCGCCAGCGCTCGAGCAGCTCCCCATCCGTGAGCTCCATCACTGCATAGTACCGTGCGAGGTGTTCGCGACAAACACCGCGAGCGAACGCGCGTTCTGCGCGCGCGCCTGGCGTCCGACCTCGCCCCACTCCGACCCTTCGCGTCCCACGCGCTCTCGGCCACGAAGGAGTTCGCGGCCTTCGAAGATCGGCCCGCGGCCGGGTCTCGGAGGCGCGGCGCTGTTAGCCCACGAGCCGAAGCCACCAGCCCGGCAGGATGCCGAGCTCGAGCACCAGCACCGGGCACAGCGCGATCACGAACATCAGGCCCGGCGACCGGGTCGGCACGAACGGCTGGTTGGCGTCGCGGAAGTACATCGCGGTGACGATCCGCAGGTAGTAGTAGATGCTGATCGCCGAGTTGATGACGCCGAGCACGACCAGCCACAGCAGCTGGCCGTCGTTGACCTCCATCGCCGCCTTGAACAGGTAGAACTTGCCGAAGAACCCGCCGGTCGGCGGCACGCCGCCGAACGACAGCAACAGCACGGTCATGGCGAGCGCGACCGCCGGGTGCTGCGCGCCCAGGCCGGCCCAGTCGTCGACCAGCAGCCGCTCGCGGTTCTTCGAGCCGACGAACCCCACGATCGCGAACGCGCCCATCGTGGTCGCGCTGTACGTGATCAGGTAGTAGATCAGGCTCGCGTTCGCGGTCTTCGAGCCCAGGCCGAGCGCGCAGATCCCGACCAGCAGCACGCCGGCGTGCGAGATCGACGAGTACGCCAGCATGCGCTTGATGTTGTCCTGGCGCACCGCGGTGATGTTGCCGATCGTGATCGTCAGCGCGGCGATCACGGCGAGCGGGCTGGCCCAGCCGAGCGCGCCGACCGGCACGACGTCGCCGCCGAGCGCGGTGCCGAACACGCGGATCATCGCGGCGATCGCCGCGGCCTTGACCGCGGCGGCCATGAACCCGGTCACCGGGGTCGGCGCGCCCTCGTAGGCATCGGGTGCCCACATGTGGAACGGCACCGCGGCGACCTTGAAGCCGAACGCGATCACCAGGAGGAAGGCGCCGAAGATCACCAGGCCCGGGTTGTTGGTCGCGGCCAGCGCGGACGCGAGCTGGGAGATCTTGGTGGTGCCGGCCGCGCCGTAGAGCAGCGCGATGCCGTACATCAGGAACCCGGTCGCGAACGCGCCGATCAGGAAGTACTTCATCGCGGCCTCGTTGCCGCGCCGCGACCGCCGCCGCATCGCGCACATCACGTAGACCCCGAGCGACATGTTCTCGATGCCGAGGAACACGGTGACCAGGTTGGCGGCGTGGGCGAGGATCACCATGCCCGACGCCGACAGCAGCATCACGCCGTAGTACTCGCCGATCTGCCAGTCGTGCTCGCGCTGGTGTGCCGGCGAGGTCAGCGCGGCCAGCGCGGTGGTCACCGCGAACAGCGCCGACAGCACGTAGCCGGTGCGATCGGCGACCAGCATCTCGCCGAGCAGCATGATCTGGGCGCCCTCGGGGACCTGGCGGTACAGCACCACCGAGGCGACCGCCGACGCCAGCGCGCCGGCGACGGTGAGCGTGACCAGCGCGGCGCGATCCTTGCCGCGATAGAACGCCTCGGCGAGCACCAGCAGCATGCCGGTGATCGCCAGGATGAGGTACGGGGCGAGGTAGGCCAGGTCCATCGTGTCGAACGTCATGGCGTGGGCCTCCCAGGGGCCGCGCTGCCGTCGCCGGCGGGTGCCGCGCCCGGCGCAGGAGGCGGCGCCGCGCCCGGTACAGGCGGCGGTGCCGCGCCCGGTGCGGGCGGTGGTGCCGCGCCCGGTGCGGGCGGTGGTGCCGCGCCCGGTGCAACGGGCGGCGCTCCGCCCGGTGCCCCCGGGCTTCCGCTACCGGCGCTCCCCGAGCCGGCGCCCTTGGTGGCGTCGGCGGGAGGCCGAGGCGCGGTGAGCTGCTCGCAGTTGGTGGTCACCCCGAACGTGTGGGGCGGGCCGTCGCACTCGGCGACGCGACGGCCGAACTCGCGGGTGAACTTGGTGACCGAGGGCTCCATCACCTGGAGCAGTGGCTTCGGCAGCATGCCGAGCAGGAAGATGCCGATCACGAGCGGCACGAAGGTCAGGAGCTCGCGGCCGTCGAGGTCCGACAGCCGTCCGTTCTTGGCCTTGTCGAGCTTGCCGAAGAACACCTTCTGGAACATCCAGAGCAGGTAGACCGCGCCGAGCACCACGCCGGTCGCGGCCAGCCCGCCGAGCAGCCGCGGCATCGGCAGCGAGTAGCCCTTCGGCAGGGTATCGCCGGCGATGAACGTCCCCAGGATGGTCAGGAACTCGCCGACGAAGCCCGACAGCGCCGGCAGGCCGGCCGAGCCCATCGTGATGATCAGGAACAGCCCGGCGAACACCGGCATCTGCTTCCAGATCCCGCCGTACTCGGCGAGCCGGCGGGTGTGGCGCCGCTTGTACAGGACGCCGATGCCGAGGAACAGCCCGCCGGTGGTCAGGCCGTGCGACAGCATCGCGTAGATCGATCCGGAGATGCCGTACGTGGTCAGCGTGAACACGCCGAGCGCGCAGAACCCCAGGTGCGAGACCGACGAGTACGCGACCAGCTTCTTGACGTCGTCCTGGGCGAACGCGACGAACGCGCCGTAGATGATGCCGATCACCGCGAGGATCGCGATCGCCGGGGCCCAGACCGCGGCGCCGTGCGGGAACATCGGCATCGCGAACCGCAGGAACCCGTAGATCCCGAACTTGAGCAACACGCCGGCCAGGATCACCGAGCCGGCGGTCGGTGCCTCGACGTGGGCGTCGGGCAACCAGGTGTGCAGCGGGAACAGCGGGATCTTGATCGCGAACGCGAGCGCGAACGCGGCGAAGCACCAGACCTGGGCGTTGTGGGGCAGCGCCACGGTCAGCAGGCGCTCGAGGTCGGTGGTGCGGCTGTCGAGCACCGCGCCGGCCTTGACGTAGACGTAGAAGATCGCCACCAGCATCAGCAGCGAGCCCACCATCGTGTAGATCACGAACTTGATCGACGCGTAGAGCCGGCGCTGGCCGCCCCAGATGCCGATCAGCAGGTACATCGGGATCAGCATCACCTCCCAGAACACGTAGAACAGGAACACGTCGAGCGCGAGGAACGCGCCGAGCATGCCGGTCTCGAGCACCAGCATCGCGGCGATGAACTCGCGGACGTTGCGCTCGATCTCGCGCCCGGTGCCGAGCAGGGTCAGCGGCATGAGCAGCGTGGTCAGGACCACCAGGAACAGCGAGATGCCGTCGACGCCGGTCTTGAAGTGGGCCCCGAGCACGGGGATCCACTCGACGTCGAACACCAGCTGGAAGCTACCGTCCCCCTTGGGGTTGAAGTAGCGGAACATCATCAGCGAGACCAGGAACGTGACCACCGTGAACGCCATGCCGAGGCCGCGGTGCAGCGAGGTCTCGGATTTCGGCGTGCACATCACGAACAGCGCGCCGAGCAGCGGCAGGCCGAGGATCAGCGGGAGGACGAATGCGCCGGGCATGACTACTTGGCCCCTTCGGGATCGAGTGGTCGCTCCGCCGGCCCGCCGGCCGAGCCAGCGGACGGTGCCGGTGCCGACGGCGGCGGCCACCACGTCTTGGCCTCGTTGAGCTTGACGTTGTTCAGGCTGATCGTGCGAGTCACCTTGACCTCGCGGCGGGTGACCGGGTCCTCGACCCACATCGTGATCGGCCCGTCGTAGCCGGTCACCGTCACGTCGCGCTTGTCGAGCAGCTCGCCGGGCCGCGCCGGATCCTTGTCCTGCTTGCCATCGCCGTCGAGGTCCCAGCGGATCCTGGCGGCGCCGGCCATTCCGGATCCGGGATCGGCGTGGAGCTGGATCTGGTTACCGACGATCGTGTAGTCGAACGTCGGCTTCTTGCGGCAGTCGGTGATCACGAACACCAGCGCGCCGCCGATCACCACGCCGACCAGGTAGCGCTGGACGTTGCCGTTCTGGAACCAGCGCGAGACCCGGCCGAAGATGCCGATCACGAACGCCGAGCCGTTGACCGCGACGGTGTCGACCACGAAGCGATCGACGATCTCGAACAGCCCGCGGGCGACGACCTTGAACGGCCGCACGATGGCCACGTCGTAGGCCTCGTCGACCCAGAGCTTGGCCTTCGACGCGCGGTAGACCGAGGCGAACCAGCCGTGCTGGGTCCATCCGTCGACGGTGCGGGACGGCCCGCGGCCGTAGAACAGCCACGCCCCGGCGATGCCCGCGCACGCGACCAGGAACGCGACCACCAGCAGCACCACGGTGGTGCCGTTCGACAGCTCGCCGGAGATCGGGCCACCCGGCAGCCCGTGCTCGCCGACCCACTGGTGGGTCACGCTGGGCTCGAGCCAGTGCGCCAGCGCGTGCATGAAGCCCGGCAGCTCGAAGTGCTCGAAGTGCGGCACGCCGATCCAGCCGATCACCGTCGCGAACACCGCGAGCACGATCAGCGGCACGGTCATCGACGGCGGCGACTCGTGCGCTTGCTTCGCCGGCTCGGACCGGCCCTCGCTCGCGAACACCAGGAAGTACAGCCGCCACATGTAGAACGCGGTGCCGAGCGCGCCGATCAGGAGGCCGGCCCACAGCACCTTGCCGTACCAGACCGGCCAGCCCTCCGGATGCACGGCGAACGCGCCGCCGAGGATCTCGTCCTTGGAGAAGAACCCCGACAGCGGGAAGATGCCCGCGATCGCCAGGCACGAGATCAGGAACGTGATGTGGGTGATCGGCAGCCGGCGGCGCAGCCCGCCCATCGTCATGATGTCGCCCGGCGTGGCCGAGCCCTCATGCTCGAGCGCGTGCATCACCGAGCCGGCGCCGAGGAACAGGCAGGCCTTGAAGAACGCGTGGGTGCCGAGGTGGAAGATCGCCGCGGTCCAGTTGCCGGTGCCGGCGGCGACGAACATGAAGCCGAGCTGCGATACCGTGGAGTACGCCAGCACCTTCTTCATGTCGGTCTGGGCGAACGCCATGAACGCGGCGGCGAGCGCGGTCAGGAGGCCCACCGTCGCCACCACGATCAGCGCCGTGGTCGACGCGGCGTAGAGGAACGACAGCCGGCACACCATGTAGACGCCGGCGGTCACCATGGTCGCGGCGTGGATCAGCGCGGAGACCGGTGTCGGACCGGCCATCGCGTCGGGCAGCCACACGAACAGCGGCAGCTGCGCCGACTTGCCGCATGCGCCGATGAACAAGAGGATCGCCGCCGCCGCGGCCAGGCGCTCGCCGCCCCAGAACGGGACGTCGACGTAGGCCGGGCCCACCGCCGCGCTCTTGAGCACGGCGAAGTCGAGGCTGCCGCCGTTGTCCAGGCTGTTGTTCTTGGTCGCCCAGAACAACAGGAACATCCCGAGCAGGAACGCGAAGTCGCCGATCCGGTTGACCACGAACGCCTTGCGCCCCGCGCTGGCGAACGCCTCGTTCTCGTACCAGAAGCCGATCAGGAGGAACGAGCACAGCCCCACGCCCTCCCAGCCGATGAACATCACCGGCATGTTCGCGGCCAGGACCAGGATCAGCATCGAGCCGGTGAACAGGTTCAGGTAGCCGAAGAACGCGCTGTAGCGCGGATCGTGGGCCATGTACCCGGTCGAGTAGATGTGGATCAGCATGCCGACGAACGTGACGATCAGGACCATCACCGCCGACAGCGTGTCGAGCCGGAACGCGAGCTGGGCCTTGAACGAGCCGGCCTCGATCCAGGTGTAGACCACCGTCGAGAGCCCGGCGCCGCCGCGCCCTGCCCGGAACTCGGACAGGAGGTCGCCGAACACCAGGAACATCGCGAGGCCGAACGAGCCGGCGACCGCCGCGATCGCGACGGTGTGCACGGTCTGCTTGGACACCCGGCGCCCGAGCACCAGGTTGAACAGCGCGCCGACCAGCGGCAGGAGCGGGATCCACGCCAGGAGCGGCAGCCCCAGGAACTGTACGGTTGATTGGTCCATGCTAGTGCCTGAGCGTGGTGAGGCGGTCGACCTCGACGTTGCGCCGGCCGCGGAACACCGCGACCACGATCGCGAGCCCGACGGACGCCTCGGCGGCGGCCACGGCGATCACGATCAGCGCGAAGGTGTGCGCCGACAGATCGCCCCACATCCGCGAGAACGCCAGCAGCGTGACGTTGGCGGCGTTGAGCATCAGCTCGACGCTCATCAGGATGATCAGCGCGTTGCGGCGGAACAGCACGCCGCCGACGCCGATCAAGAACAGCACGGCCGCGAGCACCAGGAAGTGCCCGTAGCCGATGTTCCATACCAGATCGCTCATGCAGCACCGCCTTCCGGGTGGCTGGGCGCGTCGCCCGCGAGCGGATCGTTGTCGTCGCCGGCGTTGTCGCCGCCCGGGCGCAGCGGCCGGGCGATCGCGATCGCGCCGACCACGGCGACCAGCAGCAGCACCGAGATCGCCTCGAACGGGAACAGCCCGGGGCCGAACAGGTCGGTGCCGACCGCGCCGATCGTGCCCCAGTCGTGGCCCTGCGCGGTGGGCAGCGGCGCCGCGTTCGCGAGGTCCACGTTGGGCGGCTGGACCCGCACCAGCATCATGATCAGGCGCCCGACCAGGTAGAGGATCGCCAGGCCGCCGATCGCCTGACCGGCGCGCCCCGCCGGCGCCACCGGCTCGTCCTCGGGCCGGTTCAGGATCATCACGACGAACACGAACAGCACCATGATCGCGCCGGCGTAGACCAGCATCTGCACGATCGCGAGGAACTGGGCGTACAGCATCATGTAGATCGCGGCGATGCCGAGGAAGCTGCCGACCATGCCCATGACCGCGGCGATCAGGTTGCGCCGGCTGACCACGAACACCGCGCCGCCGACCGTCGCGAACGCGAACAACCAGAACATCAGCGCCAGGGACTTGCTCGACGACGCGACCAGATCGTTGTGCGTGTAGGTGATGCTCTGGATGGTCTTGCCGTCGGTCGTGATATCGACCGACGCGGTGCGGCCGTCGGGGAACGCGGCCAGGGCCTCGACCCGGTCGATGTCGCCGACCGCGATGTCTGCGGTGGCGGCCTCGGCGCGGTGGGTGCGGCACGTGATGCTGGTCGCCGTCCTGAGCTGGTCCTTGACCTTGGCCTGGACGGCGGGCGGGCACGGCGCCGGGGTCACCGGCGGCGCGCACGCCACCAGCGCGAGCGCGGCGATGGCGGCGGCGGCGCTGCCGGCGGCGCGGACGATCACGAGCGGGGTCCGGATCATGCGGCCTTGCCCTTCCGGTCGGCGATCTTGGCCTCGAAGTCGGCGCGGAACTTGGTGAGGAACCCGAGCATCGGCCACGCCGCCGCGTCGCCGAGCGCGCAGATCGTGTTGCCGGCGATGCCGTGGGCGATGCTGGCCAGGAGCTCGAGATCGCCGTCCTTGCCGTGGCCCTCGGCCACCCGGCGCGAGACTTTCTCGAGCCAGCCGCAGCCCTCGCGGCACGGCGTGCACTGCCCGCACGACTCGTGGGCGAAGAACTTCATGATCCGCCAGACCGCGCGCGGGATGTCGGTGGTGTCGTCCATCACGACCACGCCGCCCGAGCCCGCCATGGTGCGCAGCTGGCGCCCGCCGCCGAGGTCGAACGGCTGGCCGGGGCGGACCATCACGGGCTTGATCCGCTCGTCGGTCTGCAGCGCGTCGAACTCGCACGGCACGTCGAGCTCGCTGGCGTCGAGCGGCGGCATCGACACGCCGCCCGGGATCACCGCCTTGATCTTGCGGCCCTTCCAGACCCCGCCGCACACCTCGTTGATCATCTGCGTGAACGTGATGCCCATCGGCAGCTCGAACACCCCGGGCTTGTTGACGTGGCCCGACACGCACACGATGCGGGTGCCGCCCGAGCGGCCGGTGCCGAGCGCGTTGAACCACGCCCCGCCCTTGTCGATGATCGCCGGGACGTTCATCAGGGTCTCGACGTTGTTGACGATCGTCGGGTTGCCGAACAGGCCCTTGACCGCGGGGAACGGCGGCTTGAGCCGGGGCTGGCCGCGCAGGCCCTCGAGCGAGTTGAGCAGCGCGGTCTCCTCGCCGCAGATGTACGCGCCCGCGCCGCGGTGCACGGTGAGCTGGACCTCGGTGCCGGTGCCCAGGATGTTCTTGCCGAGGTAGCCCCGCGCGTAGGCCTCGGCGACCGCCTTCTGCAGCACGACGTACTCGCGCATCATCTCGCCGCGGATATAGATGTAGTTGTGCACCGCGCGGAGCGCGTGCGCCGAGATCACCATGCCTTCGATCAGCAGGTGCGGATCCCAGTACATCAGCTCGCGGTCCTTGCAGGTCCCGGGCTCGGACTCGTCGGCGTTGCACACCAGGTGCACCGCCTTGGCATCCTTGGGCACGAAGCCCCACTTGACCCCGGTCGCGAACCCGGCGCCGCCGCGGCCGCGCAGGTTCGACGCCTTGACCTCGGCCGCGACGTCCTCGGGGCGCATCGCCAGCGCCTTGCGCAGCTGGCTGTAGCCGCCGGTCTTCTCGTAGCCCGGCAGCGTGCGAGCATCGTTGTTGCCGAACCGCGCGGTGACGATGTGCGTGCCGATCTCCGCGGGCATCTAGACGACCTCCGACTCGGGGTGGGGCTGCGCCTTGAGCCGGTCGATGATGTTGCCGACCTGCTCGGGCTTGATGTCGAGCAGGTACTCGGTGCCGACCGCCGCGCACGGCGCGTTGGCGCAGGCCGCGATGCACTCCTCCTCGATCAGCGTGAACTCGGCGTTCGACTCGCCGCGCTTGAGCCCCAGCCTGGCCTCGAACGCCTCGAGCACGGCGTAGCCGTCGCGCAGCATGCACGAGATGTTCGTGCACATGCGGATGGTCTGACGCCCGCCGGGCTCGCGGCGGTACATGGTGTAGAACGTCGCAACGCCATAGACGTGCGCGTAGGGCAGATCGAGCGTCCGCGCGACCAGACGGAGCGCGTCATCGGACAGGTGCCCGTGCTCCTTCTGTGCGAGGTGGAGCGCCGCCATCACCACCGGCTGCTTGGTGGGATACCGCTCGCATGCCGCCGCGATCTTCTTCTGTGCGTCCGCGGAGAATTCAAGTGACATCGGGATGTTGCCTTGGGCGAACCGCGGGAAAAATAGGGGGTCGCGCCAGCGGCGTCAATCGGCCTGCCCCGCAATCCGCCGTGACCGGGCCGTGATAGATCGTCCCGGATGGCCGATGTCCCGCTCAACCGCCTCGAGCGGTTCGCCGTTCGCTTCGCCGAGCTCGCCAACCAGGATCCGCGGGGCAAGTGGCTACAGACCCGGTTCTTGCGGGGCGTTTCGTACGTCTGGGTCCGGGCGGCGATCGCCCGCCGGATCCTGGTCGAGGGCCTCGACGACCTGATGGCGCTCACCCCCGACACCGGCGTGATGCTGGTGTCCAACCACCGGAGCTTCTTCGACCAGTACGCGATGCTGCTGGCCTGCTACATGGGCCCGGTCCCCTGGGCCAAGCACCTGTACTTTCCGGTCCGCTCGAACTTCTTCTACGACCAGCCGCTCGGGGTGGTCGTCAACGCCGTCGTCGCAGGTGGGGCGATGTATCCGCCGATCTACCGCCAGGCGGAGCGCCGGGCGCTCAACGACGATGCCCTCGACCGGATGGTCGAGATCGTGCGCCGGCCGGGCAACGTCCTGGGCATGCACCCCGAGGGCACCCGCGGCAAGGGCCCCGACCCCTACACGTTTCTGCCCGCGCAGCCCGGCGCCGGCAAGCTCGCCCTGATCGCCCAGCCGATGGTGATCCCGGCGTTCATCCACGGCCTGAGCAACGACGCGATCGGCGACATCCGCGCCAACTTCGCGCGCGACGCCCGGCGCGCGCACGCGATCGTCCTGGTGTTCGGCCGTCCGATCGACTACGCCGACCTCTGCGTCGAGAAGCCGCGCCCGACGCTGTACAAGAAGTGCGCCGACCGCTTCATGATCGAGGTCGGCAAGCTCGCCGTGCGCGAGCGCGAGCTGCGCGCCGATTTCGCCGCCGGGCGGATCGCCGAGGACGACCCCCGCTGGCTCGACGACCGCCCGGTCAGCCGGCTGTACGCCCGCGAGGGCCGGGCGTAGCCGATCGGACGGCTAGCCCTGGCGGCGCTGCTGCAGCAGCTTGGCGGCGTACGGCGCGTGGTACGTGATGATGATGTCGCTGCCGGCGCGGCGCATCGACAGGAGCGTCTCCATCACGATCCGCTCCTTGTCGATCCAGCCGTTGGCCGCCGCGGCCTCGACCATCGCGTACTCGCCGCTGACGTTGTACGCCGCGATCGGCATGTTGATCTCGTCCGAGACCGCGCGGATCACGTCGAGGTACGCCAGCGCCGGCTTGACCATCACGATGTCGGCGCCCTCGGCGACGTCCATCGAGACCTCGCGCACCGCCTCGGCGACGTTGGCCGGATCCATCTGGTAGCCGCGGCGATCGCCGTGCTGCGGCGCGGAGTCGACCGCCTCGCGGAACGGCCCGTAGTAGCCCGAAGCGTACTTGGCCGAGTACGCCATGATCGCGACCTGGTCGAAGTGCTCCTCGTCCAGGCTCTCCCGGCACGCGCCGACGAAGCCGTCGAGCATGCCGCTCGGCGCGATCACGTCGGCGCCGGCCTTGGCGTACGACACCGCGGCGCGCGCCAGGTTCTCGAGCGTGGCGTCGTTGTCGAGCTCCTTGTCGCGCAGGACGCCGCAGTGCCCGTGATCGGTGTACTCGCAGAAGCAGGCGTCGACCATCACGACCATCTCGGGGCACTGCTTCTTGATCGACCGGATCGCCTTCTGGACGATGCCGGTGTCCTTCCACGCCTCGCTGCCGACCGCGTCCTTGTGCTCGGGGATGCCGAACAGGATCACCGCCGGGATGCCCAGATCGTGGGCCCGCGCCGCGTGCTCGGTCGCCTTGTCGACCGAGAGGTTGTACTGCCCCGGCATCGACGAGATCGGCTTCTCGACCCCGGTGCCCGGCACGCAGAACAGCGGATAGACGAAGTCATCGACGGACAGCCGCGTCTCGCGGACCATGCGGCGCAGCGTCTCGGTCCGGCGCATCCGGCGCGGGCGATAATCGGGGTAGTTCATGATCGAATGGGATACACCGCCGACACCGCCTTGGCCAAGCGTTCTGGCGTGGGCCCGTCGGCGATGACCACGGTCTGCGCCCCGGCGTCGCGCAGCGCGGCGGCCGTGGTCTCGCCGATCGCCGCGAACGGCGCCGAGATCCCGCGGATCGGACACAGCGCGTCGAGCGCGCGGACCTGCGAGGGTGCGAACACCGCGCACACGCCGGCGGCGCCGCCGCGCAGCAGCGCGAGGCCGCGCGCGAGCGCCGGGTCACCGGCGGCGGCCGGCACCGTGCGGTACGCGACCACGGCGTCGACCTCCACCCCGGCGCCCTGCAGGATCGCGATCGCCTCGTCGCGGCCGCCCTCGGCGCGCGGCACCAGCACGCGGCGCCCCGCGAGCGCCCGCGCGTCGAGCAGCGCCCGGGCGAGCGCCGCGCCGTCGCGCGCCCCGGGTGGGACCTGGGCGGCGATGCCGGCGGCCTCGAGCGCCCGCGCGGTCGCCGGCCCGACCGCCCAGACCTCGGCCAGCGCGCTGCCGCCTCGCCGGCCCCGGGCCGCGTCGAGCGCCGCCGCGGCGCGGGCGCTGGCCACGACGATCGCCGCGTGGCCGCCGCGCGCGATCGCCCGGACCAGCGCCTGGGGATCCTCGGCCGGCGCGGTGCAGGTCACCGGCAGCGCCACCGCCTCGAGCCCGAGCGGCGCGAGCGCGGCCGCGTACGGCGCCGCCGCCTCGGGATCGCGCGTGATCACCGCGTAGGCCACCCCGGCTACTCTACGTGACCCGGCGCGCGAACGCTCGCGCGCGTGCTGTGCCGTGCTAGCGTCGGCCCGTGCGCTGGATGATCGCGATCGCCGTCCTCGGAAGCTGTTCGTCGAGCAACAAGCATGACGACGGCCCCACCGTGCCGCCGCAGGCGCATACCGCGGCCCAACCCTCCCCGACTCCGCCGGCTGCCCCCATGCCCAAGGTCCACCTGTCGGCCCCGCAAGGCGATATCGCCGTCGAGGTCGAGATCGTCTCGACGTCCGCGCAGATCGAGCGCGGCCTGATGTACCGCGAGCACCTCCCGCCGGATCAGGGGATGCTGTTCCTGATGAAGGAGGAGAAAAACTGGCCGTTCTGGATGCGCAACACGCTCATTCCGCTGGATATCATCTACATCGCGCATGACATGACGATCACCGGCATCGTCGAGAACGCCGAGCCGCGGACCGAGACCTTGCGCGATGTCGGCCGGCCCTCGCTCTTCGTCCTCGAGGTCAACGGCGGGTTCTCCGCCGCCCACAAGATCGCCGCCGGCACCAAGGTCCAGTTCGAGGGTGTGCCGCGCTGACTCACCGCCCGCTACCTGGGTGGAATTCGCACCGTGCGTCCGCGTCGGACATGGTGCAAGTCACGGTGTGGGTCCCGAAAATGGGCTTATTGTGTGCTCGCGCGGTTCTGCGATAGAACCGCTTTAGTTGAACCTAGCCCAGGGGACTCCATGACGTCCAATTGCTCGTTCCTCGTCGCAGGCATCTGCGCTCTTCCACTGACGCTCGCTGCCTGCGGCGGCAGCTCGGAAACCACGATCACACCCGAAGGCACGCACCACACCTACGTGGTCAGCAAGGCATCCGTGCCGGCCACCGACCCGCAGGTACGCGAGTTCGGCCTCGACCTGGGCGCCAAGACCTCGGCCACGCCGGACGGCACCCTCGACAACGCGCTCGGCTCGACGCTGAGCGCGCTCGCCGCGCTCAACTTCGACATCCAGGGCACGATCACCACGGCCGTCGACACCGGCTCGATCATCCTGCTGCTCGACTTCCAGACCAAGGACTTCACCAACGCGAGCGCCTCGGGGCTCGCCGTCAAGCTCGGCACCGGCCCCACCCCGGCGGCGTGCAGCAGCCCCACCGACACGGTCTGCCGCCATCACCTCGATGGCTCGGCGTCGTTCAAGATCGCCACCGACTCGCCCAACGATCCGGCGATCGCCGGCAAGGTCGTCAATGGCACGTTCACCGGCGGCCCCGGCGACCTCACGCTGCAGATCGCGATCGGCAGCGCGACCGCGCCGATCAAGCTCGACCTGCTGCACGCCCGCGCCAAGGTGACCGGGATCTCCGACACCGGCATCACCAGCGCGATCGTCGGCGGCCTCGTGCTCCAGACCGACCTCATGACCTCGATCGGCCCCGCGATCCAGACCCAGATCGTCGGCATCCTCGATCGCGACTGCAAGGGCGCGCGGACGCCGCCGACCTGCGGCTGCACCGCCGGCACCACCGGCGCGACCGTGGTCGGCGCGCTCGACGGCGACATCAGCGCCGCCGACAAGAACTGCGTGATCACCACCGAGGAGGTCCTCGGCTTCCCCGTGGTCAAGGCGCTGCTCCAGCCCGACTCGTGCAGCATGGATACCTGCGCGAAGGCCGACGCGCTCGGGATCGGCATCAAGGTCGAGGCCGTCAAGGCCACGTTCTGATGTGACCTGCGCCCCGGCGATGTCGATGAGCCAGCGGGCACGACGGCTCGGTATGGCGGCGGGGTGCCTCGCCGCCGCGGTCGGTTGCGGCGACAACAGCAAGCGCGCCGCCGACGCGATGCCCGCGATGGACGCGGTCGGCCCCGTGGACTCCGCGGACGCCGCCGTGATCCCGCAGGGCCCGCACCACGGCTACGTGGTGAGCAGCCTGTCGGTGCCGGCCATCGATGCCCAGGTCCGCGACTACGCGTTCGACCTGGGCAGCAAGACCTCGGCGATGCCCGACGGCATGACCGAGAACACCGT
>Ga0307515_10012557_pt1 | contig 15928 bp, 17 predicted proteins | sample 17_EM_MG_FD_194513 | JGI IMG/M metagenome (GOLD analysis project Ga0307515, IMG submission 194513) | Populus trichocarpa ectomycorrhiza microbial communities from riparian zone in the Pacific Northwest, United States - 17_EM | ecosystem: Host-associated > Plants > Roots > Unclassified | place... | reverse complement strand
GTGCAGTGTTCCACGCTATGCGGTACTTATGGGCCAGCGGATTTGCCTTCGTGGCAAGGCGCAAACCGCAGCGATACCCGTAGGTATCGCGAGGATTTGCAACGCCGCCACGGAGGCAAAGGCGCGGTTCCATAAGTGCTGCATAGCGTGGAACACTGCACTAGACGCCGAGGTAACGCCCCGGGCGGTGGTTGAGCACCAGGATCGCGCTCAGCGCCGCCGCCCCCAGCAGCGACTGCAGCACCTTCTGCGGCTGCACGACGAAGAGCGCGGTGGCGACGACGACGCAGTCCGCCGCCATCTGCACCTTGCCGGCGCTGATGCCGTGCCGTTCCTGCAGCCACTGCGCCAGGATGTTGACGCCGCCGACGCTGGCGCGGTGGCGCAGCAGCGCCAGCAGACCGAAGCCGATCAGGAAACCGCCGAGCACCGATGCCACCCAGGGATCGAGCCGCTCGAAGCTGACGACACGCGGCGCCAGCGTGGTGCAGAAGGACACGCCGGCCACGGCGGCGAAGCTCTTCAGGGTGAACTCGGCGCCGAGGCGGCGCCAGGCCAGCGCGAAGAAGGGCAGGTTGAGCACGAAGAACCAGAGCCCGAGGCCCGATCCGGTGGCATAGCTGACCAGGAACGCCGCCCCGGCGACGCCGCCGGTCAGCAGCCCGGCGTGGGCGAACATCGTCAGCCCGAGCGCGACGAACAGACAGCCGGCGACCAGCGCATGCGCATCGTCGAGCCAGCCGTGCTCGACCGCTGGCGTTGCCGCCGGAGAGTTATCGGACCCCTGCATGAGGGGAGGCCAATGCATGCCGCGTGCCAGGCTGCGGCACGCCCGCGGCGCTGTCAGCTCGGCCGGGCCGCGAGCCTGGCGTCGACTTCCTTCAGCTTGCCCGGCGCCGCCTCGTCGCCATTGCGGGCCGCGATGTCGTACCAGTAGCGCGCCAGGCGCAGGTCCTGCTCGACGCCGTCGCCTTGTTCGTACATCGACGCCAGCAGGTACTGCGCGCCGACATCGCCGCCCTTGGCGGCTTCGCGGTACCAGCGTGCCGCTTCGGCGGCGTCCTTGCGCGCGCCGCGGCCGAGGTAGAAGGCGGTGCCCATCGCCACCTGCGCGTCGACGCTGCCACTGGTGGCGGCCACTTCGTACCAGCGGTTGGCGAGCAGCAGGTCGCGCGGCCCGAACTGGCCGTTCTCGAAAGCCTGGCCGAGCATGAACTGCGCGGTGACGAATCCGCCTTCGGCCGCACGCGTGAGCAGGCGCTGCGCCAGCGCCAGGTCCGGCTTGGGCACCTCGCCGCGCACGTGCATCACGGCGAGGTTGTATTCGGCGGCCGGCACATGGCGGCGCGCCAGCGATTCGAAGGCCGCGCGGGCCTCGGCCGCGCGGCCGGATTCGTAGTCGAGCACGGCGCGGTCCAGCTCGCGCTGCAGGCGCACGGGCAGCGCCGGCGCCGCGCCGGCAACGCAGGCGGCGCACAGTGCCGCGGCCATGGCGGCCATCCTGAAAGGCATCTTCATCGTGCCGTCGACGATACGCGTTGGCGCGGCGCGCTGCATCCGCCGCCGCGCCGGCCCCGTAATCCAGAAGCGCGCTGCCGCCGCGCCACCTTCGAGGAGAGCCGCATGCCGTCGTCAGCACCGCAGCTGCAAACCCGACTGCGCGACCCGGGAATGGATCCAGACCCTCCGCCGGGCCGTAAGCCCAACGTGGTGCCTCTGGACGGGCGCCGGAGGAGGGCGATCGATGGTTCCGCGGTCTCGACGCCGGCGCCCCGGGGTGCCGACATGAGCGGCGCGCTGGCCGAGGTGCTGCCGCTGCCGCGGCCCGATGCCCTGCCGTTGTGGGATGAGGCCGAAGACGACGCTGAAGATGACCATGAGGCCGCCGCCGAAGCCACGCACTGCGACGAGCCGGCGCCCCCGCGCGCCGCCGCCGCCGACCTGGACGACGCCGCGCTGGCATCGCTGATCGAGCGCATCACCCGTCAGGACGAGAAGGCACTCGAAGCGCTGTACGACGCCACCAGCGCGCGGGTCCACGGCCTGGTGTTGCGCATGATGCAGCGCGCGGCGCTGGCCGAAGAGGTGGTCGAAGACACCTACTGGCAGGTCTGGCGCCAGGCGCCGCGTTTCGACGCCGCGCGCGGCCGGCCGATGACCTGGCTGCTGGCGATGGCGCGTTCGCGTGCCATCGACGCCTTGCGCCGCGACGAACGTTTCCGCCACGAAGAACTGCCCGAAGAAGGTTCGGCCGACAACGACGGGCACACGCCGCCGCCGCAGGATCTGCTCGCCGCCACGCGCGGCGCGCAGGCGCTGCATGCGGCGCTGGCGGCACTGGAGCCGAAGGCGCGCCAGCTGGTGTCGCTGGCCTTCTTCCGCGGCCTCACGCACGAAGAGATCGCGGCCCAGGAAGCGATGCCGCTGGGCAGCGTGAAGTCCTTGATCCGGCGTTCTCTGCAGCAGCTCGAGCGGGTGCTCGGCGACGGGAGCCGGCCATGACCGCCTCCCTGTCCACGCTGCGCGCAAGCTTGCTGCGCGAATGCGTGTTCGACCGCGTCGCGCGCAGCGCGCGCGCCAGCCGCGCTTTCGTCACCGTGCGGCGCCAGGGCGCAGCCGTCGAGCGTCCGGCCGCCGGCGTCGAACGGCGCACGCTGTACCAAGCCACGGGCAGCGTTCGCCGCGCCGGCGAGCCGCAGTGCGTGCAGTTGATCGAGCTGGCACCCGGCGCCCACTGTGGCGGCTGGCCGGCCGATGGGCTGCAGCGCGAATGGCTGCTGATGCGCGGCCAGGCGCGGCTCGGCGCGCTGGCTTTGCAGGTGCGCGACTACCACCGGGCGCCGGCCGGCCGTGCTTGCGGCGCGCTGGCCAGCGACAGCGGCGCGCTGCTCTACCTGCGCGAAGCGCCGGGCCTGCCGGGGCCGACGGCGTGCACGCAGCGCGACGCCGGTGCGCCATGGGACGACTTCGCCCCGGGCATCAAGCGCCGCGTGCTGTGGGTGCAGGCCGGCGAAGCGGCGATGCTGTACCAGGCGCTGCCGGGCGCCGCGGTGCCGCGCCACGCCCATGGCCACGACGAAGAGTGCCTGATGCTCGAAGGCGAGCTCTTCCTCGACGACGTGCTGCTGCAAAGCGGCGACTACCAGATCGCGCCGGCCGGCAGCATGCACGGCGGCGTCAGCACCGACACCGGTGCCGTGCTGTTCGCGCACGGCGACCTCAACCTGGAGGTACTGCCGGGCTGAGGCGTGCCGGCCCCGTAGACTGCGGGTCATGCATGTGCTGACCCTGGGCCGGCGCGACTACGCCGAGACCGAAGGCCGGATGCGCGCCTTCACCGCGGCGCGCCAGGCCGACACCGAAGACGAGCTCTGGCTCGTCGAACACGAGCGCGTCTTCACGCAAGGCGTGGCCGGGCGCGACGAACATGTGCTGGGCGCCGGCGACATCGCCGTCGTGCGCACCAATCGCGGCGGCCAGGTCACCTACCACGGGCCGGGCCAGGTGGTGGCCTATGCGATGGTCGACCTGCAGCGGCTGGGCATCTACGTCAAGGAGTACGTCTTCCGCATCGAGCAGGCCGTGCTCGATACGCTGGCCGTCTTCGGCGTCACCGGCCACCGCGTGCGTTCGGCGCCGGGCATCTACGTGCGCATGGCCGACCCCTTCGGCCATGCCGCCCTGACGCCGGGTGCGGGGCTCTTCGATGGGCTGGGCAAGATCGCCGCGCTGGGCATCAAGATCAGCCGGCACTGCACCTACCACGGCGTGGCGTTGAACGTCGCGATGGACCTGGAGCCTTTCACGCGCATCGACCCTTGCGGTTATGCCGGGCTGAAGACGGTGGACCTGCGCTCGCTCGGCGTCGATGTCGGCTGGGACGAAGCCGCCGCCGCCCTGGCCGCGGCGCTGCAGCGCCATCTCGGCACCGAATGAAAGGACGCGGGCCCGAGGGGCCCGCGTCGGTTCGAACCTGCCGGGCGATCAGATCGGCAGCGGTTCGTCGGTTTCGCTGGTCGGCGGCATCGCCTTCGTGATGTCCAGCGGCTCCTTGGTTTCGCTGCTCGCCAGTGTGCCGGCGTAGTTGACGAAGGCGGTGGTCGAGACGCTGGCGCTGGCCGGCACTTCGGTGGGCTCCTGCGCCATCGGCGCCGGTTCTTCGGTCGAGCCGCCGCCGCAGGCCGCGAGCAGCAGGCTTGCGAACAGCGCGTTGGCCATGACGAGGGTGTTGCGCATGGTCGTCACCTCACTGCGCGCCGGGGATCGGCGTGTTCAGGTACGGGAAGCCCGGCAGCAGCGGCACCACGGCCTGGTCGACGGCATCGTGCAGCTTGAACGCCGTGGCGCCCAGCGGCACCGCCGACGGCTTGCACGCGGGGCCGAAGCCGAGCGCATCGGTGTCGCCGTTGGCCATGCACAGGCCGCCCATCACCGCCACCAGCGAGATGTCGACGACGTCGTCCTTGGGCCGGCGGCCGTTCGGGAAGCCGGCGAAGTCGGTCCCGCCGGCCAGGATGTTGCCGACGACGCCGAGGCGGTTCTGCTGCGCGAAGGGCACCGGCGCGATCGCCGTGTTCAGGCGCAGCATTTCGGAGGCAACCCCGTTCTTCGGCTGGTTCAGGCCCTTGATGCCGGTGAGGAAGGTCGTCACCAGGTCGTTGCGCGGGAAGTTGGTCGGCGCCGTGCCGGGGATGGCCAAGGCGATCTCGATCAGCGCCGGCAGTGTCGGGTTGGTCACGTAGTCGATGAACTGCCCGTCGTCGCTGGGCTTGGACGCGTTGAACTTGTCCTTGTCCTTCAGCCCGATGACGACCTCGTTGACCAGCGGCATGCCCAGCCGCGACACCTGGACCCAGGCGCCGCCGACCTTTTCGCTGGTCTGCAGCCCGGAGGGCGGCGCGCCGTTGAGCAGCCGCGCCTGGCGCAGGCTGGCGGTGGTCCAGGCACCGATGACGGTGTCGCTGTCGCCCTTGGTCAGGCAGCTCTTGTGGACTTCGAGCGCCAGCGTCGTGACGTTCTTGTCGCCGATGGTGTTGGGCAAGGCGCCGATCAGCGTCGGGTCCGTGATCACCGCCAGCGGCGCGTTGACCAGGTCGAAGATCGTGCCCAGGTTGACCGCGAACGCGTCCTGGCGCTGGCCGACGAACATCTTCGCCGGCGTGCTGCAGCCGGGGATGTTCACGCTGTAGACGTGCTTGGCCGCGTAGCCGGCGTAGTCGGGGATGGTCTTGGTGCCGATGTTGTCGACCGGCTTGTCGAACGTGCTGCTGCCGCCCGTGGCATTCGTCACCGCGCTGCCGGCGCCGCTGCGGCGGCCGCCGCGCACGACGCTGACGCTGTAGGTCTCGGCGACGTTGAGGTTGGCGTCGGCGACGTTGGCCACCTGGCCGGCCTGCGCCAGCGGGATCGCGACCTGCTTGCCGCCAACCGACAGCGCGACGCCATTGCCGCCATTCGCCAGCTTGTTCTGGAAGCGGAACTGGAAGCTGATGTCTTCCTTCGCGTCGCCGTTGTTGTCGACGTGGATCTCGTACAGCGCGTTCGGGTCCATCTTGAAGTAGTTCGGCCCGCCGTACGCGTCTTGCAGCGGCTGGTAGTTGGCGATCAGCGTGACGAAGTCTTCGCGGCCCGTTTCGTAACTGCGGAACATGTAGAAGTCGGTGCCGTCGACCTTCGGCGCGGTGCCGATGAACGGGGCTTCGCGGTGGCTGGATGCGCCGGCCAGCCCGCAGGCGGCCAGCAGCGCGGCACCGAGCAGGGGGGCCGCACGAGAAGTGCTGAGTGACATGGAAGGGTCTCCTGGCTTTGCTGCCGGCTCGATTGCCGGTCGCAAGTCATACGCGGCCCTGGGGCAATCGGATGCAGCGCGATAATCGGCACCCATGAGCACCGTCGAACCGCCGGCGTACGACGCCACCGTCAAGCAGAAGGCGCAAGCCAAGACCTCGCGCATCCCGATCAAGGTCGTGGCCGCCGAGGTGCTGAAGAAGCCGGAGTGGATCCGCGTCAAGGCCGGCAGCCCGAGCACGCGCTTCTACGAGATCAAGAACATCCTGCGCGAGCACAAGCTGCACACGGTGTGCGAAGAGGCCTCGTGCCCGAACATCGGCGAATGTTTCGGCAAGGGCACGGCCACCTTCATGATCATGGGCGACAAGTGCACGCGGCGATGCCCGTTCTGCGATGTCGGCCACGGCCGCCCCGACCCGCTGGACGCGGACGAGCCGCTGAACCTGGCCAAGACCATCGCGGCGCTGAAGCTGCAATACGTCGTCATCACCAGCGTCGACCGCGACGACCTGCGCGACGGCGGCGCGGCGCACTTCGTCGCCTGCATCGAGAAGACGCGCGAACTGTCACCCGAGACGCGCATCGAGATCCTGGTGCCCGACTTCCGCGGCCGCATGGACCGCGCGCTGGACATCCTGAAGGCCGCGCCGCCCGACGTGATGAACCACAACCTGGAAACCATCCCGCGCCTGTACAAGGAAGCGCGGCCGGGCTCGGACTACGCGTTCAGCCTGAACCTGCTGAAGCGCTTCAAGGAAGCCGTGCCGGGCGTGCCGACGAAGAGCGGCCTGATGGTCGGCCTGGGCGAGACCGACGACGAGATCCTGCAGGTGATGCGCGACATGCGCGAACACGGCATCGACATGCTGACCATCGGCCAGTACCTGGCGCCGAGCGGCCACCACCTGCCGGTGCGGCGCTACGTGCACCCGGACACGTTCAAGATGTTCGAGGCGAAAGCCAACGAGATGGGGTTCTCGCACGCGGCCGTTGGCGCGATGGTGCGGTCCAGCTACCACGCAGACCAGCAGGCCCACGCGGCTGGCGTAGCCTGATCCGGTTCAGGCCTTTTCGGCCAGCAGCTTCTCGACCAGCGCGTGCAGCGCCGCGAAGTCGGGTTCGCCGACGTAGCGCTTGACGATCGCGCCCTTCTTGTCGATCAGGAAGGTGGTGGGCGTCAGCTGCACCGGGCCGAAGCTGTTGCCGATGGCGCCGGTGTTGTCGATGACCACGCCGAAGGGCAGCTTGCGCGATTCGGCGAAGTTGGCCACGTAGGCCGGCGGGTCGTAGTTCATGGCCACCGCCAGCGTCTCGAAGCCGCGGCCCTTGAACTTCTCGTGCGTGGCGATGATCTTGGGCATCTCGCCGACGCAGGTGACGCAGCTCGTGGCCCAGAAGTTGACCAGCAGCACCTTGCCGCGCATGTCGGCCGTCGAGCCCTTGCTGCCGTTGAGCAGCGTGTAGCCGAACTGCGGCGCCTGCTCGCGTGAGTCGCAACCGGCCAGCGTGAACGCCGCGGCGGCGAACATTGCCAGCAAGGCACTTCGGCGAGCAAGATGGGGCGTCATGGATTCGAGAGGCGACAGATGATTCGCAGGAATTTTACGGCAGCCGTGGTCGCCAGCGGTGCCGCGGGGTTGTTCCCCGTCAAGGCAAGCGCGGCATTGAGCGAGAGCGACGCCGCGTCGGGCATCCGCGTTGCGCTGGAGCGTGGCGCCGTCGCGGCGGTGGGTTTGCTCGGCCGCAACGACGGTTTCCTCGCCAACCCCAAGGTGCGCATCCCGCTGCCGGGGTTTCTGAACGACGCCGCCAAGCTGATGAAGGCCACCGGCCAGGGCCGCAAGGTCGACGAGCTGGTGACGGCGATGAACCGCGCCGCCGAAGCGGCGGTGCCGGAAGCGAAGACGCTACTGGTCAGCGCAGCGAAGGCGATCAGCGTCGACGATGCGCTGAAGATCGTGCGCGGCGGCGAAACGTCCGTCACCGACTACTTCGCCGGCAAGACGCGCACGCCGCTGGGCGGGCAGTTTCTGCCGATCGTCACGCGCGCCACCGAGAAGGTGTCGCTCGCCAAGCGCTACAACGCCGTCGCGTCCAAGGGCCTGAGCCTGGGCCTGGTGAAACAGGAAGATGCCAACGTGGAGCAGTACGTCACCGCCAAGGCGCTGGACGGGCTGTTCCTGATGATCGGCGAGGAAGAGAAGAAGATCCGCGCCGACCCGGTGAAGACGGGCAGCGCGATCCTGAAGAAGGTCTTCGGCGGCTGACCGGCCTAGCCTGCGCGGGCCAGTTCGAACATCAGCGCCGATGGCAGCGACGTGACGATCGCCGCGCGGCCGACGCTGGCCGTCTGGCGCCCGCCGACGTTGCGCACTTCGAAGGCCTTGCCGTCTTCGGTGAGCTGGATGAAGGCCAGCGTCGGCACCTCGGCCAGCAGTTCGTGGCGCAGCTGCTCGAAGAGCTCGCCGCCGAGCGCGGCTTCGTGCACCACGGCATGCGGCAGGCCGCCGCGGCAGAACTCGCGCGCTTCGTCGATCGAGGTCACGAAGTCGACGATCATGCCCATCGGCCGCAGCGCTTCGCGCACGAGGTTGCGCACCTCGCGCCGTGCTGCCACCACCAGCACGTGGCTGCCGGCCAGCGGCTTGGAGTTGGCGGCCTGGTCGCTGCCGCCGTCGAGTTCGATCGCCGACACGCCTTCGATGGCGTCGCCGATGGTGTGCGGGAACTCGATCACCAGCTTGGTGTTGCCGCCGCGCTCTTCCCGTGCCAGCGGCAGGCCGAGCGTGGCCGCGGTCTGCTCCAGCAGGCGCCAGGACATGGTCTCGAGCTTGGCGGTCGCGAATGGCTCCAGCGGCATCGACGCGCTCGTCACCTCGTCGGCCGGCTGGTAGGCGAAGCTGCAGGTCAGCCGCGCATGCGCCGGCCAGGCCTTGTGGTCGATGCCGATGTCGATGCAGGAACGGGCGTGTTCGAAGCTCCAGTCCAGCAGCGACTGCAGCAGCGCGAAGCTCAGCGTCGCGTCGCCGTTCACGGCGGCCGGCTGCAGCAGCTGGCGCACCTCGAAGCCACGGGACTGGATCTCGCGGCCGCGCTGGTGCAGCGCTTCGCGCAGCAGCGCGGTCAGGTCCAGCGGTTCGTTGTTCAGCAGCACGCGGCCGGACGCGAAGCGGCTGACCTGCTGACCCATCATGCCGATGCGGCGCGCCAGTTCGATCTCGTCGCGCAAGGCGCGCAGCCCCGAGCGGTCGATCTGCCCGGTGGTGGCCAGCGCGTTGACGCGTTCGAGCGCAGCCGACAAGGTGGCTGCCACTTCGCCGCCGAGTTGCGCGACGAGGTCGGCAGGGCCGGTGGCTGCTGCAGTGCCGTGATGCGGCACTGCCGGCAAACCACGGCGCGGCAAACGGCCCGGTGCGAGGTTCATTGAACCCATGCTTCGTTCACTCCTGATTCCGTCGAACCCCGATTGAGCGGGGTCAGGTACGCCGTGGCGCCGCGCTTGGATGCGGCGATCGGCGTGACCGATGCTGTTGACGGAATTTTCCGGCGCGCTGTCCGGGACCGTATCGCCGCGTTACACCTTCACGCGGCGCGACGGCACAAGTTCACGGCATTAATTGGGCTCAGATCACCTTGTTGTCACGCAGCCGCTTCAGGTCGCCGTCATCGAGGCCGACTTCGCGCAGCACCTCGTCGGTGTGCTGCCCGAGCAGCGGTGGCGGCCGGCGCAGCTGCACCGGCGTCGCCGACAGCTTCATCGGGCTGGCGACGAGTTCCAGCGCGTCGGTGTGCGGGTGCGCCATCGTCGCCGTCATTTCGCGCGCGATGACCTGCGGGTCGGCGAACACGTCGGCCAGGTCGTTGATCGGCCCGCACGGCACCTTGGCCGCTTCCAGCGCCGCCAGCCAGTCGGCGCGTGTGCGCGTGCGCAGCCGCGCCGCGAGCAAGGGCACCAGCGTCTCGCGGTGGCGCACGCGGTTCGCGTTCTTCGCGAAACGTTCGTCGGCGGCCAGCTCGGTACAGCCGGCGACGGCGCAGAAGCGTTCGAACTGGCCGTCGTTGCCGACTGCCAGGATCAGGTGGCCGTCGGCGGCTTCGAACACCTGGTAGGGCACGATGTTCTGGTGCGCGTTGCCGGCGCGGCCGGGTGCCTGGTGCGTGACCAGGTAGTTGGCGCCCAGGTTGGCCAGCATCGCGACCTGGGTGTCGAGCAAGGCCATGTCGACGACCTGGCCCTGGCCGGTGGCGTCGCGGTGGCGCAGGGCGGCCAGGATGGCGACGGTGGCGTACATGCCGGTGAAGAGGTCGGCCACCGCGACGCCGACCTTCTGCGGGCCGCCGCCGGGGCGGTCGTCGCGTTCGCCGGTCACGCTCATCAGGCCACCCAGGCCTTGCACGGCGTAGTCGTAGCCGGCGCGGTCGCGGTAAGGCCCGGTCTGGCCGAAGCCGGTGATCGAGCAGTAGACCAGGCGTGGCCGCGTCGCGCGCATCGCCGCTGCATCGAGGCCGTAGCGCGCCATGTCGCCGACCTTGAAGTTCTCGACCATCACGTCGCAGCCATCGGCCAGGCGCTGTACCAGTGCCTGGCCTTCGGGGTGCGCGATGTCGATCGTCACCGAACGCTTGTTGCGGTTGGCGCCGAGGTAGTAGGCCGCTTCGGCGGTGTCGCGGCCGGCGCGGTCTTTCAGGAAAGGCGGGCCCCAGCCGCGGGTGTCGTCGCCGCTGCCGGGGCGTTCGATCTTGATGACCTCGGCACCCAGGTCGGCCAGCGTCTGCGTGCACCAGGGGCCGGCGAGCACGCGCGAGAGGTCGAGCACACGAACGCCAGCCAGCGCGCCAGGGGTGAGGTTGTCCATGGCCGCCGATTCTGCGGTAGCGCGCCGGGATAATCGACCCATGCTTCTGATGCGAATGGCCGCGGCCGCCCTGCTGGCAGCCGCGGCGGCGTGCTCGCCGACCCTGGACTGGCGCGAACTGCGCCTCGCCGGCAGCGGCGTGACGCTGCTGCTGCCGTGCCGGCCGAGTGCGCAGGTGCGCAGCGTGCAGCTTGCCGGGCGCAGCGTGCAGCTGTCGCTGCAGGCCTGCAGCGCCGGCGGCCAGACCTGGGCATTGGCTTTCGCCGATGTCGGCGACCCCGCGGTGCTGGCGCCGGCGCTCGACGCACTGCGAGCCGCCGCGCAGGCCAACCTCGGCGCCACCGACGGGCAGACCTTGCCGCTGGCCGTGCCCGGTGCAACGCCGAATGCCGCCAGCCGGCGCGTGCTGCTGAACGGCAAGCTGCCGGACGGCAAGGCGGTGCAGGAGCAGGTGGCGGTGTTCACGCATGGCACGCTGGTTTTCCAGGCCACCGTGCTGGGCGAAAGCCTGCCGGCGGACGGCGTCGAGACCTTCTTCGGCTCGCTGCGGTTCAGCCCATGAGCCCATGAGCCCATGAGCCCGTGAGCCGTTCCCGCGTTGCGCAGGTCTTTCTGACCTTCGCCTTCACGTACTTTTTCTCGGCACTGCTGCGCGCAGTGACGGCGACACTGGCGCCGACCTTCAGCGCCGAGCTCGGCCTGCATGCGGCCGACCTCGGGTTGCTGGCCGGCATCTACTTCCTCGGCTTCGCGGCGATGCAGCTGCCGCTGGGGCGCGCGCTGGACCGCTTCGGGCCGCGCCGCACGATCGTCGCGCTGCTTCTGGTGGCGATGTTCGGCTGCGCTTGCTTCGCGCTGGCGCGCAGCCTGCCGGGGCTGATCGTCGCGCGCGGGCTCATCGGTGTCGGCGTCGCGGCCTGCCTGATGGCGCCGCTGACCTGCTACCGGCGATTGTTCTCGCCGGCGGCGCAGCTGCGTGCGAACTCGTGGATGCTGATGACGGGCTCGCTGGGCATGCTGGCCTCGACGCTGCCGGTACAGCTGCTGCTGCCGTTGTGGGGTTGGCGCGGGCTGTTCTGGGCCGTGGCGGCGGCGCTCGGCGGCGCCATCGCGCTGATCCTCTGGCAGGTGCCGCGCGATCCGCCGCCAGCGCCGGCGCTGCCGGGTGAGCCGGGCGGCTACCGCGGCATCATCCGCCACCCGCTGTTCAGGCGCATGGCGCCGCTGGGCTTCTGGCTGTATGGCGGCATGGTCGCCGTGCAGTCCTTGTGGGCCGGGCCCTGGCTGACGCGGGTGGCCGGCTGGCCACCCGGCGCCGCGGCGCAAGGCCTGTTCGTCATCAACCTGGGCATGCTCTTCACGTTCATGGCCTGGGGCGCGCTGATGCCGCGGCTGACGCGCCACGGCCTGGATGCGGTCCGGCTGATGACCTGGGGCGTGCCGTTGAGCCTGCTGCTGCTGGGCACCAACGTCTGGCTCGGCGGCGACGCCGGCGCACTGCACTGGGCGGCCTGGTGCATCAGCAGCACCTTCGTTTCGCTGAGCCAGCCGGCGGTGGGCCAGGCCTTCCCGGCGGCGCTGGCCGGGCGCGCGCTGTCGGCGTTCAACCTCGTCATCTTCGGTGGCGTGTTCTGCCTGCAATGGGGCATCGGCCTGCTCGTGGACGCGCTGGTCGGCGCCGGCGTGGCCGAGCCGCGGGCCTTTCAATGGGCGTTCGGCGTGTTCTGGGTCGGCTGCGTCGGCGCTTACCTGGCGTTCATACTGTTGCCGCGGTTTCGTGCCGATAATGAGCGCTGAAGCTTCCCGCCCATGCCTGCCATCCTGATCATTGCCCACGCCCCGCTGGCCTCTTCGCTGCAGGCGGTGGCGGCGCATGTCTACCCGGACTGCGGCCGCCAGCTGGCGGCGCTGGACGTCGACCCCGCGGCCAGCCCCGAGCAGGTGGTGGTGCAGGCGCGCGAGGCGCTGGCCGCGCTGGGCGGCAGCGAAGCGCTGATCCTCGTCGACGTGTTCGGCGCCACGCCGAGCAACGCCGCGCTCGAGGTTGCCGACGGCGTGCACGTGCGCGTCGTCGCCGGCGTCAACGTGCCGATGTTGTGGCGAACGCTGTGTTATTCGACTCTGGGCCTGGACGAACTGGTCGCGCGCGCGGTCGCCGGCGGCAGCCAGGGCGTGATGCAGGTCGGCGCGGTGCGCCAACAGAACCAGGCTCTTTCACCGGCGATCGATGATCAAGTCAAGCATCACCATCAGTAACAAGCTCGGGCTGCATGCGCGGGCATCGGCCAAGCTGACCAAGCTGGCCGGCGGCTTCCAGAGCGACGTGCACCTCAGCCGCAACGGCCGCCGCGTCAACGCCAAGAGCATCATGGGCGTGATGATGCTGGCCGCGGGCCTGGGCATCGAGATCGAGATCGAAACCGAGGGCGAAGACGAACAGGCGGCGATGGGCGCGCTGCGCAGCCTGATCGAAAGCAAGTTTGGCGAAGGCCAGTAGGAGCAGTCCCCGATGAGCATCCAGGTCTTTGGCATGCCGGTCTCGCGCGGCGTGGCCATCGGCCGCGCGGTGCTGGTGGCTTCGAGCCGCGTTGACGTGGCGCACTACTTTGTCGGTGCCGACCGCATCGACCACGAGATCGAGCGCCTGCGCGACGCGCGCGACGCGGTGGCCGCCGAGCTGACGGCCTTGAAGCGCGACATGCCCGCCGAAGCGCCTTCGGAACTGCCGGCGCTGCTGGACGTGCACCTGATGCTGCTGCACGACGAAACGCTGACCGGCGCCACCAAGGTGTGGATCCGCGAACGCCACTACAACGCCGAGTGGGCGCTGTCGGCGCAGCTCGAGGTGCTGGCGCGCCAGTTCGACGAGATGGAGGACGAGTACCTGCGCGAGCGCAAGGCCGACGTCGAGCAGGTCGCCGAGCGCTTGCTGCGCTTCTTGGGGCGTTCCGAGCCCGGCGCCGGCGACATGCCATTGACGCCGGTGACCGGCGCGCGCGACTTCGCCGGCGAAGACCCGCTGGTGCTGGTGGCCAACGACGTGGCGCCGGCCGACATGATCCAGTTCAAGCGCAGCGTCTTCACCGGTTTCGTCACCGACGTCGGCGGGCGCACCTCGCACACGGCCATCGTCGCGCGCAGCATGGACATCCCGGCGGTGGTGGGCGCGCGCGAGGCGAGCCGCCTGATCCGCCAGGACGACTGGCTGGTGATCGATGGCGATGCCGGCGTCGTGATCGTCAACCCGTCGCCCATCGTGCTGGAGGAATACCGCTTCCGGCAGCGCCAGAGCGAACTCGAGCGCGCGCGCCTGAACCGCCTGCGCCACACGCCGGCGGTCACGCTCGACGGCCAGGTGGTGGAGTTGCTGGCCAACATCGAGCTGCCCGACGACGCTGCCGGCGCGCTGGAAGCCGGTGCGGTCGGCGTCGGCCTGTTCCGCAGCGAGTTCCTGTTCATGAACCGCGAAGGCGACCTGCCCGACGAAGAAGAGCAGTTCGAAGCCTACCGCGATGCCGTGCTCGCGATGCAGGGGTTGCCGGTGACCATACGCACCGTCGACATCGGCGCCGACAAGCCGATGGACCGCATGAGCCCGCAGGAGCTGCGCCACGAACATGCGCTGAACCCGGCCTTGGGCTTGCGTGCGATCCGCTGGAGCCTGTCGGAGCCGGGCATGTTCCGCCAGCAGCTGCGCGCCATCCTGCGTGCCAGCGCCTTCGGAAAAGTGCGCATCCTGGTGCCGATGGTGGCGCACCTGAACGAGATCAAGCTCACCGTCGAAGCGCTGGCGCGTGCACGCCAGCAGCTCGACGACGCCGGGCGGCCCTATGGGCCGGTGGAGATCGGCGCCATGATCGAGATCCCGGCGGCGGCACTGATGATCGGGCGCTTCCTGGACCACTTCGACTTCGTCTCGATCGGCACCAACGACCTGATCCAGTACACGCTGGCCATCGACCGCGCCGACGACGCGGTGTCGCATCTTTTCGACCCGTGGCACCCGGCGGTGCTGCAGCTGATCGCCGAGACGATTGCCTGCGCCAACTCGCGCGGGCGCGGTGTCAGCGTCTGCGGCGAGATGGCCGGCGACGCGGCCTTCACGGACCTGCTGCTGGCGATGGGCCTGCGCAGCTTCTCCATGCATCCGGCACGCATCGCGTCGATCAAGCAGCGCGTGCTGCGCGCCGACACGCGGCGGCTGGCAGCAGCGCTGGCCTCGGTGATGGAGGCCGAGGATCCGGCGCGTGAATCGGCCAAGGCTTTCCCGGCAAGCGCGGGGCACTGACAAAAAAGTTTTCGGTCAGGCTTGCGTGCGCTGGAAAGGCCGTGCTACAGTCACAGGCTCCGCTGATCGACGAACTGCTTCAAAAGCAACGCGCCGATGGAACAGAAAGACGAATCAGCGGAAAGACCAAGTGCTTGACAAGGTTTTATAAAAAATGTCAGAATCGTGGTCTTCGCTGATTAAACATCAGCAGCGCTGAAAAGCGAAGCTCTTTAACAACATACAGCCGATAAGCGTGGGCGTTTGAAGGCGAGTGCCAAGAGTCGCAAGACTCAAGGTCTCATGGACCTTAAACGCTCATGGAAGTGAAGTTCACTTCAATTCTTTGAGTAATTTATCAAGATCGAACTGAAGAGTTTGATCCTGGCTCAGATTGAACGCTGGCGGCATGCCTTACACATGCAAGTCGAACGGTAACGCGGGGCAACCTGGCGACGAGTGGCGAACGGGTGAGTAATACATCGGAACGTGCCCAGTAGTGGGGGATAGCCCGGCGAAAGCCGGATTAATACCGCATACGACCTACGGGTGAAAGCAGGGGATCGCAAGACCTTGCGCTATTGGAGCGGCCGATGTCAGATTAGGTAGTTGGTGGGGTAAAAGCCTACCAAGCCGACGATCTGTAGCTGGTCTGAGAGGACGACCAGCCACACTGGGACTGAGACACGGCCCAGACTCCTACGGGAGGCAGCAGTGGGGAATTTTGGACAATGGGCGCAAGCCTGATCCAGCCATGCCGCGTGCGGGAAGAAGGCCTTCGGGTTGTAAACCGCTTTTGTCAGGGAAGAAAAGTTCTGGGCCAATACCCCGGGACGATGACGGTACCTGAAGAATAAGCACCGGCTAACTACGTGCCAGCAGCCGCGGTAATACGTAGGGTGCAAGCGTTAATCGGAATTACTGGGCGTAAAGCGTGCGCAGGCGGTCTTGCAAGACAGATGTGAAATCCCCGGGCTTAACCTGGGAACTGCATTTGTGACTGCAAGGCTGGAGT
>Ga0307515_10012556_pt1 | contig 15929 bp, 11 predicted proteins | sample 17_EM_MG_FD_194513 | JGI IMG/M metagenome (GOLD analysis project Ga0307515, IMG submission 194513) | Populus trichocarpa ectomycorrhiza microbial communities from riparian zone in the Pacific Northwest, United States - 17_EM | ecosystem: Host-associated > Plants > Roots > Unclassified | place... | reverse complement strand
GGACTTGGATTTCTCACTTGATCAAGTCGAATTGGTTCCCGACTTTCCATTTGACTCACCAGGATTTTTCTCATAATTTCATCTAGACACTGGAAATAAGAAAGGAAAAGGTGCTGCATTTGTGTGCAATTCAACACACTGGCTGGTTCTGCCTGTGGAACCTAGCTTGTATTATAAATGAGGCGAGGATGCATGTAAAATAGGATTAGCTATGACAGCATTGCAAAATTTTGAAGTTTCCTACAAATAACATCTGTAATTGTTTTGCTTCTAAATATCAAATTCCATTAACTTACACAAACTTCCAACCTCGGTAGACAATTCAGCAGCAGATGAGAGGCAACGGCATGTTAATTTCTAGGACATAAAAAGAGAAATTTAAAGCCAAAGGAAAGGTAAAAACTTTAGAATTCTCGTAAAATGAGAATAAATTTAAATATCATGGAGAGACAGTACAGTACAATGGATTCATCACTCTTGTTGAACATGATCTTTTACATGATAGCTGGCAAAGACATTCTGTCATTCTTAGGATATCACACATACTGATGAAGTTTCTAAAGACAATAACCACATATCAAGATTGTACCCTTAGAAATATATACGATTTACTAAATGCTAAGTTGGAAATTTGTGTTCCTTATAAGCGTTTTGAATATCTCGAGCACTCAGTTGGAATTGAAGGCTTAATGCATAGGTGCACTTGGCGGAGCAGAAGTGACATGGACTGCAGAAAGTATAGAGTATTCTCTGCAAAAAGTGGAAAAAGAGAAAGAGCACTGAGCCCTGTTTTCCAAGTAAAGAAGGAGATATTGTGCTCGAATAAACTAACCGAACCTTTGTAATGTACCTAGATGGAAGACTTCTTCTCCTCTTCGATTGCCGAAACAGGATCTGATGATCTTTTTCATGGGACCACTTGCATTCCTAAGAGCTTGTCTTAGCCCCAAGACAATGAATAAGTTGGTTAGAGTGAGAAGTGCCTCATCCCCACCGTGCAACCAATCCATCCACATTAGGTAAGGAAGTACCATAATGCACCTTTGCTGCCTCAACCATGCAACCATCAAGTCCCAATAGAAAGTTAAGACACAGGCATGAAGAATAAAGCTGATGAATGTTCAAGTAAAATCCTATTTAATGGGAGAAGTTACCATAAATTCTAGCCGGGACTGCTCAACAGAAGTGAAGCCACCAAGGTACAATTACGAAGAAAGACATTTAGCTTACAAAAGCTGTTGACAACAATAAACATCCCAAACAAATATAGAGCAAGAAATATTAAGTTAACCAGGACAAATTTCAGGCAGAAGGATGTGTGTTAAAACTCCACCAAAATTATACATCAACATATATCAAGTTAATTCTCAAGTTTTGATCCTACTATACAACATCATATCTCATTAATGGCACCAGTACAATGCCAATTGCATAAGAATTTCTTCTTTTTAAAGGAACCAGTTTGGCTGTTTCCCTTAATCCGTTCATTCACAAGAACTTCTAGAGTCAGTTCCACTTTTACTAATTTCTACATTTAATCCACCAAATAATTAAAAGTCCTAAACTTCAAAATTCACCACCCAGAAATTTCAGAAACTTCAAGCACAAAAAAAAAAAAACAGAATCAAAATTTGCACATACACACACAAAAATATGGAGAAAGAAACTTACTTGTAGCCCCAACAAATGCAAGCAAGAAGTAGAAACCAAAGAGAGTGAGCTTAGGAGCAGACTTGGATTTGGTAATGAAGTACAAGATACCAATGTAAGGAAATAAAGAGAAAGCAAAAAGCTGTGAGGCAAGGCTCTGTGAATCAATGTTGGGTGCCCATGGATCAACTGGAAGCATCAAACCAGCACCACAAACAATCCCCAATCTCCTCTTACAGCCACCAAGGCTTGTGTTTTTGGTAAACCAAAATACTAGAAAATGATAAAATCCTGGTTATTTTGGACATAAAGGAGCACACTAGTATTCGAGATAGTTGACATGTGTTATTTATAACAACAACTTTATTTTTTTTTTCAAGTTTTCAGATATTGAGATTTAAGAGATTTAAATTGATGATTTACAAAGAACAAATCTTAAATTACACTAATTAAATTACAGTCTTCAATATTTATTAATAACAACTTATTAAAGTACTTGATTGATAAATTTTTTTAAGTATAGATACTCAAATAAAAAAAATAGTATAGACACTCAAATAAAAAATTCATAAAATACAAAGTACATCGTTAAAAAAAATAAAATTAAAATACTATCAATTTGGGACCCTTAATGGATAGTTAACTCCCGACAAAATAATAATAATAATAATAGAGGTAGTTGATAGATAAATTTAACGAGTATAATTACTTAAATAGAAGAAAATAGTACAAGTAATTAAATAGAAAAAGAATAAAAAAATATAAATACTTCAAAAAGTCATTATCCTTTCTAGATTTACTTCTAGATGATATATCTAAAAACCAAACCTACCTACCATACAAATCAAATTTCAAGGGCAAGTTCTTCTTCTTCTTCTTCTAAATTGTATACTCACATCGATATGGGTAAGTTTTTTTCTTTTTTTTTCAGCTTTCTCATCCTCTTCGTTATATCAAACTTTTTATTTAGAGTTTAACTACTCAGTTTCGTTTCCTATGCGCTGTTACAAGAATTTTTTTTTTGATAATATTATTAAGCCCAACCAAACTCATTAGGTTAATATGGAAACATGTTGACCTTATCTCTAGATTGGATTATGTTTCAAGGTAAATTGGATAGAAGTTGACTTGGTGGAGCTAACTAACTTGATAGGTGCATCCATGACTCGATCAACTCAGCTAAAACCTAGTTTGATTTAAGAAATAAAAAATTACATTGATTTTTTGTTTTTTTAAATATTAGAACAATGATGTTCTGAATTGATTCGGATCAAATCATATTAACTTGCCTAACTTGTGACCCAAGTCACGACTCCAATTGAGTTTAATAACCTTGACTTTTGAAATATTTTTTATTTAATTAAATGGTTATAAAAATAGATATTTGTAGTAAAAATAATAAATAAAATTATAGAGGAGAAATATTTTTCTTCCATCTAAACTCCATTTCTTTATTAATGCATCTCTTTATTTTTTTTTAACAAAAGCATATTTTTTTTATTACAAGCTTTGTTTTGTTTTTAAATAAAAACCTATCATGATCTCAAAATCATGATTTCAAAAGTAATGTTTTTTTAATATATTAAAATAATAACTCAATTATTTTGTCTGTGATTGGAGGAAAACAAATCCATCCATTTTTTTTAAAAAATTATTTTCATTGAATATTCAAGAGAATTTTCTTATTTTTATTTTTGCATATTAGATACATAATAAATGAGAAAAACTATTAAAATCTATAATATTATTTAAGAACATGACAAAATTTAATAATTTTTTCAATATCATGTTAAGCCTTTCTTTTACTGCATTTCAACCATAATAATAATAAAAAAAAACATGGAAAGATGCTAGTTGTTTATGATAAATAGATGGACTCGTGCTCTTTACCTAATAGTAAGAAGGTCTGACAAGTGTGGGCCTCTAAAACCAAACCCACACACCTATCATTCTATGTTTTTTGTATTGTTTTTTTTTTTTTAAATAAAACTAATGATACATCATCTATTATGGAAGACGATCATTTGCTTGAAAATCAGGTTGGAGTATTTTAAAACAAAAATTATTATTTTTTTAATTTATTTTAACCAAAAACCACACAATAAATACCATTAAAATCTTAATAAACTAATTTCTTAACTCAAAACACCTATAAATCATTTTAAAAATAAACACCACTAAACCATCTATGTGGTGACCCAGTGATAAAAGCTTGGGACCAAGAGGTTTGCTCCCTCTGTGGTCTCAGGTTCGAGCCATGTGGTTGCTCATATGATGGCCACTGAAGGCTTACATGGTCGTTAACTTCAGAGCCCGTGAGATTAGTTGAGATGCGTACAAGCTGGCCCGGATACCCACATTAAACTTAAAAAAAAAAAATAAACACCACTGAAATCTTAATAAGCTTTTCTATCTCTCTTTTTCAGCTGTCATCCTGCTACAGAATAAATTAATGGAAGGCCCAGAAACTATAACGAGTTGCTTTAGCCATGTAGTGGAGGTGGACTCACAAGTCACTTTCTGTTCCCAATTTCATTAACTGCAAGCTTAGATAATGCTATACTTAGGTGTCCAAACACGACATATTCCCTTCTTTTCTTTGCATTTCTCAAGTAGTTCAACACCTCCTGTTACGGAGAATGTGCCAGGTTAGAAGTGAAATCAGACTACTAACCATACAAGACAAAGCCAAACAACTACATCTACTTTAAACTATCTTTATGTCCTTCTGTGTATGTTCGGATTCTCTGAAGGACTCGTAAGGTAGTTCAGACGGCACAGAATTTGGTTCCCATCAACATTTATGGGAGCATCTATTCCCTTCTCAAGCACAAATTAACCATACTCTCTCTCTCTGTCTCTCTGATAATGGGGATGCTATCGGTCCATCATGTAAAAAAGCAGATTCAAAGGGTGACAAATAATCACAAGGAATCCCACTTGCCCCGCGCCTATTTATACGTTCCTGCGATGGCTTGAAGTAACATGCAACAACCAAGAAGAGGGAAAATACTCATTAGAATCCCAATTTAGCCTCGATCACCATGGCCTCAATGCAATGCATCAAACCAGATGAGAAGGCATGCGACCAAGAACAAGAACGAATGGTCCATGTCCAAACAGAGCAAAGCCTTTCCCATGAGAAGGTCGATTCTGTAACTCAATGCAATTGCCAAACCAATGGCCCCGGCAGCCAAGCTCAGGTCGACCAGAAAAAGAACCATGAGAAGAACGAGAAGAAAATGAAGGACAAGAAAGGAAAGAAGGAGAAGGAGAAGAAGGAGAAGAAGGGAAAGAAGGAAAATGACAAGAAGAAAGAAAAGAGCGGGGACAAGAAGAAGTAGAAGAAGCATGACAGCAGCAGCATTATTGAAAGTGATTAGAGATGCTGCGAAATGAAGGCAAGTGTTGTCGGTGTCTTACGATGCTTTTTCTTGCATTTCAGAATAACAGCGTCTTAGAATCTAAAACTTTTAATATCGTTGATATTTTCAGCAATCTGAATTTTTTCTTAACCTGTTCAATGCATGCCGATGCAGGAGGAGCGTTCAGAAATAAAGATGGATAACATTCCTGTCAACACAATAATAAACAGATACATAAAGGAAAAAAGAAGAAGAAAAGATGATCATATAAAATAAGACCAGCAGCATACTGCACTTGCATGACTTACTGTTGTTCGTCTTATCAATTTTTACTACTCTTTCATGTTGTTAAGATACATCGAGTTGTTGCAGAAAAAGATATTTGGAAATACATGCTATTGAAAATGCTTGTGAAAAATGCTACAGTGATATAAATAGATTTTACGTGAAGATAAAAATCGAATACTTTCAATACAAACAAAAGTCAAACATTATTTGCAATTTTTTCATCGAACACGCAATTGAAAATTAAAAAAAGGACCTCATGCTGTGGATAGTCAACCTTTGCTTTTCTTATAGCGAGGAAGGAGATCGAGGATTCAAATTAGACAAACCAACTCTTAAAGTCTAGCTTGTGATTGTTCAAACCAATTAATAAAAAAAAATAATAAAAAATTACCACTTCAAACTGCAAATTTAATAACTGAATGAAAAAAAAAAGAACTACAAATTTAAATTTGTGTGGTTGAGTTCTGAATTTGATTAACTAATTGGAGAGCTCCGAGCCTTTTTCCACATTCCAAGCTATCATCAATGATTTTTATCATGTCATATTTATACTCAAAGCACATCTTGATCAATTTTGATGAATCACATTTGATTCCTCTGGTCTCTGGTTCTTCGCTGAATCTAAAATCAAAACTTAGGCATTCTTATTAGCAAAATCAAGATAGAAAATATATAAGGAATGCGCCCCCATTTTTTTTTTCCAGAACTATAGGTTTTAAGCTGGACAAGCTTGTATTGGCTTGAAAATGTCACATGTAGTACTGAAATCTCTAGTTGTTTATCATGAGGAAATAACATTCTGATTCTAAGCAGAATCGAATGCAATTTTTTACAAAAATAAAAGGTGCATGGTTTCATTTTATGGGATGATTTTTTAATAGATGTTATTGCTAATAATCTGATACCTCAACTAACATCCATAGTTTGCGTCTCAAGACTTGGTTGAAACTATTAGATAATAATATAAATTATATTGTTATTGGGTTGAGATTGATTCTTTAACATGGTATTAGAGTCTTGATGATCAAGTGATCACGAGTTTGAATTTCATCATCCCTATTTATTTGATAAAAATCAAGCACGAGTCTGTGCAAGTTTAAAACTCAAATAACTTTCACTTAAAGAGGTATATTAGAGAATAATATAAATTATATTTTGAGATTTTATCTAACAATTTAAACTACCGGGTTGAGATGGTTCTTTGATATCCATCATCGTTCATACCTTGTACTTCCATAATATAGGAGTTCGAAACCAAATTCCACCTTGACCAGCGCCATCATAACATCTTCTTTCCATCATGGCATGATACAGTTGTGCTGTTTCATAAATCCTCCTCTGTGAGGACCCATTCTCCACACCACAGTCAACTTGGGGGCAAGCTTTGTGATTGATGGTTCAGGGGCATTACCTCTCCATTATGCTGCCCGAGGAAAGGACTAAGGTGATGAAGAATAAAGAGTCAATTAAGACATGTAGTTTCATTAGATACATCAATTTTCATTTCTCATTGTAGACACCATGCATCATTCCTGGAGCTTTTATGCATAGCAAATGTATCTTCAACAGTCAACAATAGCACGGACATAGTTCTCCAAAACCGGCCATTGTTTACTAGTTCAGGAGGAGAAAATTCATTATCACCAGTCATCAGGAGGGTGCTGTCTGTTCATTCTTCAACATGTCCACTTGAATTTGTCCTGTACTATTCATTTCAGGAGGTGCCTGATTTGTTGTCCAAATTTCTTCTGACACCTTAACATTTACCATATTCAAATTCGGAGAAGGCACATATATACTTATTGCTGCTGAGCATTATTTTTGCTCTCCTGACCAATTTTCGCTTCAAAGTGACCTTTTGTAGTTTGGACATCCCTGATTTTAGACCCACAGAAGTTGTAACCACCTCTCTCAGCTTTAATAGATGCAATGAGATCAGCTATAGGCCACAAACCTTTTCTCCCAATCAATTTCACTCTAGCTTCTCACATAGATAATTCATCCTCATTTCATCACCCCCTCTCACCTCTCTCAACTCAAGCGCGTGTTGTTTTGACAATAAAATGTACACATGAAGTGGTTGTTGCTGATTGAAATACGACTGAAGCTGCTGAAAAAGTAACTTATTGGAATGTCGTTGATCTGGCCTAGAACCTTCCTGACTTTTCTTTCGAGGTTCTCTAAATGTCACCCTTAAAATTGCTGTTGACTTCGGCTCAGTCCTCCGTAACATAAATTTAGCATGGTGTTGGCCACGATACATTGTTATTGCTTTTCAACCCTCTCATATTAAGTAATTAATCTATATATATACATTAAAAATCAATTAATTAGTAGCCATCAATTAAAGAATCATATGCCTAAAATACTTTTCCAAATGATGTGTTATTATCATCAACCATTTATTGATCCCAAATAACAATTGCTCCTGAATTTGAATATCTGATGATTAGTAGCGTTCTAGCTAGGTTTTGAAATGACACTTCATGTGTATCAAAAACCGCTCCAATATTTTCTATTTATCCATCTATGTCTTCCAATAAGAGACTTCATGCTCACAATATCTTGAATCATTGCAACACTCATACTTAACTCTTTCTTCATAATTATCAACATCACATCATCAATTAGATCCGAGTCAATCTGATGATGACGTTGCAAAACAAGAGGATTATGATATGTATGTGGCCTTTTTAATTTTAAAACTTCTCATGAATTAGATCTTTGATGATATCCCCTACGCAAACACCATCTGCAAACTGGTTCCTGAAAACATTGCAACTAAACATAAATTTTAGTTGAACAATGAACCTTGTACTGCAATGAATTCTTTATATACACCACTTTATTGCATCAGCACATTCAGACTTATTTCTAATGTTTTTTCAACCTCTAATTCATCAATTGATAAGCCTACCACTATTAGCCCAATCATTACATCTGTATTGGTTACCCGTACTCACAACCTCAAATCCAGAAGCAGGAGGTGTCATGTAATGATTAATAACCTCAATTAACTCATCATCCTTGCCATCCCCATCTTCCCCATCTTCTACATCTTCCTCCTCAACTCCAACTCTATTAATATGATGATCATCTTCATCGTCACTTGATTCATATTTTCCATAGCAATATGAAGTAGATGTCATACCTAACTGGAGTTCTATATTAATAATTTCCTGCACCGATATTTATCTACTTGCATTACCACCTAACCTAGATAGATCGGTTGCTCGTGATGCTTGTGTGGTTCTCTGAGAGTTACTTGGAAGCCAGATCAATTCTATACTAAAAGATTTTTCTCGTCTAGGTCTGCTATTCAAGTTGAGTTTTAGCATATTAATCTTGGTAAATCTAAACAGTGAATTCAAACTCCTGTCACTACTGATTGGTACACCAAAATAACGAGCTTGACTAACCCCGATTTGCAATATCCTCCAAATAATTTCAACTTCTATTTCAAACATATTTCAGCCAATTCGATCACATAACATTTTAGATAATTCATTAAGGGACAAGTCTAATGTAACAATTAGAAATTCATGGATTCCTCCATTATAAGTGATACAATTGTTAGTATTAACAATGATACCACTATAAAAACATAATATTTCTAAATTACCAGACATTCTGTCAAACAATATAACAAAACACAATTCTCATTTATTAATATTTCGAGGTTAATCAAAGTGCATAATTTATTAACAAAACCATAACAATAATATAATTGACTAAAATCTAAATTTATCAAATTAATCGACGAACACCTACATTCATTAGATTTCGCTATCATAAAAAAATTATCAATCAAATTCATGTATTTCATTACTAGTATTATCATTTTATATGTAATTCAATATAATTCATAATTTAATCTAAATCAACACTAACTTTTCCAAAATAATTTTGTTAATTCATAATCAATAACAACCCAAAATCATTGATTATTTAACAAAATAACCTAATTATCACCTTAAATTATATCTAATTAACGTAATTTCTAATTCAAAACTTTAACATTCAATAAAATTAAATTAACACACATTAAACATAAATCACATCAAATTGATAAAGAAAAAAAATGTTTAATATACCTCTAAAAAAAAGTATGAGCCTTCATTTTGGAGATAGAGATGGCTGTTGATCTGGAGCTAGAGAGAGAGAGATGAGTGATGTAATGTTGTTGTGGGTGTTTTTGACTCTGATGAGAGGGAAGGAATGAGTGGCTGTGTGGAAAGGAGAGAATAATTTTTTTTTTTCTAAATATAAATTTCAAATGAAGTCGCAAACGATATTCACGAATCACAAAACTATAATAAATTCCAAATTATCTTCTTCATTGTATTACTTTACTGTGCTAAAAAAACCCCCTCCATCTACGAGGGTAACATGCAGGTTGTCGAATCCTTTGTTTCTGACATGTGCTCTGCTTCGAAATGTGTTCTGACAACTCAGTTCCTTAACACTTGCATGGATGTGATTGGTCTATACGGAAACATGTCACTTGTATTCAGACACTCGAAAAATAATTGATCCTTGAAGTTGAAATTCAATTTTTCATTTCCGGTTCAGGGCAGCACCATATTCTTAGATGACAGGATACAACAGTTGCTAGCTACAAAACGAACCCCAGATTTAAGCCACAATTATAATAAAATCTGAGGTCCTAAAATCTTTCTGAAACACTGAATTGAAAATTGATGGATGGAGCATTTAGGTGAGCCCGTCGTGATGTTTTCAAGTCTGTTATTACCCAGATTTTTTACAAATTAAAAATTCAAATCTTTCTTTCAGAGAATTTCAATTTTTAAAAATATATTATCATAAAAGGAAGTTTAGTAGTCATGATCAATTGAATACCAAATATAATTTTATAATCAGAAGGCAAGACTTCTGGTTTATGTCAAGAAACACATCAAGGTGTGTTATTAGGTGACCTAACCATCATTCATATGGTTAAATTTTTTTTTATCTATTCAGGGGCAGAGGCGACTATTTTTCTAAGTGTTTGAGAATATGGTTAAAATCGTGTTTTTTAAAAGTTTAATTTTTTAATTTTAAAATTATTTTTTTTATTTTTAAATCATTTTGATGTGATGATATCAAAAATAATTTTTAAAAAATTAAAAAATATTATTTTGATACATTTTCGAACGAAAAACACTTTAAACCGCAACTGTTACCCCACTTCTAAATTATAAATTTGAACTTATATATATATAGCTCTAATACTTGTCTTATTTACAAACTTTGGATCACTAACGTCATCAATGCTGGCAAAAATCCCGAGTATCCTGCCATTTTCTATTTTCTTGATCTCATACGCAATATCATAATCTCTAACGTATAAAATAAATCTTATAGACAAATAGGCAGTCTAAACCGTACACGTAAAGGCTTTGAATTCAATTTGCTATGGGCAATTAATGAGATATACATGTATCAATTATTTTCCAACCTTTCCGTAGTCCTAAAAATCACTGATCATATTATTAAGCGTTTGGATTTTGATCAAAATATCTCTGCAAGTCCAAATCTATCTTCATCGAGATAGGAACAATTGGTATAAATCCAAATATATGCTCATCAAGTTAGGAATTGTTCATGTGTTTTTGGTTTACTAGTAGCTAGCTAGGTCCATGTAAAACGTAAGCATTGTTATAAAAAAAACAAAAAGAAGAAGTTAAACATGCATGCATTCAATAAAAAATAATTCCCTTGACCTTTCTTAACCAAAATTGGAGCAGAAATTAATTAATTTCATGTCGCTCAGATCAACATCAAAAACTTCACTAAGTAATAGCCTAATAGAATATTAGCCATCTTTACGTGCCATAGTTGAGGGAATTAAGGATTTGCGAATTAGCAAAAAGAAAGACTATACGGTGTAAAATATCTCCCTGAGTTTAAGAGGAAACATAAATACTCCTTTGAACAACAAATTCTTGATTTTCACCTCAAATTATATAATATATATTTTTTAATTTGCCCTTTTTGTTAGAGTTTCATTTGAAGAAGAAAAAACTCATAATATCCTTTTAATTCCTTTCTCTTTCTTCGCTGATGACAAAATACAAACACATAGAAAAGAAGCAATCAAATCTCTCTCTCTCTCTCTCTCTCTTTATTTAAAAAATCTCTTCTTTTACTTTAATATTATCATCAACCACAACCATCCAAAATCGATTCAAACTAAACTTTGAAATGTAAATTCACAAATTAAATTATTATTCAAAACTCAAAACCAAAAAGAAAAAGAAAAACAGTGACTTTTAATGGGTTTTCTATAATTAAAAAATTCTCAAATTGCGATTTTAAAGATAGATTTAATTGGGATTTCAATGTGTTGTTTTTTTTTTGGCTTCTTGGGCCTTTCTTTGAGTTTTTTATGTCTTACAATTTAGAGTTTGAAGAGAGAATAAAAGAGAAGATGAATATGAGTTTTTTTTTTTATATTAGGAGTTGCTAATAAAAAAAAATGCATTAAAAGAACTTTTTCTGTCAATTTCTGCTATTTAAGGGTAAATTTAAAAAATTATAAAGTTCAGGATGCAAAATCACGACTTTTCTTTTTTTTCAAAGAATATTTGTTTATTCACTTCGGCTTTCTACATGGCCCAAAAAGTAAAGTCTAGCTTGTGACTGTTCAAACCAAGCAATAAAAAATAATAATAAAAAAAGTTACCACATCAAACTGCAAATTTAATATCTGAAAGAAAAAATAGAACTACAAATTTATGTGGTTGAGTTCTGAATTTGATTAACTAATTGGAGAGCTCCGAGCCTTTTTCCACATTCCAAGCTATCATCAATGATTTTTCTCATGTCAAATTTATACTCAAAGCCCATCTTGGTCAACTTTGATGAATCACATTTGATTCCTCTGGTCTCCGGTTCTTCCCTGAATCTAAAATCAAAACTTAGTCATTCCTATTAGCAAAATCAAGATAGAAAATATATATGGAATGCGCCCCCATTTTTTTTTCTTTTTTTTTTTTCAAAACTATGTCATAAGCTGGACAAGCTTGTACTGGCTTGAAAATGTCACATGTAGTAATGAATTCTCTAGTTGTTTGAGGAAATAACATGCTGATTCTAAGCAGGATCGAATGAATTTTTTTTTACAAAAAAAGGGTTCATTTTACGGGATGATTTTTTAATGGATGTTGCTGCTAATCATATCTGAACTAACATCTACATTCCGCGTCTCCTAAAGAGACTCGGGGTTGAAACCTCTCTCTTGCAAGAAGAAAAAGAAAGAAAGGAAGGAGATGACAACAACAACAATACGAAGGTTTTACTCAAGAGGGATTTTTAATCAAAATCAGACTATTCAATTTATCTAACACGAAAAAGATATAAAGATCAGAATTAGAGAAGAATTCTTACTTTTCTTCTATCATGAATTCTGGATGGTTTTCTTCAAGGTGAGTTTTAATTTCTTTGACAGTTGGATCGGCAGCTGAACAGAGGAATCTACCTTTCATTGATGGCTTTTCCATGCAAAATATATGTGCTTCACAAACATCATCAATGTGAACAAGAGGAACTGAACCCAAAAGCTCTTCTATGAACTTCAAACCTTGATAGTAACCAAATATGTTGCCTGAAATCTGTGAAAAAATCACTTGTACACTCAAAGGTAGATGGGAAAGTATAGTCTCTCCTCCCACTAGACCACAAGCAAGAGTCACCACTTCAAGTTTAGCATCCCCAATTTCATTATAGCTCAAAACCTCTTTCTCTGCTAATGTTTTTGCACTTGTATATTCCTATGGAAAAGGAGAAAAAAAAAAGCCAGTAAGATTTCAAGTTGTTTGTAATTTTTGAAAAGAAAGAGCAAGTTTCATACTGTGGTAATTCAGAGTAAGACAGGAGAAATACCAGAACATAATCATTGGCATAAGTGAGTGATAGATCAGAAGGAGTCCAACAGGATTCATCCGTGCAAGATTTATAGCCACTTCCATCTTCATTCAATGGTGATGTTGCCACCACAGATGCGGTGTAGATGAGACGCTTAACAGTTCGTGATTTGACGCAAATATCAGCTATAGCCCTCACTCCAGCAATGGTTGCTTCCACTCTATCTTTGTACTGTTCTCCAGCTTTAAAAAATATACGTTAATTGCCTGCCCACAATTTAAATCCTAACTACAAGTTTAATGAACACGGAGGCTGACCTGAATGCTTTTGGGATCATGTTGCATTGGAGTGGCAACATGGAAAACAAATTCACACCCTTGAATTGCTTCTTCAAACTCATTCGGATTGTATATATCAGCTTGGAACAGTACTAATTTGGTGTCTGCGTTTGGTAGGGACTTGAGGAGGCCTACTTTGGATTTGTCCCCTGTGATACAAAGAGAACATGTAAGACATCTATGTTAACACACAAAAAAAGTAACAAAGAGAGAGGAAAGACAGACCCAAACTTCTCAATGTTACATGGACAGTATAGCCTTTCCCCAGCAGCTTCATGACGAGCCAGGAACCAATATATCCAGAACCTCCTGTCACACAGACTTTTGTGCAGCACTTGGCCATGTTGTACGACGATTGTTCTTATGTTGTTTCTGCTTTTGGGAGGGCAGATGGCGCCTTGCATATATAGGAGGACACTGGACAAGAACTTTGTCCTGTACCAAGGTTCATTTATCACCAGTAAATTTGCATGGTTGAATATTTTAAAAAAATGTGTTCAATTAAATCGTCCCTCGACTGAGCCCAAGTATTTTTAAATCTAGAAATCTCAAGTTCCATATTCGGACAAGAGATATTTTATCCTTTGACACGTCATAGACATTACCTCTGATAAGTCAAATATATTTTGCCTCAGACAATGAGTCAGAAATATTTCTTCCTTTTAGCCTCTCTTCTACATAAAAAGAAAGGTAAGCTATAAAGATGAGAAGGATCTCCTTTCTTAATATTTGACAGAGCATTTCTCTATCTCCAAAATATGGTTTTTTTCTCTCTAAAAATATACTTGTTTAAGCTTTAGAAAGTCCATAAATTCATTGAATGACATCTTTTGCAGGTATTAGAAACCAGACATCAGCCATCATAGATAAAAAAATAATAATAATAAGATTGTCGGAAGTAAAAGATTAATTTATTATCTAAACATAAACATTACCCCAAACTTCTTGAAGTTGTTGAAGCATCATCAGCAAGTTTCTCAAAGTGTCGTCTGTCTGACGAATGTAACTGTCATTTGCTCTGCACAGTAATTGTAAATGCTAATTTTTTATGCCGAGCGGAGGAGACGACAAAATTTCGTTCAACTTCTCTGGTGAAAAAATGTCCAGACGGTTTGGACGCCCTGTAAAAGATGAAAAAAATTCATTTGCCATAACGGCCCATTATTCTAGGAATATGTGGGGGACAAGTGCCACGTTGTCAACCTTCAAGCAGCAATTGCAATTTGCGGACCAAATTAATAAACAACAAATAAACCAAATGAAGGGTATTAATTAATAGCCACAGGGGATCGGTCCCTCAAACCGTCCAGCCCTTTCTCAAGCAATTTAACAACCACAGGGGATTGGTCCCTCAAACCGTCTAGCCCCTTCTCAAGTTGATGGGGTCAATTTAACAACCACAGGGGATTCGTCCCTCGAACGGTCCAACCCCTTCTCAAGTTGTCGGGGGTCAATGTCATTCGCTTGCCACTCTATCCACATTCCTAGCTTTTGTTCTTGTTTTTCATATGACTATTTCCAGTTTTTTAAATGTTTTTTATTTAAAAATTTATTTAAATAATATATTTTTATTTTTTAAAATTTATTTTTAATCAGCACTTCATTACACCCCAATAACAGCTAGAAATAATCATTTAAAATAAAAAAATAGATTTTCAAAAAAACACATGGACGCCTTCAAACAATACCTTCGTTAAATAACATTTGCATACTCATAAATTTTATGATGGGTTCGCATGAAACGCCACTCGTATAAGACACATTGAAAATAATTATTCTTTTTAATTTCCAGTACGGCACGGAACTATTCATGGACTACTGGGAGCGTTGAAAGGACAGTCAACAATGGAAACAGTGGTTCCTGGAAGATGATACAGGGGCTAGGCTGTGGGTTCAAATGCAGCCTGTTCATGCCAAACCCCTTTCATGTTGGATTGCCACAATCTTACCACCCATCAGTTCCCGAGGTTGCTAAGGTCATCCCACTCATGTCCCATAATTCCATCTGCCATGAAGTGCATTAACGAATTTTAACCGAAAAAAAAGGGGGACTGAACTTACTAACCCTAATTTTGGAGGTGGTAGTGAAGGGAGAGGAAGCAGGGTCACGTGACGCGTTAACAGGACCAGTGGCTAGTCTTTGGCCACAGTAGTTCCATGAAGTGCATGCTGTGCCTTTGTCTAGCGTCGCAACTGGTTTCTCCATGTCTGAACTGAGCACACAGAAGTTGCGCCGAAGAAGTCAGAGGTTACTGAATCATGGCTGCTCTTGGAGAGGTTTTGCTAGGCCCAGTAGATTCCAGGCTCTTGGGTAGGAAATAAGATCAAGATTTTATATACACTGGTCTAACAAACCCAGGACGCCCAGATATTCCAAACGGGAACCCAAACCTCTCTGTTTTTGTATCTGCACGTATTCCTC
>Ga0307515_10012555_pt1 | contig 15930 bp, 18 predicted proteins | sample 17_EM_MG_FD_194513 | JGI IMG/M metagenome (GOLD analysis project Ga0307515, IMG submission 194513) | Populus trichocarpa ectomycorrhiza microbial communities from riparian zone in the Pacific Northwest, United States - 17_EM | ecosystem: Host-associated > Plants > Roots > Unclassified | place... | reverse complement strand
GTTAGTCAGTATTATCGGAAAACGAAAACACCTCATCTATTAGGATATACTACTACCTATCTTATATAGTAGATGAAACCCAAAACACGTATCAAAATAAGGAAAATTATAGTATCACCGGACACATGAGACAAGTAACGTCGAGACGGAGAAACGAGGTTAACCAGTGATTGCAAACCACGTGGAGCCTCAGTCTGGTGAGTAGCAATTATGAAGAGAGTGTTACCATTTCCGACAAGTATATGTCGTTGTCAGGCATTGGACCGTGCTGAAATTCTAGACATCAACCCACCCTTTATTGGGTGATGGATGGGCACAAGCAGAATATCTAGGACTGGGCGAGAAAGTAAGTGCCTCGCCTTGATCTTAACCTTTGGTCACCCATCCATTTGCGTAAAGAAGGCCTGGGCAGAGCATGTGTGCAGCTCAACCAACCTGCGATTAACAACCATGTGATAAAGCGCGAGAAACAAAACAAAACAATTGGCCGAGCTCGGACTTTGAGTTGAATTTCATGAAAAGAAAGAAATTCCGTAGCGCTACTCGATGAGATATGTCACCATATTATCAATTTCTATAACCTCATATCAATTGGCAGTTGAGGTGTCCTTGGTTTATGAACCTCCATGACACATGACAGGCCGGTTGGCAGCAGAGCCTCTGGTCGCCGGCAACAGTTGTGACAGTGACCTTTGCGCCTTCTGCTAAAACGGAGACTTGTTTGAGCGAATCAGGAAATAAATTGATTTTTACTGCGTTTGGCGATCAGGCAGAAATGCGAGCAGAGGGTCGTTTGGGTATTACTCGGATTTGAGTATGTCGTGTACTCGAATCTCTTGTCGAGTTATGGATTGTGCATGGCGAAGGGTCGCTTGGGGACAAAGCGCCAACACAAGCGCCTACCAATCGCATTTAGGGGTTCCTTCCATAAAGTACATCGCGCCTTAAAGGCCGCTGATACCGCTTCCGTAGTTTATGGTTATCTTGAGTACACCTAATGGAACCTCAACGTTTAGCTCTCTTAAAAGGACACCGCTCTCTGGTTCAGTCCTTCCCGCCAAACTATACAAAACCGCGCGTGGTTCTGCAATATATATCCTTCTCAAGAATCTCTATCTGTATATACACGACTGGCACCGTGCGCCCGAATGTGATATCTCTCTCGATCCACCACTCACGTAGTGGACCTTACCTACACATGGCCGATCACGTCTGTTGCCACTTTCGCTCTCATCTGAGTATTGGCCTCTGCAGGAAGAGAAAAGAAGGGCTATACCGGGATCGAATCCGGTACCCCTAATTCTAGAAGGGTGCCTTGCCACTACCCTACCCAGCTGGTAAGTAATCATCCTCTCCAACAGCCGCCGCCCGAAATGGTGCGACTGTAATAGTATAGCCTGCCAGGTCAACCATTTTTATTTTCCTACCTGTCCACAATGCTGCTCACAATGGACCACAAGTCTCGCTTTATAGTGGCTCCTTAATATCTGCCTAAGGGGCCGTCTCGTGGTCATTGTTCTCTGACCGGCCATGCTATCATGTCTATCAAGTGATGTGCTCCGCTATCGTTTCATGGCGCAGGGCGCCTGGAATGTGCCACAAATGGACCGTAACGACATCTTCAGTGTTCCCAAAATATGCCAGGAAAAGGGTACTCGCCTACCAATCCATTACTGCATTCATCAGATCACTCTAAGCCATGCTTAAATACATCGGCGTCTGAGACAGGAATAATGATACTTCGTGAAATAACAGTGTTAATAGCATGTGGAGGTTGTGTCACCTCGCCTTCCAAGCGCAGAGAACATAGTACATCACCGAAAGTCCCGATCTGCAACAATTATGACAGCCTTAATCTCAGTAACATTACCGCAGAACATAATTCTCTTAATGCGTTTGTTACACTCATATCTTGCCCTAATTTTACTAGTGAAGTTGGAGGTCTCTTCCCTCAGGGGCGTGCAGGAGAATGCGTTCTTTGTGTCTCTCTGTTACGAGTAGATCAGTGGCACTGAGTCTCTCCATTACTCTGTATCAGTCATCGCTTACTGTCGAGCCTGACTTGTTGGTTCAGGCGTCACACGTCTCTGATTGGTTCGAATGTTTAAGATTGGCTTGCCCGAAGTAATATAAATATGTGAAAGCGATTTTATGTTGAGTTCGAGGAAGAGCTAGAGCTTGATGTGATCCACATTTAGTTGGGAGTTCATGGATACTCTCACTCTCTCAGGTTGCCATCGTCCAATGGTCAGGCTAATCCACAAAGCACGAACTTGGTTTCCATTGATTGGTTAAAGGTCATTTGACATATAATTGTACGACGATACAAAAGGGATGAAGGCATTCAAAGACCGAGCTTCAGAGCATCGGTGACTCGGGGGAGTGCGAAAGAGATCCGTCTAGCAGGAGAGGCGTATCGAGCGGAAGGAAACCGACGTTCAGCACTCGAACTCACTGCCGAATGTGTTCTCTCCGGAGTACGAAACGTAGAGGAAGCCGTCTTCGTCCCTTCAAGTGTGGTCAGAATCGTTCGAGAAAGGGTTATGGCCAAACCTACTTGTGCTCCTCATAGATGGCGCTCATAAGAGCTGCGGTAGGGGGGAGGACCTCATCCACGAAAATGAAGATGGCTTTCTCAGGCGCGAGCTTGATTCGCTTTCGGATAACGTAGACGAATTGGCCCACGGTCAAATCCTGTGCAACAGTGGATTAGTATATGTTCTAAAGGGAGAATACAGACACCCAGCGTGCGCCCGGAATGGTGCACGTCAGCCCGCAGCATGTCTTGGGGCAGAGCAAGCACAGGGATGAACGCCAGGAGTGGAAACTCACTGATGGTACGAGATACTTCTTCTTGTCGATTGTTGGAATGTCGGTCTTATCTGCTTTCTCGCAGATAACCTGCGGAGACATGCAGAGCATCAGCATTCTGGTCCCTGCCAGTCGCAGTCCTTGGATTCCAAGGAGCTAACCAAGGCTGTGGGGAGTTAAGGTCGAAAGTTGGATACGCACCGGAATGCGATCTGGGTACTTCTGCCTGATCCTCTCAGCCTCTGCCTTGCGCTTCTCTGTAAGCAACAATAGGGAAAGGGTCAGCTAATTATGATCTCCTAGTCATCCCAATGCACCGGATCCCACTGGGCCGACGCGTGGTCTTTGGTAGGCGCCAGTGAGGCTCAAGGCAAGGGGCATCTGGACGCGATACGCACCGAACGGGTGCTCATCCTTGAACTTTGATCGCATGGTGGGTCGTCGTTGTCGTGTGTTAGTGAGCGGGGTGTGTTGGGTTCAGGTAGTGGCGGATGTGGTTGGGTGACAAGGAAGCCGGGTGTTTGGGCTCGTGGTTCAGGCGTTGTTCTCCGCTGGTGCGCTGCTTTTAACCGACAGGTACAGTCAGCGGCGGGCCACGTTGCCCCGTAACTTTGGCCATCGCCTGACTCTGAATATCCAAGTCGACCAGGTTGTCCGGGTTTGGCGAACGATGCACATGCATTGTCCGGCAGGCGGCAGGCGTCAAATGCATCAACTGAATGTTGCTTGAACCTGAGCGGTGTTCGCCCATCAAACGTGTTTCCTGATTCATACAATCGAAGCACTTGGATCTGGTCAATCGGCTCCGGGTTTAGGAGTGGCAGCCGGTTTGTCCTGGTCAGTTTTTTCGTCTGTACATGCTGGGTCTGGGTCTGGATGCACTTTATGTGTTCTATTGTGACTCTTTTAAACTCTAAATAACAGCCTATTTAATTCAATTTTTTGGCTCCTTATCTGCGTTTGCCACCCCTTTTCATGGTTCAATTGAATGGTGGTATTTGCAGTAGAATTCACCCAATAAAGCCACGGCAGGCAATGGAATATAGAATTGCACAATCAAAGTGTCTAGTAACTTGAGTGTAATCGTAATCGTAATCGTAATCGTAATAGGTATCCTGTATAGTTGTCGAACTCACCCTATGTTCCAAAGAAATATTGTGGGAAACACATCCGACTCCTTTTGACGACCACAAGGGTTGGTTGTGGCCAACTTGGATCCGTTGCTTTGTTGTACAAGCCTACCAGCCTTAGACTCCTCGAGGAGTTCAGGAGTTCCACCAAACGAAGAGACGTGACGACCATACGACCATACGACCTCAGTACCCTTACCCGTGTATTTTTACCATGTCATTCTTCCGCTCGTCCTCAAATGCGACCGGTCCGCGAAATTCTCAGGGTTCAAGTCGGCCAGTCTCGCGCGTCTCATCCCAGCGCGTAAAGTCCCCAAATCCAGCCGTGCCGCCACTCAATTTTGACACCATGAAGACGCCCACTGGGCACTCGATGGGTCTGTTGGCCTCCACCGCCTCGTCCCGCGCCAAATCGATTTCACCAAACTACTCTTCCGCACCATCGCCATCGCCGTCAACTGGGCCAAGTGATAGAAAGTTTTCAATTTGCTCAGTGGACCCCAACGACCCAGACGGAACTGTACGCAGGTTCAATCGGCTCTTGAACAAACCACACACGAGCAAGATTTATAGAACCAAGGCTGATATCGAGGATGCCCTGAAGCGACTTAGGAGGTACATCCTCGCTGAGGGGATTCCTACAGAACTCGTCAGTGATTCTCAAAAACTGGTGCTTCAGGAAAATCTTATGACGTTGATCGTGGTCAGGACCCTTCCCTTCGCCCGCGGATTTGGAAGATCCTCTTGCAAGTGGATACGATCGATGCTGCTGCCTACATCCGTTACGTCCGCAAAGGTCCCTGTCCAGTGCGCGAGAAGATACGAAACGATACATTCAGGTAAGTCTGCCCTCCTCTTTCTGTTCCATGATCCACCTTAACCACATTCTCCACCTACATAGGACGCTTGCCACGGATAGCAACTTCAAATCCCGAGTGCGAGAAGATATGCTCGTCCGCCTTCTAGATGCGTTCGTTTGGCGTTCGACTGAGGCTATGGAGTCCATTTCCCCAACATCCCCAACATTCCCACACCATCCTGCTACGTACGGTCGTTCCCGCCAACCGCAGCAGCCCAAACAGCAGCTAGCTTTCAATTACGTGCAAGGGATGAACGTCCTTGCTGCACCATTTCTGTACATTATGCCCACAGAGGTGGAGGCGTTTTATAGTTTTGCGAGGTTCATTGAGCGGGCGTGCCCACTTTATGTCCAGCCGACATTAGAAGGTGTACATCGCGGCTTGAAAGTGTGTATCACTTACGCCTATCGCGCCACAAATTACTAACTGCAACCTATTATAGCTCCTAGATCGGTGTCTCAGATATCTCGACGCAGGTCTCTACGATCATCTACGATCAAAGAACCTCTCCGCAGAACTCTATGCTTTCCCTTCCGTCTTAACGTTCTGTGCATGTACACCGCCTCTGGATCAGGTCCTGCAATTGTGGGATTTTCTCCTCGCCTTCGGGGTTCACTTGAACGTGCTCGCGGTGATTAGTCAGATGTTTTTGATGAGGGAGGCCATAATGGAGAGTCAAAGGTAAGTCCTCCGTGTGGTGGAGGCGAGAGTCTGATCAGCACTGACTGCCTTGTAGCCCGATGAAAATCTTACGAACGTTTCCGCCCCTAGACGCGCGGGCCGTCATCGGGGTGACAGTCGGTCTCGTACGACAGATACCAGACGAGCTATACGACGAGCTTGTCAAGCATCCTTGGGAGATTCGTGGGAGGGTGATGTAGACTACCAAGTAACCAACCGGGAGAATATATATCACTAGTTCGTACCATCTGATGCTTGTACTGTAATACCCTTGGCGATATCATTCAATATTTGTGTCCGTCTGAGATGACCGTATATACGGAGTTGCCAAGAATGACTCGTAGTCACGGAGAGGCCAGGCCCCTGTTTGAGATCTCGAACGACTATCTTTACTTCTTCCGAGCACTGCTTCCGAGGAGCGTTGAAGATGACTCGCCACTCCACTTCCGAGCCGTGCGGAACTTGACCTCGACCCCATCTTTTCGGTCAATCAGTCCCATCTCTCTACATTCAAGGCGCTCTGACTAAGCTATAATTCTCACCTCTTCGATGTATACGGCATCTATACCAGCTGGAACCTTGTCCACACCCACCCTCCACACCTGCCTGCTCGGATGTCCGCCGACTGCGAAGACCACCCTCTACAAACATGCTCACACATCACGTTCAATTCCCGAGGCATCTTATGCGAGCTCATAAGATGACATCCTCACCAGAAGCAACTCCTCTACCACCACCAAATTCCACGGCTAATAAGAACATTGTTCTAGTCGGCGTGAGTCACTTTTCTCATCTACTAACCATTTCTTCCTCTTAACATGTCGTTTTTACATGGACTGGCAGCCGCAGTGGTCCCATTTTGCACCGCCTGGTATCTGCCAACACGGTCAATGTCACTGTTCTCGCTGAACACAATTTGAAATCCAAAGTCAATCCACCCTCCAGCGTCCGTGTGCTCTGTAGGAAGAGAGACGAAGGGCCAGACTGGGGATCGAACCCGGGACTCCCTAATTCTAGAAGGGTGCGTTGCCACTATACAACACAACCGGCAAGTGGAGGAGTTATCAACTCCAACATGCTCAAGGTCACCTTTGATCCGCCTTCGGATATCGTTAAGGTGTTCGAGAGACAGGATGTTTAAACCATCATTGCCGGGGACTACTTTAAACTCGACAAGCTTACAAAGGTGAATGAGCTCGACGGCCTCCATAATGCAATGAGGAGAATTCCTGTTGGGAGGACAGGTACTCGTCGATGCAGCAGTTGAGGCGGGCATCAAACTGGTTATTCCCTCCTCGTTCGGGCCGTGAGTACCAGTTGGTAATTCTATCGTTAGTCAGTCCTGAACGCAATGTTTCGGCGATGCCTACAGAGAGCCTGGAAGACACCAAACCGTCTGGGGACCCGAGCATCGAGTTCACGACGACTTTGTAGGAAAGACGCACAGTGGCAGCTTCACTGTCAACCCGCTTTTGGTTCGTATCTTCCTCGATCTCCCTCGACTGGAGTACGTCATGTTCTACTGGTAATCCCATGGTGTAACCTCATCGATTTCTTCCACAGGTCTCGGCAACGGGTTCACCGGCTTTGACTTGAAGAACAAGATGGCGAAACAATACGATGACGGCACCTAGCTCTGCATGATGACAACAGTAGACAACATTCGGTCCTCCTCCACCCAGAGGAAACAGCCAACAAAGCTTTGCGCATCCACGACTTTTTCATCTCTCAGCCCAAGCTTCTCACCGTCCTAGAGTCGTTCCTGGGCCTTTCGAAGTCTCGCACATATCGGTTGCAGAGGAAGAGAAAAGGTTGATACCGCGTATCGGGGCTGGCGAGGAGAACATGGGCGTCTTCACTACCCGCCTTTTGACCCACCTGCTCGTTCCGCTTCTTGGGAGCTGGAAGACGACAGCAAGTTGCTTGTGCTCCCTCATAGAGAGTTGAAGGAGGAGGTCAGGAAGGCTGTGGATGAGTTCCGAGCTTGATGATATTGTCGCTCTGAGCCCTTTGAAGCCGAATCAGTAGGGTTCCCAGTACGACGATGCAATACAGTTGTCGTTTCTTTGTGGAATCAGCCTTTTGCGTTGCGGTGGTAGCATAAGTCCGTTCTGAAACTGGAAGCACTTTAAAGTACACATGCTCTTGAAGGTGACTATGGGCTCTCCGGACATATCATGCTGGTACATACAAGTCCGATAAACATGTACTATTAATTGGCAGACATTGGAAGGTCCACGAGGTCCAAGAAGCTAGCATATAGTACAAGAGCCTGCTTATCCAGTCCTTTCGAAAACATAACGTCAAACTTCGACAGCAACACGTAAGATGCCTGAAGGAGGTGAATTACTCTGAGATCTAATTGTAAGGAGGATGATGAGGTGTGTTTGACTAATGGGGAGCCGCTACGGCCGTCGTGAGCAGGCATGGCGACCCACTCTGCCTGTAATGTCTTCTCCACAGCGATAGCAAAAGTGCCTAAATAATCAGAATAATCAGTGTACTAGTGGCATTCATTCCTAGCCCAATGACTTACATTCCACAGCGACAAGTAATGTGGTCACATCCGGTGTTCTTTTCAACCATAACCCTACAACCTGCAAAACTAATATTGAGCCCACTTGCAGTAATAAAACGATTAGAAGTAACTCACTGGGTTTGGGACATCGCATCCACCTCCTTGTACCCGCTAGCTCCTCCAACGCTGCATCCTCACAATCATGCGGCTCCTCGACAGAGACAAGCCGCGAGCAGTCTCGACACCAAACACACCCACAGGCGTGCATGCATATCAGAAGCTTGGATCGGTTGTATTCGGATAGTTCAAAGAAGTTTGGTTTAGTGCATCTGCGCAAGCTAGGTGGTTAGAGAGTGATCGAAAGGAGCCGGAGGGAATAGAGGGGAGGACAAGGACACACCTTGGACAAGTAGCCGTAACAACAAATTGGGACAACTCAAAGTCGATCCATTGATTCAGATAGTATTGTGCGAGATCAAGCTCGTCCACCAAGAGCCTTGTTATACCTATTAATTAAAATTTCAGTACCCATCTCAATCGTCTTTGTCATGGCGTACGTTGTGCTCTTCTCCCTGGCCCACTCTCCGCCATACATATCGGACACAAAATAGGCCAAACTCTTTCACCCAACCTCGCGCCGATGTAGTCCCGGAGACATCCTTTACACATCACATGCCCACAGCCTTCGACTATGGCCATATCCTTCGGTGGAAAATGTTCAGTGCAGATCGGGCAGTCCCTAGAGTTCATTAACAGTGTCGGGTTTGAGTCTTCAAGTTTGGATGCGAGAGAAGTTAGAAGTCCTTCCACGCTCTTCGCTTCCCATAATACGATAAGTAGCCGTAGATTTCTTGCCACGTTTGAATTGTTCGTTAAGGGGAAGGTGGGTAGGTCAGAAGGACCTCGCATGTACACATGCCGAAGCTCGGAATTGACCGCCTGTTGTAGTCCTTCAGCTGCACGTTCTACTGCGGCGAGTTCCGGCATCAAGTTAGCCCCGAAAGTGTCAGAACCCATCCTTGAGGTTGAACCACCTCTCTCGAACGGCTGGAGAGTAGGCCCATCGAATAGTACATGGACGTTTGAGGGTGCTACTTGCTGCCTGCAGGGAGGTTATCAGATCACGTGGGATAGGTAAATAGAGTGTAATGTTACGGACCTTCGTTCCTCGGCTTGTACGTTCTGCTGTGAACCCCCGAGTGTTTCTACATCATGTACACACGCCCCTAGGACGCGCTGAATAAGTGGCATCACTTTCTTCCCCTTCAACTCCTTCCTCATCCTCCCTAAGTCATATCTCAGCGTATTGATATCCTCCCGTAGACTCCTTTCCACTCTCTCCCACTCTTCGCGTGTTTGTCGTGCGGAGACGCGCATCTCCCGTTCGGAGGTAAGGGCATGCGTCAAGGCTGTTTTGAGCGCCTCCACCTCCCGCGTTAGGGATGTTTCAGAGTCTACCGCACGTGTTAGGGACGTCTTGAGAGCTGCGATCTCTTGCTTGTGTGACGGCTCAGCCGAGTATTCCGCAAGAAGTGTCCGGTGGTCGTATCTTGCCTGTGCGAGGGATGCCTTGAGCGTCTGGATTTCTTGCCGCAGTGAACACTCAGTTGATGCGGCTTGTGCTAAGGAATTTTTGAGTGTTGAGCATTCTTGTCTCAAAGACGACTCAATTGCATGGCTCGTCTCGGAGGGTGAGAGGAGCTCTGCAATATCCTCCATTAGACGTGACTGGATGGATACAGCATCGTGGAGATCCGATTGAAGTAATTTGATGGGGTCAGAGTGAGAGGTTTTGGAAAGCATCGAGGCTTGAGTTTCTGACTGTTGCTGCAGCGTAGCAGCCTTTCGACACGTGGATAAGGGTTGGGTGACAGGAGGTTGGGGTCGAGGGTGAGGTTGAGGTTGAAGTTGAGGTCGAGGTTGAGGTCGCGGGCCTCGCGGACGTTCAATATGTAAAGGCGCCATGAACGTCGGTGTGGGCAGCTGCGCTTCAAATCCCGGAACGGCTAGAGATCCCATGAACTTTTGACCAATTTGATTTCAAAAGGAATCATTGGCAATGCCTGAGTACGGCGGATTCCTGGCCAGTTACACCTGTCTACCGCGTGGCAACTTCAGCAACAAAACCATCAAGCGAACAATTTGGGCGGCCCTATCGCAATAGCTTTCGTGGATGGAACTCACCACTTTGTGAGTGAGGCTCAGTTTCGGGTCATTGGTTCATACATCGAGCCCCCTGAGGGGAGGCCAAACTGAACCTGAATAAAAAGGGGAGAAGGCCGCGTTTTTAATGTGCATTATCTAGCAGGTTGAGGCTCATTGGGGCTGTGAATAAATGAGTGACATTCAAGCTCTTGGTCTGCAGTGGAATTACTGACAGGTGTTGGAATGCTGATCCTGGTTTCGTCTAGCAGCGCCTTAGCAGCGCCTTGGGGCGTCCGATAAACCGGGGTCCGTTGATGCCGCCTGCAGCGCATTTACTTTTCCGAGTATTTTCGCCCTCACAATACATTTAAGCGTTCTGTGCAGTGAACCTGTCCGCTCATCAATTGTATTGAAAGCATGCCCTGAGCGTAAGCCGAGAGTATTCATTTGACGACGCATTCAATTAATACTTACGTACGTGCCTGTTTAATCTCACCCACAGGTATATAGCGCGATGGCATTGGAACCACACGCTATTTGCTAAACGAGACCACCGTCAGAAGGGAGTTGAGATATCCTAGGCTCTTGGCTTGCTGGTTTTGAAATTTACGTTGTCCATGGAATGTTCGTTCGCGACCCTCCAGTGAGGCAGGCCCCAACCAAAGAGAAAATTTGTGACACCAGCAGACTCCAAAAATCCCCCTGAGTAGGTCAGTTTATTTAAATAGAAGATGAAAGGTGAACATACAGAACCCAGGTTGGTTCCGTCACAGTACAAGTAGGTTGGCCAGCGTTTCATTACCTCTGCTTACGGTATAACATGGCTCGTAGTCTTACTCTCATTCTTGGCTTAATAGTAGCCGTTTGAGCAATGATGAGACAAAGGCAAATAGAACTTAACTTCCGGGGTTCGGGGGTGCACACTGCATTAATGGCCATAATGCTGCTAAGGACGATATGTGAAGAGGGCAAAAAGACTACATTTGAGCATACCGGCCTAGGCTTAGAATGTCGAAGGCTCAAGATGCAATCGAAAAATACATGACTGGAACGCGATGGATGGACATAAATGAGAGGTGGAGTGTCCTCTAGGAAATAAGTTATGCCCAAAAGTCCATCCGCTTCCTCTTGAATTGGCCATCTCTCTACCATCGGGTGGTGTAACGGAGTGGACAACTTCTTGTGGAAAGGTAAGAGATGGGTTGATCCAATCCAAAATAGCCAAAAGTTGCTATGATTTTCGAGGACAGGAATGTCGCCCCACTCTCCCCGTGATATCTTGCCCACATCGATAGCAGAAATGCCTATTTGAGAGCAAGTGTCAGTAAAGTTCCCGCGAATACGGCATACCTCTATTGGTCGACGTACATTCCACACCGGCAGGTGATATGATCGCAGCCGACATTCTTCTCCACCATAACTCTGCAGCCTATAGACTCCAGCATCAGGCCAAGAAATACGAACGAATGGCTATATCTGCACGGGACGTACTAGGCCGAGGGCAGCGCATCCATTTTCTCTCCCCTGCCAATTCCTCCAGTGCCGCATCCTCACAATCATGTGGCGCCTCAATGCTCACCCTCCGCGAACAGTCGCGGCACCAGGCACACTCGCAGCCATGCGTGCAGATGAGGATCTTGGATCGGTTGTAGTCGAGCAGTTCAAATAAGTTTAGCTTGGAACACCTGCGAGTAAAGGGGCGTAAGGAAAATACCAAAAGGAAGAATGGATGTGCGAGAAGAGCGGACTTTGGACAAGTGACGGGCACAACAAATTGAGACAGTTCAAAGTCTGTCCACTGGTTCAAGACAAATGGTGGCAGGGAAAGTTCGTCCACTAGGAACCGTGTTATCACTGTAAAACATTTGAGGATATGGCCTTGAACCACATGAGTCGAAATAGTATACAATACCTTGAGCTTTCCTCTGTGAACCACGCTCTGCCACGCAAGTCGGGCACAAAATCGGCCAAACCTTCTCTCCCAGCCTTGAGGTTATTTGCTGACGGAGGCAGACCTTACATGTTGTATGCCCGCAACCCTCCACGCTCACCGTCTCCTCCTGTGTGAGTGGCTCCGTACAGATCAAGCAAACACCCGCATTCATCTGCGGGCCACGCTCCTCGACGACTGACATCAATGAGCTCAATAACTTTTCTTGCCCGCCCTCCTCCCAGAGTACGACCAGCAACCGCAAGTTCCTTGCTGTCCTCGGGATGGAGGTGGAGAGGCCAGTTGAGGAAGCTCTTACGTGTGCATATCGCAATTCTGCGTTTACTGCCCGTTGTAGTCCCGCAGTCGCACGCTCAAGCGCGGCAAGGTCGGGAGCAAGCTTCGTCCTGAAAGCGGATGGGCCCGTTTTTGGAACAGAGAATTGGTCATGTTGTTCGAAATGATGAAGAGCTAGTCCATCAAATATAACATGGACTTCAGAGGAGCCCTGCAAGGGTCTAAACGTAATAATGAATATCCTCGACCGAGGCGGCAACCAGCCTGAAAAGGGGGACGCACTCTTCTTCCACTTTTGCGCATACATTATGTAGTGGTTCCTCCAGTGTGATCATTTCTTCGACTAATCTCCTCTTCCCTTGAATAAGCCGTTGGAAAAGAGGGACGCCCTTTTTCCCCTGGAGTTCTTTCTTGACCTTCGCCAGCGCCTTCTTTGTATCTCCTAGAACATTTCTAAGCACACAAATCTCCTCCCGCAAAGCCCTCTCGACCCTCTCCCACTCCTCCCGCGTGTGCCGTGCCGAGGCACGCATCTCCCGTTCAGAGGAAAGAGCATGCGTGAGGGCCATTTTTAGCATTTCTATCTCGCTCTTGAGGTCGATTCGTTAGTTGAAGCGTGTACGAGCGCCATGCGCAGGCGTCTGACCTTTTCGGCATGGGAATCCCGTGGGGGTGTTTCCGAGGATCGCTGATTCTGCGATGGTGAATTTTGACCCATGGGCCACGATGGTGGAGGATAAGGATTGGGAGAAGCATGCCTGTATTGTGGATTTTCATTCCATTCCGATTCGATTCCGCCCGCACGTGATCTCTGATTTTTCGCCACAACGAAACGGAACGGAATTTAGAATAACTGGCATGATTTTAGGGGCACTTACCAGGTCATACATTATATCGAACAACGCAGTGCATTATTTTAAGTTTACCATTCCCGCGCTGCTATACCCTGGAAAATGGATGACAGGAGCGCCGTCGGAATATATCATGCCTAGTTATCTAGTAGTTCGTAAAGCCTTAAAAGGTCACCATCTGTTTGTTTGAATGATTCCTACTTGAGTAGCATGCATAGTGGTAGCTCATCCTTACTGAGCCCTTGGGTTCGATAGTAGATAAAAGAAAGTGTACAAATCCTTTCTATATAGTACGCAGTTGGTTCGGGTGACCTCCACGGATGTTCCCTACCTCAGTGCATACTAGGCCGTGACGAGTAAGCATAGTATTGCTAGATATAGGTCGTATGAGGTCGGGTACAGTTACTATATGTTGGAATGTCAGTGTTCTCGTCATAGAGAGTACATCGCGCAATCATCACACCTTCGATCGTTTTTCCCTCTTTCGTCTCTCTTAAACGACCCAGGCAACCGTTCAAATGTATATAAACCTCCTATTCCCCTTTAAAAACAGGCAACAGTTTTTTATAATATCCTTCAATCTGAGGCTCATTTTGCTATTAATGAAGCTAGGAACCCGGAATCGTGACATGTGGCTTATGGCCACGTCGTTTGGAACTTGTATACCACATTTCATATATGCATAGTGTCTACTTTATGCAGGAAGAGCCCAGATTGGGGATCGAACCTGGGACTGCCTAACTCTAAAGGGCGCGCGCGTGGCCATTGCGCTACCCAGCCAGTAAGTGAAAGAATCATCAACTCCAACAGGGTGATCATAAATACGAAGTGAAGTGGTCTTTAGGAAACAAATTATGCGCAGACATTCATCCACTCCCTCTTGACTTGGCAATCTCTCTTCCGTCGGGCCGGTCTAACGGAGTGGACGACCTTTGAAAAAGTAAGAGATGGGTTGAAGAATAGCTAAAAGTTGCTATGATTGTCGAGGACAGGAATGTCGCCCCACCCTCCCTGTGATATCTTGCCCACATCGATAGCAGAAATGCCTATTTGAGAGCAAGTGTCAGTAAGGTTCCCGCGAATACGGAATACCTCTATTGGTCGACGTACATTCCACACCGGCAGGTGATATGATCGCAGCCGACATTCTTCTCCACCATAATTCTACAGCCTATAGACTCCGGCATCAGGTCAAGAAATACGAACGAATAACTATGCCTGAACGAGACGTACTAGGTCGAGGACAGCGCATCCAACTTCTCTCCCCCGCCAAATCGTCCAGTGCTGCATCCTCACAATCATGGGGAGCCTCAATGCTCACCCTCCGCGAGCAGTCGCGGCACCAGGCACACTCGCAGCCATGCGTGCAGATGAGGATATTGGACCGGTTGTAGTCGAGTAGTTCAAATAAGTTTGGCTTGGAACACCTGGAAGGAAAAGGGTGTAAGGAAGATACTAAAAGGAAGAGAAAAGGGCGGACTTTGGACAAGCGACAGGCACGACAAATTGAGACAGTTCGAAGTCTGTCCATTGGCTCAAGACAAGTGGTGGCAGCGCAAGTTCGTCCACTAGGAGCCGTGTTATCACTGTAAAACATTTGAGAATATGACCTTGAACCACATGAGTCGAATGAGCATGCCATACCTTGAGCTTTCCTCTGTGAACCACGCTCTGCCACACAAATTGGGCACAAAATCGGCCACACCTTCTCTCCTAGCCTTGAAGTTATATGCTGACAGAGGCAGTCCTTACATGTTGTATGTCCGCAACCCTCCACGCTCACTGTCTCCTCCCGAGTGAGTGGTTCGGTACAGATCAAGCAATCACCCGTGTACATCTTCGGGCCAGGCTCCCCGACGACCGACATCAATGAGCTCATTAGTTTTTCTTTCCCGCCCTCCTCCCAGAGTACGACCAGCAACCGCAAGTTCCTTGCTGCCTTCGGGATGGAGGTGGACGAGACGGTCGAGGAGGTCTTCACGTGTGCAGATCTCAATTCTGCGTTTACTGCCCGTTGTAGTCCCGCAGTCGCACGCTCAAGCGCGGCAAGGTCGGGGGCCAGCTTCGTCCTGAAAGCGGATGGGCCAGTTTTCGGGACAGAGAACGGGTCATGTTGTTCGAAGTGATGGAGGGCTAGTCCATCAAATAAGACGTGGATTTCGGAGGAGCCCTCCAAGGATCTAAATGTAATAATGAGTATCCTCGACCGAGGAGGCAACCAGCCTGAAAAGGAAGTGACGGACTCTTCATCCACTTCTGCGCATACATTCTGTGGTGGTTCCTCCAGCGTGATCATTTCTTCGACTAACCTCCCCTTTCCTTTAATAAGCCGTTGGACGAAGGGGACGACCTTTTTCCCCTGAAGTTCTCTCTTGACCTTCGCCAGTGTCTTCTCCATATCCACTAGACCAACTCTTAGCACACCGATCTCCTCCCGCAAAGCCCTCTCTACCCTCTCCCACTCCTCCCGCGTGTCTCGCGCCGAGGCACGCATCTCCCGTTCAGAGGAAAGAGCATGTGTGAGGGACGTTTTCAGCGTTTCTATCTCACTCTTGAGGTTCGATTCGTTGGTTGCGGCGAGTGCGAGCGCCGTCTGCAGGCGCTTGACTTTATCTGCTTGGGATTCCCGTGGGCGGCCTCCGAAAGGTGACCCTGAGGATTGCTGATTCTGCGCTGACGAATTCTGACCCATGTGCCACGACGGTGG
>Ga0307515_10012554_pt1 | contig 15930 bp, 13 predicted proteins | sample 17_EM_MG_FD_194513 | JGI IMG/M metagenome (GOLD analysis project Ga0307515, IMG submission 194513) | Populus trichocarpa ectomycorrhiza microbial communities from riparian zone in the Pacific Northwest, United States - 17_EM | ecosystem: Host-associated > Plants > Roots > Unclassified | place... | reverse complement strand
GACGGCAAACCCTTGACCGGCCCGAACCTGCAACGATTCCTGCCCTGGACCGCTTCCCCCGACGACCTGCAAACCTGGGCCCAGCCACCCGAGACCGGCTGACACCCACGCCGGCCACCACCACCACCACGGCGCCGCCGCAACCGGCCACGCCGACCGTCAGCATGCCCACGATCCGCGTCACCCACAGTCACCCACCAGACTTGGGACTACTTACCCGCTGGGCGCCGTCCTTCCTGGACTCATTCATGCCATTCATGATCGCGGGACTCGAAATACCTCCCGCATACTTCCTCGGGCAAGTCGCGGCGTGGAACACCTGGCTCGCGATGCTCTGGCTGGGCGCGGCGACCGGCTTCTACGTCAATATAAGATGGTCCCCGGCCTCACACTTCGGTAAGGAACGCCAGGCGCATCGCATTTTTCACCGGATGTATCACGAATTGATGCTCACCTCGCTGGCCTGCGGGCTGGCCATGGGCGTCTTCGGCATCGGTGCACACCTTTACCCGGCCGGTCGCCCATGGTTGGGCGTCGCCGGCGTCATCACGGTGTTGGCGACAATGGCGACATTCGTGGCTCGTTCGGAGATCAGATCCTCGCAGATCCACGAACGCTTCGGCGTCCACCGGCCGCCCTTCAACTGACGGGCGACCGTTCCCCGCGCCGGCCGAACCCGTGACGGAAACCCCGCGGAGCAACCATTCGTCGGACCCGCATCCCGCGATGAGAGCCCTTCGTCCCGCCGCCCTCGACGGTCCACCATGCGGGCATCACGTCCAGCTGATGAGCCCGGTCCTGCATATCGGGCACGGTGACCACACCCTGAGCTTCCGGTCCCACATCCCGGACCCAAACCTCATAAACCTCGCATATTGCGCAACGGCGTCGAGCGAGTGTTGTTCGGGAGTATCTCGCTTGCTGTCGGCGTCACCCGTGAGGGTGACGTGCGCGTCCAGCAGGGTGGGCTGTGGTGTTCCGGTTTCCCGATGGTCTCCGGCGACCGTAGCCGTTGGACCTTGGTGCGCAGCGGTCTGCTCGGCGCCTGGGTGTATCAAGGTCTGCAGCATGTGGTTGGCCGGGTGAGGGCTGGGGCTGCTGGCGGTGCCTCAGCGACCGCGGACGTTGGACCTTGGTGCGCGGCGGTCTGCTCCGTGCCCATGCGTATCAAGGTCGCGGAGGCCGGCGGCGATATGGGGTGTTATGCGAGGTTGTGGTTCGGGGTGTGGGACGGGTTGCCCAGGATGTGGTGGCGGTGCCCGGTGGGCGGGATCGGGGTCCATCAGTTGGACTGCTGCCGGCGTGGGTGAGTGGAAGTGGCGGGAGGTAGTTCTGTTGGGCTGCTGCCGGCGTGGGTGAGGGTGGGCCTGGTGGGAGGTAGTTCCGAGGAGTCGCCAGGGTTGGTGGTGGGGAGTGGCGACGCGTGACCGTGGCACGTTCCGCGCGGGGGTCGCCGATCCGGGGTGATGGTGGTGCGGGTGGGTGCGGAGCGGACCGCGCTGGCACATGATCCGGTCGTGATCCCGGGCGTGGTAAGCCGGTGATGCGGAGAGCCTGCTCGGTGCCCGAGGTCGGGTGGATCTCCGCGGCGGTGTCCCGGGGGCGGTAGGTGTCCGCGGCGAAGCCATTCGAACGAGTGTTGCCGAATGGCGTCGGGTCACTCCCGAACATGACTCGAGCACTCCGTATGTCTCCAAGGTCTGTGAACGGCTGCCCGACGTCGGGCGCAGCCGGCAGCCGGCAGGCGGCGCGCCACAGTCCACCAAGAGTGAGCCTGAGCCCATCAATCTGTCGCTCCACCCGTCCGCTCTGCTTTCCTATACGCAGCGCCGGGATCACGCCGTCCACGCGGGGTCGGCGCCGAACAGGTCGGCCAGCGCCGTTGAGCCGTTCGGCGTGACCCGCACGGCCCGGCCGGTGCCGACCCGGGTGACCCAGCCCCGGGCCAGCAGGTGCTCGCAGACCGCGGCGCCGCCGGCACCGGCGAGGTGCTCGCGGCGTTCCGTCCAGTCGAGGCAGCCCCGGGCCAGCGGCCGCCGTGCTGCCCGGACTGGTGCCAGCCCGTCCAGCCACCGCAGGCCGGCGGGAGTGAAGGCGAAGCCGGCGGCGCGGGTGAGGCGGCCGGTGCGTTCGAGGGCGTCGGTGACCGCCACCCCGAGCCGCCCGGCCAGGTGGTCGTAGCAGGTGCGGCCGCGGGCGAGGGCCGCCGAGGCGGTGGCGGCGCGCAGGGTTCGGGCCGGCACGGCCACCGGCGGCAGGTGGGCGGCGAGCTCCTCGATGAGTTGGGCCACCCGCGCGTCGGCCAGGCGCACGTACCGGTGCCGGCCTTGTCGTTGCTCGGTGAGCAGGCCCGCTGCGACCAGTTTGTGCAGGTGGCCGGTCGCGGTCGCCGGGGCCACGCCGGCGTGGCCGGCCAGCTCGCCCGCGGTCCAGGCCCGGCCGTCGAGCAGCGCCAGGCAGAACGTGGCGCGGGTGTCGTCGGCCAGCAGGGCGGCGAGGCGGGCGAGCGCGGGACCGGTCATCCCGCCATTCTGCGGCGCTCACGCTTCGGCGGGCGCCGAAGGGTTCCGGTCGTACGGTTTGCCGGTGACCGAATTTCGCGCCCTGCACGTTCCCGGTGATCCGCTGCTGCTGCCCAACGCCTGGGACGTGGCCTCCGCCGCCGCGTTGGCCGCGGCGGGCTTTCCGGCGATCGGCACGACGAGCCTCGGCGTGGCCTCCGCGCACGGGCTGCCCGACGGGCGTGGTGCCGGCCGGGACGAGACGCTCGCGCTGGTGCGCCGGCTGGGCCGGTTGCCGGTGCTGCTCACCGTGGATGTGGAGGGTGGCTTCGGCGGCGGACCGGAGGCCGTCGCGGATCTGGCTGCCGACCTGGCCGCGGCCGGTGCGGTGGGGATCAACATCGAGGACGGCCGGGCCGGCGGGCGCCTCGCTCCGGCCGCCGAGCAGGCCGCGCTGATCACGGCGGTCAAGAACCGGGTGCCGGACCTGTTCGTCAACGCCCGCACGGACACCCACTGGCTCGGAACGGGTCAGGGGCCCGGGACCGGCCAGGTCGAACGTGTCGGGCAGGTCGAACGGGTCGGGCAGGTCGAACGGGTCGGGGAGGCCGGTCCGATCGAGGAGGCCGTGCGTCGGGCGCGGGTCTATGTCGAGGCGGGCGCCGACGGCGTTTTCGTTCCGGGGCTGGTCGGCGACGACCCGATTCGCACGGTGACGGCTGCTGTGGGCGTACCGGTGAATGTTTTGCTTTTGCCCGGGATGACCGTGCCGCGGCTGGCCGCGCTCGGCGTGGCCCGGGTCAGCACCGGCTCGATGCTTTTCCGGGCCGCGCTCGGCGCCGCCGTGGCCGTGGCGCGGTCAGTTGCCCGTGGCGAGCCGGGTCCCGGCGGGCTGCCCGGCTACGCCGAGGTCGACGCCCTTGCCGCGGGGAAGCAGTAGCGCCACGCCGAGGGCGGCGATCCACACTCCCCATGCCGTGCTGCCCACGAAGCCGGCCGCGTCCCAGACCGGGAAGCCGGGTACCGCCGTGGCCAGCACGTCGCCCTGGTTCAGCAGGTACAGCGCCGATGCGCCGAGTCCGGCCCAGCCCGTCCAGGCCGGCAGCAGCCGGCCGCGCAGCAGCACGACGCTGATGGCGACGGACCATGCGATCGCCAGGACCTGGCCGAGGTGTTCGCCGAGCAGCGCGCCGCCGAACTGGTGTTGCGCCGTCCACGCCGCCTCGGTCGCGGCCCGGACGGTCGCGTCGCCGGTGGTCCAGGTGTGCGCCAGCGGCGGCACGACGAAGACCCAGCGCAGGAAGCCCACCAGCGACAGCAGCACGCCCGCGGCGCCGACGGTGGTCGCCGCCCGCAGCACGGCGTCGTCGCGGCGGCCCAGGGCCGCGGGGAGCAGGAGCAGCGGTACGCCGAGCAGCGCGTAGGCCCAGGCGGTGGCGAACCACGTCCAGACCAGGGTCGGCCCGCCCGCGTCGGCGGCGGCGAGCACGACGGCGGCGGGCTCCCGCAGGATGTCGGGCCAGCCGAAGCTGGCGGAGAGAACCGTGGTGGCGGCGGCGAAGGCGAGCGGGGCGCCCACCAGGAGCAGCCCGGTCACGCGACGAAGATCCATGAAAAACCATCCCTGTACGGTGTGCAGTGTTAGCGGACGAGCTAATGCTGTACGGTGTGCAGAGACAATGTCAAGGGGGTGTGGTGACGGACATCGGACGGCGCAGACCGGGACCGAAGCGGGCACTGACCGAGGAGGCGATCCTCGACGCGGCCCTGGGCCTGCTCGACCTCGGCGGCTCCGAGGCGGCCTCGATCCGGCGCATCGCGGCAGCCGTCGGCGTGGCGCCGAACGCGGTCTACACGTACTTCCCGGACAAGAGTGCCGTCGTGGGCGCGCTGGTGGAACGGCTGCTCGGCGAGGCGGACCACAGCGTGCTCGCCGACGAGAAGCGGCCCTGGCAGGAGCGGATCGAGGCGCTCGCCCTCGACCTGCGGGCCCGCCTGCTCGCCCACCCGGGCGCGGTGCCCCTGCTGCTCAGCGGGCCGATGGACGGGCTGCACGCGCTGACCCTGGGTGAACGGCTGCTCGGTGCCCTCGCCGACGGCGGCCTCGACGCTGCGGATGCCGCCCGGGCCTCGTATGCGGTGATCACCTATGTGCTTGGCGCGATCGCCCTGGAGGTTGCCGACGTGCCCGGGCCGGGCCCGCTGGACCCGGAAGAGGACCGGATCGCGGCCCGCCGGACGGCTTTCGCGGCCGTGCCCGCCGACCTGTTCCCGCGCACCGCGGCCTCCGCCGACGTGCTGGCCGCGTACGTCGGCACCGGGCAGTACGTGTGGGGGCTGCGGCGGCTGCTCGCCGGCTTTGTCAGGGCCGATCCAGCGGCCTCCTGACAGTGGGAACGGCTACCGCAGGCGTGGCAGCACCGGGCGGACCGCCACCGGCGCGCCGGGTGTGCCACCGGCCCGTGCGGCGTACTGCGGGACGCCGACGCAGGTGAAGAGCAGGGTGGTCAGGTCGGTGTTCTCGCCGAGCAGGGCGGGGACCTCCGAGTCGAGGAAGGTCATGCCGGTTGCGCTCGCGCCGAGGGCGTACGCCGCCAGGTGCAACCGCCCCTCCACCAGGCCGGCCTCGAGCTGAGCCCGGCGGTAGCCGCGATCGTCCAGGCCGGCCGGCTCGGTGGCGGCGATGACGACATACCCCGCGTCGCCGGCCAGGGCCTGGTCCAGCGCGATGCGCAGCAGTTCGTCCCGCAGGTCGCCCGCGTGCAGCGGGGTGGACAGATCGGGCCAGCGGTACAGCCCGGGCGGCACGCCGTCGACGCCGTGCACGGCCACCCAGTGCGGTATCCGGATCCCGCGCAGTGCCGCCGTCAGCGGCCAGTCCAGCACCGTTCGCGGCAGGCGCCGGGAGCGGTCCATCCGGCGTTGCGAGCCGCGCCGGCGGATCACCTCGTCGAGCGAGTCGGACCGAGGATGCTCCGGCAGCTCCGGCCCTCGCGGCCAGGGCTCGCCGAGCTCGTCGCGGTCACCGGCGCGCTGCGCCGCGGTGCACAACGGCAGCTCGACCTCGGCCAGGTCGCCCGGGATCGCCGGGCCGCCGGGTCCGATCGCCGGCTCGCGGTCGCCGAAGGTGAGCAGCGCGAGCGGATACTCGTGCACACCGTCCGCGCCGACCAGCGTACTGACCGCGGCGTCCGGGAACAGCGAGCGGATCCGGGGCGCCAGGCCGGTGCTGTCCGCGGCAGCCGACAACTGGGCCAGCACCGTGCCCGCGTCCCAGTAGAGGTGGCGCCAGCCGCGTTCGGCGTACCGCCAGCCGGTGCGCCACGGCACGCCGGTCACGATCAGGGTGGTGGCCGCGCCGGTGGCCGCGGGGCCGATCGTGACGAGGGCGTGCTGCTCGGGGTCGTACCAGTGCACGCCGTCGGGGATGCCCGCGACGCCGCGCGTGCTCGCGTAGAGCTCCAGCGGGAACCGGGCGCCGGCCGAGCCGGCAGCCCGGAACAGGATCCGCCGCCCGGCGCGCTCGGCCGTGCGCACCACCCCGGCGCCGAGGAAGAGCACGCGGCCGAGCTGGGCGGCGTCCAGCGGTAGCGCCGGTGCCGGCGCACCGGCCAGCACGGCCGTCGCGCTGGCACCGGGATCGCTCAGGTCGCGGGGCAGGGCGATGCGCTTCGCCCCGGCCGGGTAGAGCTTGACCGGCGGCGGCAGGGTCCGCGGGTCGTTGGGCACCAGATCGTGGCGCACCCGGGGGTCGTCGACGGGCACGTCCCACTCGCGGCCCGGGGCGTACGAGGTCAGCCGGTGCAGCAGCCCGGCCCCGCTGTCGATGTTCACGGCGCCATTCTGCCCGCTAGGGCCAGGGCTATGACTCCTCGGTCTGCGTCAGTGAATCGAAGGTCATCGTGTGGCACTGCACCAACGCCAGGTCGATCTTCGCGTCCGTGAACCACAGGATGGGCAGCGTCAGCGGGGGCGGCGCGTCCGGGGTGAACGTGATCGGGATGACCCCGAACAGCTTGCCCTGGAACCTGGTCGTGAAGAATTGCACGTCGCCTTCGGCGACCAGTTCCTTGCTTACCGTCAGCGTGGTGCGGCCGCCCGGCTCGGGGACGGTGATCTTGAACGGTTTGTTCACCGCCTTGGTCATGCTGAACTTCAGGGAGCGCACGGGACCGTCGGCCGTGGCCAGCTCCACCACGCCGTCATAGGTGGAGTCGTACATCGTCAGCGAGGCGACCTCCATCAAGCCGGACTTGAGGGAGACCCGGGGAAGGCCGTCCGTGCTGGCCTCCTTGAAGACGCGCGGGCCCAGGCAGGGCACGTCCGGCAGGCTCGGCGTCGGGGACGGTGACGCCGAGCCTGACGAAGCGCCCGGGGTGGGGGACGGGGACTCCCCGGGGGTGCCGGACGGGCTGTGGGTGGGTGCGGACGGGCCGGCGGAGGTCGGGTCGGGGGTTGCGGGAGCATCCGACGACGTGCTCGGGTCGGGGGTGGGTTCGGCCTCCTCCTCGCCGCCGATGCCCAGCAGGTCGCCGACGCCTTCGACGAAGCCGTTCCAGCCGTCGACGATCGGGTTGCCGGTGCCGTCGGTGGCCGACGGGCTGGGCGAGGCCGACGCCGAGGCTGAGGGCTTGGCGCTGGCCTTCGGGGTCTTCTTCGCGGCCGGTGACTGCCGGGCCGTTTCCTTCTTCGCGGCGGCGGCGGCGGTGGTAGTGGCAGGGCGGGACGGCAGGCCCTCGGGGCACTCGACGGCCGCGCGGGCCGGGGTCTGGCTGCCGGCGATCAGGACGGCGGCGGTCATCGCCAGCGGGATCAGGGTGATGACGAAGGTCTTGCGGTGGATGCCGCTGGACGGCGGCTGCGGCGGGTGCTCTTCTCCCGGGTACGCCGGTTCGGCCGGGAACTGCTCCGTCTGGTGCGCCGGGCGCAGGGGTGCGGTGTCGTCCGGGGCGCCGGTGAAGCCGGGCACGATCATGGTCGCCGCGGGGTCGTGCCCGTACGGATGAGGCTTGGGGTCCTTGTCGGGGTTGTCCTCGGTTGCGGGGTCCTCGTCGGGCTCCGCGGGCGCCGCCGCCTGTGGTTCGGCTCGGGTGGGCGCCCAGGCGAGCACCAGCGCGCCGCCGATGATGCCGATCACCATGCCGAGCCCGAAGCCGCCAAGGTTGAGCCCGACCAGCGAGTACACCGCGGTGAGCAGCCCCAGCACGCCGTAGAACAGGCGCTGGGCCGGGGTCACCAGGCTCAGCGCCCCGGTGAGGATGAGCAGCAGCGGGAGCAGGTAGGACAGGAAGCCCTCCGGGCCCATGTGGACCTCGAGATTGCCGAGGGTCAGGTTGGCGCTGAGGAACAGCTCCAGCCCGGCGATCAGGAGCAGCAGGCCGCCCCAGAAAGGCCTGCTTCGCCGCCAGCGGCGGAAGCCGCCGTCCGGCGCGTTGGTCGTTGCCACGTACTCCTCCAGAGAAATCGTGCTGGGCCCCCCGGCATGGCTGAGGCCCGCGGATGGTGCGCTCCGCGGGCCTTGGTGCTACCTCAGAAACACTCCGGCGGGTTGCCGTCCTTGCCCGGGAAGTTGATCTTCAGGGTGAGGCCGGTCAGCGTGAACGTGCCGGCCGTGGTGGAGACTGCGGTCTGCTTCAGGTCCGTGATCACGACGTGGGCGGCCTCCTGGCCGAACGCGCCGACGGCGCCCTGGGCATCCGGGCCGCCCTGGCCGAGGGTCGACGCGTCCTGGCCGATGTTGATGTCGGTGAACTCCGTGGTGCCGTTGAGCTCGGACATGCCGATCAGCAGGTTCGTCGCCGTCGCCGGGCTGTCGGCGTCGCGGCCGGCCCGGATGGTCAGGCTGATCGGCGAGCCGGGAGCCCGGACCGACTGGCACAGGTTGTAGAGCTTCGCCGAGGCGATGCCCGACATGGCGACCGGGACGTCGTCGTCGCCCTCCTTGGCGGTTTGCAGCTGGCCGCCGTACTGCGCGAATCCGGTGCCGTCGAGCTTGTCGGCCGAGATCTTGAACGACTGGCCGGAGATGGCGAACGAGGCGGCGAACGCGCCGTTGGCCATGCCGAAGATCAAGGCGCCGGTGGCGGCGGTGGGCACCGCTACCACCACGGCGAAACGGCGCCAGTTGGTGCGACCGTATGCCGGATCGCCTTGCGAATCCTGCACGGATCCTCCTTGTAGGGACAGGAACAGCTGCGCACCGCCAGACGGCTGCATCTGGGTCTGTCGATGGGGCCGTCGTAACGTGCGGGAAATGTTGCCTCTGTCGGGGGATGAGGACAAGAGTCTGGGCTACCGGCCAGTAACCGTCTCGCCCCGAAAAAAATTACCGAGGGTTACCCGGGTCTCGCGAGATGGGTTGCAAATGGACACATCGGTCGATGGATGGGCCTGTGATGGTCACCACATGTATGCGTCTCTCCTAAGTTACGGATCGGTAACAACTTTCAGGAAGCTCTCAGGTCTGTGCACCCGGCGTGCGCGGACCATCGGTTCAAGTCACGGCGATACCTGCCGAAGGGGGTCATGAGGGTGCATCCCGCGCGGAGGGGAACGGGTAGTGGTTCCAGACGAGCAGCAGCGCTTGGCGGCTCTGCATGAGTACCGCGTGCTCGACGCGCCCGCCGGTGACGAACTCGAGGCGGTGGTCCGGGTCGCCGCGATGGTCGCCGGGGTGCCCACCGCGACGCTGAACCTCATCGACGAGCACCGCCAGTGCCAGCTCACCACCGCGGGCTTCACCGGCGGCGACTCCCCGCGGTCCGACTCGATGTGCGCGGTACGGCTGCTGGCCGCCGAGTTCGTCCACGTCCGGGACGCCAGCGCCGACCCCACCTACCGGGACAACCCCTGGGTCACCGGCGTGCACGGCGACGTGCGGTTCTACGCCTCCGCGCCGCTGGTCACCCCGGAGGGGCACACGCTGGGCACGCTGTGCGTCTTCGACTCGGAGCCCGGTGAGCTGACCGACGAGCAGGCCGCCCGCCTCAAGGACCTGGCCGAGGTCATCCTCGCGCTGTTCGAGCGCCGCCGGCAGGCCCGGATCAACGCCGAACTGGCCGTCGAGACCGAGGCCCGCAAGCAGTTCACCGATGCCGTGCTGGAGACCATCGAGGTCGCCGTCGTCGCCGCGGACCCCTCCGGGCATCTCAGCCTGTTCAACCGGGCCGCCCGCGACTGGCACAGCCTCGACGCCGATCCCTCGGTGGAGCCGAGCGACTTCGCCGACCGTTACCGGCTCTTCCGCACCGACGGGGTCACCCCGCTGCCGGGCGCGGAGATCCCGCTGCTGCGCGCGCTGCGCGGGGACACGGTCCGCGGCGATGAGCTGATCATCCAGGACGCCGACCGGCGGTCGCGGCACGTCGTCACCGAGGGCCGGGCCCTCACCGCCGCCGACGGCACCCCGCTCGGCGCCGTCGTGGCGATGACCGACGTCACCGCCGACCGCGCCCGGCAGCGGGCCCTGGAGTCGGCACACGCCGAACTGCTGCGCTCCAACGCCGAGCTGGAGCAGTTCGCCGCGGTGGTCAGCCACGACCTGGCCTCGCCGCTGGGGGTCGTCTACGGCTACCTGGAGCTGCTCGGCGACAACTACCCCACGGAGCTCGACGAGCGGGGCCACAAGTGGATCACCTCGGCGATGCGGGCCGTGCGCCGGATGCAGGCGCTGATCGAGTCGCTGCTGATGTACGCCCGCGCGGGCAGCGGCCCATGCCGGCGCGAGGACACCGACCTCGGCGAGATCGTCGACCAGGCCCTGATGGATCTGCGCGACCGGCTGCGGGAGAGCGGCGCGACGGTCCGGGTCAGCACGCCGCCGGCCACCCTCACCTGCGACCCCACCCTGCTGCGCCAGCTGCTGCAGAACCTGATCGGCAACGCCGTGAAATACCGCGATCCGGACCGGGAGTGCCGCGTCGAGGTGTGCGCCCGGCGGGTCGCGGGGGAGTGGGTCGTCTCCGTCAGCGACAACGGCATCGGCATCCCGGCCGATCATCGCCGCCGGGTGTTCGAGATGTTCGCCCGGGTCGAGCCGGGCGGCCACGTCGGGCACGGTGTCGGGCTCTCGACCTGCGAGCGGATCGTCACCCGACACGGCGGCCGGATCTGGGCGGACACCGCGCCCGGCGGCGGCACCGTGGTCTCCTTCACGCTGCCGGGTGCCTGAGGTGGCCTCGGTCAGGGCCCGGGTCGACGCGGGCGTCATCGGGGTCCTGGTGCTGTTCGTCGCCGTCGTCGTGATCCAGTTCCTGGTCACCGACAACCTGCAGGGCCGGCACGAGCGGCGGCTCGCCCGGGTGCAGGCGGCCCGGGACGCCAACAGCGCCGTCCTGCAACACATGACCGACGCGGAGACCGGCGTGCGCGGCTTCCAGCTCACCGGGGACCGGAGCTTTCTGGAGCCGTACGAGCAGGGGCGGGCGGGCGCGTTCGCCTCGCTGGACGAGGTCGGCGCCAGCACCACCAAGGTGATCACGCTGCGGCTGCTGGGCGTGGAGCGTACCGCTGCGTCCCAGTGGCTGAACGCTTTCGCGTACCCGGTGGTCGACGCCGGCGCCGCCGACCGCGGCCTTTCGCGGTCCGGGCGGGGCAAGACGCTGTTCGACGAGGTCCGGGCCGCGAACGCGGCCGTCGATCGGGCCCTGCTGGCCGATCAGCGCCGGGTCGTCGCGGCGAACCGGCGCGCCTCCCGGCTGGCCCAGATCCTCTTCGCGTTGCTCGCGATCTCCGTCCTGGCCGCGACCCTGCTGCTCGCCTCCGTCGCGCGCCGGCTGCTGCTGGCCCCGCTGGAGCACATCCGGGTGACCCTGCAGCGGCTGGCCGCCGGGGAACTGTCCGCGCGGGCGGTGCCGGCCGGGCCGGGGGAGATGCGCGCCGTCATCGGCACCCTCAACCACCTGGCCGCCGAGACGGAGCGGCTGCTCGCCGAGGACGAGGCCCGGGTGGCCCGCACCGAACTGCGGCAGGCGGTCGCGGTGGCGCTGCGCGAGAACGCCGATTCCGTCGGGACCGCCCGCAGGATCGCCGAGCTCATCGGCCGCGCGCTGCGCGCCGACGCGGTGCACAGCAAGATATCCATCGGCGCCGCCGACGGCGTCGACGTGTGCTGGCCCGCGGCGGCGCCGTCGCTGTCGTCGCGGACCGTGCGGGACGTGCTGGCCGGGGCGGCCGGCGCGGTACGGATGGTGCCGCACGTCCAGGGCGGCATGGCCGTGCCGCTGGGCGGCGACGCGGACTGCCCGCCCGGGCTCATCTACGTCGTCCGCCACGACCGGCCGGACTGGACGGCGGAGGAGCGTCGCCTGCTCGCCACCGTGGCCCGCGAGATCGACCACGACGTCCGCCAGCAGCGCCTGCACCACCGCCAGTCCCGGCTGATCACCGAGCTGCGGGTGCTCGACGAGCGCAAGGACGCCTTCGTCGCCACCGTGACGCACGAGCTGCGTACGCCGCTGACCAGTATCCTGGGCTACACGGAGATGCTGGCCGACGGCGACGGCGGCAACCTGTCGCCGCTGCAGCAGCGCGGGGTGACCGCGATCCTGCGCAACGCGCACCGGCTGAACGACACGGTCGCCGACCTGCTGCTGCTCGACCGGGCGAACAACACCGTCGGCGAGTGCGTGGCCCGGGTGAACCTGGCCGAGGTGGCCGCCACGGTGCACGCCGAGTTCGAGCCGCCGGCGCGCGGCCGCGAGCTCACCCTGACCGGCGAGGCGGACGAGGTCTGGGTCGACGGCGATGTCCGGCAGCTCGAGCGGGTGCTGCGCAACCTGCTGGACAACGCGATGAAGTTCACCGGGCCCGGCGGTGCGATCGGCTACCGGCTGCGGGCGGTGGGTACGGCCGCGGTGCTGACCGTGACCGACACCGGGATCGGCATCCCGGAGGCGGACCTGGCCGGCCTGTTCACCCCGTTCCACCGCGCGGTGAACGCGATGGACCGGGCGGTGCAGGGCTCCGGCCTGGGCCTGGCGATCGTGCGCAACATCGTGGCCGAGCACGGCGGCACGGTGACCGCGGAGTCCCGGCTGGGCCAGGGCAGCACCTTCACCGTGACGCTCCCGGCGGCGGAGGCGGAACAGCCGGCCTGACCGCAACCGGCCGGCAACCGTGCCCGGCACTGTTCCGCACCCCGGCGCGCCCAGGATGAACCTCCCCGAGCAAGGAGATGTCCCGATGCGCCTGCGCCGTACTGCTGTCGCCGCCCTGCTGGCCGCCGGGATCCTGGTTCCTGCCGCCGGCACGGCCACCGTCGCCTTCGCCCAGTCCGCCTCCGGGACGGCCACCGCACAGCGGGCCAAGCCGAAGCCGGTCAAGACCAGGAAGGCCGTCCGGACGCAGTTCGCCGCGATCGGCAAGGTCACCGCCGTCGACGCCGCCGCCGGGACCGTGACGCTGCTGGCGACCGGTGGCACGAGGGACGTCCGCAGGAAGACCGTCACCGTGACCGTGCCGGAGGAGGTCCGCGTCGTGGTCAACGGCAAGCGGGTGACGCTGGCGGCGGTCGCCGTGGGCGCGAGGATCACCGTCACCGGCAAGCGCAGCGCCGGAACGTACACGGCGTCCAGGATCCAGGTCTCGCAGCGGAGGAAGCCCGTCGTCACCCCCAGCCCCACCCCGACCGTGGACCCCACGCCCACCGAGGAACCCACCGTCGACCCCACCCCGACCGAGGAACCGACCGAGGAGCCGACGGAGGAGCCCACCGAGGAACCCACCGAGGAACCGACCGAGGAGCCCACCCCCACCGAGGACCCCACGCCGAGCGTCAGCCCCAGCCCGGACGACGAGCCCAGCGAGGACCCGGCGGAAGAAATCCTCGACGACTTGTCCGACTAAAGCCGTGAAACGCCCCGTTCCGCACCACGGAGCGGGGCGTTTCCGCTGAGCGCCGATACTCCCCGTGAGACCGTCGAAGGACGGCGGATCACCGTCGGGGAGGGAACCACTGCCGTGCCATACGTGACGTCGCATTCCGGCGATACGCCCGGCGACTTCGGGCGTGACCTGCTCAGCAACCTCTACTACCAGCGGGGTACGACGCTGGAGTCGGCCAGCCCCCAGGACGCGTACCATTCGCTGGCGCTCACCGTGCGGGACCGGCTGGTCGACCGCTACATCCGGACGGCGGCCGCCTACTACCGGGCCAACCCGCGATTCATCTACTACCTCTCGGCCGAGTACATGCTGGGCAAGCAGCTCGATCAGAACCTGCTCTACTCCGGCACCGAGGAGTGCGCCCGCCGCGCCCTGGACGGCCTCGGGCTGTCGTTGCCCGACCTGGTCGCCCTCGACATCGAGCCCGGCCTGGGCAACGGCGGCCTGGGCCGGCTCGCGGCCTGCCTGCTGGACGCCATGGCGACCCAGGACATCCCGGCGGTCGGCTACGGCATCCGCTACGACTTCGGCATCTTCAAACAGGCGTTCCAGGACGGCGGCCAGGTCGAGCGCCCCGACGACTGGGCCTTCTACGGCAACCCGTGGGAGTTCCACGCCTCCGACGACCAGCAGACGGTCGGCTTCTACGGTCACGTCGAGCCGCTGGAGGGTGTGCGCAAGAGCTGGGTGCCGGGCGAGATCGTGCTGGGCGAGCCCAGCCACATGCTGGTGCCGGGGCACGGGACCAGCACGGTCAACATCATCCGGCTGTGGCGCGCCCGGGCCAGCCGGGAATCCTTCGACCTGTCCCGCTTCGGCGCCGGCCAGTACGGCGAGGCGGTCGAGGAGATCGTCCGCTCGGAGAACATCAGCAAGGTCCTCTACCCGGACGACAGCACCGAGCTCGGCCGCGAGCTGCGCCTGAAACAGCAGCACTTCCTGGTCACCTGCGCGCTGCGCGACATCGTGCGGCGCTTCCGGCTGCGCAACAGCGACTGGGACGCCTTCGCCGGCAAGGTGGTCATCCAGCTCAACGACACCCATCCGGTGATGGCGATCGCCGAGCTGATGCGGATGCTGGTCGACGAGGAGGGCCTGGAGTGGGACCGGGCCTGGGCGATCACCCGGCGCACGTTCGCCTACACCTGTCACACGCTGCTGCCCGAGGCCCTGGAGACCTGGCCGGTGGCGCTGGTGCGGCGGCTGCTGCCGCGGCACATGGAGATCATCTTCCTGATCAACCACCTGTTCCTGCGGGAGGTCGCCGCCCGCTATCCCGGCGACGCCGCCAAGCTGCGCGAGCTGTCGATCATCCAGGAGGGCGCCGAGCAGCGGGTCCGGATGGCGCACCTGGCCGTCGTGGGCAGTTCGGCGGTCAACGGCGTCGCCGAACTGCACTCCCGGCTGCTGGCCGCCACGACCCTGCACGGCTTCGCCGAGCTGTGGCCCGGACGCTTCCACAACGTCACCAACGGCATCTCGCCGCGCCGGTTCATGCGGCTGGCCAACCCGCGGCTGTCCGGCCTGATCACCGAGCGGCTCGGCGACGAGGGCTGGCTGACCGACCTGGACCGGCTGTCGCAGCTCGAGTCCGCCGCGACCGACCCCGGCTTCCGCGAGCGGTGGCGGGAGGTGAAGCGGCTCAACCGCGAGGACCTGGCCGCGCAGGTGCTGGCGGTGACCGGCGTGGTGCTCGATCCGGACGCGCTCTGCGACGTGATGATCAAGCGCTTCCACGAGTACAAGCGCCAGCTGCTGCGGGTGCTGCACGTGATCGCCCTGTACCACCGCATCCGGCGCGGTGAGGTTGCCGACGTGGTGCCCCGCTCGATCGTGTTCGGCGGCAAGGCGGCGCCCGGCTACTACGCGGCCAAGCGGATCATGCGGCTGGCGAACTCGGTCGCCGACCTGGTCAACGAGGACCCGGCCGTCTCGCCGTACCTGAAAATGGTCTTCCTGCCGGACTACAACGTCTCCCGGGCCCAGCTGATCATCCCGGCCGCGGACCTGTCCGAGCAGATCTCGCTGGCCGGCAAGGAGGCCTCGGGGACCAGCAACATGAAGCTGGCCCTCAACGGCGCGCTCACCATCGGCACCCTGGACGGCGCGAACGTGGAGATCCGCGACCGGGTCGGCGCGGACAACTTCTTCCTCTTCGGCCTGGACATCACCGGGGTGACCGCGCTGGAGAAGCGGGGCTACCTGCCGCGGATGTACTACGACCGGGACACCGAGCTGCGGGAGGTCCTCGACACGGTGGCCGGCTTCGACAAGGAGATCGTCGACGACCTGCTGCACCGCGACGAGTACCTGACCCTGGCCGACTACCGCGCGTACGTGGACTGCCAGGACGAGGTGGCCCGGGCCTGGCGCGACCAGGAGGCCTGGACCCGCTCGTCGATCCTGAACACCGCGCGCAGCGGCTTCTTCTCGGCCGACCGCACCGTGCGGGACTACTGCCGCGACATCTGGCACGTGACCCCGCTGCACCCCGAGAGCTGACCCGGCGGCCGCGACGACAGCGGGCCCGTGACCGCCGGTTCGG
>Ga0307515_10012553_pt1 | contig 15931 bp, 14 predicted proteins | sample 17_EM_MG_FD_194513 | JGI IMG/M metagenome (GOLD analysis project Ga0307515, IMG submission 194513) | Populus trichocarpa ectomycorrhiza microbial communities from riparian zone in the Pacific Northwest, United States - 17_EM | ecosystem: Host-associated > Plants > Roots > Unclassified | place... | reverse complement strand
GCCAACGGACGAGTCGGCCAATGCCCCGATGCCGGGGTGCCGGACCCCAATACCATCAAAAGGTAAACAACGAATTTGGGCTGTATCCTATAGGAAACGGTCTATCGAAACGCAAATAGCTGTAAATACAATTCCCCCTCCCGTGGTGTAGGTCAATAACCGGCTCACCTCCGTGGACCGTTGGATCCTCGGGCTCCAAGAGTGATGGCGATTTTCGTCTGTCTGTTTGAGTTTGTAAGAACCGGCCCTTTAGTTACCCGAACCGGACAAAAGGTCCAGACCTATGTAGTCATCGCTCATGTTTTCACTCGCATTTCTACTATGATTTCATTACCTCGTAGCTACAGTATATAAAGACCTAGATAGCATGTACTGTAGCTACAACCTACTCTCGAAAAGAGCCCGGTTACCTTTCTCTCTCGAAGTCTCTTAAAACTCGTTTGTCGTCGAACCCCCGCGACGCTGACACCTTGATCGGCCGAAACCGATCAAACGTGTAGCGCCCGGACCGCCGACTTACAGAGTTTCTCATCACCAAACAAACCACAATAACGCGGTCGCGATCCAGCCTCATTCCAATGGCGATCAGACATCCGCAACTCACCTTGTGATCATGTCACCAGCGCCGCCAGTACCAGCTTGTTGGCTGATGAAGGCGGAGCCTGACTCCAGAATCGTGAAAGGTCAGGACGTCAAGGTTGGTGCTACCACACGAGACATTGCCAGTCATGCTCAAAAATCGATTGAATGTAGTTCAGTGTCGATGACTTCGAGAGGGTCCGCATAACCTCTTGGGAAGGTGTGAGGAATCACGAGGCCAAAAACTTGATGATGCAAATGCGAATTGGTGATCGTGTCTGTTCAGTCGTTTTTCTGGTTGTGGAAGGTGGGATGTTTACCTTCCGTTGAGTAGGTGTTGTTTTACCATTCGAACTGCAAGAACCCTGGAATTGCGGCTTTTGGGATGGTGAGTGGGTCTTCCTTCTCCACCCGGAAGAATAATACAGTCTAAGGGATCACCGGTCACCGGTCACCGTAGGTTGCAAAGGAAGGATACCCTGACCGTAAAGTTTTCAATCTTGTGAACACCAAAAGGACCGCCTCTCACTTTCGTCTCTTGCGCGGTTCTTTGATCAGATACAGCGTGGGACGAGTGAGTCTATGATCCCTTTCTATGCTGCCAGAGATTGATAAACGCTCTTGGTGAGCCAGGTCCCACCCTTACTTTGACGCCGTTAGTAGATTCCACAAACTTTATGTTACCTTTGGCTGACACTTCGGCACCCTGGGCTTTCCAGAAAACCAAGAAGGATTCTCCGACTTGGCACATGGTCGACGTTGAGTTCACGCGTCGCGCGAAGCACTTTGTCCCGTTGTCCGTGCTAAAGGGCATCCCTGCAGGAAATGTCCCGGAGTATCTTACTGCGGGGGATATAGATGCCATCAAAGGTCTGTCCCGATTGTATCGTGGCGGGGCGTCTGGCTTATCGTTTACGCGCGTGCAGGGATGGCGCTACTTAATCGTGGAAGGTTAAGCGTACAACGCGTTGAACAGGCAGCTTGGGATGCCATTCAAACGATGGCAGATCAAGGGGGTTGGGGTGAAGGGCAGGAAAAGAGGGCCAAGGGTCGGAAGAAGGAGGCGCTGGAAGATAAGGAAGATGGCATGAAACCTTCTTCAAAGGAGCCGGTCAAGGTGAAGGGCAACCTTAGGAAGCGAAAGGCGCAGCAAGCAGAAGGGGACGAGGATCCGAAACCGGTGCGACGTTCCACCAGGGCGAAAACAAAGGGGTGATGCCACGGACGGTAGTTTACGATAGGTGGCAGTCAGTTGAGAGTCGAGATACATTATCGATCGATAATTTTTGCACTAATACAGGGATATAGCTGGTTTATGAGTACGCAGGCGGTAAGTCCAACCCACTACCAGTCGCTGTGGACGGTCCTAACGCTGCTGAAACTGGTGCGTTGGTGGAGTATGTCGCTGAGAAGAACATGTTGAGCAACATCCCGAACTCTTGAGACACTCCAGATGGGTCACTCACGCAATCCGTCCTCCAATTCTGGGTCTACGTTTCTCATTACCTCGACCGCATGCTCTCTAGTTTTAGACAGGGCAGCCGCAAATTCAAAGAGACGTCCGGAGCAGCGAACTTCTGCCACGGTCCCATTTGTGAGACCACCTTCTGGTGAGGGGGAGATAGACAGTGCGAGGAAGTTTGAACCAAGAAGCGGTTGTTGGAAGTTTGTGGATATCATTGAGGTCAGCGGCACAGACAAAGAGTCGAAGGATGGGGCCGTTTTCCCCGCCTTCGATGCATCAGAAACGAAGACGAACTGCAGTGGGGTGGAAGAAGAGATCAGTAAGATCCGACATATATACCCTGCGAGGCGGTCGATAGTCCACTCAACTCGTTGGTCTGTGAGCCACATCCTCCCGGTACTCTTCATTTTCTTAGTACCACCTGAACCACCAGAGGTCGTTGATCCCGACGGTGGAGCGTCAGGGATGGTGAGACTGAGCTCGGCACCTTCCATCGCCCTGATAATCATCTCGAAGGGGAGAGGGACCGGGTTCCGCCCCTCGTCAATCATCGTCCAGTTGAGAGCCATCGCGGGGATATCGTGCAGGTGATTCGTAGGTTGTTCGTCCGTGAAGCCAAGGTTGGGTGACGGGCGCTAACTGTGGGTGATCGGTCCGATTCCCGTCTTCCCGTTCATCTCCGGCGTCTGTCTGCGTTTCTCGCTTGGAAACTGCACAATGGTCGAGGCGTGAAAGGATCTCTCTGGAAACCGGAAAATCATGCCTTCGTTACCATCGTTCCAACATTCGTTTCCAACATCACCGAATGCAACGGACCTGCGCGTGGATTCGTCGACACCGCCCGACCCTCAAGGAGGTCCGTTCAAAAGCGCCCGGTTCCCTCGCGCGACTACAAATGGAGGAGGAGCAATGGCGAAATCAGAAGACGGGGAGAAGTGTGTAGTATCTGGGCGAGAATGTGAGTTTCCACTCGCGCTCCGTCGGTCCTTCGTTGGATGGTGAAACCCTTGCGTTTCTCGAAGCCCTCCGGATTTTGAAGGTGATTGCCCCCGAGGACGACGAACCGAGGAGAGCGGTCCCGCCAGGACCGAGGATCGATGCGTCTCGAAACTTCTGGGAGGGGAGCGGTTTGAAGATTGATAGCTCTTCGACTGACGTGGTCTGGGGTCACGGAGGTGAGTCCTTTTAGCGAGGCCGGGCGGGGTCTTAAGTACAGTATGGATGGATAACCCGGGGAAGTTTTCTCCAACAAGGTCTTAACTAGCGCAAGAAATGGTGAGATTATCACCTGGGATCTCAACAAGAACGGGAACGCGAAATACGGTGCGCATTGGCGGCTCTCGATCTCGGAAGTTTTCTCATTCCCGCTCAAAGAACGACGAGCACGCGATCATACGCGGGCGATACATCGGTTGTCGTACTCGGCAATCGTCCACCATTACTGTCTTTCGGGTTCTGCGGACGGCGATGTTCGCATATGGGTAAGTCGTTGATGTAACAAACTTTGTGGTCATTCTAAGCGCACACAGGACCTGAGGGATATGTCGAAATCCGTGCTCAAGATCCACCACCCGACGGGAGTCCGCGCTCTCGCTTTTTCTTCCAGCCAGTCACAACCGCTTCATACTATTGTAGGTCTTGACAATGGTATCTTCATTCTATACTCTGTAAACATATGCTGAATCTATGACAGGTAGTCTCTATCGGTTAGCACGGCGTTCACCTCACTCAATCTCCCAATTCTGACCATGTTGCATAACTAGCTGGGACCTCAAGATGGGTCAACGTGGCCAACTCGACCGTATCCCGGTGGCTCATGCAGGACCTATCCTATCCTTAGATTGGTACAACCCGCAGTCTGAGATGGAAGGTTTGCCAAGTGTGAGCTCAGAAATGTGGGTGGCCACGGGCGGATTGGATCGTTGTGTCAAGGTCAGCTTGTTTTAGCTCTAATCTGACGACCGAGGTAATTCATCGCGCGCGCGTCAGGTGTGGGATTTCAACTCCAGCGCCGGTGGCGATGGACCTCAATCGCCCGTATACAACCTTTATACTTCGTTCCCGATACGCCGCATCCTTTGGCGACCTGGATATGGCTGCGAACTCGCGGTCGTTTCAAACGCCGATTTTGGGCTTGGTTCGGGATCGGACATCTCCGTGGCTGCAAGTAAAATGCCGAGTCCTCGGATAGCCGAGAAACCGATGCAGGGCGAACCGCAACCTCTTTCTATTCTGGCCGAGATTCAGAACCATATGAGCCCGAAGACCCCGCTTGAGTCAATCGTTTCCCAGCCTAGGAATGGTGTTGGGGATTCTGTAGAGATTTGGGATGTTAGGAGACAGTACATCGCGAAGTGGTTGGTGAACAACTCCGCCGTTGAAGGCGGTGTTACAGGTTTGTAGTACCCATGCTCTTCGATTTGGGAGGCGGGCTGACTGGCTATTGCCAGATATCGTTTTCAAGGACTCACAAACACTGTGGGCTCAGCATTCCTCAGGGGCGTTTTCACAGTTTGATGTGAGAGACGCACGTGCACCTTTGGATGCGGTACCTAGAGTGGCAGCTACCTGGGAGGTCACTGGGTCTTTGACCTTTGTCGCGGATAAACCGTCGGCGACTGAGCTTCCGTATGATGAATAGTAGGCGGTCTCCTGCGCTGCCAGTCTAAGTGGCATTGACGATCGTTAAATAGCCAAACAGCGACTTCGAATGGTTCAGAACCAATCCCGTCGTCAAAACGACTCGGTGATCCAGTATACACCCCGGTATCTCAGAATATCGGATGTTACGCCTATGAGTCCGGTTTCGAAGATCTGGAAACTTTCGTAAAACTGGCTCGAGGGTATAAAGTTAAAGGGAAGAACCGAACTGAAATATGTCGATTCAATGCTTCCGTGAGTCAAACTACCCTTTTCGTAAGCAGCGGTTCGATGACTCCGACTCAGATCGCATATGATGCGGAACAACCGGAAGCAGCAGAGGTCTGGTTGCTTGTCGAGTCTCTGCTCACTAATCTAGTACCAAGGCTAGAACCAGAGGCGGATTTCAACTCACAGCCACGCCCGCAACCACCACTCTCGCCTCTCACGGGTATACATCCCGGTCTTCCCCATTCCTTATCCGCCCCTGCTGCCATCCCACCGTTACATCGCAACCAATCCCCTGGTCCCGGTCTTGGAACCCCGACGTCAGATGTTGCACTTCACGCTCATCGTAGCAACACGTATCCCAGCCCTCGCAACCGCACCCATACAGACCTTACCGCGGCAAATACCCCTAATTCTTCGTCACCTTCGTCACCCCAGCGTCCATCTCCTAGTCTCCCGCCCATGAATATGGCCGGGACTCCCATACCTGCTTCTGTTTTTGCGAGGCGGGCCTCAGCTGCTGGCTTGGTTCCTGGTATGAGTGGGAGTTACATCACTCGACCAAGGACTAACTCTTCTTACCGGAGACCTTCGATGTCCGCGAAGAGTATCATGAGCATGGCCGACAGTCAGGCAAGTCTGCAGAGTAGTGGCGGTGTTCCCGGGACGAGCTACCGCAGCCCGGGCTTGAAACACGTTGGAGATGGCGCTCTCAGCGATTCCGACTCCTCTGGAAATGAAGAGGATCACGAGGATGGACTAGGTGGCGAGGACGAGCCAGACTCTACTCCCGACCCTGCAAACGACGAGGGACCTGAAGGAGACATGTTCAGGCGCCCACATATTTCTCCGTACTTATTTCCGCGGAACCCCGCTTCACACCGCTCTCCGTTATCGAACCTCGTAAGACAACAGGACTGGAGGTCGGACGAGGAGGATGAAGATCATGTATCGCCGTCGCCTGCTTCCTCGAATTCGGACCTTGGTATATCGACGAGCCCCAGGAAGAGGGTCCTTTCGGCGTCGTCGGCCGGTGTGTCGTTTTATTCGACAAACGCTATAAGGACATCGGTTGATCGAAAGAGGAGCAACACCATCAGTAACAGAGGTTCTACGGTGGCTAGTTTGGCGGCCAACTTAGGCGTTAGTCCTAACGTTAGGCCCATGCCTGGAAGCGGTGGTGGGACGGGCGGGCTGACCGTTCCAAAGAAAACTATTTCGAAGCAAGAGTCTCATAGCAGCATTCGAACCGTTGTTGCCGCTTCCGAGAATGCGACGCCAACGAGAGAAATTCCAGATCCCTATTCATCATATTCTCAAGGGGGATCCGGCACGAAGTTACCCGAGACACCAAGGAAGGTGAGCAATGGAGAAAGCAAGAACGGGACGAATGGTCGGCCCCTCGTACCCGGTCATAAAAAGCAACTTTCGGAGGCGGCGATGAGCGAACTTTTGTTGGACGATCATGATGATTCAAGATCACAGAGTCAGTCACAGAAGGGCGGTGCGAGTTCTGGAAAACATATTCCGAAGCAGAGTGGGAACGTGATGACGAAGAGGAGGGAGGATATTGAGGAGGCTGAGAGGAGGTTTAGGGATTCCGGATGGGATGTGGTCAAGGAATCGCTTGAAATTTACGCTGAAGAGGTATGCCTGTGAGAATCATGTACTTCATCCGTGCTGATTTTCATGGCAGGGAGAGATACAGATGTGCGCGATGTTAGCGGTGATTGTCCCCAAGGAACTTGGAATTGCACAGTGGCGCACAACCTTTTTCTTGGAATCCTATTTAGGTCGGTTCCTCTTGCCTCCTCTCCACCACGAGCTTATGCCCTCGCAGAACTTTTGACAAGGCTGCAGTTGCATGTCCCAGCAGCTGATATACGGAAGTATATCGAATTGGAGGAAATCAAGTCAAGTGCGCTGGTAGGGCGATGGACGACTTGCCGTATTTGATATGCTAAGTCTCTTTTCCCCTGGTAGCTGTCCACCACCATATACACCCAATGCGGACGTTGCAGCAAGGCAATTATCGTGCCCAGCGGCCAGAGAAGGTTTGATCGGCCCAGCGGAGGATTCGGCTACTGCCTAAAGTGTCGGACTAACATCGCCCGTTGTGCAATCTGGTGAGAAATGTGTCGTAATAGCGCTCAGATGAAACCCCTGACTGTTCCACTTTAGTCACTTGCCGGTAAAGGCGTTGATGTTCCATTGTCCGGTGTGTATGCATGGGGGCCACCAGAAGTGCTATAAGGAGTATTATTCAGCACGGACGGTTGAGCCACTCCCCAGTCCTGTGCCATCACGGACACCCGCGCGGCCGAGGGCGAGTTCTATGAGTGTTGTGGGTTCGGAGGATGACCTCACTCCTGGATCTGAGATACGGGATGCATTAATCAGCAGTACCCCCCAGCCGCCATCCTTGCGTGAGCAGCTGTCCGGTCACCCGTGCGCAGCTGGGTGTGGGCACTACTGTTGGGCATCGATGCAGGGTGGACAGATAGTGTAGATATGATTCAGGGACGAATAGCGATCGCCATCAAAAGTACTCGAGTGTGAGAAACTGTGGGCCACACAACGTGTTTTCAAACCGCCATCGGGACGGCTGGGCGCGAAACTGACCGTTGACCTCACCCTCTCCTCTCCTTTTCCATCGACAAGGCGTCGTCGCGCGTCCTTTTTCATCGCTCCGACAACCCCAAGCAACGGCTCATGTCTGCCGTCGATGCCGCAGCAATTCACTCCGACCGACACCTCTTCGCGCACGGCTCAGGACAGCCGGAAGAGCTACCGACCGTGTCCCCAGCCGAAGTTGTGATATCATCGTCCTATTCACCCGGGACCATCCACCCATCGGTTCTCGAAGAAGACGCTGCTCTCCACCACGACAAGGATTTCGAGCCTCTCGACCTTTCACACGACCCTTCTATCCAAGGAGAATCAGCCGCCGCCTCCATCCAAGTCCTGGATGACGTCCCGGATCACATTGGCGTGACGCCTGAAGACATGGTTTCGAGTGATGATAGTCAGGATTGGACAGAAGGTGACAGTCAGGAGCACAAACGCGTCAAGGTTCGTCTCCTCCCGGCTCCATGGTCAATTCCTACCACATATCCGGATTTTGTGCGATGTCTTCACGCTACATTCTCTCCCTCCTATTGTCTCTTTCTGTGCAGCATTTTGTCACGTCCAGAATCTTCCGGATCCTCTCTGACTCAGTTGCAAGGTCTATGAGCTCGTAGGCTCTCATTGGGAGGACCAAGGCACCGCATTCTGCTACGGGCACTTTGATGAGTCAACCAACGAGGCTCAATTAATCGCGCGTTCCGAAACCGATCTTGACAACACGATACTCTGCACCACAATCCGGTCTTGTGACGTCTATCAACGACAACAAGGTAAAACTTATGACCTAACCCACAGTGGAGCATTCTCAATTGGTTCTCATTCCAGAAACGTTAATTGTGTGGACCGAGCCGGATGGTGTAGATTATGCACTTAGCTTCCAGGAGGCGGAGGGCTGCGCCGAGGTCTGGAATTTCATCTCAGAGGTTCAGCAACACATGAAAGCATCTGGTAAGCAACGGGTGCCCACCCCGTTTTGCGCTTCGACTGACATTCGGCTGTAGAAGATCACGGATTTGGTCCAATATCCGCAACCGGCCCGGACGCTGACCTCCTTGCAGCGTCGAAACTCCGCGGAAGCCTCCCTGAACCGAGGATGAATTCCATTCCGGAAATTGACAGGATCATCAAGATTCTATCCCGCGCATCCGCGGTGAAGGAGAAAATGTGTGAATGGATGCAACGAGAGGTATTTGATCTGTGTGTCACCATTGACGTCAACTGAACTCATCTTCTTTCAGGGCTACATCATCTCGCTGATAGAAGTGTTCACTAAGTCCGAAGATCTTGAGAGCCTGGGAGATCTTCATGCCCTGTGTAGATGCATGCAAACCATTTGTAAGTTTCTCTCCAGGGCAATTTCCGTGTGACTAACGGTTGTCATGCCGCCCAAGTGCTTCTCAATGACCATACCATTTATGAGCACATTCTGGACGATGGCATCTTCATGGGTGTCATGGGTATTTTGGAGTGTGAGCGCCCTCAATTGAACATCGCCGATCGTTCGGCTTATCCCCTCCCCCTCCCCTAGATGATCCGGAATTCCCAAATCACAAAGCGAATTATCGAGAATTCCTCCGGCAGAATACCCACTTCCATGCGCCGATCCCCATCCGAGACGAATCCATCGAGCGGAAGATCCATCACACCTACCGACTACAATTCCTTAAGGATGTCGTACTCGCCCGCGTCCTGGATGATTCAACGTTCAACGTTATCAACTCTTGCATCCTCTTCAACCAGATGGATATCATCAACCACGTGCAACACGACCGATTCTTCTTGGCGTATGTTGTCCAACCATTCCTGGAGGAAGGCGTCGCGGGTGTTAGGTGGTGGAGAGAACGGTTGAAGGAGTTTGACGATAACCGAGCTCGGTCAGAAGAGTCGGCGGACGTGGATGGACCACCACTGCAAATTCTTCCCTCCACCGACGGGGATGCTGAATCCAAAGCCGACCTCGACGCTAGCCGGAGATCCATCGTTCTCATGGTCCAACATCTCTGTGCTATGGGCAAGAATGTCCAGCTCCCCACTCGCCTGACCCTCTTCCGCAATCTGATAGACCGAGCAATCTTGTTCCCTGTTCAGTGGGCCCTCACCCAAGATGAGAACGATGAACAGGGGAAGCAGACCATGGCTGCGGCTGGCGAGATCTTGTCTGTCCTCCTGGACCACGATATTAACGGAGTCCGAGGCTTTGTGCTGAGGCAGATGACAGAGGCAGACGGTGAACAGACCAACACACTTCTATTACTAATGTGCAAGAACATGGTCCGCAGTCGCGATCTTGCAGTGCAGAGTCAGATAGGAGATGCGCTGAGGCTGATGCTCGAGATCCCCCTCAATGATCCGAACGATCCGGCTTCCCAGGTTTGTCGTGCTTCGGCCCCGAAACCTCACGGTCGCTGACCGATCCGATAGGCTCCGCTTGCTGTAAAACTGATGCAGCGTGCCAAGGATGACCCTGGCGTCGAAAAATTCTTGGAGTATTTTTATAAGAGTTGTATCGACACACTCTATAAGCCCTTTGGCGATATCCCAGAGTTCAGGCAGTTACAAAGTAGGATTATGTCTCCGACACTTGCCACACCCGCTAACTGTTGCGAGAAGAACCTACACTTCCAATTTCGAAGGAACGAACGAATTTGTTCCTCTACCTCTGCGATCTATTGTGCAGTTTTGCCCTCCAACATTCCTTCCGCAGTCACTTCTTCCTTCTTTCGTCCAACATCTCCACCCGAGTCGCCTCCCTTCTTTCTTCCCGAGACAAACACCTACGCCTAGGTATGTCTCATTTGGGCCCACTTCCGCTCACGTCGGCTAAGAATTTCACAGCTGCATTCAGGTTCTTCCGGATTTGCCTCAGGATCAACAATCGTAACCTCTTCAATCACCTTATGAAGCTCGATATTCTCCAGCCTATCATTGATCTTTCCGTCAAGGAATCAGGACGGGATAATCTCATCAGTTCATCCTGTCAAGAATTTTTCGATCACATGCGGAAGGTGTGTTAATAGCGAAACCACTGCACGCGATTTTTTTTCTGACTGAAATCTCAGGAGAATATCAAAGAGCTGATTAATCACTGTATGACGAAGCACGAAGCGCAGATCCGCAAGTTGGCGGAGACGCCCTTGGGTGGTCCCAGATTCAGTGCGCTGGTCCGAAGATGGGAGATGAACGTTGAACCCCTGCCGGAGATTAAGGAAGAACCGGAGACGAAGCCAGAGAAGTGAGCCGAGATTCGCTAGGAGCTAAAATGGCCTACTGACCATGAATCTAGGGGATTGAACGGCTTCAGGTGGGGGCAGGGTCGTGGGTTGAATAGGGACGAAGAGCGATACTTCACCGAAGATGGTTCCGATGAGGATGACCAGCCCACACCGCTTATCAGTTCACCTTCCATCGTTTCTTCAAAAGCATCCGGCAGCGGTCTCCTGAAACGGAAGCGATCCGCTGGAAATGGTAGGGCAGTCGGTGGGTCACCGCAAATGACCCTTCCACGAGCACCTCCAATCGGGAACTTGGTTGGCTATGGTGGCGATGATGATGATGACGATGAAGACAATGACAGTGACCTCTTCGGCGGTGCATCCCACCTTTCAAAAAGGAGACTCAGTGTATCTCCAGAAGGAGACAATGCAAACGGACCACCTGCGACACCTCGGTTATCGCATCGGAGGATCGGTTCGCAGTCACAAACGTTCCTGCCATTACCGTCACCAGATGACGATGAGGACGAGGAGGATAGTCTTCTGGAGTCCTTGGTCTCAGGTACTGCCATAAAACTCTCGTCCACACCGTCTACGCCGTCGACTACCAAGTCAGCATCATCGCCTATAAGCGGCTCGCCCGACCTGGGTCTGATGAGGATGGGAGAGAAGAGGAGAAGGGGGGACGACGATGATGACGATGAGTGGATGCTTGAGAGATTGGCTACCAAAGCGAAGCGAATCAGTAACGCTGTTGGTATTAGTGGGGAGAACGCGGAAGGCGGACCCAAAAAGATCAAACTGATCCTCAACAAGCTCGGATCTAACCTCTCAACACCCTCACAAGCGCCAACCTCGGGCAGCGATGGCGGCTAACAAACTGTATTTCCTGGTCGTTGATGCATGATGTTTATGTGCCTGTCATTTTATTCTCCCGTTCGTTGTTTGCAACTTGCTTTTGTTGTGTTCTCCTATATGTAGCGTAATAGTATATAGACCTCGTTCATCCCTTTGACATTGGCAATGGACAGGTGTGTTTTTTTTTTGTTTTCAATCCGAAGGAATCTCCCGCTCTCGATTGTGGGGACAGTAGATAATACAGGGTAAGAGGATAAAAGGTCATCCATCGTCACCGGATCGCGTAGTTCTTAGCCGAACCACGCCCTCCACCATGTCCTCGTTCCTTCTCGAGGACAAACAGTGCATCTCGCAGGGTAACCTTCCGCCTTAAATCCTCGTCCCTTTCTTCCTTGGAGGAACTTTGTTTGGTGGTTGTAGAGACGTAGGGTCGCACCCAGGAACTCCCCATTTGCTGTGCGGTCGTGGTCGTGGTTGTCGAGGTCGCCGGGTTAGTAGTGCTCGTGGACGGTCCTGGAGTCGAAGTTCTCGACTTGGTTTTCGCGGGTGTGGATGCTCCAGCAGCCGCGTTCATCCAAGCGTACTTCCCAGTCGACAAACCCGCAGCCTGGCTGGCGACCGCGTTGGACATCTTCTTCCTCACGTCCTCCGACATATTCCTCGCCGTGACGCCAGGTCCCTCCTTCTTTTTCTTCTTTTTTGGTTGTATAGCCTCTTCATCATCGAAGTCCCCGTCTCCAACACTTTGTTGGGTCCCGTAGTTGGAAGATTGAGCAGCGGAGAGTTCGGATCGCTCCTTCCTTTCCCTCCGGACTTTCATCTCTTCCTCCCGTTCGATCCTCTCTATCACTGCCAACTGCTTCGCAATGTCGGTCCTAACGACAATGCTCCACATTGGATTACCATCTTCGTACAGCGAAGCAGACCTGTCGAATTGAGTATCGTGGCGGTGTGCGGCGGCAGTGATCATGGCTGTCACGAGTTCCTGTAAACGAACTCTGAGGGCAAGGGCGAGGTAGTTGACTGAATCTTCGGGGATCTTTGTGACTTTGTGGGTGGTTCCTACAGTACGCATCGTCGTCCCGATGAAGCGGCTGTCGAAGTTGGGAGTGGGAGGCTGTTTTCGCGTTCGGTCATCGTAGGATCGGTACGAGTGGTGTTGATCCGAGCCTCGCTGAAGATTCTCTTCTTCCGCCTGTGAAAAACGCAGCGAGTTGGAGTAACAAGACGTGGTTAGCTGAAGTAAAGCACTAAGATTGGGGAGTGGGGCCACTCAACTCGAAGATCGACACCAGCCTGACCCAACGCGTCTTTAAGGTTCTCGACATCATTCGACTCGTTCTGATTCGTAGAGGTGGAAGCTTGCGTGTTCGTTCTAGCTGTTGCAGCCGTAGTTTGTGTGGAAGTTAGGTGGGGTGGTGGTTGGGCGTATGAGTAGTACGCGGATTGCGTGTATCCTGAATAAGGATAGTAGGAGGTCCTACATAATATACGTCAGTGTACCCCACGAAATGGAGGCAATTGGCGTTTACGCTGGAATGGATTGTTGCTGCAGCGCGGGGTCAATCGCCATCTCTAATGAGGCCCCTCTCTGGTCAGATTATCGGTACAGAGGATAGGTTCTTTGTTGCGTACGGTACGTGGCTGGCTGCGTGGCCGGCTGCGTGGTCGTCTCTTCCGTCTTCATCGTTGCCGTATCCTGTGGCGTCAAGTGAGGGACGGTCCGCCAGTTCAGCTTGAAGTCGCAGTTCTCCCCCCGTGAAGGCGTTCCCACGATCGGTCACTTCGGGAATTCCCGAAGAAGTTCACGTTCGACCGTCCAAGGTCAAGATCTTGGGAGATGCCATGAGATCTAGCCCCCCAACAGTACGGCTCCGAAGTCAAGAAGAAGGTCACGGGTGCCAGTGGTTTTGCTCCCACGGCGTTGTACGTACATCTTAGTTGGATTGCACAATACCGAAGCCAGGGTTTCGGGATGGATTTTGGTGTATCAGAACGCTCCGCCCGGTATTATTCGTGAATCTATCCCATCTATCTTTTATTCTGCGGCTCCTTGCTGCAAACGACCAGGTTCCTGATCCAGGGTGGGCCACCCTTCACTGATATCTCTTCCTGGGCTAAAGATAACCTTTACAATACATTTCCACCTCGGAGGGGAGATGGCAAATCCTATTTGTAGCTTCGGAGTGAATTGGATGACCTGACCAGATATCCGAAGATTCATATGCGCCTGGTTTTTCTCTCCTACAGGCGAGCCACAGAGCGCTGGAAGTGAATCACTGCCCTCGGCCCGATGCATAGGCTCGTGCAAAGGAGCAGGGGAGTCGGGAGACAAAGTTGTAAGTTAATCGCCTGCCGGAACGCGCACGAGAGCACCCCCGGCCGTGGGGCTGGATTCCAGGCGGCAAGTCTTCCGCACTTACCCGAAGGATCAAGTCTGGGCCGGAAGCCTGGAGAACAGCTGGGAGCGCCGAGGTCGAACGATAAGGCGGAATCTCCTATTTAAGCCAGAAAACCCATCGACTTCCAGAGCCACCAATAACCAACAGACCCATCCGAACCTCTTCAATTGTGGCCTCAATCAGAGTCGTAAGGTTTCTTTCATCATTTTCGGCTCTCCCGACTGACCGAAATTAACAGAATCTTTTGACCCTCAACCAATGGCTGTATAGCCGTGCAGCGGGCGTACGCCCTGTCACTACCATCAAGGGCAAGGAAGACCACCCAACACGTAAGTCACGGTTCCCTGAGCAGCAGGTTTCCACCGACTTTCAAAAACGCAGCTCCAACAAAGGAGAACGAGCCAGCCTCTGCTGCCAACGCGGCCCGGAGTACAAACCGGATCCAATGGTCGCAGATAGATGAAGAATTGCTTTTCTTATGCGACAGGGGGTGTTCCTAACCCCCATCCGCCATCCCATGCGTGAAACGCATGTCTAATATCCCGTTGTACCTGCCAGTCGGTTGGCTGGTCAGGAAAAATAATCAACCTGCATGTTTCCGTCTTGTAACAACAATAGCGCGTGTATTTAAAATCAACGACGGACATGTTTGGTGTTACGCACCTCGCGCTTATCGTGCAGACGGAGGCTGGCTTCACGGGGATGCCGCGGGGCCGTGCTGTAAGCCACCAAGCGGTGACTTCCATGCCAGTGCTGAATTGATTCTGCCATCGTTCCTTGCCGCGAGAGTCGCCCTCCGCACGGGTTCGTCACAGGGATGAATGACCGCAGCCCGCGCGCTCACTTGAACCTGTGTGACACTCGAGACATCGGACTGTGTCACAAATCCCGGTTGATCATTCTTGGTGACACCCGCTGGGCAGTCGCTTGATACCGCTTCTTTGTCTTTACAGACGGTCTGGCCTAAGGTGTTTTATTGCGCGATTCAGCGAGACCTTTCTGAACTATGTCGAGCCCGCAGCGGCCCGAGATCATCATGACACGGCCTGAGTGGCCATGGTCCGCCTATCGGCACCGCCCTTCTTACCCCACTACATCCACTGCCTCGGTTGCGGGGTCTTATTCTGGTTCACAACCCTGGGACCCACGAGCTTCTTCGGCCACCTCCAGCCCGTCAAACGTCTTTGTCTCCTCAGGCACCCCATCGAAGCAAGTTGGCGGGCCACCATCCATGTCGACGCCACTCGTCCAGCAACACGGAATAAGGAACTGGTCCTTTGCGGTGGGTTTTGCTGCGTCAAAAAAATTTCTCCGAGTTAATAGCGCTTCAAATAGGCTTTAGAATGGGTCGTTGCTGATGTTGAGCGGCTATCCAGATTCATCGAGTCCGACACGGATTTGAATGCAGACGATGAGCAAGCAAGCATCAAAGATGATGACCAGAGTTTCGAAATACTCAGCCAATCCCCCCTCCTCGGCGACGGGAAATTCAAGCTTGAGATAGGTACGCCACCTGCTCGCTGCGATGAAGGAACGCCCGACATAACATCCTATTCGAGCCCGCACACCAGGCGCCCAGACGCTCTCCCTTTATGTCACCTCATTGGTCGTTGGCTACTCTCGCAACGATTATGAAGTATCTGCCACCGTTCTCGCTGCAATCAAAACTAACAATAGCAAAATCGGGGAGCGAGGTGCGCGCACGGAATGGGTCTGGAAAGAATGGCAGAACGATTGGACGTTCCGGCAGGAAAGCGAAGTTTGGGGTGAGACCCGATCGATATCTATCTGTTCTCTCTTCCTGATCCACCAATCATAGAGTGCCCACTCCCTCCGCTCTCTGAATTATTGAAGAACTCAAAGATAAAGGAAACGGACTCCTTTGTAATCTGCGTGCAAATACATAGCCCTGTTGGACC
>Ga0307515_10012552_pt1 | contig 15931 bp, 17 predicted proteins | sample 17_EM_MG_FD_194513 | JGI IMG/M metagenome (GOLD analysis project Ga0307515, IMG submission 194513) | Populus trichocarpa ectomycorrhiza microbial communities from riparian zone in the Pacific Northwest, United States - 17_EM | ecosystem: Host-associated > Plants > Roots > Unclassified | place... | reverse complement strand
AGTATCGGTTATCATCTGATTGCTCGTCCCACAGTCATATAATTTTTATGTTGCGTGTACTCGACAGTCGTATTTATGCTCATGTTATTCGTGAGACTCACGATCAGAGAGCAGACCGAAGCTTATCGCGATTAGTCAGCGAGATTGCGCCTTCAGTGTCCGCTCTCTTCTTGGACCCGTCCGCGATGGCTTCATTTTCGAGTGTACCAGTTCTTGATTGGCGACTTACCGAACTAGGTCACAGGGACCAGTTTATTTTACAATTGCGGCACGCTGCTTCTATCGGTTTTTTGTATCTGCAGAATCCGCCTATCGACGTCGTATGTTGCCTGCGGTCCAATTCGGTTCAATGATCAATACCTTTGATCAAGGAATTAACAAATGCGATCAAAGGTTATGCCCTCAAGATATTTGAACTCCCTCAAGAGGTCAAAGACAGCATCTCAATGATCAATTCGCCTCATTTCCTCGGATATTCCAGGCTTGGTGCAGAAATTACTAAAGGGAAGATCGATTATCGAGAGCAATTCGACTTCGGCAAGCCTTTTGAATGCCAGTATTCGGCGGGTAAGCCTGAGTACACCAAAATGTGGGGACCACCACAGGTTAGCCTACCTTGACTGGCTGCATCAACATACATCTGAACTGGAAACTCAGTGGCCTCCTGAGGGTGCTCTCCCAGGCTTTAGAGAGACATTCACGAGATACATCCAACAAGTGGAGGATCTCAGCTTCCAGGTCATTCAACTCTTCGCCGAATCGCTTGGGCTCCCTGCCAATGCGTTCGATGGGTTTTACGATACACCCAAAGGTGCTATGCAGCATCGGTCGAAGATTGTCAAGTACCCAGAGGGGTCGTCCGAGGGCGAACAGGGAGTTGGGCCTCACTACGATAGCGGATTCTTGACCTTTGTCGGTAGCTCTACGAGGAGCACAAAGGGTGCCGTTCTGATCATTCCCTTACAGTTGCTGCAAGTGTCAGAACAGTTGGGTTTGGAGGTTCAAAACATCGAGGGCGAATGGATCTCCGTCCCTCCCAAGGTACGACGTTCCCCCTAAGGTACTCTCAAATCACAAAACACCTTCAAAAGAACAACACGTTGGTAGTTAACTTCGGAAAAGGTCCGCGGGGAGTTGCTTCAAACGAACCACGCTGAGACAAGCTCTAGCCCTAGAAAAGGTTACACATTCCGTAGCACGTGCGACATGCCACCGAGTGCTCTCGCCCAGACCTGGTGATGGGCCTCGCTACAGTGTCCCGTGGTTCCAGAGTATTAGCCAGTCAATCAGGCTACATGATATTGACCTCAGACGTGGGTTCAGATTACCCTCCGTCCACTTCCCCTTCCCCTACTTACTCCAGTATTTAGTGTCGAATGAGACCCTCGCCCAAGTTCAAAATAGGTCTGAGGGTAAGACTGACGGTGAGACTCGTTTGTACATCATGGTGGTAGCCTTCCCTTATACGAGAGTAGCTGTAAATTATCAAGAGTACGACCAGGAAATCACAGGTGCGGTCGCCCTGACGGGACGAATCAAGTTGGGTTTATTTTCTTTAATGTGGCCTTGGACTTACCCACCAATTCCTAGGTCTCACCCAGACGTCGCAAAACGGCACTATCCTGAGATGTTTGAGATGTGTTTTCCAGGTGGTGCCCCTAAATTAGGCACTGCATATTGATATTCGATAGCAAGACAGTTGACATGCACGGATGGAACACGAGATTATAACTGATTAGACATAGAGGATTCAAGCATTCTACTCTGACGCATCCACGGCTTCCGTTGTCTCCGTGTCCAGCCGTAATTGCTTTGTGTAGACGGTGAGGAGGACACCCAGCAGCTCTGAGATCGGCGTTGTCGCAAAGTCGTGAACCCAAACCCCAATGGATTGTCGCAAATCTGTATCGAGCACAACTTGCGCGAAAGTTTGGCCAGGGGTAAGCCTTCCAACTTGCTCGAGCTGAGGTAAATCCAGCAAGACTTGACCAGGTTTCCACAACTTGCGATTGTGTACGAAGGGCTTCAGAGCTTCATAGGTGACCTTCGCATCTGTTTCCGCTAGTTTGAAACCCAGATCTTTCCTTATCGTTGATTGGAGCTCTCCGATCGCGCTCGTGTAGCCGAACCTCTCAAGAGCATCCGAGGTGGACCGACTGGCTTTTGCATACATATCACGGGCCCATTCGTAAAGAGGAACGAAGGTGGAGATGCGGACTAGCCCGCGATTCGTTTCGCCCAACTCTTGCCATAGGTCATACTCCAGAGTGGGTGTGCCATCATCACGCGTTTGTTCCCTCACTTGCATAGTGACCTGCATCGCTGGGACAGTGATGACAGAGTTCACGCCAGAGTCGCGGTCCTTGGAAGGGAAGCTGCTCCGATTCCATTCCAGAGCGTTCAGTTGTTCAAGGGTTGGTTTCCTCATTTGACGGGTGATGTCAAGCAATCCCAGCGCTAAATGGACGGTGCTCGTCGTTGGGTCTGACTGGCCAGCTACACGCCGCTCCAATGTTGCCTCGACACCCTCCAGCGTGATTTTCCCCCATCGTTGGGCATTGTCGAATTGATCTTGAAGGACACTGATGGTGAGGTTCTGTAGACGGACAGACATGTGCTGGATGATGGCCCACTGCAGATCAGCATTTCGTTGGCGCCCGCTCTCCTGGCCCTCAGTTTGAGGAAGGAGTGCCGTCGCTACTTCGAGCAAATCGCGCTTGGCTGCACTCGTTGCTCGGAAGGTTCCAGACTCACGAGCTGCGCCGTCATACTGAGCTTGCAACAGCGTTCGCAAGCGGTGGGCTAAATCCAGGAAAATCGCAACCGTCGTGACGAGGCCGACAACATCCACTCTTGTTGCAAACACCGAGAAATGGAGATGAAGCTGTTTATCTGTCGGATCAAGACGACGGCTCCAATCATCGCAGATGGAAACTCGAAGCGGTTGGGAGCTTGACAACCAGGTCAGACATCTATATAGGACAGTGAGAATCTACTCACTGATAGAGTAAGATTGTTCTGTTTTCGTATGCAAGCATAATGTCAAGTGGACCACTCGACATGTCGATGTTTAGCATCGTTTGCCTGTCTTGGCGCTTCGCGAAGTTGCCAAAGCGACTTCGGGCCGTCCGGAAGAAGAACTCGGGAACGCGCGCGTGCCCAGAGAAGGAGCGACGGGCCTGTAGATCGAGTTGACCAACGGAAAAGCAGAGCTCCGAAAGCGCTTCTGTAAGCAACGTCTGTAGGATAATTGACTCCATGCTCAACGAAACTGCGGAAATTGAAGGACCCAGATCCAATTGCATCTCCAACTGCCGAATTTTGAACATGGCTGTGGTGACCCACGGTCGCAGAATTACGGGTTTGGGATCGTCAATTCGTGATTGATGATCGGATATTGGCCGCGTTTTTCGTTCTGAGGTGGTACCGATTCTTGCAGGGGGTAGCGACCGATTCGACAGGCCGTCAAGCCAAACCGCTTTGAAGATTAAGATGTCTTGCAGTCGAGCAAACATCGCGGTCGCCTTGACGTCAGCCTCAAGGACGAGAGAGGTAGTCGTGTGGTTTCCCTTGAAGTCATCCGCCGCAGACAACTTCACGTTGAAGGCAAGGTCCTTAGTACTTGCAGTAAAACAATCCTGACTGAGGTAGCCGTGCCTGACGTTGACTGTGAGCCCTTGAACTGAGCCGGTAAAGCCTGCCTCTTTGTCTCCGGGGATGACCGTAGCAATGAATCCTCCAGACTCCCAATGAACGCCAGCAACGATATTAGCATCTGGTTGACAGGTGAACTCCAGAGTTGACTTGTTTATGCGAAGGCTAAAGGTAAGTTGTAGTCTTCCCAGGCCTTTCGAATAGCTCTCTGTCTGGATTGGCTGAGAAGTGATCTGAGGCGCTATGGGCTTTGTCGGCTCGGAGGGAGCTGTGCTCAACCGCGTTTCTACACGGTTCATTAAACTGGACGCAAATTGGAGTATCGCTGGCCGAAGGATGTTTCGACTGGAGTGGATGGTAGCCCGAAAGGTTAAACTACCCGCTGAGACTTCGTTCGGGGAACCCTTTTTGAGGACTGTTGTAGGTGGTTTCCACTCAGTCCACAGCGAGAGGCGAGGGAGTTTCAGCTCGGCAACGACAACTTCCCCAGGACGATACGAAAAGGGAGGGAAGGTTTGCGATCGGGAACTGGCGATTGTCTCGCGATGCAGTCGGACATGTCCACTGTGGAAGAGCAGGGTTGCCAGTGCGTGTGTGCGGCGGAGGCTTTGATCAGTCGATAGTCGAGCTGGCAGCGGATCGGGGGGCACCTGCATGGATTCGCTCGGGGGAAGGATGGTAGCGAGTTGCTCTAAGCGCTCAGCCCCGAACCTATAGACGTCCAAGAGCGAGAAAACATGCGAAGCGATGGTCGGATCCATATCAAGTTCGAAGCCATCAACCGTTGCGTCTACAAACCACTCTCGTGCAGAAGCACTGACTTTGGAACTTAAGTCTGCAGTCATCTCTGGGTATAGGAGCCGATTGTTAGTGGGGTGTGATTGACCATCGAAGTGTCCAGCGATACCCTGGTCGAAGCTAGAATAGATATTGAGTTTTTATTCCATCGACCAAAAAGGACCAGAGCGAACTTATCGACGAATTGACAGGCGAATTTGCGAACTCTTGCATTCCCTGCCTCTCCACGTTGTGATTGGAACATGATTGACTGGACGGAGAAGAGGAACGCTGGAATGGCACTGGAATCTCCACTGACAGAGATCCCTTCCATTCCGAACGTCAAAGGAATCGCAGCGCCGACATTACTGATATCTATGACGATAGTGCGTTGTTCCAGCCAAGTTGCTACCGCAGATTTATTCTCCTTAGCTTCGAGAGGGCGTAATCCTGACTCTTTCCGTCGTCGACGTCGCATGGTCTTTTGCCGCGCCAACTCGTCACGACCGCTACTGACCTCGACCTGATGCAAATATTAGAATCAGTGTAAGTGTATCCTATTAGGGCTTACCTGATACGCATCAAACAAGTCACCCAACACTCCGAGTGCAGCCGCCTGAAAGACTGCATGCACCTTGGATAAGTGCACCGTGATCCTTTGTTCCGAGGTGTCTGGGTCTAGTTTGGAGCTCGCCGAGACATCGACCACCATGTAAGCAAGACGGTATCGACGATCGAATCCAGGGATATTACTACCGCCTCCCTTCGCCGCAGAAAGTGCCAGGTTGCGCACATCAACCTCCCAAAGAGATTGCTTCAAGTTGGCGGTAGTAAACCTGACACGTTCAATGTCGAGAATACAGAGAGAAGATTGTGACTGGTCTTTCAAAACGAAGCGCAGGCCGTTTGATCGGAGTCGTATATCCACCGACGTCAACTCTGGCCTGCCTTTGTGCGGATCCTCACTCTCCCCTGATTCTTGTCGCTGCTTAGTCCCAGAAAATATTTGCAGAAGGGGGTCGAGGTCGCTAGAGACGAGCTGACGCGACACACGCACGAGGGTGTCAATGGTATTTGCAGTAAGGTGTATCTCGAAGAAGTTGAGGATACCGAGAATCCGAACTGCCTCGTTGCGATAGTCGACGGATATATGCGTAGACGGTAAAGCCCAAGTGAAAGAGAATTGTGGCATTAGGCTCTGTTTATCATCAGGGTCCGCAAATGTCTTGGCGATTACAACTTGAGATGCGACTTCGAGCATTCCAGAAGTGACTACTTGTCTCGACCCATCAACGACTGGGTGATGTAGAGCAGAGAGTGTGACAGTCTCGAATTTCCAAATACCCCAGGTACCTAGAACGACGTGCAGGCGAACTTCTACGAGTTCCAAAACGACTTGCACATCGACCTTGAGGTTGGGTATCGTCTTGAATGAAACGATTCGCTTCGGGCGAGGTGGAGATTTTCGTGTGATGAGTTCCTTGAAAGGGGCAATTTGCCGCCTGCGAAGAGAAAACTCAGAAGGGTGTTCTCGGTCACCACCAGAGACGATCTTACCTGAAGTAGCCATCGTACCACAATTCAGCAGATTGAAAGAGTCTTGTAATGTGGCGTGGGATCGCCAAATGCACCTCCTTCATACCAACAGTAGCTCGTACGGTCCGCAATTCCCGAGCGTTCGTTGAAATAGCCGCGCTAAGATCCAGACCATCCATTGCGAACTCCGCCAGTGTGTACTGTCTACGGTCTGCGTGCTCTTTAACCTGCAGCTGGAATCGATCCCAGGAAAGGCACAGAGTCGCAGCCTTGTCCGCGCTCGACTGGCCATATTGAGCAGGCGACAAAGAACCAAATCGTCCATTCAAAACTAAAGTGGGACGACGCAGGGTGCCTTCGAAGGAGAAGTTGTGTGCTGTGGTGACAAGGTTGAAGGCATGCAGGTGAACGGAGATATCTATCACCACGCTCGTGGGAATTGCCTTGGGAAAACTAGAGGGTTGGAGACGAGGGGAGCGAGGACTTGAGGGGACCTTTGAAGCGCCTCCCAGTATACGTCGCGCACGATAGATTCGGCCAACAAAAGGAAGGAGTGCCGGTGAAAGCACGATATATACTCTTCCCAAGTCACAGGTCCCACCCCAATGCCTAACGATGATTGACTGGGTGGAGGCAATAACACGGTGTATCGAGGTCGCAGAGGTGTCAGCGCCAGGAAGCAGTAGGTGTTGATGACGCTCTACAAGATCAACACTGAAAGGTCCCAGCCTGACTTGGCTGCCCTCCCCTTTATCTTCGTCGACCAATTTGAAACCAAAGAATCCAGTCCGAACGGACATTGGGGGGAGATGATCCGGCTTCTCGCTGGTGGGCTTTGACGAGTAAAGCAGCTTGAGTAAGGGAAGATCATCAAGAGCCTCTGTTGTAAGATCGGCGGTCCACTCTCGCCACTCCCTTTTGAAGACAGCCGCCATATCGGATGTCGTCATAGTTGGTATGCGCCGAGTACGGTCATTGGCGACCACAACAATTCGCGCTTTCTCCTTCTCTGGCAGCTCCGCGAGTTTTTGACGCGCGTGGTTAAGTATTGCCCAGGAAGGGTCGGAGCGCAGCTGCTTTGGACGACCCCTCTTCACAAATTCTGGAGTAGGAATCTGAGCAAATGGGTTGCTCGTCGCTTTGTCCGTGGCCTCTAGGACCGCCCAGGTGATGTACCGGGATCTTGAGGTCGCTGAGGTTGACCACTTGTTGGTGGTGGATGACGCTTGTTTGATGATCTGGCGACCGACCTCAGCCGTGGCCATGATCGTAGCGGGTGAATCAGCTTGAAATTCTACATTGACATTACCCAATCGAGCTTGAACTTCGTCGTCGAATTGTAGGCGAGAGTCGTCTAGCGAGAGACGGAGTTTTTGTGTTGCTGATGGTCGTATCTTTCGGAACCGAGTCCCAGGGACGGGAGAATGATAGGTACCAAGCTCGAGGGTAGCTTTCTTAGCTCCAAGCATAGCATAGCGACTATCTCCACCAACACGACCAATAAAAGACGGCTGGGTGACATGAAGGTTGATGACGGATATGATACGGGGGCCAGCGGGCGGAACAGATGGTGGACTCTGAATCTCATCGAATGGAGCTTGCAAAGCCTCAGCCTCGACAACAGACATAATGCTCTGGACCGCTCGAAGGCGCACTGCAGGCAAAGAAATGTTGAAGGACGGGGAATCCGATGGCGTTGTAGTGATGGACATGCCCTGGACTTGCGCCATCACAATGTCAAGCTCCATTTCGAGACTGGCCTATATTGGTTGATTAGCGGCGGACCAAACCATCAATTTTGGACTACATACTGTATTCCCGTGCCAAGCAGGGAGAAGGATCTTAACAGCATGTAGAACTAGTGGGCTCAAAGTGGCGTCAACACCGTACTGAGATGTCACCTTGACGTTGTTATTTCCGAGCCCGTCCAACTTTTCGTCTTCCGACTCGAGAGTTTGTGAAGCGAGGATCTCATCACCCTCCATAGTTAAAGACGTGGCTGCAGGTTCGGCGGGGCTAGGATCCTGCAAGAAGAAACGCGTTCAGCCAGTGATAACCGAAAGCACCTTGGACTAACACTTGTCAAAATGAATGACGACGATTGGCTGAGGGTATTCGATCCTTGTATATGTTGGAAACGCCGCACAACATTCCAATAATGATCGAGATGAGGCCACCCTAGTTGGTCTGTATAATGTTAGAGCAAAGGTCCCTAAAACAGGCAACACTGACCTTGGGACGAGCGGGGTGGGTCCCTATCGTCACTCTGTACTGAGCTCTCTGAGCTGGAGGGCCCCTCCGAATCGTCGGTTTGGTCCTGATTATCGTTGAATCGGTGTCCACTGGGATATGGTGAAACCGGGCGTGATAAGCTGTGAAGGACTTTGGGCATTGTGAGATTGTGCAGAAGACAAAGACGTACGCCAATCGCGTATCCGAGTCAATCATGGAGAAACTAGTATCGTCAATGGACTCAGAGGAGGTCTGTTGGTGCAGATTGTTGGTGATATTTGGTGGTGCCTTTGTATCCCTGGATGGCCAGCCGGGAACGGTAAGGTGACGAAGGACAACAAGCCCATGGTATGAATATGCTGCGCCTGACAGGAGTGAGCTGACTAGTACATGTGGAGCGATAAAATGGTCACCTCGTCCACGAAGGCGCTCGTACGCAAAAGGTATCCGACGTGTCGCTCGATCCTCGGCTTGAATGAACGAAAGTTGTTTGTTTCTGGCCTCTTGCCAACCCGGTGAGGACAGTTGAGCATCGACATTGAGATCAAGCGTGACGGATGCCGTTTCCAGCCAACTATCTCCAACAGATGTATCTCTCAAGAGACAGCGGACTCGTGCCCGGGGAAGACGAACATGGTTCACCTTCTGGTAAGAAAGGGTAGCCAGATTGTTGGAGGATAGAGTCAAACCCTGTGGAAGAGAGGCCTCTACTTTAACCTGATCAGTTCCGAAAATCAGGCCGACTGAAGCGAGGTTGACCCGTAGAAACGTCACTACAACGGCTCGTTAATCAATGCATGTATCATTGGACGAACCGTTACCATCGGGATCCACTGGGATAGTCAGTTCTTCGGCGGGAGCATTAAGTTCATCTTCGAAGCCGAAGCTGAAAGATGAAAGGGCCAAAGAAATACCCTGAGCTTCCTGAGGCGTGATGGAGCCTTTGACGGCGCCGACATCGATTTCCCATATGCAAACATAGGTCGTATGTCTTGGGGGAGGTCCAAATAAGTGAAGAACCATGATGTTGACATCTGCAGAGGAATTCAACAGGTAATAAGGGCCCGGTGGCTGTCCTAATTACCTTGTACTGTGATTGCGTCTTTGTCGCATCTCCCCCCTTGCCCCATTCCTCGTTCCCACAACTCGTAATCAGGAAATTTAGGCAAAACCTGCAATCTGACGGAATAAATGTTGATATTCATCTCTGAGGGGGTTAGACATGAGCGCTAGACACTTCAATCATAAAGGGACTCGAGACTCACCCATGAAGTCGTCACATAAACGAAAAGCTAGCTGCATTTCCGGGATGGTTGCCAAGGCACACGCACCAATACCGTAGACCCCTGACTGGGCCGAGTCCTCACGTGCCTCATAACCAAGAAGAGATTGTGGAACGGCAACAACCACATCCGAAACGTTGATATCTAAAAGAACCTCCATGTTGTTTGACTGAGGATTATTAGTATCCAATATATAGGTAAACTATTGAAAACATACGTGACCAGGTCGGTACTTCTCTTCAACGGGATCTCCACGGCCGACCTGGTCGTCTAGCCTTTCCTCAGTCTGGAAGTGTGTGTATGACCCAAAGTAGTTCTGCTGTAAGATCACAAAATGTCTGATATCCCAACCGAATGCCTTATAAGCGACATTTCTTGCCTGGAAACGTATCAGGGATGGTGTCACAGGCTAACCGGGGACTCACATGTATATCCAGGTGAAGGCGGTCCAAATAGTCATCTCTCACTGAAGTATGATAGAGATACGAGGCATCAAGCCTGAGGCTGCCGATTCTTCCAATGTCACTAAGTTGAGCGGTGAGGTGTGCATAGCGGCTATTCCATCGAGGAAGCGTCATGTAGACCTCAAGTTGATCAGAAGATTCAATCCAGAATGGCACTGTAGTAGAAGTAGGACGGTAATGATTTGAGGGAACATCTACTTGACTCTCGAGGCTTGGCCCACGGAGTGTTAGCAATGCTGAACAGCCCCTCAGTATGTATGGCGATGGTGACTCTTCAAACAGGGGCGCACCATTTTCCTGAGTATCGGTAGGAGAACGAATGATATTGTGGTCATTAAGGTACAACGACAGGTTGTATTTCTTCAGAGTGATCCTAACACGGTAGAGCATCGGTATGAAGTGTGACCACTGGCTTGGTGGCCCTGCACTCCAGTCTTTGCCCAAGTCAGTGAAAAGGTTGATATGATCGCGAAGTAAAAAGATAGTCGGCTGCTGAAGAACGACATCGAAAGTCCACTGTCGCTCCGCGTTCCAATGCGATGGTGTTGGGAGATGACATATAACCTTGTGTATGGTAAACATGGGGATAGCAATGAGTACCAGGACTAACTTACCCGACAGGAAGATGATTCCAGGAACACCTTTCCATTTAAACTGCTCTCCACAGAGACCTCCTGCAAATGCACGTCCAGGCAGGTGTCATAGCCTGTGGGAGAAGCAACCATTGGCATAGTATAGTTCACAGTAGAGCCATTTCCCAGTTTGCAACTCAATTGTGCAGCTGTCCTTGTTGGCCTCTGACCGGTTCGTTTCCTCTCTGAGACTTCGTCGTAGAGCCAGTCCTATGGCAGACTCAGTGGTCTCCAAATATTACAAGGAGCGGGTCGTACCTTCGAGGATTCACGGCATGGGATTCTCAACTCCGTTGCTTCGCGCAGCTCGACAAATAGTCGAAACTCTGTACAAACGCGGGTTTCGTTAGCTTTAAGCTGAGGCGTGGGCACGGCATTGGTGAACGATGGGGGAGAAAATGCCTTCTGCAGTTGAGCACTGGTATAGTTAACTACAGGGTTACAAAGAACGATATGAATGCTCACCGTTCGCGATCTGCCCAAGGACCGTAGTTGATCGTTCCGCCGTAGACGTACAACTCAACGCCCCATTGAGGAGCAACGTCCCCATTTCCGATATCAACCACTTCAATTCCATCAAGCCTTCTTGCACCACTTGGTACCAGTCCTGGATTCGAGTCAACTCCGACCAGTTTTTGCGCAATTTTGGCTTAGCTACGAACCTGCGACATCCGCGTAATAGACGACCTCCAATCGTGGAGTATCCAAGAGCTGCTTCACGATGGCGTATTCAGGGCCCACTTCGTACCTTCTTGCTTCTGCTGCCTTTTTTACTTCTTCTGATTCCTTCCGTTTCTGTTCTTCCTTCTCGGCAGTCGTCATAAACGCGCTAAGTCCAGCCCATGGTGCTTGTTGAGCCGGTTTCTTCGTCTTTATTGGTTGCAATGGGTTGAAGGAGAAGTGGCGCATGGCATTCAAGAACCCATTGAACGAATACGATAAGACGGGATGAGGCGGTTTTCGCTTGCATTGATAGTGTAGCCGCCGCCCATTTTCTACCATATCGTGGTGATAATCTTGGTTCTCCTCTGCCTTGAGAGTGACCGAGCGGAAGTCGAGATTGTACAATTGCTTGTACTCGTCGTATTTTGAGCGACACTGGGAAAAAGAAGTTATAAAAACATCCTTCAATTGACATCACACGCACTGGTGCAACGCTATAGGTGCCAGTGCCAGACCCAAAGGAGATAATAAACCGGCTCTTCATTGAATGGTTTCCCAACATAATAGCCCCTTTCTTTGCTTCGAACTGAATGGGTAGAAGATCACTGAAATCAAACCTCGGAAGGAATGACATCAACCATCTCCAGAGGCGAGAGGATAAGTCAGCGATGGGCTGCGCCATCCTAAAGGCGGAGGGCAGGTATCTTTCTGGTTGCCCGGAATCACTGTTCAATGTGGCCGCTGCTGCTTCAGCATCCTGGCCCGTCTCTTGAGAGGGGCCGTTCTTGTAGCTTTGATGTTGGAAAGTTCTTGACGTTCCTGGTTCGTTGGAGCCCTGGACGGAGTCCTTCGATTCCTCTTGCGCCTTCCTGAGGACATCATCGAACACCGTGGTCCGGTTGTACATGATCCACTCGACGCCTTCAAAACGAACCAAAATCCTGCAGGGACGAGAATGGTTGTCATTCTCGTCTGGACGTTTTTATTAATAACGAACCCCGCGCTGGGTTTGCACTCTTACCTTCTCCGGACTCGAGACTGCGAGGGCGCATATCGTCTCGCTCTCTGACTTGTCGGAGCCAATACCTCCAAGAAATGAAGCATCTCACAGCCCGAATACTCTGATTCGCGGAATGATATTTGAAATCGCGTATCATAATCCTCCCTGCAAGGAGTGAGACCTGAGCCGACTCTACGAGGCAGAGTTAACACAATTCCCGGGGGCTGAAAGTTTCATACCGGCGTTAATCCATACGCCCCCATTGGAATCCGCATCCCAAGTCTTCAGGCGGAGTACCCAAAACACCAGTCGTGCGAGTAGTCGGTTCCAATAGAACATGAAGACAAGAAACAGGATGGTAGCACCGATAGAGAGCCCAAGTGCACTCCTTTTGCCATCATTAGCATGGCGAGGTATTAGCAGTGCTTTGTGCCTACCATTGCGCGGAGGTTGGCAGGAATATAGCTCGTCTCTCCAGGACATGCGCCTCCATAGAGCCACCTAAGAAGCAGCTGATGAACCACCAAATGATCTCCGGCCGCTGCGTGGCTGTCTGAACAAGGTCCAGGGCGTGGTCGTGGTCGAAGCTTGTTCTGACCTCCAACCACGTTCCACATTTCTCAACATGAGCACGCCCACACCCAACGGCGATGTCCTGAAGGGGGTATCTGGTTCAGAAATACCGGCAGTGGTCGGTATCAACTTTGGAAACTCATATGCCTCGATATCTGTCCTTAATAAAGTGCGAAATCGCCATACAATTTGCGCATCGAGCTCGAAGTTAACCTCGATTTGCAGGAAGGGTTGCCGGATTGCATCGCGAATGAAGATGGCGAGCGACAAATCGCTACAGCCATCGCTTTTCACGGCGAAGAAATGGTAAGTAACGACGAAAGAAAAAAACGAGGGGCGCACAGTTTACACAAAATGATCGTTGGGTTATCCAGTACATCGGTAATCAAGCCAAGCCACAATTAATAAAGAATGCAAAAAACACGATTCAACACTTTCGAAATCTTTTGGGTAAAAGGTGAGCACGCGCACTTATCTCCATCGCATTCTAATATTAACATGTGATCACACAGCTACCCCGAGGTCGCCATTGTGTCAACCATAACGGCTCCGATCGTCCCCCGGGGTGAAGAGCCAGCCTACACTGTCTCTATACTCGAATCAGCGACTCCGATAGCTACTGCGCAACCAACGCCAAAAGGATCAACAACTGCGACACCAATTACTTCACCCCCTCCAGAAAGAGAGGAACCTGCGTACACTGAGAAGACCCTGACCGTCTCCGAAGTTGCCACCATTGTGCTTCGCTCTCTCATAGGGTCTGCTGTCGATTTCTTGGGAAAACCTATCGATGGTGCCGTCATTACAGTCCCATCTCATTTTACCCCACAAGCCCGACAAACCCTCCAAAAATCAGCAGAAGCCGCTGGTATCCCCGTGCTGCAACTGCTAGACGAAGCTGCAGCTGTGGCAATCGCCTACACATCTATCGATCCCCCCTCAGCAACAGACACTACTTCCCTAATCGTCGATCTTGGCGCATCCTCTCTGGACTTGTCTCTCCTCTCTATCAAACAAGGGCTGGTCCACCAGCTCGCGTCTTCGCATACTCCAGGCGTCGGTGGTGATGCGATGGATGACAAGCTTATCGCCTTCTTTGTGAAAGAATTTACGAAGAAGACCAAAATCGAGCTATCCCCTACGAGCAAGTCTGCTGCAGACATCCGCGCTCTCACCAAGCTACGATTAGCCGTAGAACATACAAAACGAACACTGAGTGCGAGTCCTGGTGCGGCAGCCTGTAGTGTGGAATCATTGAAAGACGGAATGGACTTCAGTGGTTCAATAAATCGGATTCGATTTGATGTCGAAATAGGCAGCATCTACAACACAATAACCACAGCGATCAGGTCCCTGTTGGATTCAGTATCCTTGGATGCTGTACAGATTGATGAGGTACTCCTGGTCGGTGGTTCAGCACTGCTGCCCGGGTTAACCAGCAAGCTGTCAACCATCTTCGAAGAATCGACCCAAATACGATCAGACATCGATCCCTCTCAGGTACTCAGTCGAGGTGCGGTGGTTCAGGCTGGCATCTTGGCCTCGCTGTCACCAGATGAACCACTACGGGAGGCGTTCAAGGAAGGTTCCTCAATTCTAGAAGCGAAAGTGACAAGCCAACCGATCGGGATATACTTCCCTGAAGACCCCTCGGATGGAAATGAACCCGTTGTGGAGCAGTGGCTACCCGTTATCGCATCAGAAACACCTTTGCCTGCTCGACGAACTGTCTCCTTCAATGTTCAGCTACGTGAAGGCGAAGGGAAGAAGCGAGTTGGGTTCGAGATATGGCAAGTGAAAGAAACAATCAGCATAGAAAAGATTAGACCTCCAGTCGAGGAAGAAGATGACGAAGAAGAAGAGCCGGAAGAAATCGAAGTGCGTGAAAGGTCGATTGAAAAGGACACACACCTCGCGTCCGTGGAGCTATTTGTAGATGGGCCGAAATATTCTAAAAAGCAGAAAGGTCCTCAGGTGAAGTTGCTGGTTACCTTCATCGTGACTCTCGATGGAGTGGTGGAGGTCACCGCAATGGCAGAGGGAGCTGCCAAACCTGTTGTATTGAGAATCGGAGCTTAAGCAATCTTGCATAATATATCATTTTGCATCGCTTTGTCTTCCCGTGGTTTTCCTGAAACCTGAACCCTTCCATCATGTCTGCCAACAAGGGTCTCAAGTCCATCGCCCCTGTACCGACCGCAGGGGACTTCTTGGACATAGTTCTCTCGAAGACTCAGCGCAAGACGCCTACAGTACGCCGATCGAAAATTCTCGCCAAACAACGGCGACTCTAATTGAGCACACAGGTTATTCACAAGAACTTCAAAATCAGCAGAATACGCAACTTTTACATGCGTAAAGTCAAGTACACCCAGGATTCGTTTGATGAAAAACTGAGTGCCATCCTAAATGATTTTCCTATCCTCGACGTGAGCCAAGCCAGATCGAAGTAAGTCTGAGCAGTAGCTGATCTATTCTGTAATCTTTAGAACCTACACCCATTTTTGTCCTCGCTCATGAATGTTTTATACGACAAAAACCATTACAAGCTGGCCCTGGGGCAACTGAGTACTGCGCGGCACTTAATCGACCAAGTTGCAAAGGACTATGTTCGGCTTCTCAAGTTTGGCGATAGCTTATACCGCTGCAAGCAGCTTAAGAAAGCCGCTCTTGGTCGGTTAGTTATCTTACATTGATATCTGTCTTAGCTACAGTGTTCTCTCCACATAGGATGGCAACAATCATGCGAAGACAAAAGGATCCGCTAGCATATTTAGAACAAGTCCGGCAGCACATTTCTCGCCTCCCTTCGATTGACCCCAACACTCGCACTCTACTGGTCTGCGGCTATCCCAATGTCGGCAAATCATCCTTCGTGAACAAGGTTACTCGAGCAGACGTTGATGTTCAGCCGTACGCCTTTACGACAAAATCGCTTTTCGTCGGACACCTGGATTACAAGTACTTGCGATGGCAGGTGATCGATACGCCTGGTGTTCTAGATCACCCTCTAGAGGAGATGAATACTATCGAGATGCAGAGTATTACTGCCCTCGCGCATCTTCGCAGTGCTGTCCTCTACTTTATGGACTTAAGCGAGCAGTGCGGGTTCACTGT
>Ga0307515_10012551_pt1 | contig 15932 bp, 7 predicted proteins | sample 17_EM_MG_FD_194513 | JGI IMG/M metagenome (GOLD analysis project Ga0307515, IMG submission 194513) | Populus trichocarpa ectomycorrhiza microbial communities from riparian zone in the Pacific Northwest, United States - 17_EM | ecosystem: Host-associated > Plants > Roots > Unclassified | place... | reverse complement strand
GTCATGGAATTAGAAAGGGTGCGACTCTAATCTTTATAGCAGGCCCAATCATAAGACTCGTGCACTTCAGAAATTTAATTGTGGAATGTGAATTAATATTGTACAATAATAATTGTTTTTTAAAATATTTTTTTTATTTAAAAATAAATTAAAATAATATTTTTTATTTTTTAAAATTTATTTTTGATGTTAGTATACTAAAATAATAAAAAACACAAAAAATTAATTTAAAATAAAAAAATCAAACTTCTACGAAAGCGTGGTGCTACAGTAAAAAAAACATTGTCATATTACTTTTGACTTATTAGGGATAAAACCTGTTTGTTTTTTGCGTTTTAAAAATATTTTTTTAACAATAATTTTATTTTTATTTTTTTTATTTGAATTAAAGTTTTTTGATATTTTTATGTGTTAATATAAAAAATAAAAAATAAATATTATTTTAAAATAAAAAATCGGTATAGTGATTGTTATTTTTTTAATATTTATTTTAGCATCACGTGGTTATCATTTTGCTCCTAACAGCAAGATAGTCCGAATAAATAATTAATTGTTAATGTTGATTAACTCATAGAGATCGAATAATACTTTTCATCAGACCATCGTTTTCAATTTTAAAACATCATATCCTGTCAGATAAATACAGTAAAAATTGCTTCTAAAAAAACAAAATAAAAATGGTCACTGACACGTTTTTTATGGTAGAAACTGAATAATCTCAGCAATCAAATCGAGTTATATTGGCGTCGACAAGTGAAGATCATGATTCGGGCTTTGAACCGACACTGTATATTTGCTTGTCCAGTGATTATTCTCAGCAATGAGATTCAATTAAATTGAGTTCTACATGAACACTTTTTCCCCCAGTAATTATTGTCGAAATTTGAATGAATTAAGGATCGGAATTCGTCACTGTCACCGCGTACCGAACTCAGTGATTGATCGGAATCCTAGAGAGAGAGGGATGATATGATCGTAAGTATATTTTCTTCCCCCACATGTTCTGTGTTGTTTTGGAGAGCCATGCAACGCCACCGGGTCAAACTTTCAAGAAACGGGTCAAATATGGGCAACAACGGAGACCAATATTTGTCAAGATTGTTTTTTCTTCTCGGGGATGTGAATATCGATCTCACTTGTGGTGAATGTTAATTTTTTATATATATAGTATAAAGCAATTCTAAGCAACTGAACTTATCTGGTTTTTATAATCGAGTATTTGATTTTTAATTTGATTTAAAAAGGTGTTTGATTGTTTTATTTTTGCACAATAAAATATTCATGTTGATGAATACTTAAATTAATATTTAGGTTAACGTTATTAATGAGATGTCAGCAAAAGTAAAAGGAAAAATTAATGAGATGTGAATATCTTTTTTATTTAATAATCACTGTTTTTTAATTTTCAACTATGTTTAGAGGGGATTTTTCCTCCCCTTTACTTGCTAACATGGCATCTTAGTTAAAGAAACTAGTGGGGTAACGGATTTCTTGATAGGGTGATAAATTAATTGATAAAAGAAAAAAAACTGGTTAATTAGCTAAATGAAAAAAAATGTTTTAGTTAATTCAAATTATTATTAAAAATGTCAATTTCTTATCCAAAATATTTAAATGTTCAATCTTATTTGTTCGTGATTGGTAATTAAAGACAAAATTAACCGCTGGTATAATATATACGCACACAAACAATGTTAAATATATATTTGTTTTTATTAATAATAATCTTCGAAATTATATTATAAATTTAAATTTAAAGTAATATAAAAATATTAAATATATTTTTAAATTAGTTTGTGCGTTAACGAAGAGTATGTACACTTTCAAAGGCAAGGCACACCTCCTTGAATTCAACCCTATCTTTCCCACATGCATGGTGTTATTTTCAGAGAAAACATGTAATGCAAACGGGTTAAACATTCATAAAAAAAAAAAACAAAAAAAACAATAAAAAAAAAAACGGGTCAAATAGGTGCAACAACGAACGCCAAAATATGACTACAAAGCTGTTTTTTTTCCTACTCAACGAAGCGAACTCATCCATGACAGGAACACCGTATAAATGGTTACTGCATGCAAGCATTTATTCTCTTTACATCTCGAGTAAAATATATTAAAAATATACTAATTTCCTAATATTGTGTGACTAATATTTCTCAATACAATTAAAAAACTTGAGATGGCAACTCAATTTTTTTTTATTTGTATCCTTTTTTTTTATTTAGTCTTTCAATTTTTTTTACCACCTTATTTTTTTTTCATTTGCATCCTTTTTTATACTGGCCCTTTAAACCTTTTTGTTCTCATTTACATCCTTCTTTTGTTTATTTTTCTATCCATTTAATAAATGTAGTTTGGTTTTGTAAAATTAATCTTTGACAAATCATGAAGAAATGATTTTTACATGTGAGACAATATATACAAGATGAAATAAATATTAAAAAAAATAATTGAAATGCAATATAGGAGAAATACACAATTTAATGTGGGTTGCAATAATTACTCGGAATGTTTTTTTTATCACTTGAATTTTTTTATTTTCTGTTTAATATTTTTCACATTAAGTTAATTTGAGATTGAATTTGATGTTTTATATTGGATGACTTTATATGAGATTCTCGTGATGTTAAAAATATGTTTTGATGTTGAGTTGATGCTCGATTTTGTAAAATAAAATTTTATTTTCTTGATTCAAACCAGTTAAAATTTTAAAAATCTAATTTCAAACTAAAAAATATATCCAATTTTTTTTTATCTGAGAAATTGCATCATTATTTTAGCTTCCCAACTTAATTTTTTATTAGAATCTATAAATTTGTTATAATTTTTCGGCACATATAATTATTAATTTATTTTATAAAATACATGTATAAATTTTTTATTTTGTAATTAAATTTTTTATTGATGATAAAAAAAATTAACAATACCCATACTTTTTTTTTGGTGTTGAGAAAAAAATGTTGGATAGCGAAACACATCACATGAAATCTAACTAGTATATTTTTATTAGTATTGGAAAAGCGGGTTTTTTTTTTTAAAAAATATATTTTTTAAAATTAGGAAAAAAATGAATTCAATTTCTTAAGGCCAGGCCCGAAAACATCAAAATATTTGTAAAAATGAAAAGAAAAAGCATGCTTATAAAGGCTCCAAGAGTCAAGAGTGCGGGATTCAGACAGCACCATGCTTTGCTCCGAGCCCACAGGTTACCTTTTGTTTTTGCGAATTTAACAGTATTTTTGAAAAATTTTATTTTATTTTTATAATTTTAATATAAAAATAAATTTTAAAAATAAAAAAATTATTTTAATATATTTTTAAATAAAAATATTTTAAAAAATAATCGAAGAAGCACAAGTGCACAACGTTCCATAATCCAATCGAAACCCTAAAGAAAATGGTATAATCCATGTTCGAAATTACATTAGTACCCTCCCACCAAAAACCAAATTAGAATAGAAAAAACTGACCAGTCGTTGTCACCTGCATCGTTTCACCTTGCATTTATTAATTAATGATGATTTTTAGATGCATACAACAGTGTGCTAATGCTTTATCAAATCAATATATATTTGTTCCTCCTCTTTCTTCCTCAAAATATGAACTCCTCTGTCTCACACTCTCTCCCTGACGTCTCCAACCAACTACTATCCTCAGCCCTTTTTGAGCTCCCTTCCATTACCAAAAAGTTGTTCGTTTTGCTCTTGAAGGTGATCTGGATATGACAATGGTGGATCGTATAGTCGCTTAACCATTCTTCGTATCATTGATGACTCACCTTGTCCTGCCTTCATTTACTCCTACCGATTCGCGCTATTTCTGTTTGTTTCTTGATTTTACACCCTGTGGGTCCGTTTTATTCTCTTAGTTGAAACTCGTTTTTGTTTTAGTCTTTTGCTTCAGTATCAAATCAGCGTCGCTTGCTTTTCCAGTACATTGTAATTCCTCTATTCTCTCTGCGGGGTTTTCCATGGATAGCTAAATTTCCAGGCGAGTAGCTAGTTTTTTAAGGTAAGGATTCTGTAGGCTCTCGTTTTTTCCCTTTCTTTGGTGCCAAGTCCTTTTCTTTTTGCATGAGGGATTTCTCGAACTTTTGAAGGAGATTTCGAGGGCTATTTAGTAGCAGAATCTTTAAAATATGAAATAAAGATTTGATACGTTTACCCTTCTGCTTTTAAATGCTTGATCAATTAGTCTGATTCAAGGTCCACTATCCTTGACTAGGAGCTGAGTGATTTGTTTGGAAAGTTGTTTGCATAAAGTTTTTTTTTTTTTCACTTGTTACTTAAAGTTGTAATCTTGATTTAATTTATGCATCTTTGATGAACCAGGGTAATTAATTAGTGCAGTTTGAGGGCGTTGATGGATGTTAAAGAGGGAGTTCGAGGTGAAATACTTATGTCAGAAAAGAGAGCCGCTCATGGTGGAGATGTGTTAATAGCAATCTCAAGTGAAGAAACTTCAAATGCCAGTGTGGACACTAAAACCCCAAAAGGGCCTGCTTCAACAGACCGTGAAACTCTTACTCCTAGGCAAAGCAGACCAAATTCACCATTTAGGGAATCGAGCAATGGTGCGTTTGCAAAATCAGTGCCATTCAGCTGCCCCTCACCAGAGATTTCATGGTCTAGTCAGACCCAGAGAAAGCCCCCCAAAATCCCCACTCCCAACGAAAACCTTACTAGAAGAAGATCACTTGTAAGGTCAGTGTACTCAAAGCCTAAGTCCCGATTTGGGGAGCAACCATATGGTATTGATTCTACCGTGCTTGAAGAGAATGTTTCAACTTTGCAAGAACAGATTGCCACGGCTTCTCCTCACAGGAATTTACTTACTAGGGGGTCACCTAATAACAAGTCTGCTTCTAGTGTTATAACACCTAAAACACCATTGATGGCATCTCCTGGAGGACCAGCAGATGAGGAGGACGAGGAAGAGGTTTGGAAGAGGGTTGAATCTAGTAAACAGAAGCAGCGTAGGAGAGTCGGAGCTAAGGCTGTGATTGAGTGGGTTGCATTTTTGTGCATTCTGGGATGTTTGATTGCTAGCTTGACTGTTGAAAAATTGGAAAAGACTACGATTTGGAGCTTGGAGTTTTGGAAATGGTGTGTTCTTGTCATGGTGATATTTAGTGGAATGTTGGTTACTAATTGGTTTATGCATGTTATTGTTTTCTTGATTGAGAGGAACTTTTTGCTGAAAAAGAAGGTGCTTTATTTTGTCCATGGTTTGAAGAAGAGTGTTCAGGTGTTTATTTGGATAGCTTTGATTCTTCTTGCATGGGCATTTTTATTCAATCGTGGAGTTGAACGATCTAAAACTGCCACAAAGATCTTAGGTTGCATAACCGTGACTCTTATGTCTCTTCTAATTGGATCTTTTCTGTGGTTGTTGAAGACTTTATCGCTAAAGATTTTAGCATCTAATTTCCATGTTAGTAATTTCTTTGATAGAACTCAAGAATCTATCTTTCATCAGTATGTTCTGCAAACCCTTTCAGGGCCTCCACTTATAGAGGAGGCTGAGAGAGTTGGGAGATCACCTAGCATGGGTCAGTTAAGCTTCAGGAGTACCAAAAAGGGAAAAGCAACAAAAGAGAAAAAAGTGATTGATATGGCCAAGGTTCATAAGATGAAGCAAGGAAAGGTTTCTGCTTGGACGATGAAGGTCTTGGTTGATGCTGTAACAAGTTCAGGACTGTCTACAATCTCCAATACATTGGATGAAAGTTTTGCTGATAGAGAGGTTGAGCAATCTGACAAGGAGATCACAAATGAGATGGAAGCGACTGCTGCTGCCTATTACATTTTCAGGAATGTTGCCCAGCCTGGTTGCAAGTGAGAAAAATCAATGTTGTCAGGGTGAATTTGATGCTTCTGTGTTAGCTTTCCCCTTTTCTGGTCTTTCTCTAATAATTCTCTCTTATGACCAGATACATTGACGAGGAGGACCTGTTAAGGTTCATGATCAAGGAAGAGGTGGATCTTGTTTTTCCACTATTTGAAGGATATGAGACTGGACGAGTTGACAGAAAAGCTCTAACTAACTGGGTGGTATGGCATTTTCTTTCATTTATATATTTTTATTCAAATTAAACCTCTATGCATCGTGATCTTTTGTGTTATTGCCTTCTGATCTTAGATACTGATTCCCTCTTTCTAATCTTGCGTCACCATATGCCAATGTCGAAATCATGTTTTGTACCATGTTAATTATGGGAACTGTAATGTGAATACACGGCAGAGAACTAAATCAGGTGGACTTTTAATTACTCGGGCTAAATTGGCTTCAATAAAATTCTCACTTTTCCCAACATCAATGATCAACCTCTACACACTTCTTATTTTTTTCGGAACCATTCAGAAAAGAGATGATTGGCCCTTTACTCCTTGTTAGTATAATGGTTATTCTTGAACTTGCAAGCAAGACATGCTTCCATTTCAAAAAAATAAAGAAATAATCAACATTTCGGTGAAAACAATCTAAAATTTCAAATCACTTGACAAGTAGAGAAATATAAAAGAAAAGTACACTCAGTCAAACAAGAGCACATGTAGAATTTACATGGTTCAGCAATCACGAACGAGGTGATTAGAGAAATTTACTATGAGAAAGTAGGGGATTACGAAGTCCACACAATTGCTCATCTAAAGTCCTAAAATAACCAAAATCTCACCTTTTCTCTCTCTAGTCACCAAAGTGTAGAAAATAAAAACATTTACAAATAAGCCTTCCTTAAAATATGGGTAACTTTAGATTTTTATATGGATTAGTACATGAGTATTTCTTCTCACTTAGGCCCACAATTTAAATCAACCCAACAAATCTCTACCTTGAAGTTAAACTAAACAAAAACAGTAATTTATTTTATTTAGCTGAAACTTAACAAGAAAGATAATTTTGAAGTAAAACTACCCATTATGAATTCTTTTTAATTTTTCAAAAATAACCCAACAAAATATATCTAAATAACCCCAAAAGTCAAGGTAATTTAACACCATATGACATAATATCTAGAATAAAATTATACTTGACATCGGTATGTTTGGTCCTTTTATAATACATCCGGTTCTTGACTAGATGAATAGCATTCTGGCTATCATAATGCACATCAGTCAATTCTTGTGAAACTAAGATTACCAATCAAATTACTCAGCCATAAAGCTTCTCACACTACTTTTTTCAATGACATATGCTCGGTCTCTATTGTATACAAGGCAACAACACAACCTTTTTCAATGACATATACTCAATCTCTATTGTATGCAAGGCAATAATGGATTGCAAAAGTGCTTTCGAACCAATGACACACCCTGGATGAGTGAAAACATGACTGTCAGCTAACTCCTCGTATTCAAATCATAAGTGTAATCTAAATTTACAAAGCCACCAACACTACCTTTAGTGCTCCTCTACCCCTATTATATACCAAACCAATATTTGTAGTTCCTCCAAGATAGCAAAATATCTATTTCATGATTTGCCAGTGAACTTTACCAGGATTTTCTATCAACCTCTTGATCATACTAACATGTGAAATGTGTGGACGAGTGCGGACCATAACTTAATAATGCTTCTAGTTACACTAGCATATGGAACACTTGAAATGTGCTCATTTTTCTCTTCAGTTTCTGGTGACAGAGTTGAAGATAACATGAAAATGGGTTGCATGTGGAGTACTTACTGGCTTGAAGTCTTGCATACCAAAATGTTGAAGTACCTTCTCAAGATACTTTTTCTGTGACAAATATAACTTGTCAACATTTTGATCTTTGTGCATCTCCATAGCTGAAATCTTTTTGGTTATACCTAATCTTTCATCTCAAACTCAACTAATTCTTCAGACTGTCAATCTCATACATATGTTCTTGAAAGCAATCAATTTGTCAATAATTACACAAATGAACCATCTGATAGCTTCCTGAAATACATACATCTATCATATTCATTTTTAAAGTAATATCTAAGCATAAAAGCATCAAACCTTTTATACCACTACCTCAGTGATTGCTTCAAGCTATACAATGGCTTCTTCAATAAGCACACATGGTCTTCCTTACCTTGAGCAATGAAACCCTCTGACATAATAGAAGAAGCATCCTAAAGATTATAATGGACATAATCTACAATACTCTTGGTACGATGAATAATTGTACTGAATTTCACTTTGCATTGTTTATCATAAACAAAATGCTCATATAAATCTAAATTACTTTTTTCTTGACCACACAAATCTCGTTTGCTTAACTCTATCATTTCTCTCTTTCATGTCTCAGCCACGTGCCATAACCGGGTAGAAACATTTTCCGAATCAACCATAAATGCTACACTAGCTAAACTAATAATTGTTGAAGATTGAAGATTGTAAAGGTCATTAATTAGCTTTCATTTTATCATGTTAAGAGCTCACTTACAAATCCTCAGAACTCTACTTTTAGCAAAATAACCATAACCTTGGGAATAAAGAAGACTAAAAAAATAAATTAAATTTTGGAACATGTTGAATCTCTAGTGTTCTAATAATACCATCATACATCCTAATTCGAATTATATTTACACCAACAATAGAAAGTTCTTTGTTGACTCATAATAAAACAGTACCATTGACAACTTTATAAATGTCAAACTAGTTTCTATTAGGACAAATATGAAATGTGCAAGCTGAATCAAGAATCCACCCATCAATCGAGCTACCAACAAACATAGTCAAAACACTTTATACGTAATAATTTTTTTTTTCCTTTACTAGCAATATTTATAGCACCAAAGATTCTCTTCTTCTTTCCCTTGTCTTTCTATCGAGGACAGTTCTTTCTAAAGTGCTCTACTTTATGACATTCAAGTCATTTAATTTTTTTAGATTTTGATTTTGATAGACCTGTCTTCATTACCTGAACCCTTATTATTTGTTCTACCCTGCACAATCAAGCTCTCTACATGATCATTATTATAATTTTTTGACACTTGCTTTTTTAACTCCATGGATTTTGAGAAAGTTTTGACATCTTCTGAACTAAGATTATCCTGTCCATACACCGACGTGTCAACAAAATAATCATAAGATATAGGTAACAAACATAATAAAATCAAAGCCTGATCCTCATCTTAAATCTTAACATTAACATTTCATAGATCTTAAACCACTTTATTGAATTCATCAAGACGGTCTTTAATGAGTATACCTTTTTTTTTATCTGGTGAGCATACAACCTCTACTTAAGATACAATCGATTCATCAAAGATTTGGTCATGTAAAGAGTTTTCAACTTTGTCTAAAATCCAACAGTTGCAGTCCTCAATAAAATAATCTCTATCGGAACCTTATTAGATAAACAAAACTGAATAATATCATGTGCTTGTTTCATGAGATCTTTCTTTAAATCATCCATCTTCTTAGGCAAGCTATCTATACCTTTCCGTGTCTTAAATTAACCTTGTTGAACTGACAAGGCACATTTTAATACGTTATAGATTGAAGTCATTCCTACAATTAAATTTCTCTACATCAAACCTTGTTGATGTTATTTTTTTTGTCGATGTTATTTTTGTTGTCATTGTGAAAGCCAATTGAGAACCAGACAAGCTATGATACGTTTATAGTGAAAACAACCTTAAAATTTACGTGGTTCGACAACTTAGGCCTATCCCATGGGTGAAATGATTAGAGAAGTTCATTATGAGAAAGTAGATAATTACAAGTTATCTAACAAAATTGTTCTTTAACCAAAATCCTAAAGTAATCCAAAACTCATTTTCTCTCTCCTCTCTCTAGTATCCATACCCTTACTCTAAAATATAATAACTTTAGATTTTTATACGGACTAAGTACATGAATATTTCTTTTATTATCTGGACTCATAATTTAAGACAAACTCAACACTTAACAATGTTTTCCTTGATCATTTACAAGGAACTTGTGGAATATGCAATGGCTGGAAATTAAATGAAGAGTCTTCCTTTTCTCTTGATGATGTTTTTATGCAGGTGAGGGTTTACAATGGCCGGAAAGCGCTTGCACATTCTTTAAATGACACCAAAACAGCTGTTAAACAATTGCACAAACTTGTGACAGGGATCCTGGTCATTCTGACCATTGTTATTTGGCTTCTAATGATGGAAATCGCAACAACGAAAGTACTTGTTTTCCTCTCGTCACAGCTTGTAGCAGCAGCTTTTATGTTTGGGAGCACCTGCAAGACCATATTTGAAGCTATCATATTTGTATTTGTGATGCATCCATTTGATGTTGGTGATCGTTGTGTTGTTGATGGCATTCCAGTAAGTTTTGAAAGACCTTTGTTTTTATTTGCCCTCACAGCTGTGATAGCTTCATCAACCTTGTTGAATTTCTAATTGACAGATGCTGGTTGAAGAAATGAACATCTTAAATACTGTGTTTCTGAAGCTTGATAATGAAAAGATATACTATCCAAATTCAGTTTTGGCTACCAAGCCTATTAGCAATTACTTCAGAAGCCCAGATATGGGTGATTCTGTGGAATTTGCAATTGATTTTGCAACACCAGTCGAGAAGATTGGATTTCTGAAAGATAAAATTAAGAAGTAAGTTGCTTACCTACATTTCTTCCTCGCATTTAGCATCCATCCATGTGATATTAAAATGCAGTTCTACCAAGATGCCCATGCTTAATTAGTTTTGGATGTGAAACTAGTTCGAAAGTGAATTCACATTGTGCATATTGTTATGTGGTGATAAAAAATGCTACTGAATTGTAATCTCCTGTTGGTCATATTGTCAATATTAACATACCTGTAGTTTCTTCCAGTTCCCCATACACAATATTGTGTAGTTTTATTTACTTCCCTACATCATTCTCAGGATAGCATTGTTGATTGTCTTCCTGGAAACTGTTTTTCCTTGGGTGCATTAGCAGAAAATCGCCAGGGACAAAGGTTTTTCCCTTAACTAATATTCCTCTTTCTGTCAAGAGATCACGATGAATTGGTGGAAGCCAACTGCAGTTAGATAGGAAAGCTTAGCTGAACGGAGTATTGAATTATAGTGTGACCCTGGCTTAAAAACAATTAAAAGTAGCGTTGTTCTGATATCTCATTGCAACATAGTTCCCCTGGCAAATGAGGCTTGTAAACCTTCTGTTTTACTGCTGCTGAATAAGCCTCTGTACTGCCAGACTCTGGCTCACTCTTGTTTGGTCAAGAGAGAATTGTTAAGGCGTCCTGCTATGCAAGGAAGTCAAATGTAATTTCTTTATTTGGTTGGTGATGGGATGCTTATTGCAGGATCAGAAGGTGAAAATAGTGTCACTAAGTAGGCACTGTTTTGCAACAAGGAAGCATATATTTAGGAGCTAGTGTTACTCCCTGTCAAACTGAATAAGAAACTGTAGAAAATTTATTTTGGTTTTAATTCAACATAATTCGTTAAGAGGAATAGTTTCAAGTGCAGGATTATCTTGACACTGGCATATACGCTTTTATTATACTTTTTTGACGGTTTCCTCTTGTTTGGTTAGGCACTTGGAGAAGACTCCCCATCACTGGCATCCTAACCACAATGTTGTGGTGAAGGAAATTGAGAATGTGAACAAGTTAAAGATGGCTCTCTATTGTACTCACACGATGAACTTCCAAGAATATGGAGAGAAAAACAAGCGGAAGTCGGAACTGGTTATTGAAATAAAGAAAATTTTCGAAGAGTTAAATATAAAATACTATCTGCTTCCCCAGCAAGTTCACCTCAACCCTATTGGGTCTGAATCAACGCACGTGACCAACAAATGATTGTCACTATCTTTGATAATCTTTGAAGTATGTGGCTTCAATTTTGATTGTTCTCCATCATTTGTTCCATCCTAATTGAACCATCTCAATTCTAATGATAATATTTCTGGTTGCAGCATGTAATTCACGGCCTTGGACTGATGCTGCAAAGAGATAAAGATGACCTTTTTTATTTATCCCGAAGGAGGAAAGCAGTTTCTGTCCAGAACTAGAGCTGCCTGTTACATTTTTTACTTGACCAAAGATGAACTATATCCACGCTAGTGCAATGGACTTCTTTTTAGATGCTGTGCTGTTTATTGGTTTTAAACCGCATGATATATGGTATATTTAACTCGTGCTTCAAGGGTGTCGGCAAAATATTATACCAGTAGGAATAATGACGTCCCTACACTTTTGATTCCTTGGCGATGTTGGATTAGCTTTTGGAAATTACTTGCTCTGAATCCACTGAATGTGAAATATGGATCAACTGTAAGATTGTCGAAACTCTTGCAACCCTCATCCTGCTATCTGGGAAAGAAATTGAGGACTGCTGTTGCAATTAGTACTGTACTTTACCCAGAACTCTCCTCTTGAAAGAACTGGGGTCTTGTGTTGCTGTGAAACTGTCCTCGTTTTAATTATGCTTTGTTGGATGAACCGCTCAAGATTAGGCTTTACATCTTAGCGGTTTTCTCTATGGATGCTTCAGTCATGCACTCATTGCTTACTAACATGCCCAGTTCAATCTCTAATACAATTTTTCATGTTCACTCCCCAAAATAATCGCCCACTTTCGTACTCGATAAGGACATGTCCATACACTTCTTCAATATCCCCCCTCCATTAGAAAAATAATACATTTTAATGGGTTGCAAGCTTCATCTGCGGCTGACGAGTCGTATGTGAGGATTGTCATTTCAATTGAACTACAACCTTAGATCTACTTTCTACCCTTTTCTCTTTATTTTTTCTCTCCTTCACTCCCCACAACCACCGTCCACGTGAACTTGTCACTGCCCATAACCACCACCTTCTCTCCCCATTATGAAACACTCTCTGAGCCACCACGAGACCACCCTCTCCCTCACTCTCTCTAATGTGACGAGCCTTCCTCTCTCCACTTGCCATTCTCTCACCAAGTTTCAGCTGCCACCGCCGCTATCTATTACCATCACCCACATTCAACACTTAGAGGAGGTATATTACACACTTCCTTTCTATCAATTTAGTATAGTTTGTGCTGATTGTTGATTTTGAAAATAATAGGGTTTAGCATTATAGATTTTTAGAAAAAAATAGGGTTTTGTAAATTAGGTTAACTAGCTATAAAATATATTGATTAGAGTTGTTAATTTTCTTATTTTTGAAGAAAATTAATGATTTTGGATTGTTATTGATTGTGAATTAGAGTTAGAATTTTTTTATTTTAAATAAGAGATTTTGTCGAATTAGGTATAAAATATGATACCTAGCTATGAAATACATCAATTGAGTTTATAATTTTATTATTTATGGAGAAAATTAATGAATTTTGAGTTTTTATTGATTATGTTATTGTTAGGGTTTTGTTAATAAATTATATACCTTGATTAACTTCACAATATTGATGAATTAAGCTTGAATTTTGTTGTGTTGTTTAATAGAATATCATGTACTATTAGAATATTATGCTTTTATGATGATATCATTGCCAATACCAACAATGATATCACTTATAATAGAGGAAGTAATGAGTTTCTAATTGTTACATTAGATATATCTCTTAACAAGTTATTTTAAATGTTATCAAATCGACTTGGCTGAAATATATTTGAAATTAAAGTTAAAATTACTTGGAGGATGATGCAAAATGGGTTTAGTGCAACTCGTTATGTTGATGTACCTATTTGTAGTGATGAAAGTGTGAATTTCATGTTTGGGTTTTTTCAACATTAATGGGATGAATATTCTAGAGTTCTACTTGAATAGCAAGCCTATACGAGGAAAGTCTTCCAGCACGGATTTCACTCGGGTGCCAAGTTACACTCAAATGACACATCACGGTTAGTTGGTCTATTTAGTTTAAGTGGTAACACAAGGAACCAAATGTCGACACAAAAAATTGAAGATATGAAAGCCCGGTTGGCTATGACATTTGCTTTATATTGTTATGGAGAATCAGAACCAAGTGATGACAAATATAGGTGTCATATTGATAAAGTTGAGAAAAAATAAGAAGAAGAAATGGAAGATGAGAATGCTGAGTTAGTTGATCCATTAAACCAATTCATGGCATCTTCTCCTCTTTAAATTGAGTATGTTAATGGGTAAGCCCAACAAGGATGTAATAACTCGATTTTGAGTCATAGAAATTCAGGCTTATCAGTTGATGAATTGGAGGTTGAAAAAAACTCATAAACAAGTTTGATTGTATTATTGCAGTTAAGTGGTGACATATCAATAATTCATTATAATACAAGGTCCAACATTTAACTAAAACTTATTTGCAGATAGGAAGCATATTTATCCACGAGCGATCCAGACTTGTCCATGAGCTAAAGTGATTTTGGTATTAACCCTTATACAGGCGCTATAAGCTCATTTACAACTTGAAGTGCTCCACACCCGCCCACGAGCTGGGGTAATTTTTAGATGTAGTTAGAATGTATGCTTTAATATTTTAAGAATTATTATGAATTTAGTTTACATTTAATAAAATATTATGTTAGTTTTTTTTTATTATGTTTAATTATGAATTATGGATTGTTATATTTGATAAATCAAGGCTTGTGTATCTAAATTGTGAGACATATTTCATGTTCTGCTGATTTTTTTTGGCAGGGAGTTAAGAGTCTGGAAAAAACTTCCCTGATCATTTTTTTTAGAGTCTCATATCTCACATGTGACTTGCAAGTTGTAAATAAGGCTTGCGACTTACCAAACTCTGTTATTTCTCTAATTTTTTTTCTTCTGAATTGTGATATTTTGTCAAGAAAATTTATTGTGCTAATGTCCAAAACAACCTCCAATTAGGCCATCAAAATTTCCTATTGAAATTGGAGAATACAATTAATTCTAAGTTTTTTTGGACTTTAGCATAGTTACATTTTTTTTTATAGAAATAACACGGTTCAAAATATACTTAGAGAAGTAACATAGTTGAGAGAGTCGTAAATGACATCTTTGACTCATGAGTTGTATGTCTCATATGCAACTCTCAAATTGTTAAATGGCCTGCAAAGAATTACGAGGAGAGAGGAGAGAGAAAAGAAAAAGACTTCGGAGGCACACTGAAGCTCTAATGACGACACCACTGATACCATAAAAAAATATCGATAAGGCAAATCCAACAATACCAAAAAATGTCATTAACAAAGACTATACTAGGCCATATGAGCTACCCAAATGAGGTGGAGCTCATTTGCTTTTAGGCGACTCATGTGGCCCATTCTAGTCGCCGTTGATGACTTTTTTTTATTGTCACTGTATTCATCTCATCGAGATATTTCTGATGGTACTAGTGATATCATCATCGGAGTTTTAATATGCATTTAAGGTTTTGTTTCCTCTCTCTTGTCTCCTATCTCCTCGTAATTTGTGAAGAGAGAGGAGAGAGAAAAAAGAAAGAGATGCTCTGATGGTGACATCGCCGATACCATCATAAAGATCTTAACGAGACGAATCCAACAACATTAGGGAATGCCACCAACAATAATTAGAATGGGCCATATGAGTCGTCCAAAGGCAAGTGAGCCCCGTCAGATATTTCTGAAGGTACCAGTGGTGTCATCATCAAAGTTTTGATGTGCTTTTGAGGTCTCTTTTTAATGTTTTTTCTCTCTTTTTTGTTTTGTCTCCTCCTTGTAATTTGTGAAGAGAGAGGAGAGAGATAGAAAAAAAAGAAAGAGACCCTGGAGGTACACGAAGCTCCGATGACGACATCATCAGTAGCATTAGAAAGATCTTGATGAGATGAATTCAACAACACTAGAGAAGATCATCAACAGTGACAGAGTGGGTCACATGAGCTGCTTAAAGGCAAGTGAGCCCCATCACATTTGCACGGCTCATGTGATCCACTCCGGTCTTTGTTAGTGACCTTTATTGGTGTTGTTAGATTCATCTCATCAAAATATTTATGATTATACCAATGATATCATCACTAGATTTTCAATGTGTCTCAAAGATCTTTTTCTTTCTTTTAT
>Ga0307515_10012550_pt1 | contig 15934 bp, 13 predicted proteins | sample 17_EM_MG_FD_194513 | JGI IMG/M metagenome (GOLD analysis project Ga0307515, IMG submission 194513) | Populus trichocarpa ectomycorrhiza microbial communities from riparian zone in the Pacific Northwest, United States - 17_EM | ecosystem: Host-associated > Plants > Roots > Unclassified | place... | reverse complement strand
TCAAAAGGTCATCTATGAATACAAGCCTCGGTTCTGCTCCTTTTGTTGTATTACTGGTCATACCAGCAATGTATGTCGGAAGCTTAATCCAGGTGCTGAGGGTTCTCCTGCCTCTGGGAAACTAAAACGAGCATCTGACCTTCGTTCTCCTGCTGAAGATATTGGTCAGGACACTGGGGACTATGGTCTACAACCTGTAGAGCTGGCATCTGGGAGCCGAGAAGCTCTTCAGGAGGTGAAGTCTAAACTATCTCCTTCGCCTGATGTCTCCACTCAGCATGCCTCCAATGCTATTGGCCCCTGTGACTCAGCTGCTGCAGTGCCTGTGGTTCTCAATAGGGAGAATTCGGAGAACAGTGACACTCCTCGTAGAGAGCACCCTCATCAGCTTGCACCTTCCAATGTCATCACTCTCTCTGATGACTCTTCCGGGTCTGACACAACTGCAAAGGGCAATTCTGAGTCTTCTCCGATTGCTAAGTTCACTTATATTACGAGGAGTAAAGCTTTGCCTTCTGTTCTTGGTCCTGGTACCCCAACGGGTAAGCGTCGCAAGAAATCTCGCATGACGGCAGTTGTTGCTGATGCTGCCTGTGATTAATTGATGCTCTGATTCTGTGTTGTGCCATGCATTGATATGCATGGCTTTTGGAATGCTTTATTTCGTTTTCTTCTCTTGGAGCTTCTGTGGGTTTTGATGGCTTGATGGTTCTTGTGTCATGATCTGTTATGGTTGTGTTTTGCTTTGCAGTCCCCTGTCTGCTTGCCAGGCTTGGGCGTCTGTTTCTGGGAGTTGCTTCCCTTGTTCGTTTTGCTCTTCTTGTAGGATTGGTCTCCATGGCAGTGAGCTTTTCTGCCTGCTTTCTGGCTGTGGCCTGCTGGATGGATTTTGTCAGGCTGTATTTGCTGCTGATTTGCTTCTGGGTTGCTTGTTCTGCTGCTCGGAATTCTGGCTTCTTTGTGCTTTAGCTATGGGCGCTTGCTGCTCAAGCTTTCTGGGATTTAAGGATAGGTTTATTTTATTTGTTAGGGAGCCTGCTCTCTTGTTCAGGTGAGTTTTTACCGCTGTTGGGAGGCTGCTTCTCTCTTCCTGGTGTGCCCTGTTGTGGGGCTTCTATTGCCTGATGTGGCCTGTTTGGGCTGTTTGGCTGGTTTGCTGGATCGGTTTCTGCTTGTTGTCCAACCTGTCTGTTGGTCTGCTGCTGGAAATCTTCTTGTTCGAATTAATGAGAGGATGTTCCCCTAAGCTTTTTGAATTCTATTTTGCTCTGCATGAGGGCTGTTCATGCTTTTGTTCACAGGATGCTCACTACGGGAGCCTGGTTCCCATGCTTTTTTGGTTGGTAGGTTGATTCTCTGGATCATTATATAGGGGATCCTAATTTTCTGGCTGGCTTGTGCTGGGGAGCATGTTCCCCAGCACCCGCCTCTTGTGTTTTGCTAAGGTCAAAGGAGTCTGTTCCCTTTGCTGGTGCATGTACAGTTCTGCTGGTTTCCAGCTTGTATCGCAAGCTTGTCTTGCTCTTTTTGATCTATATACTTCTTACATTTGATAAAAAAAAAAAAAGAGCAGACCAGTGGTAGTAGAGAGAGATGCTCTCCTTCACCTGAAGCTTCTCCTCCTGATTATTTCGCTGCTGAGCTCGTGAGTTCCTTCTTCGTGTCTCCCATGGCCAGTCCAATGTTGGAGCCTTTGTTTCATTCCTTGCGGCTGGAAACAAAGAGCATGCGATGCGATTTCCTTGAAACCCTAGCGGCTGAAATTTCTGAAGCTAGGGTTCCCACTCGCATATCTGTGTTCTCCCTGACGATCTCAGGACTAGGTGGGTGTACTGTAGAGTATGTCTCTTCGATGTGCTTGCTGGGGATATCCTATCCCATTGTCGATTGCTCTGGCGATAGCCACTTTGATGGGCGTCATCCTTGTTCAGATTAATTAGATGGAGGTTTGATTTCTTTCTCTCCAACCTTTTCTGTCAAGGATTTGCCTTTTGTCTGGCCCGATGGGGTCTCTGGCTTCTCTTTTGTTCATATTCACACTGTTCATATCATCATTGTCGGCGTCGATTTCTCCGCTCACCCTGATGATGTTAGGTTCTTTGAAGGTTTTTCTACCTAGACTATTGTTCCCCTTTGCAATAGAGCTTCTGGCTTTGGTAGGGTTTTCTCTACCTGCCATCCTCTGTAATGGTTTCTCTCTGGCGTATTAGAGGGCATGCTTGCCTTCTGGCGTAACAGGGGGTTTTACACCTCTTGTGTTGTTGCTCATTGCAAGTTCTCCTTGCTTTGTTAGTATATGTCCTGCTCCTTCTAGTGGATGGATGGGGCTTGTTTGTCTCTTGGTTGATTTAGATGAGAATAATTATTGATGTTACATCTGTTGGGTAACTTCGTGTTGCTGATGAAGTGTGCCCTGGGACTGCTTGTGGTGTTGCTAGCTTTCCTACTTAGCTTGTGTTATGCAGGATAGTTAGCTTCTTGAAGCTGGCTGGTATTTCATCTCTACTGTTGGTGGAAGCTGCTTCAGAATATCCTCCCTGGAGTATATTGTTGGTGCTCTTCTGGCATTATGTGGAGTCCTGTTGCAAAGGAGCGATTGCCTGTTTGGGTGAGGTTCTCCCCCTAAATGATATGGTTGTCCTCCTTTCTCAGGGTTCCTCTACCTGTTGTTGTTCTGCTGCTTTGCTGGGGCTTTGTCTGTCTGGGTGAGGTTCTCTCCCCATGTCTAGACTATACGCCCCCTTGCTCTATATTGTGTTATTTTGGGTTTTCTGCAGGTCTGCTTCGGCTGCCATCGGGTTCTATCCTGGGCTCTTATGGCATCTGTTTCCACTCTATTTTCCTCTTTATTGTTGCTATGGATCCCGACAACTTGGGTGAGGTTCTCTCCCCATATGCTTGGGCTTCTTGTTGTGCACTCTGTCGCTGCTCTGCTAGTTTGCTCTTAGTGGAGAACTTTTGGATGGAGTTTGTCCTAGTAGCGATATAGATGGTGCAGGTTTGATCTGCTAGTAAATGTGTGGCTGGTTTCTCTTGATCGTTTGGTAAAGGGTTCTGGCCGGGTGAGGCTCTCTCCCCAAATGGTTGGTCCCCTTGCCTGCTAAACTAGAGCTGTTGTTTTGATTTTTGAATAGCCAGATTGTTGATGAGTTTTGATGCCTGCAATTGCAACCAATCAGCTTGGTTGGAAGGAGAATCATCTCTCTGATACAGCTGGCTTTTAGACCTCCAAACTGATGCTTTCTTAGAGTGCTTGGTTGGGTTTTTTGGAGGGCCCTTGGGGCTGGCTTTTGCTGTTGGGGTTAGCTGGAGTAGGTTGTGAGTTGGCCTCCTCCCTAGCTGGCTCGTTGATGTGTTTTGATGATGCCTCTTGCTAGAATGCATGTTGCGGGTTTACGAGGGGTTGCAATTGGTGGTTGAATTCACTAGTGGTCTTATGCTGGTTGGATTTCAATCAAATTTCAACTGTTTCCAATGCTCCCAGGCTCGTCTACTGCATTGTCAGGAATTTTGGTTCCCAGCTGCTGCTGGTTTTTGGTCCTCCTAGCAGATCATTACTGCTAGTTTGTGTGTTTTGGTTGTGTTTTGCTTTTTGCTTGTTTCTGGTTGCGGCCTGCTGGATGGATTTTGTCAGGTTGATTTTGCTGCTGGTTGCTTCTGGGTTGCTTGTTTCTGCTGCTTGGAATTCTGGCTTCTTTTCTGCTTTAGCTATGGGTGCTTGCTGCTCAGGCTGTATGGGATTTCTCATCCTGGTGTGCCCTGCTGTGGGGCTTCGGTTGCCCAATGCTATTGGTTTGAAGACAGTGGTCCAGGCTGTCTTGATGTTGGTTTGTTGTTGGTTATATTTTGCTTAGTGTTCGGCTTAGTGAGAGCATGTCCCCCTAGGCTTTTTGATTTCTATTTTGCCCTGCATGGGGGTTGTCCATGCTTTTTCATTGTAAGCTAGTTTGTTTTGCCATAGGGCTTTGATGCATGTTCAAGGGAGCTTGTTCCCTTTGACGCTAGGTCGATCCAGGGAGCCTGTTCCCTTAGTCTATTTAGCAAGCATGTCTTGCTTTTGGTTTGTACAAGGGAGTCTGTTCCCTTTACCTCCTGTTCAGCAAGCTTGTCTTGCTTTTGATTTGGTCAAGGGATTTTGTTCCCTTTTCCTTGTATTGCTGGTCTCCAGCTCTTTTTGATCTATACAATTCTTACATTTGATCAAAAAAAAAGAAAGAGCAGACCAATGTATGTTTTATGCAGGCGGCTCAAGCTATAAGTCTCTCCTACTGCAGAAATGGCATGCAGCAGCGGTACATGGCTCTCTAATGTATGTTTTATGCAGGTGGCTTAAGCTTCTGAAAGCTCCCCTGAAGCAGCTCAAACAAGTTACACTTTAGACACATTTCGGAGAGAGTATGCAGAGCTGAGGCTGACCTGGAGCAGCATCAAGCTCTTTTGCATAATGACAAGGACAATGAACATTTGTTGGCCCAGGATAAAAAGCTTCGCTTGGACCTTGTCAACCTTAAATCAGCGGAGAAAATGTTTTACAGCCAGAAATTGAAATGCAACTTCTTCAAGGACTGTGATAGAGGGACCAGTTTTTTCCACGCCTTGATGAGTCACAGACATAAGAAGAACTTCATTCCTGCCATTCGCTGCAATAGTGGATCACTCATGACCTCCATGACTGAGGTGGGGGATGTCTTCGTCAGCTATTACCAGCAGCTCCTGGGTTCTTCAGCTAGTAGTGGTGCCGAAATCTGCTCATGTTACTACAGCTAGTAACTTCAGGCCAATTTCTTGTTGTAACGTTGTTTACAAAATCATTTCAAAAATCCTAGCTGACAGGTTGGGGCATGCTCTTGATGGCATCATCAGCCCCATGCAAAATGCCTTCCTGGGTGGTCGTCGAATGGCTATAATATTAATCTCTTGCAGGAGCTCCTCAGGCAATATGAAAGGAAAAGAGCCTCCCCTAGATGCCTTATAAAAATTGATTTCAGGAAAGCCTTTGACTCAGTCCAATGGACATTCTTACTACTTCTCCTCCTGATAGATTTGTTCATCTGGTGATGACTTGCGTGGAAACAGCTTCATATTCAGTGGCTGTCAATGGGGAGCTGTTTGGGTTTTTCTCTGGAAAATGCGGGGTGCGGCAAGGGGATCCCCTATCGCCATATTTATTCATCACTTGCATGGAATATTTCACTAGGATGCTCAGCTTAGTATCCCAGAATCCTTCATTCCATTTTCACCCGAAATGCAAGCCACTTGGCATTACCCATCTTTCTTTCGCTGATGATGTTATGCTGCTATGCCGAGGGGATAGGAGTTCAGTTCAAATCCTCCTCCAGCAACTGGTGCTCTTCGGGCAAACATCTGGCTTGGATATTAATACTTCCAAATCATCAATTTATTTTAGTGGTGTTGTTGTAAGTCTGAAGCAAGCAATTTTGCTAGATACTGGTTTCTCTGAAGGCTCCTTTCCTTTCAGGTATCTTGGTGTGCCTCTCAGCCCACACAGGCTTCTTGCAAGTCAGCTCTCACCGCTCCTCCACAAGTTAGAAGCAGCTATTCAAGCATGGGTGGGTAAACATCTTACATACGCTGGTAGGCTGGAGCTCATTAAGTCAGTTTTATATGGTATGGTGCAATTCTGGGTTAGCATTTTTCCTATGCCGTGTGCTGTCATCAGACATATTACTTGTCTCTGTCGAAACTTCCTATGGACAGGAGATATATGCCGAAGTAAGTCTGCTCTTGTGGCATGGAAAACGGTTTGCCTGCCAAAGAATGAGGGAGGACTGGGTCTGCTTAATATCCAAATCAGTAATAACAGTTTCATTGCCAAACAGCTCTGGAACATCCACCAGAAGCAGGATTCCATCTGGATACGATGGATACACCACTACTATTTACATGCCAACTCTATTTGGAATGTTCAGATTCATAAAGCTTCGTCACCACTGTGGAAGTCTATCGTTCTTCTAAAGAACCAGCTTGTCCAGAGCTATGGGAGTCATTTAGTAGTTATTGATCTAATGGCCGACTGGGAGCGGAGAGAAGGTGGATTCACTTCTAATGCCTATGCTTCACTTAGGCCCCAAAGTTCAGCTGTTCCCTGGGAGAAGATAGTTTGGGAGTAATGGTCTCTGCCCAGATGCAACTTCATATTATGGCTAGCTATGCTTGGGAAGCTCCGAACTAGAGATAGACTGAGGTTCATTCCCACTGACACATTCTGCACCTTTTGTACACAGGAAGAGGAGAGCCATAGACATTTGTTTTTCGGTTGCACTTGGACATCTTCTCTTTGGAACAAGATTAAAGCCTGGCTGAAAATAAACAGGCGTATGGCCACTCTCAAGAGTGCAGTGAGAGGTTTGCCTTCAAGAAAGAAGAATTTAGAGGCAAGAATGCGCAGAGCCTCTCTCAGCATGATAGTATACTTGATATGGGAAGAGAGGAACAAAAGAATATTTGAGGGCAAGAGTACCTTACCTGACCTTGTCTTTCGGAAATTTCAAATTCTTTTCTTCATGGTTCTGCATTTCCACGAGAAAAATCACACACACATCAATGTTGCCGGTGATCTCTCTTTTGGATGTGATGATAGTGTTGTGGCTATAATGGCAGTAGTTGTGGTCCTGCTGCTTTGGCTACTCTGATTCAGTCTGCTTTGGCAGTAGTCGAGCATGGGTCTTCGTGGCTCTTCCAAATAGGGGGAAATGTGGGGGTGGATTGCAGTTCGTTTGGCAAACCTTCTTAATTTACCCGTCTTTGGTTCATAAAATTCTGCATGGCGTTTGCATGGCATTCTACGTTGCATTTATTCTGGCTGGGGATGAACAACTCTGATTGGCCGGTTCTTCTCTTGGAAGCTTGTGATCCTGGCGGCCCACGTGTATTTATTTATTTGTTTTGTCTTGGCTGTTTCCTGCTGAGCCTCTATCATCTCTGCATGGTTGGCTGATGATATCCACATTCCACGTCCCTACATGGATTCTTCGTCATCGTTTTATTGAGCTGATGGGATGTCTCTGTCTCTTATGCTGTAACACGTAGACTGGGCATGCATGGGCTTTCTTGTCTCTGCTGGCCACTGGTCATGACTGAGATGGTTGATGGCTTTGTTGTGGCTGCTATTATGGCGGGTGTCTGTCGCTGCTTGGTTGAGTTGCCTCTGCGTGGTCCATTTGTTGCTGTGTGCATGAAATGTCGTTTGCTGCTTTTGGGCTGTTTTGGCTGTGTTAGGCTGATGCTACTTTAATCCCTGGTGGACGATGGCTTACGGGGCTGCATGGCTCAGCTTGATTTCGGCTTCTATGGTCTAGCTGGTCTTCCATGGCCTGCATGGTTTCTGCATGTTTTATCTGCGTGATGATGATTTCTCGGTGACTATTGTTGGTCATGGGGCTGTTTCTTTTACTGTTGTTTTATAGGGAGTTTGTTCCCGGTTTTTGTTTAGGGTACTTGTTACCCTCCTATCTGTATATAATTTGTTTTTGCTGCTTTTGTGGCATAATTACTTTTGATCTTAATATATTCTTACATTTGATAAAAAAAAAAAAAAAAAAGAGCAGACCACAAGTAGTCAGCAGAGCAGAGAGAGACGCTCTCCCCAAAGGAGCGTCTCCTCTAGTCTACTCTCCCGGTTTTGTCTGAGCTCCTGTCTTCATGTCATCTATTGATGACTTTGGTCTTCTTCTTTGGGCATTGTGGCTCCTTTTGCTGGTGCCCAAGATCTTGATTTTGTCCACGAAGGCGCTTGATTGCGCCTCCAGGTTGCGCATACACCACGTATATGCTTTGCGTCTGTCTTCCCATTAAATTGAAGATTCTGGTTCTCCCTCACTGGGCATTTGTTGTTGAAACCTAGGATCTACTTTGTTGGGATGCTTTTGGATTCTCTTTCTAGTTGAGTAGAAATGGCAAGCACGCGACAAGTCTTCCCAAACCCTAATTGGTGGTCTGGTTGTTGTCTTCCCCATTCTTTGGGCTTTCAACACTAAACCTCTCTACGCTAATCATGGGGAAAGTCTACCTTTTGCTTGCCTATAACTCTCGGCCCAGACTCCGATGCTAGGGATTTTGGGGATTTTGACGATGCATATGTGGTTTCTTCACCGTGGATGGATTGATGGTGTTCTTTGATGATTTCCATACCAGGGTTGCTTCTAGCCATGGTAGGTTCTCTCCTATCTACCCCCCTCTGTGATGCTTTTTCCCTGGTTTATTAGTGGCATGCTTGCCCTGGCATAGCATGGGGCTATCCACCTCATGCTTCTTTGATAGTTTGCACTTTGTTATCTCTGCCATGTGTATATCCTGTTTCTTCTCTTGGATATGCTGTTGATTTGCTACTGGTATCTTGATAGTCTATTCTGGTTTGACTGTAGAATGTTTGTTGTTGCTCTATCTGTCGGGTAGCTAGTGCTTGTATGTTGCCCTGGCCCTGCTTATTGCTGTTTGAAAAATGTCTTTGCTTGCTGCTATTTGTTGCTGGCTTGTTCACAACCTGAGTTGCTGGTTCTGGCTGGATTGGCCTGAGTTTCCTTGCTGGTAGTGGATGGTTTGTGTGTGCATGTCAAGCTGGTTCAGCCGTGGGTGAGTTATGGGACTTGTCTATGTGAAGGCTTCTGCCTGTTGAGGCTTTGTCTGGCTGGGTGAGGATCTCTCCCCAAATTACAGACTCTATGCCCCCTTGTTCCATATTGGTTATCTTGCAGGTCTGTTCTGGCTGCTCTTTTTGGGCTCTTGTGGAGTCTGCTTCCACCATGGTTCTCTTTATGTTGATGCTATGGATTCCATCAGTTTGGGTGAGGCTCTCTCCCTAAATGCTTGGGCTACAGTTGTAGTGCTCTCTGTCGCAGCTCTACTAGCATGTTGTTTTGCTTGAAGGATCTTTCTTTCTTTAGCTCACTTCTAAGTGGAGAATGCTGGATGGAGACTGTTCTAGCCTTAAACAACACCATGATACAGGTTTGGTCTGCTGGAGATGATGTGCGGATGGTTCACTACTCTTATGTCACTTGATACAAAGATATGGTTGGGTGAGGCTCTCTCCCCAACTGCTTTGTGCAGGGCTTTATTCTTGCTCTTTCCTGCCCTGCCCTGTTGGTCTGCCTTGGAATGTTAGCTTGCTAGTATTCTTTGGCTACTACAACCTTGGGTTTATCTTGGAGGGCCACTTGTGGCTGGCTGGGTGCTGCTTCTCGCAGCTTGGTTTGTTGGACTCTGTCCTTGGTTTACTATGGTCTGCAAGGGTGCCGATGCAGTGCTGGTTTGCAGGCCTATGTTTGCTTGTTGGGTAGCTAGATGCTATTGGGTAATGCAAATGATCTATTTGTCTGCTAGGGCTTTGTACCCTCTGCATACACATGAGTCTTAAACCTTATGGTTTTTTTATTTTGGTTGCTGCTCTATGCAGCTTTGTATGTTGGTTGTCGTTCTGCCACTCAGGGGACTGCTGGAGTGGGCTTCTTCACTATGTTCCAGTGGAGGTTATTTCTGGTTATGTGCTAACTCTGCATCTGTGGAGTTGGTTTGTTTGCTGGAGTTGCGTGCAACTACCTCTTCTCTAGTGGAGCTGTGCTGGCTGTAAATGCTATTTGTCTTTCGGAGTTAAGGGATATGCTTAGTGGATCTACTGTCTTTCGGTGGTGTGAGCTATCTGTTTAGGATGTTGGTAAGCCATTGTTAGGTTTCTTCATCCTCTGCTCCTATGATTGATTTAGGTGGAGTCTCTTTGCCGGACATCTCTGTAAGATTTTTGGTTGATGACCATCTGATTGGTTCTGCTCCCACCATGAGTTGCTGGTTGCTATGGCTACTCTGTTTGTGTGCTCCTTGGGTGTGAATTTGGATTTGTATGGAGACCTGCTGTGATGGATTTCCATGCCTGTTGTGGGGTCCTGTTTGGGTGGGGTTCTCTCCCCAATAGCTGACCTCTTGTCTCCTTGGTTCTTCTACAGGTCTGATTCGGCTGACCTCCCTCAATAGCTGCTATGGATACCAACAGTTTGGGTGAGGCTCTCTCCCCTCATGGTTGGGCTGCTGATGTACAGTAGCGAACTAGCTATGCAGTGGTGCAGGGTTGGGTTGCTGGTGATGATATGTGGATGATTTCCCATGGTGGCCTGATACAAGGATCTGTTGCTGCTAAATGTAGCATTGCTCTGGAGTTGGTTGCTGCTATATGCAGCTTGGTATGTTGTGCTTCTTGAAGCTGGCTGGAACGCTTTGTTTTTTGAAGCTGACTGGTCTAATGGTTTGCTAGAGCTACTGTGTTTCTTCTCTGGCTCGTTTCTGTTGCTAGTCCTTTCGCTAGCTTTGGTTGGTGGAGGGTTGGTCTCAATGGATGTTGTCTTATATGGGAGATATAATGACAGTGTGGCTCTTGTGTATGTCTGTTGCTGCCTTGGTTGCAGGTGGAAATGTTGGCTCTTGAACGTTCCTATGGCTCTCAACCGTTTGGGTGAGGCTCTCTCCCCTCATGGTTGGGCTTCTGATTTCTCTGATGCTGCCTTACGGCATTGGAGTGCTGGAAACAATGCCTCTATAGGGCATCGTTGTTGGCTTACTCCCGCTTGATAGCTTAGGGCTAGCTGCTGCTGCTGTGCTAGAACAGACTGCTGTTGGGGTCTGTTGTTGAAGTTTTGCTCCTTGTCTTAGCTGCCGTCTGCTGGGTTGGAAGGAGTTTTGCTGCTGGTTTTTTGGGTCTCCTAGCCGATGTTTTCATTGTATGCTAGTTTGTTTTGCCTTATGGCTTTAATGCTTGTTCAAGGGAACCTGTTCCCTTTGATCCAGGGAGTCTGTTCCCTTAGTTTTTCTTTTCAGCAAGCTTGTCTTGCTTATGGTTTGTACAAGGGAGTCTGTTCCCTTTGCCTTCTGTTCAGTAAGCTTGTCTTGCTTTTGATTTGGTCAAGGGACTTTGTTCCCTTTTCCTTGTATTGCTGGTCTCCAGTGCATTTTTGATCTATAATATTCTTACATTTGATCAAAAAAGAAAGAGCAGACCACAAAGAGCTCTCAGTTGAGCAAGAGAGAGAAGCTTTCGGTTGTAGGCAGAGTCACGGTGCTACTGTTAGCATTTCCCCTCTCTTCCTGTGCAACGTCTTCTTCTCTTACTCTCTATACTATCATTGACTCTTCTTCTGGTCTCTTTGTGTCGTTCCTTCATGGCAAAATCTAAGAAAAAGTCGTCAGTGTTGCGGTCTGCCCAGCAAGACTATGATTACTGTTCATCGCGATCCTCGTCGTCGAATGCTCAAGGGGCCTTGAGCCGGAGTGTTTCTCCTGCTATCCAGCGCCCCTCCAGTCCCTCTCGTACCTCCTCTCCACCCCCTAATCCTCCGCGAGCAACAATAGCTCTTGCTGATGTTGTTAATTCCCAACGCCTTTCTAGGGTTCGAACAAAATATCGAAATAAGGGAATACGCCACACACCCTCTATTGCTCCTCCATTGTCTTCTCCTCGCCGCTGTGGGCCCAATACCTCTTCCCCTGTCTCAACTCAAACTCGTCGTGGTCCCCTTAGTGAGCATGGGTCTCCTAACCCACGACCTGGTGTTGGTAACCCTAATCTTGAGGCGATGACTGGTGCCGCTGCTCCACCACCTTCTCATATGCCTGGTCAAGCTACAACAGTTAGCCATCGGTCTTCCTCCCCAGTCTGCCCCACAAGTACACCCACCGTTCCTCAATCCCCTTCTCTTGTGCATTTCTCTAGTTACAAGACTACATCATCTTGCACTTTTCTGGACACGGATGTGGGTATGTACAAAGACCGGTGGAGGTTCAGTCTAATTGGGTTCATTGCTGACAAGTTTCCAGGTTACACTTCACTCTCTACTTTTATCAATTCCTCCTGGAAACGCAATGTTAATTTCTCCATGACTCGGTTATCATACGCCAGAGTGCTAGTTGAGACTGATTTGTTAGCTGATTTGCCTGCAATGATCAACATTTCCCTGCCCAATGGTGTAACCATGACCCAGAAAGTGTTATATGAATCGTTACCACGATTTTGCAAACAGTGTAGGACCTTGGGGCACAACACCTCTTCCTGTGCCAACAATTCCAGCCACAAACGCAAAAAGCGTGCTCAGCCAACTCCTTCTCCTTCTGGATGCTCTAATCCTTCAGCAGACACTGAAGCTGTTGAGAAACAACCTCTTCGGGAGGAACCTCAAGGTGAGCCGGAGTTTGATCCAATGTCTGCTGAGGCCGCTGTGGCTAGGGAAGAGCGAGCAGCTATTTCTGATCGCAAGCGGGCCAAATTGGCTACACATTCTGGTCCTCTAGGTGATCATCCTCTTGGCTCTCCTCCAGTTGTGTCTGTGGAAGACGATACCACTGCTGAACTGCCGCCCAGGAGGCAATATTTGACAAGGAGCAAAGCTGCTGCCACTTCTGGCCGATCAGGGAAGGCCTTATGGAAGAGTCATTCTTCGGCTGCGACTCTAGGCAACATAGCCTCTGCTTCCTCATCCTCTTTATGATGTTTCCCTGGTTTTGACTAAGGAACTTGTTCCTTGTGCCTGTTTAGGTCTCTGCTTGCTTTAATTTTGCTGGCTTTGTCTTTATGTTGCTGACTTTGTTAGCTTGGCTCTTGTGTGTTGCAGTTTTCCTGCCTGTAGCTATTCTGTTTCTTCCAGTTAGTTGGTCTGATGGCCTTTGGGTCTGCTGTTAGGGTTTTCCTAGTTGTTCCTGCTTACTTGTAGTTTGGTTGCTTGGGTTTCTCCTTGCTGGATTCCTGTTCTTTCTGCCGGTTATTTTGCTTGTTGTTTTGCTTGATGTGGGCTGCTAGTTGGCTTGTTTTGCTGGCTGCTGGCTGGCTATCAGTTGTCATTTTGGCTTGCAGGTTTTGAGGTGCGGAGGTGCTTCGGTGTTGAGATGCTGGTTGATGTGTTTCTGGTGGGTTGAAACGGATCAAGTTGGCTTGCTGCCCATATGCCGGGTTGGATGCTTCATAGTCTTGAAGCTGGCTGGCAATTTGGTCTGCTAGAGTTGGACTTTCTTCTCTGGCTTGTTTCTTCTGGCTTTCTGCCATGAGTTCAGCAGTCTCATGCAGGTGGGTTTTGTCGTTGTTGCTCTAGAATGGGCGGCTGCTTCTCTGATCCTAGTGTGTCCTGTTGTGAGGCTTTGGTTGCTCAATGCTATTGGCTTGAAGTCAATGTCTTGATGTTGTTTTGCTAGTATTTAGCTTTTTGTTCAGCTTAGTGGGAGCATGTTCCCCTAGGAATTTTGCCCTGCATGAGGGCTGTCCATGCTCTTATATATGGGATCCTATCCCCTTTCTCGGGTTGGCTTTTGCTGGGGAGAATGTTCCCCTGTACTCGCCTTTTGAATTTGCATGTAATGTTCTGCTGGCTACCAGCTTGTACCGCAAGCTTGTCTTGCTCTTTTTGATCTATACATTTCTTACATTTGATCAAAAAAAAAAGAAAAAAAAAAGAGCAGACCGCTGCTCTCAGTAAGAAAGAGCTCTCAGTCAGCTAGAGAGAGAATTTAGAGAGAGATGCTCTCCTTCCCTTGAAGTTTCTCCTCCCGATCCTGCTGCTAAGCTCCGTGAGATCCTTTCTTCACGCCTCCCATGGCCAGTCCAACATCGGCGCCTCTGTTCCAGCAACCAGTGAGCGTGCGATGGATCTTGTCCAAAACCCTAACGGGTTTCTGGCTTGAAGCTTCCAACGATGGGGATTTTGCTGGTTCATCTATGGCTCCTCTCCCCGACGAGTTAGCTGTCTCTCCATGCTTGCTGGGGTTGATTTGTCCCGTCCACTGCCTTGGAGATGGCCAATTTGATGGGTGTCCCCATTGGTCAGGTACTGTTCAGCGTTATGCTTTTCTTAGATCTGGAAGCGGGAGACCAATTCCTGCCTCTCCCATTTCCTAATTTATACCTAGTTGGCTCTTGTAGGGGTTCCATCCCCCTCTGTATCATCATTGGGTTGTTCCCTCATGTCTTGTCTTGTATCCACTTTGTTTACTAGTTCGCTGCTCTGCCCCTCTCTGTTTGCTGTTGGTGCTTTCTGTCCCATGATTTTGCTATCAATGATGCCTGTCTACCAGAGCCAATGGCATGCTTAGTTAGTCTACAGTCTTTCAGTGGTGTGAACCTTATATTGGGATGTTGGGTCTGGTTCCCTCATTCTCCTGTTCCTGCTGATTGTAGTTGGTGGACTCTGCTTTGCTTGATACCTATGTGTCTACTGCTTGTTGATAGCTCTCTGGTCAGCTCGTACATAGCATGCATTACTTCTTGTTGCAGCTTGCCTTCGGGACTATTAATTGTGCCTTTGCTCAGCTGATTGTCCTGTGTTTTGTTGGTCGTGTTCTTGAGTGGTTGGTGGGCTGCTGGACATGACATTGAACCCTCTAGAGGGTGTTGTTGCTGCTTTTTAGCTTTGGCATTTTGGTTTGATGGCGGTTGCCTCCTTGTTCTGGATTCCCTGTGTTCTAGTGGATGTAGTTCCGTAGTGTTCCTTCCTCAGGGTCATTTCCCTGATTCTGGGTTGCAGGATGCTATTGTTTTGTTGCAAAGGATCTCTTTGCCTGCTACGGGGCATTGTTTGGGGTGTGTTTGGGTGAGGTTCTCTCCCCTTGTTCACAAATTCTGCCTCTTGTTCCATTTGGTTATTTTGTAGGTCTGATTTGGCTGGCCTATCTTGATAGTGGCTATGGATCCCAACAGTTTGGGTGAGGATCTCTCCCCTATTATTTGGGCTACATCCATGTTGTGGTGTAGGGATGGTCTGCTGGTGATTGGCCTCTTGGTTGCTGCTCTATGCAGCTTGGTACGCTGCTATACGCAGCTTTGTATGTTGTGCTTCCAACAACTGTCTGGAATTCTGGTTTGCTAGAGTTGGACTTTCTTCTTTGGCTTGTATCTTCTGGCTTTCTGCCATGTACCCATCTTCCCCTGCATGTTCCCCTTTGTTGGGTGTGCAGGTTGCAGTTGCCGTTCGCTTGCTATCCCTATTTTGCAGGAGGTAATTCCTTGCTTTATGCGTGTGATGCTGGTTGATGCGTGGTCCCTGGCCCCTTGTCGGGTCTCTGCTTTGATAGCTTCTTCCTGCTATTCCTCAGTGGGTGGAAGCTGGTTTGTGTTGCTTATTACTCTTGTGACAGTCTTCTGGACATGTCCTTGGATCACCACTTTGGTGTTGTTGCTACTTTATGTAGGATGTTCTGCGCCTAGCTTTTCTCGCTGGGGTTTTGTATGCCTCTGTCAGCTTTTTGGATGTTTGGTTACTGACCCTGCATGAGGGATGTTCATGCTATTTGTCTATGGGATTTTATTCCCTTTATTTTATTATTGCTCAATGCCACATGGCTTTTGTTGCTAGTCCACGGGAGCCTGTTCCTGTTGTTCTAGGTTTCGGTTCTGCAAGCTTGTCTTGATATGGTTTGTTCAAGGGAGCCTGTTCCCTTTGACTGATTATGTATATCCTTTGTATTGCTGGTGTCCAGCTTGTACTGCAAGCTTGTCTTGCTATTTTTTGATCTATACATTTCTTACATTTGATCAAAAAAGAAAAGAAAGAGCAGACCACTAGAGAGAGAATTTAGAGAGAGATGCTCTCCTTCCTTTGAAGTTTCTCCTCCCGATCCTGCGGCTGAGCTTCGTGAGATCCTTTCTTCACGCCTCCCATGGCCAGTCCAACATCGGTGCCTCTGTTCCAGCAACCAATGAGCGTGCGATGGATCTTGTCCGAAACCCTAATGGGTTCCTGGCTAGAAGCTTCTGATGATGGGGATTTTGCTGGTTCATCTATGACTCCTCCCTCTGGCGTGCTCGATGCCTCACCATGCTTGCTGGGGTTGATTTGCTGCCTTGGAGAGGATCAATTTGATGTGTGTCCCCATTGTTCAGGTACTGTTTAGCGTTGTGCTTTTCTTCGATCTGGAAGGGGTAGGCCAGCTCCTTCCTCTCCCACTTCAT
>Ga0307515_10012549_pt1 | contig 15935 bp, 11 predicted proteins | sample 17_EM_MG_FD_194513 | JGI IMG/M metagenome (GOLD analysis project Ga0307515, IMG submission 194513) | Populus trichocarpa ectomycorrhiza microbial communities from riparian zone in the Pacific Northwest, United States - 17_EM | ecosystem: Host-associated > Plants > Roots > Unclassified | place... | reverse complement strand
TGACCAATATTACCCCATTCAACTAAATACTCAATCATTTACAATGTCATATTTGCTGCTATCTTGTATTACTGTGGTATTTTGAGCTATTCCCCAGTAATTGAAATCTTAAATTTAGTAATATGCTACAATCACTGGACTCTGGGAGTCATGCTGCACTCGGGTAAATGTGGCACTGCAGTCACATCAATAAACGGGTTTTTTTTGGCATAGTATGTATGTGTTCCAACCCATACGCCAAATATTTCCATAGGCCTATAGGTTGACCCATATGCCAATGGGTCGACCGCTTGGCCAATAGGTTGACCCATTGGCCAATAGGCCAACTTGGTGTGCTGGTTAACCTATTGGCCAAGCGGTCAACTGGTATACCAAGTTGACCTGTTGGTCAGTAGGTCGATCGATACACCAAGTTGACCAAATGCAAAACCAGATAATACTGTCAATTTCTACAACAACCGTTTTAGGAAGCCAGGAATAAGACAAAAGGAAGTTCAGCTATACAAGAAACTACTTGCATTTCAAAACCAAAATATGACATCAATTACAAAAATTCCCATTACTCCAGTAGGGGCCCGGCAAGTACACACTGCTGAGTCCAGTATTAACACCATCCCGACTAATCTTCCACTTCATCCTCATCCTTATCCTCCTCCTCCACTTCTTCCTCACTCTCTGACCCTTCTACATGTCGTCCCCTCGTTACCCTTCCAGTTTTCTGACCTCCAACTGTCGAGTTTGTTCTGTTTCTTCTGGCTGCCACAGGTACAGGCCGAGACTGTGCTACTAATGCAATTTCGGTACGAATTGCAAGAGGCGAAAGATTTCTGCAATCATGCTCAGCTGAGTGGCAGTGAATTGAACATTGAACCTGGTTTTTCTTACATCTGCAGTGACCAGTACAAGCTGCTTTACAGTTGCAGGATATACATACTCGATTACTAGTTGATTCAGCTGCGGCTGCAGCATGTAGTGTAATCTGCAAGTGTACAGTCAGTGTTGTCCAGATTGGTAGTAGGCTGCAAGCCATGGACTCTTACCTTTTTATTTGGTGCATTCAGCAGTTGAGCTTCTGCAGCATTACATGCATTGGCCGGAATTCGCAATAGGTCTTTGATAGGATACTGTGTTGTCAAAATACCATGCTTGCACTGCAGCTGGTACCGGTTTAGATGTGGTTTCTTAATGACCTTGCAGTAAATTCGACGATTGTCGGTACTTGCTCTATCCTCACGTGGGATCTTCAGGGTGACAAATTCACCAGACTGAAACTGCTATGGGGAAAATCGCTTGTTAAACTTTTCAACCATTTTTCTTTGAGACTTTGCCATTGCTGCTTGAACCTCCTTTTCAATTGGAGTGAGATCATCAGCATCAGCACCGCTTAGAATTGTTTCTGGAATAGACGAAAGAGTAGAAGTTGTTGAAGCCTGGGAACTTGGTAACGGCTCTTGTTGACTGGGCTTTTCAGTTCCTGGAAATATAGTGTAAGTTATGGATGTTGGTATCGTAGCAGTAACTGGTACAATGACAGGAACAACCAAAGCTGGAATGGTATCTGCTGGTATGGAAGCTAAATCTTCATCTAAATCGAAGGTATAATGCTCCGTAAAGTTGTGCAGTTCGATATCATCCACTTCCGCAGGTTCTATTGATGGCTCCGTAGTAACCTCATCAGAAATGTGATCGATATTCACTGCTGTACCCTCCACTGGTGACAGATGCTCATTCCAACAGGACTTTTGCCCAAACATAACTTCATAAGGGGACTTTCCGGTTGCACCATGAACTGCACAGTTCATTTTCAACATGATATCTGGGAGAGCTATTGCCCATGCCTTGCTCCTGGTATCCTCTTTCCATGCACGCAAGTGAGTTTTTACAGTACCATTGGCCTGCTCCACCAGTCCTGGTGTTGAAGGAGTACGGGGTCTTCCATTGATAACTTTAACTCCATATTTCTTTAGTAGAATCAGTAACACACCTTTGAACTCTCTGCCATTGTCACACTGTAAAATCTCTGGTGGTTCAAAATGTCCAATCCACTCTGCAATCGCATCTGCAACTTCTACTGCTTGTTTACTCTTTAAAGCTACCACAGACGAAAATTTGCTGAAGTGGTCGATGATATGAAGTATCCATTTATACTGGCCATTGGGCTCATGACGCATATCAATCAGATCAATTTGTACTCGCTGCAGTATGTGGTTTGAGATAATGGGATCTAGTTCACCCCGGGACCGATTGGGATGGTTTTTTAGACAGGTTTGGCAACGTCCAACCAACCATTGAACTTGCTCCTTGGTTATACCAAAGAACCACTCTTTTATATTGTTGAATGTCTTAACATATCCTGCATGACCCAGCTGGGCATGAGCTTTTTTGATTTGGTCAAATGCTTCGGATATGGGAACCACTCGAAGCGGTGCATCTGATGGACATTTTGGTTGGTGGTGTAGCATGCCATTTAGGATCTCAAAGTTATTCAAAGCCTCAGTACGTTGGTTATACTGTGCCTGGCGCGCAGGACCTGATTTTGTTAGTATTCATTCGTATATAGTAGATATTGATGAATGATTTGTATTACCAACAGGGACTCTAGGCTTTTCATTTGGGAATATCAACCAGTTCTTGTACTCGCTAACCTTCATTGTATTAAAGGAGGTTCTGGTTGTCACTGCATTGCTTTCCAAATAGGTTAAAAACTCCTTGCGAGTTGCATATGAAAATCCTTCATCTAGGAGAGTGGCAGCGGGAGTGCCAAGGATAGATGCTGCAAGTGCAGAGCCAGCATTGGTAGAACTAGAAGTGGTGGTGGTAGACATTGTAAATTGCGTAATGTGATAGAGTGATAGAGATGAAAATGCCAGTGTGTAGTAACTTAAAGATTGTGATAAATTGGCTGGGAGGTTTTCATCACTGTTCCCAACCTCCTCCCCAACCTCCTTCCCAACCACCTACTTGGCATATGGGTTGGGGTCCTCGGTTGGCGAGTAGGTTGACCTGCTGGCCAAGTAAGGTATTTGGCATATGGGTCAACCCATAGGCCTATGGAAATATTTGGCGTATGGGTCAGAACATATGCATACAACTGCTTTTGGACTTTTTCGGCAGCATGTGCATTAATTGTTTGTTTTGTTTTAATCATTCTGCATGCACTCTAACTAGAGTATGGCAGTACCTAATACCCCGCATAGCCGGCAAGGTGGGAGAGCTCCCCCCTTCTACCCTTCTTCTCCTTTAACAAACGAAAAACGCAAGTGAATGGTGGCGCGCTGAAACGAAAGAAAAGGAAAGTGAACGACTGCTAGCTACACTCTGCTCAGTGACATAAGAACTTCCCGACCTCCGTGGCCGCCAGGAAGTCCATCACCGCTTGATCACACATCTCCAGGGAAAACAGCTCCGATATTTGCACGTGCCTGCACCTTCCTGCTTTCCAGCCGGTTTCCCGCCCGACTGCCTTCCACAGTTCCTACTGCTCACTCTTTCATTTCCTACAGTGGCGGAAGAAGTGCTCCCACGTCTAGACCGCCTTCCCGCACCATCAGCACTAATCATCATCCCGCTGCCCGAATTGCTTGAGGTACGTCGCTGTGGGTGCGTACCCGCACTGCAACTGATAGTATCGTGAAGCAAGAGACTTCTTGCTCTTCATTGGAATTGGCCTTCGGCTCCCAGCCTTTCCGTTTCGGTACCCGTAATACTTGCTCAGTCTCTTCTCTTCCCATTCAGCTTTAGCCGCGGCCTTCTGTTCGGTGATCCTTCTTGCTCTATTCGCTGCTGAGATGAATGATTGCTCTCGGACTGTGCTTCCGCGGCCCTCGCGGGCACTACCATATGGTCAGTCGGGGGCGTTTGGAGAGTGTGGTTGAACTTGGAGATGATGCTCTAGTACACTTAGAGACAGTGCTCGGGCGCACATGGAGACGGTGTTTGGATGCACTTGAATGTGCACTTGGAGGCTGCATTCGAGTGCACTTAGAGACAGTGCTCGAGCACACCTGGAGACTGCACTCGGGTGCACTTAAAGGCGAGGTGCACTTTGAGTCACAGATATTGCACTAGCGTACAACCTTAACCTTGAGTCCAAGCCCTTTATGAACACTTCCACTTCTCTCCAGATCGACTATTGCCACAGAATCCTCAATATTGATTGCTTCCCTACAATATCATCTACCGAACAAGATTCAGTATAGATCCGTCTACCAATCCCGAGAATGTATGCCTGGCACCGGCCACTTAGCTACAGGCCCTGTGATTCCCCAGCACCCAACATCTCTTGCGGCCGTTCGATACAAAGTCTTGCCCCGCCAAGTGCAGATTCGGCAAAGAAGACTTTGAAACGCGTTGTCACTCAACAAGTATGTAGACCTAGAGGCATGGTGGGATGCCAACTATGAATCTATTTAGACGAGGCAATATTCCGAACGAAAACCGTCCTCCCACCGCTGAAAATAATGCCGTTTGTCACCCATATAGGATAATTGTTTGCTGAAAACCCGGGCCTACGCCGGTCCACGCGGGCTTTCTGAATCGTTGGCCGGGCCCGTTGGGAACACTGATTTAAGGGCCGTAGCCAATTTAAGGGACACGTTGGCTGGTCTCCAGTGGCAGAGAATGGAGCTACACACAGCCCCAGAGAAAAACTACGATAATTCCCCGGGCTCTTCCAAGGATTTCGAGAGTTGGTGGGGGGATTCTACGTTGTGTTCACCCTTTGTTCGAGCGAAAGTATCCCTCTTCGTGGGGGCTAAATACATTGCTATGAAGTTCGTCAAGGAGCCGAATTTTAGGCGTTTCAGAAGATAACTGTTAGCGCATGGCTTCACGGCCATGACGATGAGGATATAAAAGTTTGGGTGCATTTGGGTGTTTGTGTGACATTTTATGTGGTTGTAACTATCTGTGTTTTTCTTTTGTTCCGGCGAGTTTTTCTATCTTTCCGGGTGACCGAGGATCAGAACATTACAGAAAGTACCTACCTAACTCTGCGTGACGGTGGGGTTGCGTCAAGTAATGGGCTAACGGATCCAATTTCAGATACCTTTTCACTTCAGCGCCCGCTTTCGGCTTATGAACGATCTTCCGATCTCGGACCACGACGGGTGGCCGCCGATCTCCAAGCGAGAGTCAATTGGCTCGACAGGAATGGCTGCTGCAAGCATGTGCTCGGTAGATAGAGGGAAGGCGCCGATATAAGGTTACGGGCGAGGTGTGTATATAGATAGAGTTCGGAAATCTTGGTATACCGGCGGTCTCGAACGTTCGAACTATCGCGTACGTTAAGCAGGCTAACAGTAATCCTCGAGCTCTATTGAAACCCAGCGACTCGGACAGCACAATCTACCCGTCAATGTTGTAGCTGCGCGTTGTTGGCTGGGATATTAGAACGGCTGCTCTTGAGCGTGTTCTCGGTAGATAAAGGTAGGACCCGTATGGCATAATTACTCGCCAGGTATGGGAGTACATTCTGGTTCGCGGGCTCTTCATATGCAGGTATGTAGAACCTTCTGCCAAACATTTAAAGGTTTGCTCTCCACAAGGTATTGAATTCCTTACAGTAGGTAAGTACTCGATGCTATGGGAATAAATTGGACATTTAGGGAAGTACATCAGCTATGTTGGAGTATGGATGCCTAAGGTGACTCCAAAGTTGATTGATGAAGACCCCGTATGCATTTGGTTGCACGTATTTTGAGACTTAATTCACGAAATGAAGGTTAGAACTGCGAAATGTATACAGAGGATCAGTCCTTAGGAGCCTTCCGTTGACCAAAGCACCACCTACCGCGCTCTTATGCTACTTTTAGAATACCTCTAGAAACAGAAGGTGATTGTCTTGATGAAAATGGACTCTTCTATCTGTAGAATTACTAACAAATGCACAGCAACCTGTTGTACCACAAACCGAGTGCTCCACGAGCCTAAAACCCCAACCCACAAACAGAGCCGCACCATGTCGTCAGTCCAGCTATCAACTCCCCGCTTCAAACATCAACACACCAATGACCGACATAACGCCTCTCTTCTCCACGATCCTCCAACGACAGCACTCCACCACTGCACCCGCCAGCCGCAACCCCCCTCCAAACGACGAATTCCTCAAAAAAACCTACCAAATAGTACACCAGCGGCCAAGAACTCCACCAACTCCAAACCAATTCTAACCCCAAATCTAGGCCACGCACACAACCACACTCCTCTCACACCTGCAAACCGCGCGAAAGCCCTACCTCTCCACTACCCGACCACCCGCCAGCCAACCCACCGCAGGAACGCACCTAACCGACGCGCAACGCAACACTCTCGACGCTCTGGCTGATCACGTGGCTGGAGTCCGCCGAAACGGTGCGAGAACAGACGGAGGCGCACGTGTTTAGGAAGACGCATTCCTCGCTGAAGTCGCTGTGGGAGGATGGGAGTGCTAGAGTTGGGAGGAGGCGGGCATGAAGATGCTGGTGGCTCATCGAGAAAGCGTCGTCTGGTTTCTAAAGAATAGACTTGAGAAGGCGAGTGAGGAGCAGAGGGTGCGCCAGGAGATTAGGCTGCAGAGGCAGGTTGAGAGGGGAAAGTTTACTGCATAAGGCATTGGTGGGGATGAGGGAAGCTATGGGGGTGAGGGTGGGAATGATGGCGACGAAAGTAGTGTTGGAAGGGGAGGAGGAGAGGAAGGCAGTGGAGGGGCTGAGTCCGGATCGGTTGAGGATATTTGACAAGGAGAATGAGGGTATGCTAAAGCATTATGAGGATACGCTAGAGGAAGTTCGGTGGGTTTGTCCGGTTGCAATCGCCCTCTCTCTTCATTCTTTGCTAATGCTCTGTATAGAACTGCCGAATCTTCGCTCCTTGAGATCTCAGAGCTGCAGACACAGCTGGCAACAAACTTGGCAACGCAAAATGTACATATTGACAACCTAGTGATGGACTCTCTCGCCACAACCGAAAATATACAGCGGGGAAACAAGGAGTTGAAGAAAGCAAGTGAGAAGGCGAGTATTGCACGGTCTGCTTTCTTTGGGACTGCGGTGCTTTGTGGGGTTGTTTTCATTTGGGATTGGTTTATATAGCCACAGGATAGAGGGTATCCGGGGAGCTGAGGAGTCCGATAATACAAAGTGTAATTGCATAATTTTACCGCAGGACAATGCGTAACTTGGGTCTGTGGCTGGAGCCTGGGGTCCCTACGTTAGTATCTGTTGTCTTTGAGAAGAAGAGCTTTGACATTTGTCGGCTGTTAATTACCATGGGACACTGAGTTGAGGAACTTAAAAAAGGCCGATACTTAATAAACGCTTTCGAGTGATTGCTTGTGGTTGCATTTGTCTGATTTCCCATCCACCACATCCTATCATCATCAACCAATCACCTCACTCCATAATAATCTCTAAACGTCGCTTCCTGCTTGGTTGGAATCAAGCTTTGGCAGTTGGCCTGTCAGCTACCTGCTAACTATCGGTGCTCCGGGACACCGCATGAGCACATCTAAGTCGCAAAGTACGGTAGTCTATCATACAGCTTTTTCGTCTGTTCGAGCGGAATTGTATCCAAAATTGATGCAAAAATAGCCTAAGTCGAACGCCAAGGGGCCCAGTTTTGGAGCCCTTTTCATCTTGACCGTCTGTTGCACCTCGCTTTACATGATAAATGAGATATCTACTACAGTTGTCTCAAATGTTACCAGGGTGTCGTCTGCTGGCATGACATCGATGTTGATCATCTGAATATTAACTTATCGGCCAACTTCATGACAATAGCCAAATGGCGCTACAAAACCCGCAGCAGCCAGAGTGACATCACGTCTCATGTAATACAGTTGCAGTTAGAGCTCACTTGAGGTTTCCGACAGCGACCGTTCCCACGAATCCTCTTCAAGTTCCACTCCTACAGAAGCTATATCGAAGTAGCAGGTGCAGCTCTGAAGAAGCAGTTGCTTCACCGCGTCCAGATTTGTTACCAGCGGGTTTGAACCAACTCAAACAATGACGTCGTATTAATTTTGTGTGCTCCGTCCATCTTAGCGTCATTCTCGAGTAGCTAAAGATCTCGAGCTGTGCGCAGTTCTGAATCGCAAAATGTAGCGGGGAAGCGTCAGCGCCGTTGGGAAAGAGGTTTCGAATGGCACGTCGGCGAATGTAAATACCGCTATAAACAGCGGTGTGTAACGGTTACGAAGTACGTTCGCCAAGATGTCGGCGCCGTGGGCGAGTAATAATTGTTAATTAGTGTAGAGGGCTGGTGGTTGATGATGGTCTAGACTATAGTCTCATGAGTCTGTCAATCGTGATCTCGGATATTTCCCGGATTGTTTCATGCGGTGCCGAGTTTGCACAGACGCGAATTGAGATGGTAGTATAGATGACGGCGGTGCGGGCAAGTGCATTGGTGTCTTTCCAGGTGAGTAGGTTGTCGGCGACTACGTAGAAGAATCCAGGAGGGAGTGTGAGAAGCATTTTGGCGCGGAGGTGGAGTTTGTCGGGTTATTCGATGTCGGCTGGTTTGGGGGATTGGGTGTTCCAGCAGTGCTAAGCAAGTACATAAGCATGGATATTGGTGGTTCATATAGCGGCTCTGACAGGGGCGGGGTTAAACTATGCCACAACGCGCAAGGATCCAAAACTTTCTTCCAACCTCACTCTACCACATCCACCAGCAACAATGGGCAAAAAGCGCCCTTCCTCTACCGCCACCACCACTACCACCTCTGACACCGTCCGCCTCCATATCACGCCGCTCACTGCTGCCACAGCCTCTTCAATCCTCCCCCCCGACACCGACCTCTCAACAATCTCCTACCACACGCTCCCCACGTTCCCCGAGTCCCCCTTCGGCTACGTCGATCTCCCCGTCGCCGCCGCCGAGAAGCTAAAAAAGAAACTCCGTGGCGCGATATTCCGCGGCGTGAAGGTACGCGTTGAAGATGCGCGGGGTGAGGAGTGGAAGTTGCGTCTTGCAGCAGAGGAGGAGGGGCCGGAGAAAAAACGGGTAAAGCGGGGGAAGCAGAAGAAGGACGAAGGGGTGGTAGAGGCATTTCAGCTGCCCAATGAGCGCAGGGTTGCAAGGGGATGGACTGAGAAGAACGACAAGGAAAATAAAAAGAAGCTAGGGGAGTGTCTTTTCAAAGCCGAGATCCCGGCAAATAAGGCGGATTTGATCACGACAAAAACGAAAACGAAGGAGGAAAAGGCTCTAGAAAAGGAAGAGAAGAAGAGACAGAAGAAGGAGAAGAAGAAGAAGAAGCTTATCAAGGAGTTTGAGAATACCCAGAAGTTTCCGAGCTTCTTAAAGGAGAGTCAGCTTGATCCTACGAGGCGTCCGGTGGACCTGGTTGGCGAGTTTGTGGAAGAGGTTGGGTGGGTGGATGGGAAAGGGGTTGTTGTTGAAGAGCCGGTGAAAAAAAAGAGCAAGAAGGAGAAGAAAAGGAAGGAAATTGTGCCGGCGCCTGTAGAAGAGAAAGAGGACGAGCCGGATCTAATCAAGACTGTGAAAGATGTTGCATCAGTGGTGGCTACGGTCGATACGATGGATGTGGACGTAGTGGATACGGCTTCAGTGAGCTCTGAGGAAGCATTCTATGATGTCCCGGAGCAAAAAGAGGACTCGCCTATCGCTCGACAGGACTTTAGCGAAGAGCTCAAGGGAAATGTCGTTGATGTCATGGAATCGGAGCTTAATCTGCCGGAGGAGACTGCAGCTACCTCATCGGAGTCTGAAGCAGAAAGCGACAAAGAGACCACCACCAAGGAAGAATCTAAGCCCTTAGCTTCTACAATAGTCCAGAAAACCTCTGCCAAATTATCCATCAACACAGCAGTATCACCAGCCCCCGCCAGAGAGAAGCCAACCCTAACTATCCACCCGCTGGAAGCACTCTACAAGCCCACACCCCTCGCAACCTCCACCGCCGACTCCCCCACCAACGACTCCGGCTTCAAATTCAGCTTTGGTGGCGCTTCTCCAGGGGATGACGATGACAGCGACGGGGACGCGCCCACTACCACCACGCCCTACAAAGACCGCTCACGCTACCGCTCCTCGGCGCCAACCCCCGACACCGCAATAGGCAACAAACGCTTTTTTAGTCCGGCCCCAGTTTCCCCCTCCGAAGCCTCGTTTACGCCATCCACTCCCCGCGCGCCATTCTCGCATACGCCTGGCTCCGACTTGCCACTGCTGTTTATGCATGAAGACTCCCCGTACTTGAACGGATTGAGTTTATGGCAACAGCTGCCGACCCCGAAGATACTACTTCCGAGGGAGGGTGAGGAGGATGATGACCTTGCAGAGATATGGAAGAAACGCTTTTATGAGCACCGCGGCGAGTGGAATCGGGAATTTAAGAGGAGGCGTAAGGAGGCGTTGAAGGCGAAGAGGAAGAGGGAGAGGAATGGCGCTGGAGCGGGTAGGACTAAAAGGGTGTAAAGGTGGGGGTAAAGTTAGGGTAGAAATTGTATAGGAGTGGAATGGTTTGATATTCTGCTCGTACGGGCTGTATAGGGTGTGTAGTTATAGATGGGGGGAATAAATGGAGATAGAGCTGAAGTGATGTTAATGTGATTAAGGGTTGCGGCCACTAGACAAGTAATTTATACCAGTCATCTTTGACTTTGGAACCTATAACATCTCTTTTGAGGTCTTCCGGATCCTTCCTCAAGTTCGCACAACTCGCCACCCATAACGAACTAGACACCATTTAAGCTACGGTCTAAGGATATGCAAGAATCCATTACTTCATCCATGATTTCTTGATCTCCCAATTTATATTCTGAATACCATTCCTGCTATCTGTAGAATGACGTAACTTAACTAGTCTCGATGTGTCAAATTCGTCCTTGGATTCGCAACCTGAAAGTAGTGACTCAATGTCAGCTGGTATGCGGACATCCATGTTTGATTTGGGGAGAGGTATCGGGGTTAAAGAGGGTGAGCTGGAAGACTATCATGCTAGTATTCTCATATGGCTGCCAACCTAATAACATTGTGATGGCAACCGCTATCTCACATTCTACGAAGGCCAATAACGACCCACCCCGTCATAATTCAGAGTGGCGAGCGTCGAGTAGCCGATTAGTGAGTTAACAATTTCTCAGGCTACCGTAACTTTAATTAACAACGGCTGAGGCCATGGTGCATCTAAATGCACTTAAGTACCATCTCTAAGTGCACTCAAGTACCATCTACAAGTGCACCCGAGCACCATCTCTAGCTAGCTTCCGAACACCATCTCCAAGTGCACTCGAGTACTGTTCCCAAGTGTAGCTGAGCATCATTTCCAGCCAGCTTTTGAGCACTATCTCTAAGTGAACTTTAAGTAATGTCTCCAAGTTCACCCGAGTACCGTCACCAGCCAGCTCCTATCTCAACATACAACTAAGCACCGTCTCCAGCTCTGGGCCTGCCGAGAATCATCGTCTCTGGCCAGCTCCCATCCAGGATATGGGTGAGATTTTAATATAGAGATAGGGAGATAGAGGACATCATACTGCCATATACGCAATTGGATCCAGTGCAGATTTGAAACGACATCTCATTGCACATTATATAGTGCGAAAGGAAACCAGCTCGGAATGGAGAGATGCTACACAAAGGCTACACAAGGCTGCAAGGCTGCAAAAGACTGCAAAAGGAGACCAGCTGTGAATGGAGGGACGCTGTAAAGGCTGTAAAAGGCTGTAAAAGGCTGCGAAAGGAGATACGCTACGAAAGCAGAGGAAAGCAGCGAAAGCTTACGGTGCTTTCCGGAATTAGCGCGATCTTTGAAAACGGCCCCGAGTTCGACGATGCCAGTAATGGTATGGTTATGACTTTAGAAATTGATAAACTCCTGTCGTGATGTATGTTGGCTAGCTGTATGGTTAGTGGCTCGAGCAAGTTGTTAACTAAAGTTACAGTGGCTTGAGATATTGTTAACTCTGGCTCGAGAGGTTGTTAACTCCCGAGGTCGCTAAGCGCTCGCCACTCTGAAGTATGGCGGAGTCCTTATCGGCCGCGGTAGTCTTATCGGCCGCCGTATCCGTACCCTTGCATGCGAGCCGGTAGTTATGCCAAGTGGTAGACAGTGCCCCTCCTTATCCAAGGTGGGGTCATAGTTGCTTTCACTCTCAGAACCAAGAGGTGCATTTTGAAGCCTAAGCTTCGCAACTCTGTCGCTACTCCCCTACTCCACAAAGCAACCATTATGGCTAAGTACGGTCGTGAGTTGTCCTCACCCATACTTCACGAGCTGACTATCGGTGGATCAGCACTCAGACCGATCCCTGGCAACTTGCTTGCAAACGCTACCTCGAAGGGCTGACCGACGAAGAGAGAAGCCTGTTCTCAGCCGCAACACCAGAAAACCATCTCTACGGGGCAAGCGCAGCACAGATCTTGCACGCTGAGAACAGCAAGTCGAGATCTATTGTCGCGAAGTTACGACCGTTGGTTGCTGCTATTGAACAATATGGGAATGCTCTCGACATCTTTTCAAATGCGTCTTCCCAGATCCTCTGCCCCCTGTGGGGAAGTATCAGAGTCCTCTTGATAGTAAGGAAGCCATGTACACTATAGAAGCGCTTCATGCTGACAACTAGATTCGACAGGTTGCTAGTGCTTACGACAAATATTTTGAGAAATTGGTCAATATGCTTGAGAGGATTGGGGATATGCTACCGAGATTTCACGTATACGGGAGATTATTCAGTACCCACGAGCATGTACGGCACGCCCTATCGGTGGTTTATCTGGATATCATCACATTTTGTTGCGATGCTAAAAAAGTCTTCCAAGATGCGAGGACTCAGCGCGGTATGATGGCGAGGGAAGCAGCGTATAGCAAGGGCTGACGACATACAGGATTCAACTTGAAGCCTTTCAAACTGCTGTGGAAACCGTTCAATCAACAATTCGGCGACGTCATTGACAAATTCCGTAACCACCGTGACAATCTAGAAAAGGAGGCAGGCCTGGCACACATGATCGAAGAAGCAGGTGAACGAAAAGCACAGAGCGACGAAAGAGCTATTGCTCGTGTAGGACGGCAAGCCGATGAAGCTGCGAGAAAGGGTACAACATCCAATAGCTATTAGGCAATAAGGCTAAGTTGTTTGGTTTAGAGATAAAACGTGTGTCCATGCTTAGGCAGCTGTCATCCATCGAACACGAGCACAAACTCCACCAGCTGCGGCGTCGACGGTACCAAAACACTGGCATCTGGGTGACCAAAACCGATCAGTTTCGGCGATGGGATGAGTCGAATACATCTTCTTGTCTCTGGTGTTATGGCATACGTTGTGCACTGACCTTCAGCCTCTTGAATAAGCTAACTTTTTGCAGCTGGCTGTGGGAAGACCATTTTATCGTAAGTGCTCATGTGCTCCTGAGTGCGTATGGCTCTTTGACTGATAGATGTCACAGGACTGCTGTGATCGATTCTTTAAGGAACGTCTCAAACACGCCAACCGCTTCAACATCTCGGTGCCATACGGTCCATTTCTTTTGCAATTACGCCGACCCAATAACGCTGAGTGCTGCCGAAATCTTCGGAAGTTTGGCCAAACAGCTGTTAACAGCATTGGGTCAAATTCCTGAAGAGATAGAAAAGAAGATATCCAAGGCATATGGGGATGGTACGTTGATCCCGGACGGTACCACAGTGTGGCATATTCTTGTCGACATCATCAACCTCTTTAAACGAGTCTATATTATTCTGGATGGTGTGGATGAATGCAAAGGCGAAGACCGACGCGAAATTATCTCTGCCATTCAGTCACTGTATCGAACTGCGGTAGCTACTGGGATTGTGAAGATATTTGTAGCGAGCCGAGCTGATGTTGACATTGAAAAAGCCCTCCAAACCTCTATTACTCTATCAGTGGACAGCAGCAGTATTACATCTGATATTGAGTTGGTCATTCGAGGTAAGGTCGAGGAAAAATCACTCTCTGGAGAGCTCTTTGTCCGGGATCGCCGGCTTTTGGATGAGATAATCGGCACTCTGACTGAGAAGGCAGATGGAATGTACGAAACCCCATTCCGTCTCCCTCGTTGAGCTAACAATACATCAGGTTTTTGTGGGTCGTGTTCCAGATTGCCGATTTATGTGAAGAGTCTACTGTGGACGGCATCAAAAATGCACTCCGAAATCTTCCCAAGGATTTACCGGCTACCTACCAGCGTGCATTAGAGAAGATGCACCGAAAAATCGGTTCCGATGCTCAGATGGCCAAGAAAGCGTTCAAATGGATTATTTGCGCCAAACGTCCGTTATTTATGGATGAACTGAAAGAGGCTTTGGCTGTGGAGCCAGGCGATAAAGGTCTCAACTATGAAAAGATGCCATCTGACAATACTAGAATCCTCCGGGCTTGCGCAAACCTCGTCATTTTTGATAGAGATGATCGAATCGTCTCCCTAGCTCATCACACAGTCAAGGACTTCCTCCTTGGGCCGCCGACAGCTCCTTTTCAATCCAGCTTCACCTTCCATCTTTCTACCGCAATTGAGGAGATTCAGGACATTTGCCTAACTTATCTTCATTTCAACTCGTTCGAAACACAGCTCACACCAACAGTCGATATCCCAGCCCCAGATGTGAATACCCTGGTTCCGGGAATAATGCGAGAAGTCTTATCGTCCGGTCGGTTCAGCAGCGAGCTTTTTTCAGGGTGGAAACGGATACAAGGCTTCAGAACCAGTGTTTGTCGGCCTATTTTCAGTCTAGGGCTTTATGGAAGCAACGTGTACAAAAAAAAGCTCGGTTTTGAAGTCCAGTATCGCTTGCTAAACTATTTAGTTGAACATTGGCTTCAACACTCTACCAACATAACGAGGAAGTCATCCGGTGACATTTGGCTCTCGTTTCGGGCATTGGTATTGGATAAGAAGTTGCCATTTGAGTTTCGGCCCTGGGGGGAGATTTCGCCTAAACGTGATCTTCCTCATCTCCCAATGTTTTTCTGGGCTGTCGAGCATGGCCATGTACCACTGTTGGAGGTCATTTTAGAACTAGGCTCGTCGGAAATGAAGCGCTATTACTCGTCCGCAGTTAATACTTGGCTGGAAACTCCACTGCACCGTGCATCTGCAGGCGGCCATGACTCCACTGTCCAGTTTCTCATCGAAAAATTTGGTGCAGACAAGGACGCCAAAACAAACGATGGGTCGACGGCATTGCACCTTGCGGCTGCAGGAGGCCATGATTCCACGGTCCGGGTACTGATTGAAGAATTGCATGCTGACAAGGAGGCCAGAACCAACGACGGGTCAACGGCACTGCATCTTGCGGCTACGAAAGACCATAAATCAACAGTCCAGCTCCTCATCCAAAATTTCGGTGCAAACAAGAAGGCCAAGAACGACTCTGGAGAGACGGTACTGTGCCTGCTGGTTAACTGCATGTATGTTCCTGACTTTCTTGAATGCTCCAACCTCAACGACGCATTGTTAACCTTCACTTGGATGATTAATCCGATAGCTCGTGAGTTCTCACTGTCATCCAGGTGCCGTGCTCTGTCAACTTGCTAACCTTGGCCTGGTTGCTTGATCTGCTAGCCCGTGAGTTCCCTCTGTCACCTGGGGTCCATTGCCATGCACTGTCTGCTTGCTAACCTTCACCTGGTTGCTTGATCTGATAGCCCGTGAGTTCTCCCTGTCATCCGGATGCCGTGCACTGTCTTCTTGCTAACCTTCACCTGGTTGCTTGATCTGATAGCGAGTGAGTTCTCCCTGTCATCAGGATGCATGCTCTGTCTGCTTGCTAACCTTGGCCTGGTCGCTTAATCTGATAGCGAGTGAGTTCTCTCTGTCATCTGGGATCTGTTGCCGTGCACTATCTGCTTGCTAACCTTGGCCTGGTTGCTTGATCTGATAGCCCGTGAGTTCTCCCTGTCATCCGGGGTCCATTGCCATGCACTGTCTGCTTGCTAACCTTCACCTGGTTGCTTGATCTGATAGCC
>Ga0307515_10012548_pt1 | contig 15935 bp, 10 predicted proteins | sample 17_EM_MG_FD_194513 | JGI IMG/M metagenome (GOLD analysis project Ga0307515, IMG submission 194513) | Populus trichocarpa ectomycorrhiza microbial communities from riparian zone in the Pacific Northwest, United States - 17_EM | ecosystem: Host-associated > Plants > Roots > Unclassified | place... | reverse complement strand
CTAACATCATGGTTACTATATCTGGTCTAAATATTGTAGTCCAAAATCCACCATTATGAGATTGAAACAACATCCATTAGAGCGCAACCGTGGCAAGGGGTAAAGCACAGGGAGGAAACTACCTTGAAGGGAGGGGCCGGGGCATGGCACCCTCAAGTTTTGTAAAAATATGCATTTTAGTCCTGATTTTTTTAAAAAAAATCAATTGTATCCTCCAATTTTACATGTTTCGCGCCCACAATTAATAATCTTACAAGCCAAGTGAATGCCATGGACAAAAGTAGCATGAGCAGTCCAAGAACTGCTCTCTCATGTACTTGTTTGCTTGTCCCTCCAGTCCTAAATTTCTGGTTCGCCTCTAGGAAAGCAGCAAAAGCTCAGCAACCACAGAATTAGTTTTATACATAGCAAAACCAGAGGGACTTGGACTTTCATTCATGGACAAATTAAGTCATGAAACTCATTCATGATGCTAATGTTCTTGTTAAATATATGATCTTCAATGCAATGCAAGAAAACGGGATAGAGAGTGACAATGATTTATAGGACTAAAACAAAATTACGCAAATGAAATAGAGTAAATTAAAAAAAAATATATATATTGAGACGTTTTTGAAAATTGGAAATAAGAATCGAGATAGAGGGAACAAAAATCCCAAGTTGTACTGTAGTTTTTTTGACCTTGATGCTGCGAGACCATTTTTAAAATTAATTTTTATTTAGTCTTGTTGGAATTAAAATAAATATTTGTGAACAAATAATAATTATTTTTTTTTTATTGAGTGAATTTTTTTATTTCTCTCATTGATGTATTTTTTGTTTTAAAAAAACAATTTTGTTATCGGCAACATATTTTTTAATAAAAAATATAGCTCTTCAATGAAAAATCCATTTCCTTATTCAATTATTTGTGTTTTGTTTTGACAAATAAAAATCCTTCCTTTTTTAACATAAACTTATCGTGATTAGATAAGCTAAAAAAACAAAACAAAAAATGACTCCATATATCGGTACTTCATTAAAGAATAAATTAAAAGAATAATTATTTTGAAAAAATCATGTAAAAAAGTTACAATAAAAATAAAAAAATAAATATTTTATTCTTGATGAATATTTACAAGCATATTTTTTATATATAAAATTTGAATATCAGGTTAATATATAATTAATCAAAAAATAATTTTCAATATTATTATAAAACATATAATTTTATTTGACAATTAAATATCATTTTAATTGTTTTATTCATAATAAAAAAAAATGAAGGATATAATTTAAAAAGAGGTTAGACATTGTACCTAAGATTATTGGAAAACATACCTAGCATAAATAAGAGGAGTCTAGGTGCGCATAAGCTTCAAAATGAGAGTATGAGACCTCATAAAGCTCACAACTAGACTCAACAGATTGAATCTCTTGAATTTCTAAGTGCAAGAAGCTAGAGAAACTTTTTTTTAGACCTCATAAAGCTCACAACTAGACTCAACAATGACAGTTTGAATCTCTTGAATTTCTGAGTACAGGAAGCTAAAGAAACTTTTTTCAGACCTCATAAAGCTCACAGCTAGACTCAACAATGACAGTTTGAACCTCTTGAATTTCTTAGTACAGGAAGCTAAAGAAACTTTTTTCAGACCTCATAAAGCTCACGTACAGCTAGACTCAACAATGACAGTTTGAACCTCTTGAATTTCTTAGTACAGGAAGCTAAAGAAACATTTTTTTCAGATCTCATAAAGCTCACAACTAGACTCAACAATGACAGTTTGAATCTCTTGAATTTTTTAGTAAAAGAAGCTAAAGAAACTTTGGTTGCGGCTTCCTTGTTGACGAGAAAAGGGTCGTAACCGAAGAGTCTAGCTTGATGGGTTTAGAGAATGGGTTACGAGTGGTGGTTGCATAGCCATGGTTTTTGCAGGTATGTGAAAAACAACTGTTTGGGTTATTTTTATCACGATTTCTAGTTTTTAACTGTCAATGAGAAGGATGAAACGCAGTTTGTAGCCTGGATGAGAAGCTACAATATTTGTATCATTTTGTTATCTGTGGTTGAGGGGCAAAACACGCAGTTACTTTCTGTAACCAAACAGACTAAAAATGCTAAACAAGATTTTCCAAAGAAAGGGGAGCCAGAAAAAACATAGCGAATGATAATAATCTGAGAAACCCCAAAAACTTTGGATCAAAAAGTTAATATATGCCTCCAGAACAAAGCCGTCAAGAAATTGATCCAAAATATATCTCAGTTCTTGCAGCCGAAAGAAGAGGCAAAGATCTTAAAAACAAGCAAATAATACCAACTACTTTACCAAGTACTGTCACAAAAACAACAACAACAACGAAACACTATAATAAATCAAGAGAGGAAGAGTACAGAGGCGTAAATTGAAGCTACTTATGATTAGCGGCTTCTTCCAACAATGATGGGGTTTTTCTACATATATATATATATATATATATTCGAGGCTGGAAGAATGTCTAAACCCTAATATCGCCTCTACTTGCCACTTGGGCCTAGGGTAACCTGTAGGGTTTCTCTCTTATCGATGCTGGGACTTGGCCCGTCCACTGATAAGATTCCCAGTACTTATTTATTTTGAACCATTTCTTCTTTCCTTTTTTTTTTTTTTTTTTTTATCTTACCCTTCAAATTATCATTATAAAAAAAAAAAAAGGTAAGAGGACTCACTAATGTACTAGGAGACCCACTGTTCATTTGAACCGGTGATATCCTTTTTTAGTCCTTGGGATTTTTACGTTTTAATCCCTCAATGTTTTTCTTCTTATTTGGTCATTTGGCATTACTTTGATTTGCATTTGGTTTTGATGATTTGTTTTTTATACATGCTTATAGATCTCCAGATATAAAAAAAAAATGTTATATTGCTCAATTAATTCTCAGTTTTGCAAAACAAAATTCAATTTAATTAATAAAATAATTAGAGCTTCAAAGATTGAATTTGAATAATAAAAACATATCTAACCTTTTTTTTTGCCAATTCAATGACTTTTTTACACGATTAAGAGGAAAGTTTTCGGCCCATTTTATAATTCAATCCCTCATCATTTTGTTTTTATTTTAATCCTTATATATCGATTTTATTTAGGATTTTACTTCGTGTTTTGTTGTTTGCCTTGATACAGGGATTTTGCAATATCAGAGCAAACTTCTGATGCTCGGTTTTGCAAAATAATATATAACTAGGCTAATTTGACACAATTAAGTGTTAAGGGATCAGAATTGAAGCTAGGAATATATGTGGGGACTTCGGTAAATAGGTAAGGAAAGTTGGTTTGCACACGGTGCACACGCCAACACGTGGAAGGCACTCACGGTTTTTAAGTGGTGTGAACAGAGTCTCCTGATGCCCAAAAGGTAGCTTTTGCAGCTATGTTCGAAGCCTCCCGCCATGCTTTTTTCAGTGGTATAATATGTATGTCGGTGGTGTCTTGATTAAGCTTCGACGAGTTTTCTTTTGTCCTCCATTTTTTTTCTCTTCTCTCCTCGAGAATCACACTGCCATGCCAAAAATGAGAGTTGTCCTCACATTTGTTTTTTGTATCAAAATTGATTATTTTTTTTTTAATTGTTATTTATTTTGTTTTAGATCTTTTTTTTATTGATTTTTTATTTAATTTTTTCCTTTAGCATGTGGTTCATTTGTTTTTTATATCGAATTTAATCCTTGTTTTTTTGCTTTCTATTTATTCTTTTTATATCATTTTTGTAATTGTATTGTATTTTTTTAATTTTCTCCTTAAGCATTTTATTTCTATATCAAATTTGATCATCTATCTTTTTATTGCTATTTATTTTGGTTTTTTACCCTTTTTTGATTTATTTTTTTTAATCAATTTCATCTCTTGTTATTTTGTTGATTGGGGATTTGGTTTTGTGGTTTTTTTTATTAGGTTTGTCTTCTATAAGATTGGTCCCGACCTTATAACCTAGGTCACGAATTTTAAAGATTAGTCTGAGTTGACTTCGGCGTCCGAGTTAACTTCGATCTTTTATTTAGGTCTTTTTTAATTGATTTTTTTTCAATTTTATCTTTCAACATTAGGTTAGTTGGGGATTGAGTTTCGTGATTTTTCTCACTTTATTTTCTATGGGGTTATCCTAATTTCATATATCGGGTTGCGGTTTAATTCAGTGAGCTCGGATTTTTGTTAATGTTTTTTTATATTGAACTTTTTTCAGTTTCACCATTGAACATCGTGTTATCTGAGATTAGAACTTTGTTATTTTATTCAATTTAATTTCTACTGTGTTATTCCGATCTCATTATTAGATTGCGTATTTGGCAAGTTTTTTTTGTTAATTTTATCCCTCATTATTTTATTGATTAGATATTTAGTTTCGTGGTTTTTTCATATTGTCTTCTATAGAATTGACCTCAAACTCATAACTTGGATAATTGATTTTGAAGATTAGTCTCGATTGACTTCAATGTCTAAGTTGACTTTGATTTTTTATTTAGATTTTTTTTTAATCTTATCCTTTATTAATGAGGTAATTGGAAATTGAGCTTCATGCTTTTTTTTTTCTATGAAGTTATTTTAATCTTATTTCTCTAGTTGAGGTCTTAGCGGATTAACCCAAGTTTTTTTTGTTGTTTTTCTTAGATTGAATTTTTCTTAATTTCACTATTTAACATCATGTTGTCTGAGATTCATTGTTTTATTCAATTTGATTTATATAGCATTATTATAGTCTCATTATTAAGTTGCATGTTTGACAGGCTGACTTGGATAAACTCGAGTCTGTTTTTATATCCTCTTTCTTAATTAATTTTTTTTTTCAATTTTATTCTTTAGCAACTAGCACTTGAGTTTTTTTTTTTTTTCATTTTGTTTTTTATGATTGATCATATTCTCATATATCTTTCAGTGACATTAAATTACCAATGAAAATCTTATAACAAATTACGTGCCTTATAATCATTTCAATTGAAATAACAAAACAATAAATTTTACAACATATGAACATAATTTATTAATAACCATACAATTACAACGGTCCAAGCATAATTCGGTACAATGCAACATGGCTAGGGCCTAACATACAACACTTTCTTTATTTTTGCAATTTATTTAATTTGTACGCGCTTTCAATGAAACCAGCACCATCCAATTACCTACACAAATCAAACTTCCTAAATAACACCTGACATCAAAATAAGCTGTACAATTTTAATTAACATCAAATTAACAAGCCTGGTTGAGAGCCAAGACAGCTCCAAAGGGTGCAGAACTTGGGATAGAAGATCTGCCATGATAAATTCAAAAACTCCTGAACGACTTGGAGACAGACCATATTCTTCATAGCTATAGAGATGCTCTTCGTAGTAAACGTTCAGTGAAAATCCTCCAATCACAATCAAGACCATATTCTTCATCAGAACAAAGATACATGAATGGTTTTCTGGGCAGAGAATAGAAGACAATATACACCAGATGTTCTAAACCACTTCCACAAGGAAATCAAACAATATCAAACACCAGAACCTAATCAATAAAATAATTTTACAATGGGGGATCATTTCTAATCTTCTCTTTCCTTCAGCAAATTCCAAACCACTGGAGACCCTGAGGAGTATCCCAGCCAAGTATGTATTATCCATTTGTCTGATCCACAAACTGGTAACCGGTGTAAAGAAACTCTTCTTACAATAGGTATATCCTGGCACCTGGTTAACAATGATTGGTTTCAAAGATTTCTACCCCCTAAATCTAACAACAACACAAGATATGTCATCTTTACTTTCTCTTTTTAATGCCTCTGCTGTTAACTGCTTAGCTGCTTTCAGTGGGTCTTTGATCCTCCTTGCAATATCAACAGCCTCTTGATTTGACATAACCTGTATATTCACATGGAAAAGGAGAGATTTGATGGATTTCTTTCTCATACAAGCACATTGCAAATTCTTTAGCCAGTCCAGGTAGTTAGCACTGACACAACATGGAAAATGAAGTTAACATGAAATGACTCACCTTCCAAAGACCATCGCTTGCAAGTACAAGAACTTCAGTATTGTTATCTATGTCTGTTTCTTGTATGTCAGGATCAGATCGCAGATGTGATTTAAGGCTCTTGTCTCCAAAAGCACGAGAAACTGCCAGCTGTCCATTAACTCTAGGAACATCTCCTGGAAATAAGTTCAAAATGGAAGCTAGATCAGCAGTACTGTAACTTGCAAGTATTATCCCCAAACCCATGATCATCCTTGTTCAGTTGAAGCAACAGTAAAACTGAGCAACCATGATTCGAGAAATAGAATAAGCAGTCAATATTTGAAAGATAACATGAAAACCACAAAGCCACTTCCAGCTCATCCATATAAGCAGCTACGAGGTGGTCTGGCATTGCAGTTGGTTACATGCAAACTACAGGGGAAGAAAGCAAACTGCATCTCATAGTTAGATCATTTTCATACGCTGACTCAAATTAACCACAGGATCATGAGTGTCTCATATTTGGAGGGGGAAAAAAATAAATCTCTTCATCAAATTGAGTTAAAAAATTGGGAGTAAACATAACTTTTTGTGCTTGCACCGTTTTTCTAATTGAATAAAACGTTTATTTTCATCTCAAAAGCAACTACATCCCTTTTCACATCTTTAACTGAATTTGAAGTTTGAATATGTCTGTTGGATGCAGATGGTCACTGTATCTGTTTTTGGTATAGAATGGACTGTTTGGTTGTTGAGAAAACATTAAGAAAGTGAGGGAAATAATTTATGCTCTGAAGGTGTTAGTTATTCTCAATAGAAACAGAAATCATTAACCAGTCACCTAATGTCCAAGGTATCAAAGTGCCTTAAAAGACTTTGGTCATGTAAGCCTAAAGATAGTAGGAAATTACAGAAAATAGGATAATAGAAGGAAGCATTCGGTGGCTCTTAAATGTAGAAAGGATTTGAACACCCAAAAGCAAAACAATTTGAACAATATGCATGAAAGCTTCAACACCACCTCACCTGCAGAACACTGCATAATAAGTAAACTAAAATTCTTACGGAAAGTTTTTTTCAATGATGTAAAAATATGTGTGTGAATGCTCATCCAAGATGAGCGATCCGGGGGGGGGGGGGTGGTGGGTGGGGGGGCGCAGCTCCTCTCTTCTTGAGCATACCTATTTTTTTTTTTTCAAAGATTGCTTTCATGCAGATCAAAGTTAAGTGGCAGCCAGTGAACTCTAAATTGTCTATTACAGTCTGAATGCTGCATTAATTCAACCTAATTAGATAATCCATCATCCTGAAGTCTTGTTTGGGTTTGGATGATGCTGGTTCAATTGCTTGAGAATTTCAAAATGGTGAAAAATGAGCATCTAAAAAAATAAAAATTTTGCCTTATTCTTTGAAATTATAGATTAACATGCAAAAATCATAAACAGCAAAACTATAAAGCCATTAAAATATTAGAAGGCGCTCCCCACTGAAAATATTAGAAGATACTGACTAGCCAAAAATTTCCTAAGAATACCATTAGTGTCTATAAAATTCAGAAGAGCAGCTATTCAAACAGAGAGATTACTAATAATGGCTTCTGTGGAAAAGACCTGGCATGTTTGAGACAAAGCCACCTTTGTTCTCTATGCTGCCTCGTTCAGTGTTGGGTTCATGATCTGTGGTCATTTGTCTTGCTTGCCCCCCTCTTGAAAGAACTGCTCTTGAATCTCCAACATTAGCTACCCATAGTCTTTTACCATTTATCAAGATTGCAGTCACAGCTGTAGAACCTCCTCGCCCCAAGTCAGAACTATTAGAGAGAATTGTCTGGTCAGTCCTCTCATAGGCTTTTGAGATAGATCTGTTGGGGTCAACCCAAAACTCTTCCTAGAGTGATCAAATAAAGAATTGTTAGAAAGCATTCCAACGTTATTTGTAAAGCAGACCAAAACGTTAGGCCACAGATAAAATGTTTTGAAGCAAAGCCAAACCTCCTTTAGAATATTGGAAAACAAATGCTTCTGTAGGTATGCAGGCACACTGTCTCCCAAATGACCATCATAAATAGCAAAAAGCCCTAATTCATGTCCTTGAATCTGCACAAACTTGGCAACATGATAATCCTCCATTGGATGATTAGCTTTCCCTTTTACTAGGCTGAAACCATACTTGATCAAACCCTCATGATTTTTTCCCTTACCAGAGCTAGATGACGATCGCCCACCTACAAGCTACAGGTAACAACAATCTCAGTATAAATCACACAAGGTTAGAAGCCAGTTCTAGTTCACTAAAGAACTCAGGTAAGATAGCTCTCAGGAACGGCACTAAATGAAATAATACGTGTAAAATGTTTTTCTCCACTGCAAGCAATTGAACTGTTGAAAGATGCTAGATACTATTAATGAGAAACAATGGCAGAACTTGGAACTGCGTTTTCTTTTGGGATTGCATAGAAGACCTTGATACTGCAAGCCCGTTAGTAAAACAACTTTTTTGGAACAGTTTTAGTGTGTTTTCTACACCTACAGAGTAAATTCTAGATCCTCGAAGAACTCATGAAACAAGTAGGTAAACATTGACAGAACGAAAACATCAAGTATCGGTTCTATGAGACCGACAAATTTTCAGCCATGAGTTATTAAATGTATATTTAAAATTAAATCCCAAAATTATACGAAAAATGCAAAATTTCCACTTAGAAATAGCTTATCACACGTTTGGCCCCATGTTCCACTTCCATTCTTACAGCCTAATTATGAATTAAGGTTAAAAATCACATACACATACAGAAAATAATAAAAACCAAGAAAGAAATAATAGTTTTTACCTGAGAGTAGGAAGGACTAAAACAGCAAAACATATCCATAGAAACAGGACTATGCACACCGCCTCCAACTTGTTCAATTAAATTACCACCATCCGCTTTCAATATTCAAGATTCCACCTCCCCAAATCCAGTATCTGAACCATCGAATTCCAAACCTGATCATAAAAATAGAACAAACACATAAAACCCTTATAAACAAAAACAGAAAAACCTAAAACCTCTTCAAAAAAACAAGTCAAAACAAGAACTGGGTATGAAAGAATTACCTTTGAACTATCCAATTAACAGCTCAAAATGGGTCTAGCTTCCTTGTGGTTATTGTTTGGTGAGGATAGGCTGGTTTCTTGTTTGTATTACCTATTAGTTTGCACAAGCAATTGAATAAAAAAAAAACGATGCTAAAGAACGAAAGAGAAAGGAAAAAAAGGCAAGATGAGAGAACAATCGCAATATCTTTTTCTAGAGAAAAAAAAAAGGAATTTATTTGTATAATTAACAAAAAAAAAATTGTGAGAGAAAGGGAAAGAATCGAAGGATGCCTGTACGATGATTTTCTGACCGCTTTAGGGGAGTCTTTTTGCAATGCAAGAGAGAGAGAAATTAAGAGTACAATAAAGAAATGAAAAAGGCTTGGTATATCAGAGACTTCTTTCTTGTTGACTTTGCGCTGTTTCGACTGTTTTGTTTTTGTTTCCTTCTCGGTTTTGTAGTTGTGCGTGTACACCACCACCCCCTGCACAAAATTACTCGTCGACCAAAAAATTTATTCTCCCTTTTCTTTGCCTTGGGATCGAAATTATTACCAGCAGGGGATAAGTTATTAAACTCGTCTGCCAGAACCTGATTCAATGTTCAGGTTACATCACATGTTAGTAACTTAATTCATATTTATTCCATCAATTAAACCTAATTCTCTTCTTTAAAAAAAAAAAATCAAATTAGATTTTGTTTATATCAACTTGTTAAATTGTTCAATTTTAATCCGGTCAACTTCAATTTATTTATTTTTAATCCAACACATATCAGGTTCTAATTCCACACACTTGAGAGGGGATAAAATGGTGATTCACCATAGCTAACTTCTCAGTTAAATTTAGATGGTACTTGAGAGTATAGTCGCGGATAAATTTTGGAGGAATTAAAATAATTTATGTTTGGTTAAAATTAAACCGGTGTTTTTTAAAAGCCGGTCCCATCGAAAATTGAGGTTGAAGCTCAGTTTCAAGAAAAACTTCTCAGACCAGCTTGCGGGTGTTCTTACCTCAATTTTTTTTCCCTCCATCGACAAGAGAGAAATAGCTGTTGCAAAAAGAACTTTCCAAAATAACCCTCATCTTTATATCATGCCACCCTTTACCTTGCAATAGTTTTCGACTGGGCATTTGCAAATCCATCTTCTCTCTAGTAATCATTCGTCGCTTGTCTTCTTCGATCCTCTCCTCTCCTCTCCTCTCAAAATTAATCTTCTTTCCTTCTTTTTTCTCTTTTAAAAAACTATTACTTGTCCAACATTGAACATGCCCGATTCTTTTCTCTAAGGTAATGAATGATCTATGAGATCTATTTGAGTGTGAAAAAAAGTGTTTTGAATCAGTATTTTTTGTAGCTCCTACACTGAGACCATTTTTTTCCTTCTTTGTCTTCAAAATTAAAACCTAGATTTGGGACCTCCTTGTTCTGTCATTGCAAAAAAAAAAACAAAAAATTAACTAGAAGTGTGCTTGTTTCTGATATTTGCATGTATATTGTTGCAGAAGCTATCTACAGATTTGTGTTGTTTGTGGAGGCTCAATAACAAGAATAGCCCGAAAACTACAAAGAACAAACAGAACAGGTGTTGTGAAGTAGGTAATGTAGTTGCTTCTTTACAAATCTTTAGCTGAATATCTATTTTAATTACACTAAATTGAAACTTAGGGTGTTGTCGATTGAGTTATTTACATTATATTTTAGGCTAAATCTTTAACATATCAATCATTGCAACAAGCTAATGTTCAAACTTGATTCATTTATAGAATTGATTTTTTCATCTCATCAAAAACCAGAATTTTATTTCATTTTATCCATGCTAAGATTCAAAGTAAGAACATTGATAAGTGACAGAGGTTGCGGGCAACATGCTCTATTTCCATACTCACTGTAGACCTCTAGTTTTAATGTTATGGTGTCCTGGACCTACCCCGTGAGTGTGTAGGACAACAAATGGGCTTAACATGAGCTCATTGTCACACATTTCGAATGGATTGTGAACTTTTTTAGTCCCTGCCCCTCGCTGCATATTGTGGTTAGTCAACTTGTGTTTCATTACTTGTAACTAATGGCTAAGAGATTGGGTCTGAAAGAAACGAATGTGATATTTAAATTGCTCACATGTTTGTCATACAAGGAAAACTAAAGCAAGAACAAGAAGGGATCAGTTTGAATATGCTTGTGCATTATTGGATATCATCTGCTTTTGAAACACATATTTATGAGTGTTGGCCCACAACAAAATATGATTATAACTAAGGTAATTCAGGTTCACCATTCGTTAAACTTTGTTGCAGCTACTAGGGATGATTGCTCCTTTAATTTTGGTGGTCTTTGTTGACTCGTGACTAGTGAGGAGCCAGACATGTCATAATCATGGATTAATAAAGCTAAGAAATCATCAACTCACAAGGAGCTTTTCGAATTAGTCATTGCTCATTAATGAAACTGTAGAATTATATAATCACTGGTGTATCTTATACAGCTTTTGCATGTTAAGAAATCATCAACTCACAAGGAGCTTTTCGAATTAGTCATTGCTCATTAATGAAACTGTAGAATTATATAATCACTGGTGTATCTTATACAGCTTTTGCATGTTGTGTTATTGTTGTTTTGTTCTTTTTAAGAGGGAAAGGGCTCGGTTCCATAACAAAGGCATATTATATGGTCTGCAGTTCTTACTTAGTTAATGTTATTATTTGTTGTTAGTGTTTAATCTTACAGCTAATGCTTAAATTCTTGTCTAAACAAAATGGCATTGGTTGTTTGCTTTCAAATATGTTATCGAACTAGGAATGAAAGGTCCTTAAATTATGGATAAAGTTACTTGGACTGAGGAATTGTTGCATATCTTTTGTGATATTTACATCAAGACCATCAACATGGGAATGAGACCAAATACTCATTTCAATAAAGCTGGTTGGAAATCTCTATTGACATCCTTCAAAGAACAAATTGGTCATGCATTCACCAAGGCATAACTGAAGAACAAATGAGATGGCTACAAAAAGGATTGGAGGATGTGGACAGAGTTGATTTCTGAAATTTCTGAAACTAGTGTTGGTTGGAGTAGCAAATTAGCAACTATCTCTATGAGTGATGAGTGGTGGAAAACAAAAATTCAGGTTATTTGCCATGATTCTTAATCTTTAATTTCTTTTTATATTATTTTAGTAATTCCTAAATTATTTAAATTCACATTAATTAATTGTATTTGTTTTATGTAGGAAATAAGAGAAGCAAAAAAGTCTAGGCATGCTGGTATCGAACCATCTTTATGGTTTAAGTTTTCTCAAACATTGTTGCTACTAGACAGTATGCGTGGGCACCATCTTCCAAAGTCTTGTGTGATGATGATGCTGGTGATGATGGCAATCACAATGCCAATGTTGATAAGCCTGATTTGGAAGAAGAAAGCAGTGATTCTGAGGAGGATGGCATTCCAAATTTTACGGATGATATTTGTAACATGGTTGGTGGGGTTAAAATGTCCAGCAAAAGTAACACACGTATCTGTGGCAAGAGAAAATAAAAAAGAATATTTTAAGGTTCAAGATAGGAAAAAAGCCATAGAAAATCGGATTACAGCTGCTGTCATGTTGGGATTAACTAGTTGACAGCATGTCCACCAAGAGTGATTCAACATCTGTTAGCATGGATAGGAAATGGTGTAATATTCTTGAGGTTATGACAGAGCTTCACTTCATTGAAGAAGTTACCATAGGAGATGAATTTCATGGCTTTGCTATTGAGTATTTGAGTTTAAGACGGATGAGAGAAATGTGGGCAAGTATAGGAGATCTTGAAAAGAAGCTTAAATGGATACAAAGAATGTATGAGCGAATAAACCTGTTTAGATCGAGAGGTACGTCTTGTTTTCTTATGCATGACGTTATTTTTTAAATAATGTAGTTAATATGAATGTCATTTGTTATTTAACATGTTTTTTTATTATTATTTCTTGTCGTATAATTACATCTGCTTGTTATTTAACATGTTTTTTTATTATTATTTCTTGTCGTATAATTACATCTGCAGGTTAATATGGTGGCTGTGTTGACAAGATGATTGCTAATATCATGATTCCTTCATGTTAGTCTAAAATTCTGTAATTTGACAGTTAAATCCATCAATTGTTGGCAGCTGCATTCGGTTAAGTTTTAGTGCATTAGGATTTATCATGTGAAATTATAGAAGGTAGATTAGTTAGTTAAATCCTTTATGTGTTTGCCAATTGTTGAGTATGATGAGTTTGTTAGTTGTTAACATGTAATTTATGAGAATAATTGTGAAAAATTTCTATGTTATTTGTCCTTGCCGATTATAAATTGACAAGCAAGCAAATACAATCGCTCATGGCTAAGACTGTGGACTTGGATTGCATTTCTTTTTTTATTTATTTAAATAGATGTCCGGCCAGCTTGCACGCACCACAACTAATCTCACAGCCCACTGAACATCCTGCAAACTCAGTAAGCATGTAAGGCACCGCGGTGGTGACAGACATGCACAATGAGGTACGAACCCAGGTGCAGAGGAAGGGAACAAATCTCTATCACCGCTAGGCCAATACCTCAAGTGCACTTGGATTGCATTTCTTGATTGTCTAATGTTTAACTAATTTTATTACCTATCCTTTCCCGCTCATAAAATTTCAAGTTAATTTATAATATAATTAAAATATTATGATTTCTTTTTAATTTAAAACAAAAATATGTTGTTTGCATTGCAGATATAACTTCAAGTTAATTTTTAATATGGAAAAAATAATTACATTATGAATATGTGATAATATGTTTTCACGTGTCATAATACGAAAAAATATTGTTTATGATTCATATAATAAACTAGGAAATATATATACTAATAAATTAAAAAATAATGTTAACACTAAATAAATGTTAAAGTGAAGAATTAATTTTTATAGTAGAAATAAAATATAGCTGGCTATAAAAATATTTTAAATCAATTGTTTTTTTTATGTTAACTGTTTTCATTCATTTTATATTAGTAATTAAATGTTGTTACTAATAACAAATAATTTTATTTTTAAACTTTATTCATATATAATTATTTCATATAAAATATAAGAGAAGACAATTCAATACAAATCAAACTAACATCAAACTAACATCTATGAAATATCATGAAACTAGAAAAATGTAAAATGATCAATATTTATATAGAAACAATTAATGAGAAAAGGTGTTTTTTCAATGGATTTATTTCTCTTTTCTTAAATTATAAATAAAAAAATAAAAAAAATTTAGATCAAAATAAAAATTTTAAAAACTTTGATAGAGGCCATGTATTTTCTTCTTATTTTATTATGTGATCTTCTTACTTTAAATTTTATCTTCCCATGCCATTAGGCCACAGAGATTAAATTAATTAAAAGGAAAAAAGTTATTCACAATGAAATTAAAAAAAAATAGGATGAAAAAAAGAAAAGGAGATGGAGTTATTTCACTAAGAAAGTGAATTAGCAGGAAAAAAAATCCTATTTTTTTGTAGTATATTTGTTAACACATCATGTGTGTTTTTGTTGACCATGACCCGGCAAACTTTCATTGACTTGACGATGCCTGGTTTATAGCTGGCAACCAATGCCTTGAAAAGCTTCCAAATTTGCAACTCAGGACAATGGCAATCTTTATTTTACATTCTGTCTACTTTCTATTGGACTATTAGTTCATTAATTGTCTTTTTCTACCCATCCCCGGCTTGCAAGATACTCCGTCCATTAAAGGAAAATGCTTTTCTAAAATTAAAAAAAAAAAAAAAAAAAAAAAAAGGAAAAGGAAAAGAAAACCTTGCAATTAAATTTTTATTATAACGGAAAAGAAAAATAGTAGGATAAAAACGGTTGACTGACTAATTTAATGTCTCTTCATCGTGATTGGTGAGTTCAGTGGGACATTCAAAAAAAGCTAAACAAAAGAGAGTTTGACCGTTTCCTATAGATATCTGTTCTTCTAAGTATAATTATCTTTTTATCTTTTTTTTTTAATAACAAATTGTCTTCCTATTAGGGATAAATAATTTGATCTTTTTATAAAACTCATCAGCCTTTATTAAATTGATCCGGATATTTTTTTATTATTTTTTAAGCACAATAAAATATTTAGATTATCTTTATAGATAAGATTTTTAAAACTAACATCTAGGATTTTTTAACTTTTAAAATTTTAAAACATAATTAAATAATTAAATTTTTTTAAAATGCAAAATTTCTTTGGCTGGCGTAGTAGGGCTTTTTGTATTTTTCATCCTAATTTTTCTTGTTACAATCATATTGAATGGTATTAATTTAATTTTTTAATAAATATAAAATATTATTTAAATGAAAAATTAATTGGCGCTTGCAACCCCTCTATGCTACTTGGGCAACACATAATGAGGCATCCAGGGGCCAAACATTGGCTTCCGGGGCAGCGTCCAAATCGTCTCAGAAGCTTTTCCATCCCTAAATAGAGTGTGTGGCATTCGGACCTCCGGTTTAGCACCGACAATCTTTTTTTTCTTTCTCTCTCTCCTCCTTAATTTCCGCATTTGAACCTCTAAATTTTCAAAGTAACCCTTTAATTTGTTTATCTTTATATATGATCCTTGCTCTGTTTGATAACTATTTTTTTTATTTGAAATGATTTATAATTTTTTTTTAATTTCATTTATGTTAAAAAAAATTTATCAGTCAGATTTGGTTGTTATTTTTGTAATTGCTATTTGTTAATTTTGAATCATCTTCTTGATTAGATTTGTTTTTCAGTTTTATCTCCTGATATTTGATTTCATTTTACTTTTATGTGAAATTTGGAACTTATTCTTTTAATTGCAATTTGTTTTACTTTAAAAAATATTTTTATAGTGGGCTATTTTTTTTTTCAATTTTATCTTT
>Ga0307515_10012547_pt1 | contig 15935 bp, 21 predicted proteins | sample 17_EM_MG_FD_194513 | JGI IMG/M metagenome (GOLD analysis project Ga0307515, IMG submission 194513) | Populus trichocarpa ectomycorrhiza microbial communities from riparian zone in the Pacific Northwest, United States - 17_EM | ecosystem: Host-associated > Plants > Roots > Unclassified | place... | reverse complement strand
AGCTGTAGGCTATCTATTACTGCACCCCAGCATGTCAGGTAAGTTTTACAGCGATGAGGACGAGGAACGTCCTCTGATCTTCATAACCACCCCAGAAAGCGGATTGGAAACGTCACAAAAAGTACTGCCACAAATTGGAGTGAATCCTACCTCCGTAGTCGCTGAACCCAACTGGGGTCATGATCTTGGTTACATACATTTACTATCTCTCGTCATTATCGAGCACACGCCTAGTTCTCTTTACGATAGGATGATCCACCTATATTGCACCGCGTTTATTCCCACTCCTTGTGACGGACTTCAGTTCCCCACCCTCGGTTCTCGGCCTCGGCGACCACAGGTGATCGCGCAGTCACAGTTTTACGTTTCGAAGGTACCCCAAAGGTCACCGCAGAGAAAACCGTGGCAGGAAATAGGTCTACCATTCACGGTATCCGACGCTCCCTGCGGAGTATGCCGCTCCAGACCTGGGCTCTGAGATCTTGTGATCTGGACGGTGCCTCCTCGCCGTCTGCACGGTTTCATAGCGTCTCTCAAGCACGAGCCGACTACCGAGACACGGGCGTGGGTATTGGACAAGTTTCATCACCAGTTGCATTTGATGCTCGCATTATGCCTGCCGCTCATGCCCAGCTCGAGGGATCCACCCCTGAGACCGGAAACATGAATCCTATCATCACTGCGCACTCTAATAAATAGCTAAGGATGCAAGCGCGGTGTATGAACTGCAAGACAACAACTGAAGTGAAAACAAACTGAATGCAAGGCGAGACAAAAAACGTCCAAAGAAACCACCCCAAACCAAAATCACTCTTCGAAACCCATCCTCCGCGCGTAGTCATCCTCCTCCTCCTTCGTCAACCCATCTACTCCGTTCCAATTTGCCGAGCTCGTCCGAGCCCTAAACCTACTGGTCCTCGTCCTGAACATATCTTCGATCGCCAGCGGTTGTACAGCTCCAAAGATATTATCCGGATTCACCCTGCTGAGCGACTGCAGAGCGTTGGTCACGTTGGTTTGTTGCGCCCATTCCGGCGGGTCGAAATTCTTCTTCTTATCTTCGTCATCGGAGTCCGAGTATTCCGAGTCGATCTCTGGGAGTTCGATGCTCTCGGAATTGACAGATGGGTCCAATTTGGCCCGTGCGCGTGCGGCCATATCTTTTTTGACGATTTGCGACGGTTGGAGTTCGTCGTCGTGCACAGCCTTGGATTTGCCCTTAGGTTTGGGTGTACCTTTCTTGAGGGGTGTCGCAGCGACTTTGGGTTTAGTGGTATCTGATGAGGAAGCAGCGGTGGGTATGGGTTTCGAAGGTGGTGCAGGGGTGGTCTCTTTCGAGGGAGCGTGGACCTTGAGGATAGACTTTGGCTGAGTTTGTTGCTGACTGGGAGGCTTTGATGATTGCGATTGTGATGACTGAGGGTCAGAACCTTCACCTTCACCATCTACCTTTCGCTTCTTTGAAGTATCCTCCGTAGCCTGAGATTGGATTCAATGAGTTTAAAAAGAGTTCAACAAGACGAAAGGATATCACAACCAACCTTCTTGGTCGTCGTCGGAGGTTTCGCAGGCGGCTTCTTACTCAATTCCTCTTCTCTCTCGCGTTTCTTCTTCTCGGCCTCAAGCTTGGCCTTCTTCTCTTCCTCCGCCTTCCTTGCTCTTTCTTCTTCTTTCTTGTCAGCAATTTGCTGTCGTCGCAACTCCATTTCTTTCATTCTCTCCACCTTCTTCTCTTCTTCCTCCTTTTGCTGCGTAGCTGTAAGCACACTGCGGGTGGGTTCGTTAGACTGCCATGACGTACCTTCTTGGCCATCAATGCAGCCAATTGCAAGCTCTTTGGAGGTTCTGGAGTCTTTCCCTTCTTACCTGTCATGAACACACCAGCGACGGTTTTGAGAGCATTCGAGAGCAGTCCGCCTTGAGAGGTTGAAGGCGCAATCGTAGGCTGCTATGCAATTTATGAGACTTCACGAGGTGAGTAAGGGAAGTATTCCCACCTTATCTGAGTCAACCCTCATCGGTTCTTCAGCTTCGGCCTCAGCCTCACCGACCTCCATCGGAACGTTACCGTTTTCGTGGGGCACCTCACACGGGGGCACCTCTACTACCTCCTCCTCAGGCACCTTGTCTTCTTTGGGAGGTGATGATGGAACGTCCGGGTCCGTCAATCCCAATATCTCCAAACTTGCCTTTTCTTTCTCCTCCCTTGATTTCGTCTTGTGTCCTGCACCTGTACTGGACTCGCTGTGATTCGTATGGAAACCCTGTGTCGACGAAGTGTGGCCCTGAGTTGGAATCGTACTCCACGTCATCTCATCATCCCTCTGGGCGCCGTCGAAGTTCAAGGCACTCCAGATAGGGTTCAACTTGTCACCATCGTGCCAGCTGTCGCCCTCGTCCAGATCGCTCCCAGGTCCACCAAGATCATTCCGCGTGTCGTAGAGAGCAGTCGAAAACGCTGTGTGGTCGTCGCGATCGTCCCTGTCCCTATTCTCCTGGCTTTCGAGAAGCCAGGCGGTAGGCGCAGGGGCATCGTCGAGCTTGTTGTTACTAGTACTCGAGAAAGAGGGTTGTAAACCAACATTCGTGACCGCAGGTGGTTTGGGGGACGTGGGCTTCGGCTTTGGAGCGGTGAATACCGGTTTCGAGAAGACAGGTTGATGGACCGGCGGTGGTTTCGAAATGGATCGTATGGGTTGAGCTGGATCATTGCCTTTGCTGAGGTCGTCCTTATGAGCTTTGTGTTTGATCACGTCCGCCTGAGATGGGGGCTGAAAGACCCTCTCTTTGTTGTGAAGCGAACTCCTGACGTTCGTGGGCTGGGGAACAGGGCTCTTCTCTTTTGGCGGTTGTTGCTGTGAATCTGACTTCGCGAGCTCAACTTCCTTCTCTTGTGATTCTTGGGGCTCAGGTTCCTTGGGCTTGGGCTCGGTCACGGCGAGCTTCTCCGTCTTTTCCGCGATCCTTGCCTCCGCAGTAGCCCTCGCTTCAGCCAAGGCGGCAGCAGCCAATCCTCCGATAGACCTACCCATGCTCTTCCCGGCTCGAGATCCCAATCCTTCAACCGTGCGTTTCAATGTGTGAAGGGCATCTTCCTCGTCAAGGATATCGAGATCGGAGCGAGGTTCCTGGAGGAAGTCCTGTTCCTTCTCCCTTTCCTTTTCCCTTTCATGTTGTTCCCTGTTTGCGTTCGTCTGTACATCCGTCTCAATCACCTTCTGCACTTTACCGCTGTGCCGGGGCGGGATAACCACACCATCAAAAATCTCCGAAGGTTTTCGTTTCGTGGATTTCGCCAGGTGATTGGTGGTGGCCACGGAAGACTCAGAGGGGCCAGGGTGAGGCTCAGTACGCTTGCTATGCGTCAGGGCTTTAGCTTCCTGGTGGACCTCCCGAGCTTTCGTTAACCAAGAGGTACGTTTCGGCAGAACAGGTGTTGGTTGGGACGCTGGATCTCGAACAAAAGCAGATATGCTCGGCTGTAATTGCGGTGCACTTGCCTTACGCATTAGCCGTGTGCCAGGTATATCAGTGGGGGGTGGATGAGGGGTGAACACGCCGGTCGCGGGGGCAGGAAGAGGGGCAGTTTTGGCGTTCAGTTCGGAAGTCTCCATCATGTGTAGTGTCTGCAGGGGACCTGGGCGAGTGGGAGGTTCCGGTTGGGGAGGGGGAGATTTGAAGATGTCATGTATAACAACAGGTTTCTCCACGGGCTTGGGGGAAACAATCGTCGAAGGTGGATGTTGTTCGTCGATGATCTCGATTTCATCATCGGGTGGTGTGGGTAGAGACTTCTTTGCTGGCAGCCCCGGCGACGTAATCATTGGTGACTCCGGAGGAGAAGGGGGCGCGCCATTCGTAGGCTCGTCGACCACAATATCATCTCGCTGCGGTTCCGGTTCAGGACTAGGTGGTCTGGCAGCGGGAGGTGGTACGTGAGGCGGCTCGGCTGATGGTTTGGGTTCTGGCGTTGGTTCGACCACTTGTTCTGCTTGATAGGAGACTTCGACAACTGGAGATAGTTGTACGTTGGTGGCCTTGGGTACATCTAATTGTGCGCTAAGCGGTATCGGACGTGAGAAAGTGTCCTCCTCGTTTCCGGCATCGATGAGAGCTTGTGCGAAGGCGTTTGGTGGAAGAGTTTGATCGTCTTCCGTTTCCGGTTCCTGAACACAAGGTGAGTCTCAACCGGGGTTCCAGCCATCAAATACTCGTACCTCGATGGAGGCAGTCAAAACGGACCGAAGCCTACTCGAGGATGGGACAGCAGATTTGCCTTTCGTTTGCGGGTTCTTTCTCCGACCTGGTGTCTTGACAAGCTCGATGATTGGTCTTGGATACAATGAGTGGGGTGGCGCGATGAACAGAAAAACGCGACTGACTGTGGTTGCTTGGCTTGCGCGAGGATCCTGTCTAGGTAATCGTCGAGGAAATCGAAGCCGTGTTCTTGGACTTTGGCATCGAACCAAGTCCGGCTGTTGTCGCTGGCCATCGCTGCGCGGACGGTATGAACCCATTGGTTTGAAGGGCGATTCCGCTGAGACTCAGCCATCCTGGAAGAGGGGATGTTGAGGAGATGAACGCGTAGAGGCACTGCTAGCCTGTTGGAAGTGGAACGCGAGCCTCACGTGGTTGAGCAGGAGATGACCGTGACGGCGGCAAATGGGTTTGATCCACTGATCTCCACGACGGTGACGGCTCGGTGACGACGCCGGAACGCTTGAAATTGGATGTCCACGATGCAGCGTCTACATCCCTCTGTTAGCATCCACTATGTCTGAGCTTAGGAACAGAACCCTCGCCCCGCCACCACCCAGACACCCAGCTGCGAGACCACCGTCCCCGAATCTGGATCTCCGTTCAGGCAGTCTCAATGCGCCACCACCGCCTGTCCACTCTTCGCATCCGCCTCTGCCACCTCGGCCACCCCCCAGTCTCCGGCCAGATGTTAGGACAGACTACCCTGGTCATGAACCCATGCCTTCCCAAGTAGAGGCACTATCGGATGTGCCCCGCATTCCTGATATCCGGACAATACCCCCACCAGTCCCCCCGAATCCCCCTGGTGACCCTCGCTCGTTTTATGAGAATGTCGTGGCATCGACGTCGAGTGTCGATGTCAGACCTATTGCATTTCCTATCCCACTACTGAATCACCCAAGTACTTCGTCTGAATTGTCTCCATCGATCTCGCGCACTAGCTCCTTCAATTCGATCACGGACTCCCCTACGGTACCGCCACCTGTACAACATGCAAGGACTGCACCCCCGCCAACCTCAGACCCAGTCTATGAGGCCACCCTCTCAGAGAAGGAGCTACGAGATCTATACGACGACGAAGTGATCGACCATTTCCTTCGTTTCTTCTCAGCTGTAGGCTGTTCCTCATCATGCTGTAAATCTGTCGACTGACCCCCCTTCCCCAATAGCATGTCAAGGAAGTCAAACTGAACGACGGTAGCTTGTATAATGCAAACGTAGAGTTTTCTGCCGCCGCAGACGGCGTCGTCGTCGAGGACCCTGAGGACAACGATGACAGGGACTGGGTATCTTTGAGCGGGGCTGGTGAAAACCTCGGCCTGCCCCACGATGGGAATCAACCCCAGACGATATCCGAGCAGATTGCCCAGGTAAGTATCTCCGGCCCTGCTCTTTTAATTCCTGACGGCAGTCCCAGAAATTCCTTGTGCCGTATCTCCCAAAAACGGCAAAAACAATACCACCATTTACGGTCAATAGATTTCGACTTATCATACAGCGACTATATTTGGCTCTGGAGCCCGGATACCAATTCGTTGTCGACAATCTCGTCTCGCTTGCAGTTTGGGAGGATAAAAATAGAAGCCTCGGTTTCTGCCTTGTGTGTCCCATCACCAGCTTAGAGATCAGCACACTAACAGCCACCTCTCTGTCAGGGCTACTGGGTGTTATGGGTGAACAACCTTTTGCTCCCTTCCTTCATCTTCTACATCCTCTATGCCCTCTTGGACCAAAGGATGCACCCGTATCCCAGCTTGGAACAACTCCGGGAACACCGTGGAAACATTGACAAGGCCAATGAGTTCGGCGAAGAAGTACAGGCAAGATTGACCACGACTTCTCCATTTGGTCTTTTCGATGCCTGGAGAACTTTGAGGGTCTATAAAAAGAGCAAGGTTCGGAAGGCCAAGGAAAAGCCGAAACATTCAGACGACGCAGCAAGCATTATGAGCGTCGAAACGGCGGCCACCGACAACGAAATCGCTCCCGTGGACGATTCAGCGGATAATTCACAGGAGTATGATGTCAGAGCATTGGGTCTAGAGGTGCTATGTGAACTCGTCGATGCGTTGGAAAGGCTCAAAAAGTGTGTGGAAATAGCAACCAGTGAGGACTGCGCTAATAATCCCATAGCATCTTCCTATGGAGGAAACCATCCGTTTCATATGTGTTCAGCATCGTTCGTAGCCTCGCAATGTTGCATTCAATGTATACTGACTTCGCATAGGCTCTGGCGATCATCGGCTTCGTGACACTCATTCTCCCCGCCAAATGGTTAGCCAAGATCATGTACTTCGTTTTGGGCTTTGCGTTCTGGCACGTCCCCCCTATCCTAGTTGCCCTCCCAGCCGGCGACCACAGAAGGTAGTAGTGGTTCACCTTGGGTTCTCAGCTTCTAACGGTACTGCACAGGCTTGTGGCGCTTATGGAGAATATCCCCACCGATGCGGACTATGCCATGGAGCTGATTGCTCAACGTGTCGCCAGGGGACAAGAAATTAAACCCTTGAGCCGAAAGCAGAAAAACGCGAAGAAGGTTGATACTGATGGTTCTCCGGCTATGCACTCTCGTGACATCAGCGAGGACGGCAAAACAAAGGGATTCTTCAAACAGGGCGTGTCTGTGTTGAAGACTGTTGCAGATACTGGGTACCATGCTATTGGAGGTCATCAGGTAAGCGAGTCGCTCAGTCATATTCGAGCCCGCTTGAGCGACCTAATGGACACTTCTTAGTTCATCCATAACACCTTTGCGCCAACCGCAGTACGAGATGCTGGTTTGCACAGCGATAGTCGCTGTAAGAAAACTCTTCATACCCGCATCGTCGATTCTCGTTGCTCACCCGTCCACAGCTTACCCCGCGCAACACGGCAAAACTCCTGGGGTCATCACAGTCTCTACTGAGAAGTTCTACTTCACACCTCTGTTCGCGGGGTCAAAGTTGGAGATCCCCGCGGAAGACATCGTTGGTATGAAGAAGTTAATGCCCAAAGGGATCATGGTAAGAGTCAAGGATGCAACCCAAGAAGGTGGAGAAAGGAAAGAGAAGTTTATGTTTGTTCACGAACGGGATGAGGTGTTTGGGCGGTTGGTCGGAATGGGTGGTAAGAAGTGGACGAAGATTTGAAGCAACCTATACCATTATACCACGTAACTTACGGTCTGTATTTGCGACCCCACGATTATTTATACCAGTATCTATCGGATGTATCCTACCGCCGACCCTCGAGAAAATCTCTGGCAATGCTGATTGCCGGCCGTCTATAAAGGGCGCCTATTGACGAATCCGATCAAACAGACGCTTGATGGTTCCGAGGTCACGGGAAACTGACGTTCGGTACTTCGGTTCCTTCAGGCTCAACTCGCGGACTTGCTTTTACCTCCCTTTGAAAACTCGGCCTCGATACTTGTGTTGTGGCATGCCCCCTCAGCCTGGAGTGTTTAACATGAGGTGCGCCTACCATACGGATCCTGGTCTCTCTCCTGTATTCACCATCCCGTCACAGTGCTGGCCCAAGCAGAGTGCAAAGTAGGTTCCAGTCGCCACCTCCGGCTGACGACGGCCCACATCATCCCCGTTGTTCAGCACATCCTGACTTTGCTTTCGATTGTCTCTTACAAACAGATAACGCGGTGGATGACGCCAAGCGGGAACGCAAACGAAAAGAAATCGCAGGGCGGTTGAGCAGGGAGATGGGCGAACATCGAGATGAGTGCGTGTTTTCCCCTCTTCTTCCTACCTTTGGATCCCCTACGACATCGGAGTACTCGCTGACGCTGGATACCTCGCATTAGTGTCGGAAGGCATTACGCGGAGAGCATAACTCTGCTGGCGAACGCTGGGGTCCAACTATCTACCCGACCGGAAACCTCACCGGCATACAACCTACGATTATACCCACTTACGATCGAGCGGTCCGCGTTGCTCACACAGATTACCATGGACGAAAAACGAGAGCTGGAGATCATCGAAACCGCCTACGAGGAGGAACGTAATCGAGTCGAGGAAGAGTGGAAGCGCGGAAGGGACATGATTCGAAAACGGCTCCTGGAGGGGATCGAAGAGCGAAGGAGGAGGGCAAGGGAAGAGAAGGATGGAGAGGGAAACGTCGGAGGTTCGTATGGTCCCTACCTGCAGCAGGGGGGTCTCACGAGCAGACCTTCACTTTTCAGATGTAAACCTGGATTCACAATCCCGGCCGCATATAACGCGAAAACTTCGGAACCAGCTTGGCGGATCGCCTCCGCATTCACCCCTGACGACGACTCCCAACGGCACTGTTCCCGGTCCCATGACAGTCGGACCACTGGTCAATCCACACTCACTGTCGATCGACGAGTTACCCTCCCCATTCCCACTCCCTCTCACATCAACACAGATACCTTATGGCACCTCTGGTGCCACAACAGGTGGTAACGGACGAAAGCGAAACAAGGGAGGCGGATTCCAAGCCCAAATAGCAGGCGGGCTCGGGAAGAGTGGTGGTGGGCTATCTTCCGCCAAAGATTATGAGATAGATGAAGACTTGGGCGAGATCAGGCGGGGGAACAAACGAAGACGAGCAGCAGCCACGTCGGTCAAAGTGTGACACGCTTTTTGGCCTCCCGTTTTCCCTTTTGTCGCTTGGACGCGTCTCGTCCATTTTAGGAAAGTTCAACACCGTTTTTCTCGCCAGTCCAGAATTACCTCCGAGTTCGCAATTCTGGGTCTTTGAGTTTTGGTTATAATCTAGGGTACCGTCTCATTCTCTCCGCTCTCTTCCTCCCCCATCTTTCAGTCGCTGTCCTGTCTCCTCTCGCTGTATCTCTCTATCTATGCTCGTGTCTACCCAATAATCAGCTTTCGTTGTATCCCCATTACTCCCTTCCATCGCTCTGACTATCGACCGCAATGTTCTTTACTCCAGAATTATTGTCCCGAAGGGACAGCGGCTTTGGCCTCCTCTGGTGGGTCTCATCGGTCTCCCCCAAGTGTCGTCTAAATCGTTCAAAAAGGCTGGCTGCTACCTTGGGCTCCAAATCATCCTTTAAGAAACTCCCGAGACGATCTGTTTTAACCGCGGATATCTCACAATTATGTGACCTTATTGCCGAGCCGAAGGAGCCACTGGCCCTTCGATTATCGTCTAACCTTATGGTCGGCGTTGCTCGGTGCGTGTGCAAACAGGAATATTACCCCTTGTGCTGATAATGATGGAATTACGGCAGTGTATATCAAGGTACGTTCTACCCAAAGGGCTGAGCGTGTACTGAACGGTATGGGTACCTACAGTTAAACACGAAATATTTCTTGTCGACGTGACCGCGTGCTTCAATTCCTTGCGAAAGACTTTCCAAGATCTTGCACTCACCAACAACGAAGCGGCGCTTCAGATGAATCAGCCGACTCTTAGGTCAGCCGCACGGACGGCTCGTTTCTGCCCAACTGACTCCCGGTAGACCGGAAGCGCTGAACCTTCCAAATGATCCCGCGAGGAACATGGCGTTCGATTTTGCGACTACGTTTGTTGTAAGTCACATCTATGCGCCATGGCACATGTTCTCTGAGCGATAACGTCCTCCAGGACTGGGAAGATATCGGACCAGGTGAATTATGCACATCCATGAACAGACACCTTCGGAGACGCTGATGAACCCATTACCAGATGATGAAGAATATGACCCCAAAGCGAAGAGCAAGACACAAAAGAAGAAAAAGGTTGTCACGGACACGATGCCTCCCCCTTCCTCCGAAATGGGGCGGCAGAATTTGTACACTCTTCCTGAAGATCACAGTCACATATTCTCCAACTCGATGGACCTCTCGTTTTCCGCGGACGCGGGTTTTGTACCCCCATCCTCCCAGGTCGACGCGTACGGGCTTGATGACATCCTGTTTGGAGATCCAGAGGTCCCGGCAGGTGGTATCGATATTGCTGACGAGCTCGCCAGAGAACTCGGTGAGGGGTGGGCTGTTGACCAAACTACTCAGTACGTCAGCCAAGTTGAACAGGAAGGCAACCTAAGATGAATGAAATACCAGCGAGATGGGTGAAGACCCGCTGCCGCAGGCAACAAACGACCCTGACATAGATATGAACATGGGCGGCGACCTGGAGCACCCAGACCCCGCGATTGCAGGACACCCAGAGCCCAACGTGTCGTCCGGGGAGAAGGTACGGATAATCCCAGGATAGAGAATCGTGTGCTGAAACTCCGCCAGCTTTTGTCAGACTCAGACAAGGGTGAGCTGATGAACACTCGGTCGGGCGATCTCTGAACCATCCTCCTAGAAAACCGTGCACCTCTAACCGCCGCTCCTCCGGAAGGCACACAGGAGATCGCTGTCGTTGTGTCTCCCCCTCACGGAACACCGACGCAGGAAGAAACACAGCCAAGTCCTAAACCTCATAAAACACGGAACAAACGTAAAGGAGGAGGGAACTTTCTGGATGGACGAACAGAGCTCACTAGCGATGAACTGAAAGAAACCCGGGAGACGTACCTCCAAAGGCAAGACATTCTCCGAAGTGAGATGGAGGTTAGACGGAGGGAGAAAGAAGCCACGCTGCTTTTCGATCAGCTACTCTGGGCCGTTCCGCACGACAGTAAGGGTCCCAACTGATTGTTCCTGTAAACTTGACGTTGGTCTCGACCTTCTAGTAACGGCACCAGAGATAGTTGAATTTTGGAGAGAGAACCTGAGGGTTCAATTCAACGCAAGGTTGGGAATCCAGGACGTGACAGAGAAGAGTGGGTTTTCCGCAGTGTCCCACCCCTGTGCTAATCAATACGGTAGGCCCGGAGCCTCCGAGAAAACGACGCCGGACCAGAGTCTTCCCACCCGCGGGGGACCAGGAGGTGTTCCCCCAGGTCGACGATGTAGACCTACAGATGAACGTGGACACAGGTAATGGTGGATCGTAACCGGTGGTGATTCCTATCTGATAACGACTACAGATTACCATCTCCAAAGAGAGGTAGAATCTGCCCGTCTGAGGTCCTCGGAGGTCAGGCCCATGCTGAATGTCGTCAACATTAACTTGACGCATTGCCATCCTGTAGGAGCCCGGTCAAGCCCGGCATGTGTCACGGCCGCCATCTATGGTTGGTAGTCATCTGGATGTTGCGGTGAGAGGGATGCAGGAGTCTACGGTCGAGTCCCAAAAAAGCTCGTTATTCCCATGGGATAACGCTGGAGTCGGTTCTTCTGCAGGGTTTGACTTTGGTGTCACATTTGAGACACCGAACGTCAGCTCCGGTATCGGAGGGAAGGTTCCGCCCCACTCTCGCAGTGCGAGCAGAAGGGAAGGTTCCGTGGCTAGGAGCCTTGCGGGGTCTCCGGTACCATTCAGTTTCCAAGATCAGGGTCCTTTGTCGGATGACTTCCAGTTCCGAGGTACGACCCCTGAGAGCGCCTGTAGTATGCGATGTTTACGCGCACATCAGTTCCTGAGGAAGAAAATTCTGTGGCCTCGTTGGGACCGGATGTGAATCTGAAAAACCTCGAGCGCAAGTCGCATGACTTCCTGAAGTGAGTCCGATCTCGGGTAGGGAGTCAATGTGCTGAATGATCATTGGTAGATACGCAAAGATGCTACTGCAGACGTTACCTGGGACTGATGCTCTAAGCTTTGACGATGTTGTACCAAAGGCACCAAAGGCATCTAGTACGGAAACACGGCGCGTTGCGGCGGCTGCGTTTTACCATTGCCTCGGTATGTGCTTTGCGTGTTTGTCGGACTGCACAGTCATGACTCATGGGGGTTTTCCTCAGTCCTTTCGACTAAAAACCTGGTTAGACTGAAGCAGGAGGAACCGTACGGGAGAATAGAGATTATGATCAAATAGTCACCACCAGTGCGCCTGTAACTTAACTACAGTTGTACCTGAGGAAGGAGTTCCGGATAATCGCGAAACCCGATCACGATTTCATTCGTCCGTCCTTTTCTTGGGAATATGATGTTTGCCGTCAGAACGGAACTGACGCGACTTTTGTTCTCTAGTCGTACCACTAGTAGCTCTGGTCTCAGACCGTCTTTTGTCTCGGCCGCTCTATATAACCCTAGGTCTCCCTGCTCACCCTTTCTCTTCTCAAAACCCACCTCGAGAACAAAGTCGGATATGGCTGCTGTTTCGGTCGCGAAGAACATTCCTCCGGAGTTGGCTACGATCGATTTATCGGGCTATGACCGTGAACAGTCGAAGCTCATGGAAGAGCGATGCATTCTCGTTGATGCTCAGGACAAGGCCTATGGCGCTAAGGACAAAAAGACTTGTGCGCACGCCAATTTTTCTTGATTTCTGGTTGTATGCTGACAGCGTCGCAGGCCATTTGATGGTGAACATCAACCAGGGTCTATTGCACCGCGCGTTCTCCGCCTTCGTCTTCCGACCTTCAGATGCGAAGTTACTCCTGCAGCAACGTGCATCAGAAAAGATCACCTTCCCAGATATGTGGACGAACACATGTTGTTCGCATCCGTTGGACGATTTCCCGATCGAAAAGGTCGAGGAAGAACAGCTCGGTGTGCGAGTTGCCGCTTCGAGGAAGTTGGAGCACGAACTTGGGATTCCGAAGTCGCAGACTCCGATTGGCGAGTTCCAGTATCTGACCAAGATCCATTATCTGGCCCCTTCAGACGGCATATGGGGTGAACACGAAGGTATGCTGGAAATAGACACCTCCTGTATGTGCCATGCTGATATTCCAGTTTAGTTGACTACATTCTGTTCCTCACTGCCGACGTCGACGTCACTCCCAACTTGAATGAGATCCGGGACCACAAGTACGTGAGCAAAGAGGAACTTCAAGCCATGTTTGAAGACCCCAGTAAGTGCTGTTGATCTACGAAAACCGCCCGTGACACCCCCGACTGAGTTACCTCCAGAAAAATCCTTTACGCCGTGGTTCAAGCTCATCGCTCGTGACTTTTTGTTTGGGTGGTGGGACCAGCTTATCGCTCGAAAGGGTGCCGATGGGAAGGTCCGCGCGAAGAGCTTGAATGGGCTCGTGGACGGCAGCAAGGTCGTCAGCATGGTTTAGGGCCGTACCGATTCACCGGTCCTTTCTAAGGAACCTGCTAGAATCCATACCGTAGTTGTACACCCCATCTTGCTTCCTTGCAATCTTATACTGGCTCTACCCGTTCTGGCGCCGCACCGAGTTTTAGCTTGTTCCGACATCAACCACGCTGCCACCACTGGCGCCTACTTCCACCGATTCCGATGGTTAACCATCACACGAATGACCAATCCTCAAACGGGCCTGAGGATACATCTGAGATCCAGTGAGCACAGAACGCTCCTCTCAAACAAGTTGCGCCCTGACGCAAAGATACAGGAAGTATGAAGACTTCACGACAATAGGTTGATTCTTCTTCTTCCGGGCAAGACCGTCACAATGTCCTGAAACTGAAACCTCCCTCCCGCGTGACAGACTGGATACAAGATTCTATCATCGAAAGGAACAGGCGGATACGTCTCAATAACACGGTGCACTCCGCACATGGTGGCCCGAGCGGCGGGGGAGCGCTCCGTTGGCTGTGGACGCAAATACGAAAGATCGCTGTGGCTGGGGAGAGTTGGTTTGTCGTCAGTCTCGTCGGTATGTCCGCGGAGTCCTTCAATCTCGTGTTTCCGGGGTTAACAAGTGGACCGCGGATAGGCATTGGTATTGGCGTGAATGCAGCCCTCATATCGATCGTAACCGAGTGGCTTTCCGACCTCAAGATGGGGTACTGTTATGACGGCTGGTGGTTGAACCGGCAGTTTTGTTGTTGGGAAATCGACACGGAGGGTGAAGCTTGTGACTCCTGGCATGACTGGAGCGACTTCACCGCCGTGAGGTGGATTGTCTATGTCATCGTTGCCGTACGTTTCGTTTCACTTGATCAAAAGCAATCCAGGTTTGACTGACATTCCTGCACCTGTAGGGGATGTTCTCATTTTCCGCTGCCCACCTCGTTCGGTCGTTGGCGAAATACGCCGCAGGGTCTGGGATATCCGAGATCAAGTGCATTTTGGGTGGGTTCGTGATGAAAGGGTATCTCGGGCCTTGGACGTTCGTGGTGAAAAGCCTGACTTTGGTGGGGAGGTCTCTCGATTTCTCTCTGGACGTGTCTCGTGACTTTATTAGCCTTTGGTCATAGCTTCTGGACTGTCGGTCGGTAAGGAAGGACCATCTGTGCACGTTGCGTGTTGTATTGGGAGTCTCGTCGCTGGACTCTTCAGGCGGTTTTCACACAGCCAGGGTATGCAATGTTCCTCTGCTTGTGGACTGTGCCTCGTTCATCTGTCCTCTCAGGGAAAATGCGGGAGATCATTACCGCTGCTAGTGCGGCTGGTGTTGCAGTTGCGTTCGGTTCTCCGATCGGAGGAGTCCTGTTCTCGATAGAAGTAAGTGTTTCCTTCTGTCTGCCGCGTTAAATATCATGGGATGCGCGTAGGAAATGAGTAACAACTTTAACATCAAGACGCTCTGGAGGAGTTTCTTCTGCGCCCTCATGGCTACGGTAACGCTTTCGGTGCGTTCTCTGCCGACGTCTAAACGGCATTGGAATCTGATTTATTGTGGACTTCCAGGCAATGAACCCCTTCCGAACGGGGAAACTGGTATTGTTTCAGGTCACCTACGACCGTGATTGGCATTTCTTCGAGATCATCTTCTTTATAATCCTCGGCATCTTCGGTGTAAGTGAAGTCCGTCAATCATCGTACCGTCGGCCGAACGACTACCGCAGGGTCTGTACGGAGCTATCGTCATAAAGTTCAACCTGCGAGTTGCCGCTTTCCGTCGTCGGCATCTTGCGAACCATGGATTGGCCGAAGCCGTAACCCTTGCCGTCCTCACAGGCGTGGTTGGATACTTCAACCGATTTTTGAGGATCGATATGACGGAGAGCATGTCGATATTGTTCAGAGAGTGTGACAAGAGCGGGGATTACGACAACCTCTGTCAGTAAGTCATTCGCCTCGCCCATCTCTGACGTCGGTGGTAATTTTTTTTTTGGGTTAGGACCTCGGCCCAATGGACGATGGTGAACTCACTGTTCCTTGCGACTGTCATACGTACTTTGCTCGTCACCATCTCGTATGGTGCCAAGGTCCCGGCGGGCATCTTCGTTCCATCGATGGCGATCGGGGCATACTTTGGACGGCTAGTGGGGATCATCGTCAAGGCGATTCACAAGTGACCCTTATGTTGTTTTACTGAAATTTTCAGTCCCTAACCGGTTTTGTTCCCGCAGGGAGTACGAGACCTCGGGAATATTCGCGGTGTGTCAGCCGGGCGTGCCATGTATCACACCTGGGACGTACGCATTCCTAGGCGCTGCCGCCGCTCTCAGGTAAATGAGATACGAGACACGTGTACATCAGATCGCAACACTGAACGATGCACAGTGGAATCATGAGGATCACCGTAACCGTCGTAGTCATCATGTTCGAACTGACAGGTGCTCTAACATACATCCTTCCGACTATGGTAAGCAAATCGCCCCGCCGGTAATTGCCGTAAGGCTGATCCCGTTGCCAGATCGTCGTTCTAGTCACGAAGGCCGTCGGAGACTTCTTGGGCACAAATGGTATCGCTGACGAGATGATAAAATTCAATGGGTACCCATTCCTAGAGAAAGAGGACCATGTGTTCAATGTCCCAGGTCCGTGTATTTCTCCGCGGAGGCTCTGTTCAACC
>Ga0307515_10012546_pt1 | contig 15939 bp, 12 predicted proteins | sample 17_EM_MG_FD_194513 | JGI IMG/M metagenome (GOLD analysis project Ga0307515, IMG submission 194513) | Populus trichocarpa ectomycorrhiza microbial communities from riparian zone in the Pacific Northwest, United States - 17_EM | ecosystem: Host-associated > Plants > Roots > Unclassified | place... | reverse complement strand
TTCTGCACTTCGACGTTCATGTCGCGCATCAGGTCTTCGGCGACCGGCAGCCCGACGAATTCGTTGGCCAGATGACCGCTTTGGAAGATCTTGAAGGCTTCTTCGAAAAGCGGGTCCGATTTCGAGAAGTCGGGCTTGGCCTTCACGTTGCCGGGAAAGGCGTTGGCGATAGACACCAGCTTACCGTTCACGTCCGGGCTCATCAGATACTCGACGAGTTTCCAGGCCTCTGCCTTGTGCTCGCTACTGTCGCTGATGCCGATGCCCCAGGAGGCATAGGGCAGGCCACGCTTGCCGGTGTAACCATCTACGGCAGGCAGTGCCGAGATGCCGAAATTCAGCTTGGCATTGCGCTCGCGGATCAGGTTGATGTGAGCCAGCGAGTCGATCATCATGCCAACACGGCCGTTGACGAATTCTTCGACCTTGTCCTGTTCCTTCTTGGCAAAGATACCGGGCGAGATGACGCCGGCGTCCTGCAGCGACTTGATGTATTCGAGCGTGCCGACAACCGCTTCGTTTTCCAGATCGGGCTTGCCGTCCTTCAGCATCGACGCACCCGAAGCCCAGACCCACGACATCACATCGTTCTGGATGCCACCGGGGTTTTGCAGGGCCAGCGGCAGCACCCAGCCGTACTCGTTTTTGTCCGGATTGGTCATCTTCTTCGCGGCATCGGCGAATTCGGTGCGGTTTGTCGGCATCTTGTCGATACCCGCAGCCTTGGCCAGATCGAGATTGACGAAGACCGGATAGACGAATGAGGCGAGCGGGAACATGACGCTCTGTCCGTTGACCTTGACGATGTCGGCGATCTGACTTGGATCATACTTGGCGTCAGCCATCAGGCTGTCCATCGACGCGATCGCGCCCTGCTTCGCAAGTCCGTTGACCCACGCGCCGTCCAGACCGACGACATCGCTGAGTGTCCCCGACGCGGCGCCAACCACGATCTGATCGTGCGTGGCGGAATAGGGGCCGCTGACAAGTGTGACCTTGATGCCGGGGTTTGCGGCCTCAAAATCGTCCATGATGCCGCGCAGGGCACCGGCAGGCATTTCAGGCTCCCACCACTGGATGAACTCGATTTTGGTCTCGGCAAAGGCACAGGTAGCACACAGTGCCCAGACAGCCGCAGCAGCCTTCATCGTCGCAAGATATTTTCTGACGTTCATGTTTCCCTCCCATGGGACCTCTAATTGGCTCGATCCTCCCAAGATCGCGATCAAAGTAGGTTCCTTTCGGGATGTTTGTGTCAACGAAGAACTGCAATTGTGACGGATCCGCAGGCCACCAGAACGTAGGCGGTTAGAATAAGTCACTGATTAAAATGGATTAAATTGAAATCTCTCAGAAGCATTTTTTCTATTTTGTGCATCGCACGCGAAGCATTTTTTCTTTACGTTCGTAAACAAATGAAAGTCTCCTCGCTCAAAGGAAAGCAAATGAAAGCTCTGTTGCCTGAAGGAAAGGGGCATGCGAACGGGTGCTTTTTTCTCTTAAAGATTGTATTTCGCAAGTCATCAGCCAGGCTTTTGAAGCTCAAGGTCGGCAGGCGCACCCCAGCTTCGGAATGGCAAAGGTCGGTCGTTGATCGAAGTTCGATAGGGATGATTCACGGTCAGGTGACTGATCGGTCTCCACCATCGCCGGCAAATCGGCACGCCGCAGCAGACGGCCCAGGCAAAGGGTCAAGATGATCGTCGCACAGCGGATATTAGCGGCCGAGCGAGCAAACCGTAGGGATTGCGCAAAAGGCTTTACAAACGTCTGCTCTCAGCCGTGCAATCGGATCTGAAAGATCGAGACAATATCTACGAGGCACACGACCCAGCGCCCGGATCAGCAATCGCGCATCAGGCTAGATCGCCAGATGTGTCTGGGGATCGAAAAAGTGCAGCTTGGCCACATCGATCGCCAGATTGATCAGTTCGCCCGTTTGGACCGCGCTGACGGATTCAAACTTCGCCACGGCGTTTGCGGCACCGCTTAGGTCCTCGACGGCATCAGGATCGCCGGAATCGATCCGAACCGCGTCGATGCCCAGATGGACAATGAGCTCGGACCCCAATTCCTCTATCGACTTGACGATTGCCGGAATCGTCGCGTGGTCAGATCCGGATGCCAGGTTGCTGTCATAGAGGTCTTCCGGGCGGATTCCAAAGATAACTGTCTTGCCTTCGAATGCAGTCAGACCGGGGGAGCGCTCGAAAACGCCCGCCGACACCGGTATCGAAAAGGTCGGCAGGTTGATCCTTCCATCGTGCAAACGGCCTTCGAACAGGTTCATCGACGGCGAACCGATAAAGCCGGCGACGAACGCATTGACCGGCCGATTGTACAGGGTCTTGGGCGTATCGACCTGCTGGAGAACGCCACCCTTCAAGACAGCGACCCGGTCACCCATGGTCAGGGCTTCGGTCTGATCATGCGTCACGTAGATCGTCGTCACGCCAAGTTGTCGTTGCAGGCTGGCTATTTCCGCGCGCATCTGCACACGCAGCTTGGCGTCCAGGTTCGACAGAGGCTCATCCATGAGAAAGGCCGCGGGTTCCCGCACCATCGCACGCCCCATCGCGACCCGCTGGCGTTGTCCACCGGATAGCGCCGCCGGCTTGCTGTCAAGCAGCGTATGCAATTGCAGGATCTTTGCTATTTCATGGACGCGCTTCGTCCGCTCGGCCTTGCTCTTTCCCGCAAGCTTCATCGAGAAGGCAATGTTGTCGAACACCGTCATATGCGGATACAGGGCGTAGTTCTGAAAGACCATCGCGATATCCCGGTCCTTCGGCGCCAGGTCCTCGACATTCTCGCCGCCAATGCTCAAGGTTCCGCTGGTGATCTCCTCCAGCCCCGCGATCATGCGCAAGGCGGTCGATTTCCCGCATCCCGAAGGACCCACGAGAATCAGGAACTCGCCATCGTTTATCGTCAGGCTAAGATCCTTGATCGCGTGGAATTTTGTCCCAAAAGTTTTGCAAATTTTGTCCAACACAACAACAGCCACGTCACGTCCTCCCTATTGTCAAAGCGTCCAAACCCTCAGATTGCTCCCACACCATGCTGCCCCGCCCCTCCTCGGATCGGCAAGAGCAGGTGATGAATTCTCAGTCCAAGGGAGCAATCGGTATGGGCACAGGCGCATTTTCTCTTGCCATCCATGCCAGGCATGTTTCGTGATCCGGCAGAGCCATGCGGCCTCCCCGCCCCGTAACCGAAATCGCCGCGGCGGCAGTCGCGTAAGCTGCGCAGGCGACTGGCAATTTTCCCTGCGTGAGGGCGAAGGCATAGGCGCCATGAAAGCAATCGCCAGCGCCCGTGGTATCCACCGCCGTAACCTTGTAGGCCGGAAGGTGCCACAGGACGGCGTCGTCCTTTTGTCGGATGTAGGCCCCCTGATTGCCATCGGTTAGAACGACCGCGGAGCGGTCATCCGACCAGAGCTTGCGCAGGATTGCCGCAGCATCGTTCTCGCCGGTATAGGCCTGCGCAAATCCTAGCGGCAGCACCAGGTGGTTAGATAGGCCCATCAATCGTTCAGTCGCGGGTCCGGTCGTCCATTCGATATCGGCGACCACCGCCAGACCCAGTTTGCGGGCACGAGCAACGATCATATCGGCATGTGTGGCATAGCCATCGATCAACAGTACCTGGGCTTGCGCAAGGGTACTATCGGCCAGCGTGTCGGAGGTTCCGTGCGGTACGTCATCATCATAGGCGATGAACCTGTCGCCATCAGGCCCGACCGTGATGACCGACCGGATTGGCCTTGCATCGGAACGACGCGGCGCGAACGATATATCGACCCCGTGCCGCTCAAGCTCGCAGCCGCCGACATCAGTCAGCGGCTGATCGCTCAGCCACCCGATGAAGCCGGCGCGTCCACCCAGCCTGGCGACAGCAACAAGTGCCGTCGCCACGTTGCCACCGTGGTCCTGCGTGCGGTTGGTCACCTTTCCTTTGCCGGCATTCAACGGCCGGTCGACATAGATGATGTCGTCAACCGCCAAGGCACCGAAGCCCAGAACCTGAAGATCGCGGGTCACGTGTCAGGCGCCTGCCGCCGCCAACGCTTTTTCCGGCGCCATGCCGTCGTGAATGACGAACTTGAATGCGCGCGCGGCCATCGTCGTGTCACCGTGTCCCCACAGGTTGCGCCCCACCACGGCACCCTTTGCACCGGCACGCAGCGCTTCGGAGGTCTGGGTTAGGGCGCCCAGAAGCGTATCGGTCTTCGGGCCGCCGGCAATGACAATCGGGACCGGGCAAGTGGCAACGGTTTCCTGGAACGAGTCGAAGTCGCCGGTATATCCGACCTTGATCACGTCAACGCCGGTCTCGAAGCCGATCCGCACAGCATAGGCGATTTCATCGGGGGTGAATACGATCTTGCCGCCGTTTGCATAGTCGCGGGGATAAACGTGCGCAACGACCGGCATTTCGAAGCGGGCGGCCGCGTTGACCGTATCGGTAAGCCAGCGAATGTAGTGGCCCTCGGTCTCGCCACGCACAGGAATCGCGACTGCCAGCGCATCGGCGCCGTAGCGCACCGCATCTTCGGGCGTCGCGATCAACTGACGGATCCGGTCGTCGGGCGTAAAGCAGCCCGCCTGAATGACCAGCGCTGCCTTGCCCGCATATGCCGGCCATAGATGACGCGCCGCACCGGGCTGAATGCTGATGTAGTCCGGGCCTCCGGCCATCACCCGCGCCAGCGCGCCGGGCAGGTCGGCAAGACCGCCTTCGCGGACATTGCCGTAGCCCACGAAATGATCGACCGCGCCACCGAATAAATGCCCGGATGGATGTGAGAACAGACGTGACAGGCGAACTTTGGTGCCGAGGCCCATAACAAGGAATCCCTTCATGATGTTTGATCCGGTGTTGAAAGACCCTAACTCGAAAGTAAAACAATACTCAATATTTCGATTTCTTTCGTTTGTAATTATGATTAGAATTGTACGGGGCAGTCTGCAAAAAAATGCGTCATTCTTTGGAGAATTTGCAGATAAAAAAGGTCATTGGTTTCGATTTTCGAAAGTGTGGCGCCCGCATCCAATTCAACGGCAATTCAGGATCAGATATGCTTGCGGAACAACGGCGACACCACATCATGCTGGAACTTCAACGGACCGGCCAGGCGCGCACCAGCCAGCTTGCGGAAAACTTCGGTGTCTCCGAGGTGACTATCCGGTCCGACCTGGAAATTCTGGATGCAAAGAAGCAGCTGATCAAAACGCATGGCGGTGCGATTGCCTTGCCGGCCGGTTCACCCGCGGCGGCCTTCGAAGAACGCATGAACCGCAATTTCGATGCCAAAAGGCGTATCGCGCAGATGGCTGCGCGCCAGATCATCGACAATCAATCCGTGGTGTTCGACAGCGGCTCGACGCTTCTGCAACTCGCCATGCAGATGCCGCCGGTCACCAATGTCGTGGTGGCAACAACCGCGATGAACATCGCACAGCACCTGATGTATCGCCCGGGGCTGGACGTGCATATGATTGGCGGGCGGGTTTTCCCTAGCACGGTCAGTACGATTGTGTCGGACTCTGACAAGGCCGTGGGCGGCCTTGTGGCCCACCAGGCATTCGTCAGCGCGCATGCGATTGATCAGTCGTTCGACGTTGTCGACGTCTCGGAAGACATTGCGCGCACCAAGCGCAATCTGGTTCGCATGGCCCGGCGGGTGATCCTCGTGGCGGACTCAAGCAAATGGGATATTGGCGCTTCGTCCAAGGCGTTCTCATTGTCACGGGTCGATCTGATCATCACCGACAGCGGCATGCCCCATGGGATTCGTAGTCGATTGGATAAACTGGGGGTCGAAGTCCGCTACGTGTAGTCCCTGACATGCGTTGCCCTGTATTATTAAGCCTTTATCACGCTCTTCGTAGGGGACAGGTTGCAATAGACGCGAACGCACCTGCCATGAAATGTGGGATTGTGACTTTAAAATATTCCTCGCACCTTTCTGCCTAATGAATAGCTAGATGCCAAATACTTCGTCGTATCGCGCTGCGAGCGATTGGTGCGCGGGCTTAAATATCCTAAAAATAATGCTAAATGATGTTTTTCTGCGCATAGTTTGAGCAGGATTTTGCCGAACTATTGCACTCCGCATGTGACGGAAAGGTCCGGCGAAAATCACCCATTGCAAAACGCAAAATGCCCGATATTGTGGAATTAAAAGAAAGTCACATAAAACCACAAAAAGGGAAACAGCTTATGAATGACATCAGCAGACGCAATTTCCTCGCCGGGATGGGTGTGGCCGGTGCCGGCGCCGGTCTCCTGCAAATCAACCCGGATTTCCTGTTCTCCTCGGCCTTTGCCCAGACGGGCAAGACCATGGTGTTCCTGTCGGCGGAAAACATTACCGGCAACTGGGACCCGAGCGGCCACACGACCCTCTCGCAGAAGAACATCGAAGGCTTCGTCATGGGCTTCCTGACGCGCACGCCGATGAAGCTCGATAATCCGGGCGAGGTCGTCTATGAGCTGGCGACCGACATCAAGCTGCTCGATCCCCATCGTCTCCAGATCAAGCTGCGCGAAGGGATCGTGTTCCATGACGGCAAGCCGTTCAAGGCGGAAGACGTCAAGGCGACCTTCGAATACGGCGCCCTACCGGATCGTCCGGCGCAATGGTATCCCGGTCCGACGGAAACGCTGACAATCGAGACGCCGGACGATTACACCGTGATCGTCGATACCTCGAAGGGCGGCTATCCCGCGCATCTGTTCATCTTCCTTGCCTCCTTCCTGCCGATCATGTCGGCCAAGGATATCGCCGGCGGCCCCACCGGCCCGCTGACCCAGCGCCTGAATGGCACCGGGCCCTTCAAGTTTGGCAAGCAGGAAGGCAATGCCACGATCCTCGAAGCCTATCCGGACTATTTCCTCGGCGCCCCGAAGATCCCCGGCATCTCCTTCAATTTCGTCGGCGACAGCACCACGCGCATGCTGTCCCTCCTCAACGGCCAGGCCTCGATCGTCGAGCGGCTTGAGCCCGAGCAGGTGACCTCGCTCGAAGGCAACGACAAGATCGCCATCAGCAGCGTCATCTCGGTGGAAAACAAATATCTCTGGTTCCGTTGCTCGAAGGCGCCGTTCGACAACCCGCTGGTCCGCAAGGCCGCCTGCCACGCGATCGACCGTTCGATGCTGGTCGAAATCCTCGGCTCGGCCGGCCACGCCTCGGCAAACTACGTGTCGCCGGTGAAATTCGGCTATCTCGACCTGCCGAACTATCCGGAATACAGCCCGGAAAAATGCCAGGCCCTGCTGGCCGAAGCCGGCTTCCCCAAGGGCGAAGGCCTGCCGGCGCTCGAATATATCACCTCGGTCGGCTTCTACCCGAAAACCAAGGAATACGGCGAAGTCATCACCGCCATGCTGCAGGAACAGGGATTTCAGGTCTCGCTGTCGGTTCTGGAAATCGCTGCCTGGAACGAACGCCTCTACGACCGCCCGGGCGGCGGCCCCGGCCACATGGTCGATTGCGGCTGGTCCACCGGTTCGCCCGAGCCCGACCTCGTCCTGCGCACGCATTTCCATTCGTCCTCGAAACGCATCTGCGGCATCGAGGACAAGGAGATCGATGCAAGCCTCGACAAGGAACGCAGCGCGCCGACGCTGGAAGAACGCAAGGCCATCCTTCAGACCGAAACCATGCCGATGCTTGCCGACAAGGTGCCTGCCCTGTCGCTGTTCACCTCGGTGATGATCCACGCGATGGACAAGTCGCTGGCCGGCCTGTTCATCTATCCCGACGGCTCGATGGACGCCTCGAAAGCCACTTTCGGCTGACGCTGTCTCGCATTTTCTGCGGCGCTGAATGCCGGCGCCGCAGAGCTTCCGTTTCGCTCATGATGCCAACAAACGACAGCGACCGTCGCCTCAAATGGCCGTTTGCTCCGATTGCTGTCAGGATATGACATGTTCGTTCTCAGTTTTCTGGTTCGCCGGCTGGCGCAAGGCGCATTGATCGTCTTTCTGGTGACACTGCTGATCTTCACGCTGTTGCGTGTGGTTCCGGGCGACCCGGTCCGGCTGATGGCCGGCGGTATGGCGCCCGAAGCGCTGATCGAGCAGATCGCCAAGGACATGGGCCTGCGCGATCCGATCCTGGTGCAGTTCGGCCGCTACATGGGCGGCGTGGTCAGGGGCGATCTTGGACAATCCTTCGTGCGGCCCGCAAGCGGCGCGTCCACGGGCGGTTCCAGCTTCGGTGATTCCACCCGCGGCGAACGGGCCGAAGTGCTTACCCTGATCGGCGAAACCCTGCCGATGACGCTGCAACTCGGTGGCCTTGCCATATTCTTCGCGCTGGTCTTCTCGTTCCTCGTCGGCATTCCCGGCGGTCTGGCACCCGGACGATGGCCGGACCGCGTCGCCTTCTACATCTCCTCGATTTTCATATCGCTGCCGAACTTCTGGCTCGGCATCGTCCTTGCCATGCTTTTGTCGGTCCAGCTCGGCTGGCTGCCCGCCATCGGCTATGGCGGCTTTGCCTATACCATCCTGCCGGCCATCGTCCTCGCCGTCGAACTGGCGCCGGTGCTGATCCGCACACTGACCGGATCGGTCTCAGCCGTCATGATGGAGCCTTTCATTGCCGTCGGAAATGTGCGCGGCCTCAGCCGCAGCCGCATCATCGTCGCCCATGCGCTGCGCAATGCCTCGGTGCCGCTTTTGAACCTGATCGGCATCCAGATCAGCGGCCTGCTGGGCGGTGTCCTCGTCGTCGAATTCATCTTCGACTATCCGGGCCTCGGCCTTCTGACCATCACCGCCGTGCTGCAGCGTGACTTCCCGCTGATCCAGGGGATCGCCATCGTCACCAGCGCGATCTTCGTCTTCATCAACATCGCAGTCGACCTGATTGCCACCATGATCGATCCAAGGCTGGAATACTGATGAGCGTGACCGAGACAGATATCCCGGCGATCCCGGTTCCCACACAACGCGGCGCTTCCGTTGCCCGCCGCATCTGGCGGATCGCCCTTGCCTCCAACGAATTCCGTGTCGGCGCAATCATCTTCATCGTGCTGGTGCTGGCGGCCCTGCTCTATCCGGAACTGAGCGGTATCGACCCGACCAAGATGAGCGTTGCCACCCGCCTGCATGCGCCGCCGTTCATGGGCGAGAAATGGAGCTGGACGGCGCCGCTCGGCACTGATCAGATTGGCCGCGACATGCTGGTGCGCAGCCTCGTCGGCCTGCGCTACTCGCTGTTCATCGGGCTTTCCACCGTTGTCCTCATGCTGATCATCGGCTGCTCGCTCGGCACCGTTGCGGGTTACTACGGCGGCCGCGTCGACATGGTGATCATGCGCCTGACCGACGCCCAGTTGTCGATCCCGATGATCATCCTCGCCATCACCGTACTTGGCGTTTCGCGCCCGACCATCCCGGCGATCATCCTCGTCCTCGGGCTGTCGAGCTGGCCGGTCTATGCCCGCGTTACCCGCAGTGTCGTGATGACCGAGCGTAAGCGGGAATATGTGCGCGCCGCCGAAATCTACGGCGCATCGGATTTCCGCATCATGGTGCGCCTGCTGGCGCCGCTGGTGCTGCCGCCGATCATTTTCGTCTCGGCGCTCGATGTCGCCCGGATGATGATCTTTGAATCCATCCTCGGCTTCATCGGTCTGGGCGTTCAACCGCCGACGCCGACCTTCGGCAACATCATCGCCGACGGCCGTAAGTACCTGCTCAACGCCTGGTGGATAGCCACCATGCCCGGCGTGTTCCTGTGTCTGTGCCTGACCAGCATCAACCTGATGGGCGCATCGCTTGAACGGGCCCGCAATCGCATCTATGGAGGCAAATCGTGACAGGCACACCGCTTCTCAAGGTTCGCAATCTCAGCGTCGGCCTGGAAACGGGCGGTGGTATACGCCCGATCATTTCCGACATCGACTTCGATCTGGCGCCACGCGAAATTCTTGGCATCATCGGGGCGAGCGGCGCCGGCAAGACGGTGCTGTCAAGGGCATTGGTCAACTGGATCGATCCGCCGCTGAAGGTTACATCGGGATCGGTGATCTACAAATCACAGAACATTCTCGAGCTGCCGGCACAGAAGCTGCGCACGCTGCGCCGCGAGATCGCCTATGTCGGCGCCAATCCGGCAGGCGCGCTCGATCCGACTTTGCCGGTCGGCCAGCAGATCGTCGAGAAGCTGCGGGCGGTCGCGCCGGAGGTTCCACACGACGAAGCCAGGAAGCGGGTCATCGATCTGCTGGGTGCCGTGCGCATCCCCTCGCCGCAGATGCGCTACCACGAATATCCCTCGCAATTCAGCGGCGGCATGATGCAGCGCGCCCTGATCGTCGATGCGCTGGTGAGCAACCCGGCCTTCCTCGTCGCCGACAACGTCACCCAGCCACTGGATGTCACGGTCGCCGCCCAGGTGCTGCGCCTGATGCGGGAACTGACAACGCGCTTCGATACGGCGATCGTCTTCATATCCTCGTCGCTGCCATTGGTGAGCGATGCCGCCGATCAGATCCTGGTTCTGGCGGAAGGCAGGGTCGTGGAACGGCAGGCGACGAGGGCACTCGTCGCCACGCCGCAGCATCCCTATACCCGCGAGCTGATCAGCCAGATCCCGAAGATCTGGACGAGCGAGGCAGTTGCCATCGACCTGCCGGCCCAGAGCCGCGAGCCGATCATCAGCATTCTCGATGCGACGCGATCCTACCGGGTGCGCAAGCGTGGCACCTTTGCCAGCTACAGCACCGTGCGTGCCGTTCGCAACGTCACCTTCGATGTCTTTCCGGGTGAGAACTTCGGCATCGTCGGCGAATCCGGCTGCGGCAAGTCCACCCTCATGCGCCTGCTCAGCCGGCTGGAACGGCCCGATAGTGGCCATGTTCTCTGCGACGGGCAGGATATCGCCAGGCTGTCCGGCAAGGGGCTTCTGAAATTCCGGCGCGATTTCCAGCTGGTGCTGCAGGATCCGTTCAATTCGCTGCCGCCGAGAACCGCCATCGGCGCCATCATCGAGGAGCCGCTGAAGACTCATGGCATCGCCAAAGGCGCGCAGTTGCGCGACCGCGTGCTCTCCGTGATGCATGAGGTCGGCCTGCCCGGCGCGCTCTACGACGAGCTGCCGCTGGGCTTGAGCGCTGGTCAGCGCCAGCGCGTCAATGTCGCGCGCGCCATGGTGCTGGAACCGAAGGTGCTGATCATGGACGAGACGCTGTCGTCGCTCGACCAGACCGAGCAATTCAAGCTGCTGAAGCTGTTCGAGCAGCTGCAGGTCCAGCATGGCCTGACCTATGTCTACATCTCCCACGACCTGGCGATGGTCCGGCGCGTCTGCAACCGCGTTGCCGTGATGTATCTCGGCGAAGTCGTTGAAATCGCCGACAACAGCCGGCTGTTCTTCGATCCCGGCCATCCCTACACCAAGGCGTTGCTCAGCGCCGTGCCGACACTGGAGGAGCGCCGTTACAGGCCGGAGGATTGCCTGCTGGAAGGAGAGCCGCCAAGCCCGATCGACCTGCCGCCGGGCTGCAGTTTCACCAGTCGCTGCCCAAATGCATTCGGCCGCTGTCACACGCAAAGCCCGGTCTTGACCGCGCGCGGCAACAAGGACCTGGCGGCTTGCTTTTTGGTGGAAAACACGCTTTCCCATGCAGCAGCCTGAAACCGCAAATTGCATCGAAACCCGGGAGGAAAAGGGCGATGAAGGAACTATCAGCCGCAGTATTCGGCGCAAGATCAACCGACCGGCCGATGGGCCTGTGACCGGGAAACCCCTTATGACCGATCATCCCCAGGCACGTCTGCAACACATCCTTGAAGAGCTGGCCCAGCATGGCCGGGTCACGGTCAAGGAACTGGCGACGGAATTCTCCGTCAGCCCGGAAACCGTGCGCCGCGACCTGAAGCAACTGGAGATGGAGGGGCACCTGCGCTGCATCTATGGCGGCGGCGTGACGCCGCGCCGGGATGCCGACCAGCCGATTTCCCAGCGCATGCGCGTCAATGCCCGTGAAAAGGCAAAGATCGCGTCATTGGCTGCAAAACACCTGCGCGACAACACCAAGATCTTCCTCGATAGCGGCACGACGATGCTGGCGCTGTCGCGCTATCTGGTCGATCGGCCGCTGATCAACGTCTACACCAACTCGCTGGATATCATCCAGACCCTCTCGGCGGTGGAATCAAGCAACGTGGTCGCCGTTGGCGGCATTCTGCGGCCGAGCTACAGGGCGTTTCTCGGCACCGATACCCTCAATGTCATTCGCGAACATCTGTTCGATATCGCCTTCGTCAGCGCGGTGACGGTCGATGTCAATCTCGGTTTCATGGATCTCGGCGAGGACGAGGCGCTGGTGCGCCGGGCGCTGCGCCGCCACGCCAAGCAGGTCGTGATGCTGGCAGACAGCAGCAAGTTCGGCCGCCAGGGCAATTTCTGCACCTATAATTTTCGTGACGTCGATCTGCTCATTACCGATGCGCCTCCGCGGGCAGATTTTCTTGAAAAGCTTGAAGAGGCGCAAGTGAAGGTGATTTATGCTTGAACCCCGCAATGAGCCGGCACCCCTGCCCCAGGTCGATGCCGAAGCCCTGCACGCGATGATGGAGGAGGTCTCGGCCTTCGGCGGCGGACCGGGCGGCGCCATGACCCGGCTGACGCTGTCTCAGGAAGACAAGGCGGCCCGCGACTGGCTGGCGACCTGGCTGAAGACGTCGGGCCTGCGCCTCGAGAAAGACCCGATGGGTAACATGTACGGTTTTCTCGACTGGGCTGGCCCGGACGCACCTCTGGTCATGAGCGGGTCGCACCTCGACAGCCAGCCGAACGGCGGCCGTTTTGATGGCGCCTATGGCGTGATCGCCGCCTGCGCGGCCATCGATGCCATCCGCAAGCAGGTCGCTGCGACCGGGCTCACGCCGAAGGTGAACTTCTGCATCGTCAACTGGACCAACGAGGAAGGCGCCCGTTTCCAGCCGAGCCTTCTCGGCAGTAGTTTCAACGCCGGTGAGCTATCCCTCGATTTCGTGCTGGCGCGTAGGGATGGCGATGGCATTTCAGTGAAGGACGCGCTGGACGACATCGGTTATGCGGGGACTTACGGCCCGGTTGTTCCCGATGCGCTGATTGAACTTCATATCGAGGGCTCCGCCGAACTGGAAAAGAAGGGCATGCGCTTTGCCGTGTTCAACCGCTTCTGGGGCAACGTCAAATACCGCCTCGCCTTCATCGGACGCCAGGCCCATACCGGCCCGACGCCGATGGCAGAGCGTCATGATGCACTTCTGGCCGCGGCTTACCTGATTACCGAGCTGAAGGGTTTTGCCGATCAGGCCGGCATCGACCTGCACACCTCCTGCGGTCGTCTCGAGGTCTATCCGAATTCCCCCAACGTGGTGCCCGGCGAGGCGGTGATGTTCATCGAACTGCGCTCTGCCAAGCCTGATGTGCTTGCCTGGGCCGAAGCACAGCTCAATGAGAAGGCCGGGACCTGCGCACGAAAAGCGGATGTTGGCTTCGAGGTCCGCTCGATCGACCGCCGCCGCGCCGACATCATGGACGAAGGGCTGGTGGCCCTTGCTCGGGATACGGCGGCCGGCTTCGGCCTCGAAACCCTGCTTCTCGATACCATCGGCGGACATGACGCCATCAGCATGACCGCCGTTTCCCCGGCTGTCGTCATCGCCGTGCCGAGCGTCGGCGGCGTCATCCATCACCCGACGGAGTTTACCACGCCGGAAGACCGGTTGCTGGGCACGGAAATCCTTGCCGCCATGCTGTGGAAATTCTGCGTCAACGGCAACATCCTGAAAACCGTAGACTGAAGGAGCGGGATGATGAAGGCACTCGGGCAAGCATCGACGGTGGATGAGAGGGCGGCGGAAGCAGCCATCCGCGCCGTTCCGGACTGGGCAAATGCCGACATGCGTTATGGATCGGGCATTTCCGGCGTCGTCTCGCCGACGCACCGCGCCGTCGATAGCCAGAACTGGTTCGTTGCCAAAGGGGATGCGCCCGCCGCCTATTTTCTGAAAATTCTCCATGCGGACCAGTCGGATTTCATCAATCTGGACAGGTCCGTTACCGCCGCGCGTCAGGCTTCAACCCTGGGCCTGACGCCGGCACCCCTTTGGCACAGTGCGCCGATGTCGGCCGTCGTTTTCGACCTTCTTCCGGAAAGCTGGCGCACCGCCAGGATGGATGATCTGCGCAAACCGGACATTCTGGAGCATGCCATTGCTGCCAAGAAGACCCTTCACGGCAGCACACCGTTTGGCCAAACGTGGACGGTGTTCGACCGTATCCGCATCGCCGAGAAAGCGCTGGGAGATGCGGCCATCGCGGAGGTCGCCGCCGACGGATGGTGGATGCGCGAGTGCGTCGGCGATATCGAGGCGGCGATCATCGCCACCGGCTTCGATCCAAAACCCGCCCATGCCGACGGTCTTGCTTCCAATATCATGATCGCGCCGGACGGCACGGTGCAGCTGGTCGATTTCGACGAGGCCCGCAATGTCGATCCGTTCTACGACATCGGCATCCTGCTCAACGAGGCCTTTCAGTTCGACAGCGAAATGCAGCCGGCGCTCGAGATCTTCGAGGGACAATTTCGCCAGAGATCGCTCAACCGCTGCCGCCTTTACGCCATTGCCGACGATCTCTTCTGGGGCATGTGGGGAACGTTGATGGACACGGTTTCGCCGCGTGGCGGCGTCGAATTCCTGAAATATGCGCAATGGCGCCTGCTGCGCTGCCGGATGGCGCTCCGCAATCCGCGTTTCGAAGACATGCTCCGCACACTCTGAGAGATCAAGCCATGGAAAAACGATTGGGAGAAGCGGCAAACGAGGCGGAGGCGGAGATCGAATCCCTGCTGCGCGAGATCGAACCGTGGTCGGGACGCGAACTCCACTACGGCCCGGTGCACGGTGGTATCAGCAATTCCAACTGGCGCGTCAGGATCGCCGGCGAACAGGGCCGATTCTTCGTCAAGGTTCCCGGCCGCGGCACTGAGATGTTTATCGACCGCAACGCGGCGCTGGACGCCAGCCGTCGGGCACAGGAGCTCGGCATCGGCCCGAGGATTTACGAATACCTCGCTGACAGGGGTGTCGAGATCACGGATTTCATCGAAGGCCGGCGCGCCTGCACCAACCGCGATTTCCAGGATCCAACTGTTCGCAAGGCCGTCGTCGGGCTTTACCGCACCTTCAACGATTCCGGCAGGCTGCCGCTGACCAAGACGATCTTCGACATGATCGACGAGCATGTCGAGCAGGTACGTGAACTGGGCGGCGCCTTTCCGATCGATTTTGCCTGGCTTTACAAGCAATATCGGCTGGCGCGCTCGGCTCTCGAAGCCTCCGGCATCGATCTCGTCGCCTGCTTCAACGATCCGATGGCGGGCAATTTCATGGTCGCCGAGGACAGGTCGCTGATGCTGATCGATTACGAATATGCCTCCAATAACGATCGCTGCTACGATATCGGCGTCTGGTGCGGCGAGATGTTCTTTTCAAATGCGGTACAGGACGAAGTGATCGAGGAGTATTTTGGCCGTTTCGATCCCCAGATGAAAGCGCGCCTCATTGTGCATCAGGCGCTCGCCGACGTAAAATGGTCCACCTGGTCCATGGTCCAGAACGTTGTCTCGGCGCTCGATTTCGATTTCTACAAATACGGCGCCTGGAAGCACATGCGCGCCCGCGCGGTCATGCGGGATCCACGTTGGGTCGATTACCTGAAGAATGTCTGATTGCTGGCTTTCCTCTTTGTCCACGGCCGGAAAGCCCGGCTCGAAATCACGAATCGCCTTATAGGTTGTTTGTTCGTGCATTGAAGGATCCCACCAAAGGGTCTGACGGCACGCCAGCACACCGACGGTAAGGATACGAATGATGAAACCATTGGGCGTCGGATTGATCGGTACGGGTTATATGGGC
>Ga0307515_10012545_pt1 | contig 15939 bp, 12 predicted proteins | sample 17_EM_MG_FD_194513 | JGI IMG/M metagenome (GOLD analysis project Ga0307515, IMG submission 194513) | Populus trichocarpa ectomycorrhiza microbial communities from riparian zone in the Pacific Northwest, United States - 17_EM | ecosystem: Host-associated > Plants > Roots > Unclassified | place... | reverse complement strand
CCTCCTCCTTTCAACCGTGACAGACCCACAGCCGCTGGATCTGCTACCTGAAAAGGAAAGAACAACGAAACAAAAAAGAAGAAAACAGATCTAAAAAAAAGTAAAGAAAGATTAAAATCGACTGGCCTGTTTTTTTCTTCTTTTGCGATACATTGTACCATTGTCCTACCGTTGACACGCGCCGTACCAAGATAAAGAAGGCTCGATTGAAGCAAGTTTTGAAAGATTAGAATTTCAAGGGTAAAAAATTGAATTCAGGGTAACAAAATCAATTCATTGTGTTGATTGAAGTAAAATCTAGAAAAAAGCTCTTAGACTTGAGTTAATTAATTAATTATTTTTAAGTTTAATCAAGTAATTAAACTATTATAAAAAAAAATAAAGGGAAAGACTAAGATGTCCTTGATAATTTTTCATAATAATAAATAAACCATAAGATGACGCAATTACTTCTGAGTGACAGATGATTTACACAGTAAATGAAGGGGCCATATCTTTTATGTTTTTAATTGTTCTTCGTGCGATTTACCTATATCCAAATATTTGAAACCCTGACCGAGACCATGAGAAAATACAATTTACATTTTGAATGGATGGAATTTATCTTCATCCACGAAAAGTTTGATGTGTTTTTTTTTTTTTTAATTAATATTTTTTAATTATTTTGATATATTAATATTAAAAATAATTTTAAAAAAATAATCATAAAAACACTTTCAAACACGGTTTTAGTAAATCTTATCCTGGAGTACTATCATTTACTTTTTAAAAACTCATATACAATGCATCGAGATCCGATTCATTGTCATGCTATTTGGTGTAATAAGAGATATTTCCCTCAAATGTAAGGTCATGGATTAAGGCACTATCTTTGATCGCTGCTCCAGTCACCTTCCAGGAATCTCATTCAAACCAAGAATCAAATTGAAACAATGAAATGCTCTGAATTCTGTCACTTTGCTTTTATTTGGATTGAAACATGACAGCATTGCTGACGAAACCCATATCCAGGAAAAAAAAATAAAAAGGCACGAAGGCCATTGTCATCAGAGCTAAAAATGGCTGTGTTCAAGTATTGGAACATCGCTAAACATTGTCAATGGCAGAAAGAACACCCCAATGAACTGAAACTGACTTCTCACAAGCTAAAATTGGATTCAAGAATCTTGGGATTTGACAATGAAATTCTGGCGAGTGATGGGATTCATCACCACTGGTGGCCCTCCAGTACGAGGCCATGCTTGAAATTTCCTGTCAGTCTCCTCCCACCATTCCTTGTTTGAAACTGTTCTTGGTGTAGTGCCTGCGTTTAAGAAAAAATATGGCCTTAAAATCATAGCAATAGAAGATAACTAAAACTACAGGACAACTAAAAGTTTACCTCCAAATATCTTCTTGTCTGAAACAAGATGGTCACAAACATATGCTAATGCAAATGATCCCACGATAGCAGATGCTATGTACGTGGTTGACATACTCAAACTGCAAAGAAAAGAACTCATTCATATGAGAGGGAAGTATTAGCACCCTAAATGACACCTCACAATCCATTACTCCAGCTATGAGCCTGTGCTTATTTCAAGAAAAAATTCAGGTAATTCATAAATGTGCACTTTTGAAAAAGCATCCATGCTGCCTCCAAGGATGGAAGCAGAAAAGGTCACCGATGGACTACTCAAGATATCCCCAATAGAGGTATCTATGTATAACGTGCCTCCATGGCGAGAATACCAGAAAGAGGATTGCAAAAACAATGTTAAGGAATTTGAATAGAAGCACAATTTTCAAGTGAAATATTTCTTTGGAGAATTTTAGAGTGAGTTGAAAATTTTATATGTTTGTGTCCTTGATAAAATTTGATATCTTTAGTTTTTTCAGTAAATATTTAATGTCCTTGAAAAGAAGTCAGCACAACCACACACAAACAACCTACGAAAAAAATTTCAGGCTCTGCTGCTGTTTGCTAATAAACAAACTTGGTCCCATAGAACAAAACTGTCCTATCAATGATTTTGTAAACAGAACAAGCACGTAACTATTTAAAAAAAAAAAGGCATGTATGGCATGACAATTATGTGCTTACTTCAAAAACTAGACTCATCGGTTTCAGTGCAGAAAGATCTGACAAACAACACAATACAGTAACACATAGTAGCATGGCATCAAAGTGAAATATATCCCCAATGCAAAGTCATATAATGCCAAATGCAGTTCTAACTGTAAAAACAAACTACAACTAACCCTATGTCATTGAAAGTGATATTGACAATCTCATAGATACATGAGAATAACTCATCCTGATGACCAAATCAACAAATAGGCCAAAAATGTCATTGGGTGTAAGACCTACTTTCCTCAGTTCCCATGCATGGTTGTAGACAACCTATCTAAGACTTTCAGCATTGTTTGCATGCTTAAGCTTGCAGGTTGCCTTCACCTCTAAAAACCATTATGCCTTCCCAAACCCCACAGAAAAAAAGAAAAGAAACCAAAAGGGAATCCTCTCTCAAACAAAGGACAGCATGGCAAGAATGTCAAGAAAAAGAAGCAGCTTATAACGGAGCCCAGATGAGGTCAATGTGAAAAGATTGCAACGCTAGTTATGTAACAGCATCCCATGGGTACATGTTATACCAAGAGAACATAGTATATATACATCATATAAAATAACATGATCACTCATAAAAACATAACTAGACAGAAATGATTCCAAGCATATTAGCTAGTTTTATAATTCCTCATTTTCAATCTAGTTTCTGACAAAAGACCTAACCAATCCCCTCTATTATCTCCACATCAGAAACAACCATTACAAACAATCACCTACAACAAATGAAAGTATCCCTACCATTTCAGGAACTACAAACCCTCTCTTGCAATCGCTTTTATCCCTTACAGCATTAACATAGAATCTTCAAAGCAAAAAAAAACACTAAACTGGAACAAATACATACATAAGCAAACCTTTTATTTCATAGAAAAAACCAACAAACCCATATCACATATTCTTTTGAATCCTTCTAAACCCTTTTTTATTATTATCTTGTCGAGCTAGAATCCAAATCAATAAAAGACCCACGATCCAGTTGAATTTTTCGAATTTCACACACTAATTCCCTTCCATTTAAGTCCAATCTTCACATAAATTTAACAAATTTCTTCTCGAGCTGATTAAGTACCAAACTGATTCAAATGTTTAACAAGACCCACATCGTCAAAATCTATTTACGAGCTAATACAGCAACAATTACAAGACTTAACCAAAACCAAAATGAACCAAGAATCAAAACGTTGAGACATTACCCCTTTTTTTATGAATAATGGTTCAAATTAATTTTTTTTAATGACCAACAATGGTATTTGTCATTTCAATTGGAGTCTACAAATAAGTTGGCATTGTTTAAATACCACAAAGCAGTTGGAAGCCTCTCAGCTGGCAATGATTGAACATTAATGGTGAATGATATCGATGAGCGCATCGTTAGACGCTGACAATAAGGAGGAGGGAAACTAGATTGTCATGAAAAACATTACCCCAAGTCACTCATACAGTACCTTTATTTACCAAACAGAGGTTATAATAAAATCAGATAAATGAAACCCACAAGAGAGAGAGAGAGAGAGACTCACGATGGTGATTGATCTGCCAAAGGCGATTCGGTTCCCCTGCGGTCTGCTTGAAGCTTCTGAGAGAGATGTTGCCTGTTCCTTGTTTGTTTGTTTTTTTTATTTTTTATTTGTGCGCGCGCGTGTGGAATAGGAAGGGTTTTCTTTTTCTTTTTCATTTTTTTCTGCATGGGCTTAACTTGTCTAGGCCATATTATCAATTTTATTTTTATAATTGGTCTGGGCTGGGCTCTACATCGAAATTATTTTAGCCCATCTTAGAACTACTGTGTATATATTTTTTATTCTAAACAATTTAAAAAACTTAAAACAGTTTTTTTAAAACAATAAAAAGTGATTTCCTTTTTTTTTTTGCTATAAATACTATTTTACCAATAATACTATCAGAATAATTATAATTATCATCATCACAATACCACCACTATTATCATAATCATTATATCATCTCGACTTCCAACATCTTATTAAAAATTTTATAATTACTATTCTATTATAGTCACACCTCTATCATATTATTATCTTTTATTGTAATTATTATTATTTATTATTAAAAAATAGATATTAATTTGATATTATTATAGTCATTATTATTGATGGATTGTTATCACTTAACATCACAACTACAATGCCGCCACAAAGGTGATTAACCAATAATTTTTTATTTTTTTTAAATTAAAGGGGTATCACTTGTGCTGCAACAAGTACTCGAGTTGAAGCCAACCATGCATGGCTAATCATGCTATTAAATTTATAAGATAAAAAATAAAAAATGATGCTAAAGAGCATTCATACACAATAAATGAAACTAGTAGAAAACATTCCTTCAAAAAACATAAAGAGAAAGAGAGAGAGAGAGCTGATTGTCTCCGGTTCAAGTCGGGCTAGGAGACACTGCAATCCAGGAACAGAGTTTTTGGTATCTCTTACTATGAATACATAGAAGAACAAGTGTGGGTGACTTCGTTCAATAGGCTTCACATCTCAAAAAAGCATACATGATCAAGTATAGAATTTACTTGCACATCTATCATCATTCAGCGATGGACATTTAAGATATACCAGTTCCTTAAAAAATCCAAGCAGTATCCGAACACTCTTGCAGGACCACTGGACAAGAAGCAAATGGCAGGCACCTTCCTCTTACAGTCACTGCCAAATATATGGAGGTAAAAGAAACGAGAAAGGTAAAGAATGAAAGAATTGAAGGTGACTAAAAATAACCAACATCAACCAATCTTGTTGGCATCTCGGACTTGTAAAAATTAATAGAAAATGCGATATATATACGCTGACAAGATATTCTTGCAGATGCATGGCCTTCGAGCTCCGAGCAGATTTAACAATTGATTCTTGACTGTAGACAGAAAACATGCTTCTCTTACTTCTTTACGATCAACAACCAGCAGCTTTTAGAAAGTTATCAAAGGGGCTTGATGCCGGTAGCCTGAAGAAGTTAGGATGATGTTGATACTCTGCCCCACACTGCATTTGAACAGTGCCAACTAGTGGTAATTGTGGGCTTGCAATGATATTTTGTTCAAGGAAAGGATTGGTAACCTGCATAATTTTCATTTAGAAGAGGTGAGGGAATCTCAAGCTGATTAGTTCAGCATGCAAACACAATGAAAACTTTTAAGGCTATGCTTCGGAGAAAGTAATGATATTACATTTAGAATAATCATACCATGCACACATGGATGATACGTGCAAAGAAATGCATAGCGAGTATGTCCAGGTTAAAATTTCATGCAGTAAGAAAACACGACCATCCGAACCCAAATCAGCATACAATTAAGATATTACCTTCCTTATTTCATCATCATGGTTCTGGAGGGAGACATTCATCAAACTCTCCTGTTTCAACTGGACACTCATCACATGAGACATCTTCTGTTGCTTTCCCATCAGAAGGGTTTCGCAATGATGAGCCATTTCCTTATAAGACACATCAGGTGCAGTTACAGACAATCGTCCAACTTGTTGTGTCGTCTCCAAGACCTGCACACATAAAGCACCTCTCTGTAATCATGTTTTTTGTATTATTTTTTCCTTTACCGCATAATTGGAAGATTTTGATGTGTTAGATTGAAGACAAGTCCCAAACCCAAACCATTAGGGCCAGGCAAGCAAGGCCTCAAGAGAAGAGTAGACTGGATACTATAAATAACTTGGAATGAGAAACCAGTCCGCATTAAAAATTTAAGTTACAGCACCAACAAAAAGCCTTCGTCAAACTTCTAAAAGCAAGTAGCACTTAACAAGAGAGCATGGTATAGGCAACATACTGATTCTAGAAGTTGATTGACGCTCAATAGGTCAGTGTCTTGGAAGACAATTTCTGTGGTCTGAGTGGTTTGATCTTCCAATGAATCTAGAAAAACATCATCTAATGTAAAAAGTGGAGTGCCCTGCAAAAACAAAAATAAGATGATGAGAGTACCAAGAACTCTCTCTCTCTCTCTCTCAGAATGCGAGTCCCAAGTATTAATAAAAGAGAAAATAGTGAAAGGCATTTACCTCCATTAGAGAGTTATCTTCGGAATCAACCTGATCTATTTGCATTGGAGTATCCATAAACAACTGGGCTCCCAAAGGACACACATCATTGGGTAAGAATTCGTTGAGGAGTTTCTCCTGTATAGTGGATGCTTCAAACTGTAGAGAACAAGTCACTGTTTAATACGCACTGTATAATCATCAAATGACAGGACCAAAATACTGAAACAATTCTGATAAATGTTTTACCTTTGCCAAATTTCCCAAGCTCTTAGCAATCTCAGCAGCAAAGAATTCCCTGCTTTGGTTCCCAGTAACATCTATCTCTGAAAGGGATTTTAAAGCTGAGCAATCATCCTCCTTAGATCCATAAACAATTGCAGGGTGGCCAGATTCAGTACTCACAGCCTGTAACTTGCGATCTTCAACTAAGTGCAAAAATGGATCGATCTGATACAAGCATCAAACCCCATAAAAAAACATAAGGTTAATGGTTATATATCACAAAGCACGTGAAAGTAACCAGAAAAGGTCATTTGCTTGATATATAGCTATATATCACAAGCATCAAACCCCATAAAAAAATATGAAGTTTATGGTTATATATCACAAATAACATGAAAGTAACCAGAAACAATCATTTGCATGTAACAGTAGAAAGCATAATCCCCACATAATATAGAACCTTCAACAAGCTAGTGAACAGATGTTTACAATTGTAAACCAATGCAAGTACAACTTAATTAGCAATGATACACTTACCATTTTTTCTGTCAGCACCACCTTCGTACAATAAATAAGCGGAATAATATTGTACGCTTTCGATGTAAAAAGAATCATTGAAGTTGCCAAGGCAAAGAGGGATCTGCGACGTGATGGTGGGAGTGGCTCTGCAATAACAGCAAGATTATGGCTTCAATTAAAGAGGTGATATCCAAATGCAAAATTTTAACATGTTCGTTCTCTGCTTGACATGCTTATTAGCATGAAAGTAGTTGGAAAATAGCAAGATAAACTAAATGAGGTTGAATTTAATTGCATCTCAACCACTTATTCAAAGGAGCTGTGATATAAATAATTGACAACTAAAGATGCAGCACAGCTCTGCAATAACAGCGAGATTATGGCTTCAATTAAAGAGATGATATCCAAATGCAAAATTTTAACATGTTCGTTCCCTGCTTGACATGCTTATTAGCATGAAAGTAGTTGGAAAATAGCAAGATAAACTAAATGAGGTTGAATTTAATTGTACCCCAACCACTTATTCAAAGGAGCTGTGATCTAAATACTTTACAACTCAAGATGCAGCACATACTTATCAGCAATACATAATAGGACTCAATATTCAACCTGTATGCGCTAGAAAAATTCATGCACCGCCTAACCTTCCACCCTATTGTATTCAGTAATCAAATTTGAAAGTTAGGGCACAACTCAATTTAGCTTTCCATTATATGGAAGTAATAAAGAGGTTAAAGATTTTCTTGGATGACCTACCAAACGGATTTATTAAATTTTTGGTAAAGTAATTCAGATCAAGCAGCCACATATCGTGAAAGTTTCATTCGAGCTCCTAAGAACCCATCAACCTTTCTTGTGCTTAGTTAGCCATAATTATTGTCACTAATACCCTTCATCATTAAAAATATTCAACTATTGTAATGAATGACTCTAATTGGTATTGGTTCTTTATGAAAAATTGAAAATAGTATATATACCCCAATTTGTGAATGAGCTAATACTACAAAAACTAGAAATCCTTTACCAAGTCATACATCTCAACCACAAGCCTCATATTATCTAGGACAAATTCAGTTTTAAATTCAAAAGTTTAATCTAAGTTTCCTCTACTTATTTTCACTTCATTTATGCAACTTTGTCAATCATGAATATACATAATACGCAAAGCAAGCCATCTTCTAGTTTTGATAGAAAACTCAGCCCTGGTTCATTCACAAGAAGCAACTTTCCATGCAGTAATAACTTTGAGATCTTACCTTCTTGCTTAAGAGCAATGTTTCTCAAAGAAAATGCAAGCTGAAAACTTCTAATCAAAGCCTCGTCACTGGAATTCTGTGAAAGAAGATAAAATGTAATAGAACTCATAAACTAACCAGAAAAAATAGGAGGGGGAAAAGGACAAGATAGAGCATTTGTAGAGATAGCCAACAGAAATATTCTGCGCAGCCATTCAGGATCAATGAGACATAATTGGTGAATAGATTTGCATCACTTAACTTCTCACAGAGCCTATAAATGATTAAAGTTTGTGGATGTTGTATCTTCTAAACTAAAGTTCAAGAAGAAATTGTGGTGCAGTTGTGATTAGAGTTTCATTGCAAGGTGGATAAAATACTCTAGGAATTTTTTCAGATGCAGTTAGAGAAATGACAAGCTTAAACATTGATGACAGACACAAAAAGAGATAGCAAAATAGATTAGCCATAGGTCGAAACTGTTATTACCACCAGTGCCTGTTAAAGAGCTACCGTCAATTACATTAACTGAGAAATTACCTTGGCTCGAGAGAACAACAACACCAGGTTATATGTATGAGAAATTGCTTCATAGTTTTGAGGTGTATTTGCAGGAGAAATGGACTGTGTCCAAATTGATGAAAGCAAAAGAGTGATCTGGCGGCTACTCAGCCTTAGAGAACCAGCCTCCTGAGGTTCAACGAATGCAGAAGATTCAGATACAATGATAGACTAAATTAAGACAATTTTTTATAACCAATTGAAGAGTTCATTACTTTTGGTATTCAAGCTATTGATTATATATAAACTACACGCTGCAATTTCCTGCTTCGGAAAGCCACTTTTTGTATCAGTCATAATATACATGTATAAAGCTAAGGCCCACTTTTTGTGAAAGATGTATCTAAAGATTATGTCCATGCATGTCCAGAATACAGTATTATGTTGAATTGACCCATATTCCTTAGGGTAACATTTTAAGCATCTCCAGCAGACTCTTACACTCCTTTCTTGATACTGTATTGATGTCTCAGATGAATATATTAGCATATTTTAGAAGAAAAATGCATAACTGGAAACTCTTCTGCACGAGCAGTAAGGATCACGCAGAATTCTTTGTGCATAGTTAGGATCTCAATTAGAGGATCAGACTATAGTGGTTACCTAAGGAAGAGAATTATAACAGATGCAATCCCACTGAAGTTAAGCGAGTACTAAAAAAATTTAACCCAGATGGACAGCAAAAATTTAGATGATAAGAAGTTGACATTGCCAGAACTTACGGTTTCGTTATTTAAGTTGTTTACAGGATTCTCATCTGATGTTGAAGGTACAAGAGGATTTTTCAAGCTGTATACTCGACTGGTAGATGACTTCAATCTAGCAAGCATCCCATTACTGATTTGTTCACCTTCATGAGCATTATTTTTGCTGTCTTGAAATACATTTTCCCTGGTGGAAGTTTTATCCCTCCGTTGCTTGTCAAAAAGGGCAGCTGAAGAAGAAAAGACAGAGACAGTTCTTGACAGAGTCCGTGAAAGATCAGAGCCTTTATTATTCGAGGATGGACAAGGTGAAACTGAAGATGGCACAAGAACAACAGAAAAGATGCGGTGAGCTCCAACTCTTGTTTCATGGTCAGGATGGACCATTGCTGGAAGTAACTGATGAAATAGAGCTTCAGGGAATGCCTGCAAGAAATAAGAAATGTAGAGTAGATAAATAAAGGAATGAAGGTAGTCAACAATCATAACATTAAAAAAGACCACAAGTTTGGCTTTGCCTTGTTTTGATATGACAAATTTGGTAATGAGGCAACAATTTGAGCAGTACGATAAACAGCAGAAATAGTAGTTCTGGCTATAACAGTAATATTTGAGATGTTCTCCAGCATCACAGCCATAATGTCAAGGATAGGGCCAGCATCTCCGACCTGTTCACCAATAGCAACCAGTTTTTATCTCTTTGAAAATCCTGGAGTAATTGATCATAATATATAAAACATTTACAGCACACATAAAATGAAATTGAATTACTTAAAATAGGAACACTATTTTAAAACCCAAAGAAGCATCGCTTTATGTAAGAGTTAATGGAGATGAGTGCCACCTTATATGCTAACTCAGTAAGGCATTTATCCACCACTTCTCTCAAGTTTTTGTTCCAATTTTTTATTTCAGCACCCAGATTTGCATCATCAAGTGAGCAGTGTATGCTTTTCCGCAAATGACGCATGACATCACTTACAGCACCAATTATTGCCACAGAAGGGTCGGCCTTCACATGCTGAGCAAGGGCAGTGGTAACCTCAACAATATCGAGCTGCATGCTGGGTTCTTTAAGGACATTTTTGTGATCGAGATGCTTAATCAATATGGAAAGCAAAACATGTGTATTTTGCCCTATAACATGTTAAAATTAAAGAGCACAATCAGTCTCCCATCAAACCACAATTAAAATTGGAAGAGCACAAAAATAGCACGCTTCATGAAATTAAAAGACAGGGAATAAAATAATGCCTTAGGAATACCAATTGAACAGGTAAAAGAATTGCTTATATACCAGAATTATCCATTAAAAACTGCATATCCTTTAAAACTGGGAAGGCAAGACCATTTTCAAGGGACCATAAATTTCCATTATCGAAGTATCGGAACAACGATTCCAGAACACGCCGAATTGTTGTAGCCTCCTTCCCTAACTTGGCCATGTTATGCAAGCAAACCCTGGACCAAAAGCAGGGGTTCTGGGAGTCTTCTCTGCCAAACCAGAAGAATGATAAATATCTAATAGTTGATGATTGAAATACAATAAACTATGTCTTCACCAATAAAATCTTGTGCCAAGAGATTACTCTGTCATATTTACTTCGCCTCTCTCATTTACAATTGTCCTCCAAGAAGGAACCCTTGTAATGACCTCTGGCAAAGGAGTGACATGCCCCTCATTTTTCAGCACTTCTTGCACCCACCGACTCTGAGGACCTTGCTTGTCAGTATCTAGGTTCTCTGAACTCCTCATAGGACCGCCATAATTTTCCAAGACTACTGAAACTACCTGTTTAATTATATGGAAAGTATTTTAGAAAAAAAAAGGTAAACAACTATTTATCTTTGTACTAAAAAAATGAATGATTGATTGAATGAGCTGAAATGCAGGTCATATTCTTTAAATAGTGGTAAGAAAAAAGGAAAGATAAAGCATGCAGATTAATGAGATTTTGTTAAGATGCTCTACTGCAGAGACTGCCTTGAATAGCTTCCATGGTAACTGTGTCCACATGAATGTACCTATAGGTGTTGTTACATTGCATAAATGGTAAAAATCTTGTTCTTCTAAGAGCAAGCATGCATGTTCATGTCTTCTTGAGGGCAGTCACTTGAAGCAAAGATGTTGAGTGCAGATCTGTCTGGTGAAATAGGACAGTTCATGCATGGATTTGAACTGCCTCAGTTAGCACATTTCTTTTTTATTTTTTAATTTCTTTTGTGCATATATGTCCATATATAAGACTTATCTAATGAGCAAAATATTGGTCAAATAAGCAAAGCAACGGCTGGCAGACTAAACGACTTGGTCAAATTATGGGCAGGTTGCAAAATACATTTGGATATGATTGATTATTTTTCAATTCTCAGGTAGAAATATGGAGAGGATGATAAGAAGTATCAAAATCTGTCATGCACAGGTAAACTTGCAATGTGATCCAAGATGGTCCGAAAATCTGCTTACATTGTCAAACTCCACTGAAATATGAGAATGTTGACCCATAAACCAAACCTACAAATACAGAAGGGAAAAAAAAGAACCACTTGGAATAAGAATGATTGAAATGAAAAGTACTAATACTAGAGAGTTTCTATTTATATGGAAAACAAAAAAAAAATCATTTCCCTCGGATCATTGGCACTTGTTTGCAGAACAATTTGGAGCAAGAAAGACTTACAAAGCAGTCAGGCAAGATGCATTTAGAAGTAATCACATTTGCTGGCTACAGTAAGATTCAAGGTAGGTCTATTTGTTTTATGCCCATTGTTAACCACCAATTTCAGAAGAACCATAGTTCCAGATTTTGAAGAAATATAGGAAAAATGGAGGAAATGGGTACCATTGAAGAAAGGGCTTGCAGCCCAGCTGCCCGTAGACTTTTTGCCCTTTCATCCTCTCCCTCTTCTTGAGCAAACTGACAGAGTTTTGGAATAAATCCTTCTAAGTTAAACATGTAAGTTCCATCCTTCTGCAAAATTCAGCTATGAGAGAGAGTTTGAAGGTTCCTCTGTGCAGAAACCTGGAAGCTCAACAACAAATTACCCCCGATGATGATGTTGAGTTACTAAGTAACAACCAATAGCACATACCTGATTATTTACAAAGTCAAACAGAGTCTCGCATCCTATAACTTGGATGTCATCCTGCCGTGTTTGATCCAATAGAGTATTAATGATGCCCAGTAAGCTACTTGCAAACAAAGTCCTGTGAAATGATCCCCAATCATAAATACACCACATACAGGAGATGAGAGCAAAGAAAGCAAATACAGATGCTACACTATTTACTCAAGGTGGAGGGGATGAAATAGCAAGTGGAGAGAAATGAAAACTGGCCTAGTTCTTGAGCATACAAGTATGGTTAAAAATACTTGGATTCTCAATAGGGAATGATGTCCCTTGTTTCTACAAGTTTGATTTAAGAAAACTTAAATGGGTATTATTGGTGGTGTATATAGTACAAAAGAAAGTATGAAAGAGACCATAATCTAACACTATAAACAATGGGAAAAACAATGAGATTTTAAAAATGCAAATATTGCACAACCCACAAGAAATCATCACGGAAGAATAAACTCACATTTGCTCCTTGCAGGTGACCAGCAATTTCCTGTAAATGCACATCACAATTTTTGCAGATTGAAAGTTCTCAATTCTCAGTTCCTTGTAACACCTTTGCTCAAGAGAACATGTGATCTGATTACCAAATTTGCAGCTAATCACATAACAATCATAACGCCCGTGGGGGGGTGAAGAGAATCTATATGATTTTTCAACCAGTAAAATAGTCTAACTTGAACAGCATCAAAAACCCAATCTCGTTCCAGCAAAAGAAAAAGGGAATGGAGGTGAAAGAGGTTAAATAAGGCCAAAAAGTTCCCTATCTAATTAATCTGGGCGTACTTTATGTGTGCTGATAGGAAATACAATCATTTATGTGTGTATAGCATGTTTTATATCTCTTGACAAATAATAATTTAATCAAACAACTAACAAAAAGGGAGCAAGAAGACACACAAACTCTCACAAATATTAGTTCCATAATAAACAAACAAAAGAAACCTGGCTGATATATGTTTTCTGACTTCTTGATTTCCCAAAGAAATAACACTTGGACAGCAATTTTAGCAGATATTATTTCCAAAAGGTTTTTTCAGCCATACAGAGAGAATAAAGGCTAATATCAGGCAAATTTCACCCTATTTCATTCAAGAAATAAATATATACATGACATATTGGAACTTTCCAAAATATCAGACCTGTATCACACAACTATTGCGTTAATTTGAGGTTTTATATGAAACAAACTATACCTTTGGGATACGGAGAGGATTTTTAGCAGCATATTCACATAATTTTCCAATCTTCCGGTCATTTGGTCCTTCCTCCTGTCGTTAAATATTCCATTAACACAAAATTTCAATGAAATGAACTGGACATCAAATCACTTCACCGTTGAACAGAATGAAAATTTTCAGAAGCATCATGCGTGCTTGATTAAACCATATTTTCAGATTAAACCATATTTTCAGGGAGGAGTCCGAAACCCTAGTGGCTTAAAATTCATCATTTTCATGCAGGAATAGCTTGATAGGGAAGTAAACCAGAAACAAAAAAAAGACAGCTACATAATCTCATTTGCAATATAATAGAAAGAAAAGAAAAAACAGATGGTGTGGAATCGAAAAATTCAAAAATAGAACAAAAGAATGACATAAGACCGAAAACAAAGAACAAGGTTTTCTAAAACGGACTTATGGTGGCAAGGAGAAAAACAGGAAGCTGAGTCTTAAATGGCACCTTAGAAGTTATTTAGGGATTCAATAGTGTCCCAAGTCACAAAATTGCTCCAGGATCAATTGGAACAAGATCTTAATGAAATTTTCTTTGTTAATGCATAATGATGGCACTTGTTTCTAATACCTAAAGAGAACACAGACCATCTAGGAGTTGAAAGGTAAAACCTCACTCTCATATTCCAAGTTTTTGTACAACCTATTTCTATGTTTAGATTTATCAAGCAATGATACATCATTTGCAACCCCGGTGACATAATACAAGGTCATTGTTCATCTTTGATACACTGTCTGTTTTTCATTACATGAGACCATGTGCTGGCAGTTGCAACATTGACATCATATGTTTTCAGTCAGTAAGTACAATATAACTACCTCAAGATGAACATATTCTGTCACTGGCAAAGAAAATCAGCTAAAAGAGGGGGAAAAGAATATGTGTAATCCAAATTGGATTGCCACATTATAAAGTATGAACTAGCTTATTTTCATGAAATCGCTTTCCTTTAAACCCGCCTTCACATAAATTAACCAACAAATGCAGAAACAAGAAATTATTAACTTCTTGTTATGCATACCAAATGTGATAAAAAAAAATGTTAAAAGATAGGAATTTAAAGAGTGCTAACCTGGTTTCGAGGAAAAATATCTGCCATGAGCTTCTTATACCTCTTGACAGGCTGTCTGGACCTTGCCCTCATTGCAGGGCAAAAGAAACAAAGGCTACCACATGCAGGCATTACTTGCCTTGAAACTAAACCCGAAATCGCGCTCATTTTGGATTCCAAATATATTTCCCTCAATTTTTTTTGCTTTCTTTCCCCTCTAAACCGAACAGAAACTCAAGATTTCGGCAACAAGAAGGGAAAGAAAGACTCAAAACTCAACTGGGTACCCTCAAATTCAATGGCCAGCCTGTGTTGAAAAATTACAAATTTTACAAAAGGGATTCTTAAAGGGGAAAAAACACTCAAAATTTCACCATACAGAACAATTGCGGTAAAGACAATGTGGAATTCAGATTCAAGAAAAGGCGTTATGGGGACAGGAAAACAGAATCAAAATCATATAACTAATCACAAAATTGTGAAGAAGTATCAGAATTCTTAAAGATAAATATAACTAACAAAAGGGGTTATAATAAATGAAAATTTTAAAAAAATACCAATAACCAAACCATGAAAATACGATATATTTTACCTCGGATCAGAGCCAAGAAACAGCTGAACAGAGGCTGGAAATCTCTCTAAACCATGTAAAAAAGGCACCGATTTTCCAGCATTGTCCAGACCACTCAATTCAATGCCTGTCCTATACCCCCCCCTCCGTCTCTCTCTCTCTCTAAAACCTGTACTAACTACTAAGGAAAAAAAAAATTGCATTATGAGCAGGCGCCATGTCAAATTAAAATTAAAAAATGATTGGAAAGTTCCACACCTTCAAAAAATGGAATTACATGCGGACCCCATCGCATCACCTGAAATTGAATTATACCAACAGATAAGAGTAAATTATAACTTAATCCTTAAACTTTTATAAACTACTAAGCTAATCCGTATAGCTCAGAAAATTATATGTTAACCCCCTGATCAATGTCGACCTAAGAGTAAAAATACATTGGTCTTGACATTCTTTTATTAAGATAATTTTTTTTTTTGTTAATGTATCACTTATTTATTTTAACCAACACAATATTTATAACTGAAATTATTAGTTTTATTAAAAAATAGTTTATAATTATTAAAGCAAATTAATAAAAAATATATCATATTG
>Ga0307515_10012544_pt1 | contig 15941 bp, 12 predicted proteins | sample 17_EM_MG_FD_194513 | JGI IMG/M metagenome (GOLD analysis project Ga0307515, IMG submission 194513) | Populus trichocarpa ectomycorrhiza microbial communities from riparian zone in the Pacific Northwest, United States - 17_EM | ecosystem: Host-associated > Plants > Roots > Unclassified | place... | reverse complement strand
ACATCTCCAAATAATAATGAATTAATGAAAAAGACTAATAAACCCCCGGCTTCAAGGCTTAAATTTTTTCAACTTAATATTAAAAAAATAATTTAATTTAGCTATCCACAATAAATTATATATACAGAAATAAAGTTAAACTCCCAAACCTTTTCGCTTTTCTTTGAATATTTAAAAGAGAGATCGGTATTGTAGAATTCGCTGATAATAAAATAGGGAAAGATTCATGCTGATAATAAAAAAGAGAAAGATTCATCAAACAATCAAGCCTCAAACAAAAAAATAATCTTGATAGAATCAATACTCTTGATATATGTAATAGAGTTTGACTAGCTTGTAACTCTCCAATGACGTTGGCTTCTTTACTTCAAACTTGGATTTTTCTGTATAAACTTATCCGAGCTTTGATTCCGAGAGCTAGTAGAGTTGCGAACCAGTGAAATTTTATTTCCGATTTGCCAATTGCGAGACTGGTTTCCATTGATATGCTATGGTAGCCACCATTATGATTTGCATTTCTTTTAGGAAAAAAAACATGCTCTTCTAAGGGTTTATGTTTCCTCCACTAATTCCTGAACACTACACCTCTTGCGCCATGGAGGATGAGACAGTGATGCAGCCAAGCTCGAGATAGTAGATAATTCTGAGGGAATATATTTGTTATAATTAGGTAATGATTTGTTTCATATACATTATTTGAATGACTTATAGATATATTTATAGATTAATAAAACAAATTTAAGTTCAAGAGGAGTTGTGATCGCGTTAGATCAGAATAATAACTTAAAAAAACTGTAACTTTTGATTTAACTGCTAGATCGAGTTCGGATTTCTACAAGAGTTTCCGTAGAGGTTTTCACTATTATAGCATCTATGACGCTATGCAGACCATAGATCTTGAGATATCAATATTCTTGTTCTAGAATCCTGGTTTGAGTAGTTTTGTTATTTTTCTTAATTAATTCGGATTTCCTACTTGTTTTGAATTTTATAGTTATTTACTTTTGTATTTTTAAATTTTTATTTTATTTTTCAATTTAGGTAGGTTTTCTAGCCTGTTTAAGGTTATGAAAACCTTATAGAAAGAAAGATTTTATTGATATTATTATTTTTTTAAAAAAAACTATAAATTTAGGGTTAAATACCCCTTACTCAACAAATATTTGTGTTTTGTTTTTGTTGTTTTCTTTAACTTTGTCTACGTCACATAGCTTTCAATCATACAAGCTTCTTTAGTAGATATATACATTAGCCATGGGGCCATAACCATAACTCAAACCATAACAATTTGGCAATATATTTCGGTTTGTTTCTGTGGTGAAAAAATTATGTTTTAATTATTTTACTATTTAATATTAAAAATAAAATTTTAAAAATAAAAAATATTATTTTAATATATTAAAAAAAATATTTCAAAAAACAACATTAACATACGCTACCTTATCAATCACCGGAGATTGAGTTTGGTTTTCATTGGACGAGAAGAAATTATGGGGGCGAAAGAAAGATCAATCTCTAATTCTGTTGGAAATCCTGGTGGCATAGTTGGTAATTAACTGAAAGGACAGAACCTAATTATTACACTTAGATAATAATAGTAAAGGGCGTGCCCCTCTAATCTTTACATGTGTGTGTGTGCCTAATCTTTCTTGACCAACCCTGTCTTTGGTATATGCCACAGCTGAAAACTAGTAGAAATTAATTTCAAAAACACACATACAGGGAGAGAGACCCACATAGATTCGAGAAGGAAAAAAACAACTGAGAGACAGGCATGGGGTTTTTCTCTTTTCTCGGCAGAGTTCTCTTCGCTTCCCTCTTCATCCTCTCAGCTTGGCAAATGTACACCATCACTTCCTTTCTCTCTTTTAGATCTCTTTGATTTTATCTACTTCTTCGTTTCATTGTTGCTTGTTAAGAAGGATTCATGTGCTTTTTATCTGGGCCCCTTTCTCCCAGATCCGATGCTAGTTGTTGATGTCTTTATATTGCTGTTTTCGCTTATGGTTTTTTGTTTCTGTTAGATGTTCAACCCATTATGGAACTGGGTTCCAAACGTTTTAATTTTTTAACTTTATCGTCTCATTAGCAAAGAGAAAATGCCTAATGCCGTGAATCCTCTAGCTTCAGTGGAAAATTGCTTCTGCTGATGATTATTTGATCAATTATTTAGTCACATTTTTAGTATATTGACAAATGCACAAAGAAGCCCTTGTGCATTCTTGAAGTCTGATTTTACTGCTGAAATTGATCTTCATGGTGTCTCCTAAAACGAGCAATGTGATGTGTAACAATGCTTTATCATGTAATACCGTGTTCTGATTTTTTAATGTTTCAAAAAGCATGCCTAATGATTGGCAGCTTCTAAACTACCATTTTCTGTCGAGCTTCGTTATTTAGCTTGGGGGGTTTATGGTATTTTTTGAACTAAAAAGCTAGGTGATACTAGCTTCTGTGAACTTTGATGTTCTCTATGCTATCGGTAAACTAATGCTTGACTAAATCTATATAGTCATCAATTTGCAATGCTCTCGTACGGTTAACTGGGGTTGTTGAGCACTCCAGCAAAATGTTGCATGCTTCTGTATTGATGTTGTTTGTATATGCTTAGGTTCAACGAATTTGGCGAAGATGGTGGCCCTGCTGTGCCGGAATTGATTTCCAAGCTTGCTATTGTCAAGAAGCATATTTCCTCTCAATTGGGGGTAGTGGTCTCGGACATTGATGTAAGAAATTTTCCCCTTAACCTGTTGCTTCTGTAATTCTTGCATATTTTTTTTGGTGTCATTTCACTTTGTATGCTGCTCACTTTCTGATTCAGAGGTATTTTATGCAGCCTAGACATTTGGTAGCGGGCATGATTGTTCTAAAGGGTCTTGGAGGCTTTTTATTTGTATTTGGCAGCCCTTTTGGTGCTTATCTCCTGGTTAGATTTTCCTTTCCTTTGGGTCTTTATTTGATTGATCGCCTTTAGAATGTGATGAAGCATTACTTGGCTCTGCCCAGAAGCTGCTTCTGATTCATACAGTCATCATCAAAGTAAATATTTCAGTATTTCTATTTTGCTTCAGCTTACCTACTTGGCGCTTTCCTCCCCAATTCTGTACAACTTCTATGACTACGATCGGGATGAGTCCAAGTACTTTGTTCTCTTAAATGAATTTTTGCAGGTTTGTCTTAACATGACCTTTTGATGTTGTTTAGCTCCCCTTTTCTCTTGTTCTTCTATTTTGCATTTATGCTGGGAAACCACCTTTATTTTTGGGTTGGTGATGTTTTTGCAGAGCGTTGCACTTTTTGGTGCATTGCTTTTCTTCATAGGGATGAAGAACTTGGTTCCAAATAGACAGCTCAAGAAGAAGACTCCCAAGGCAAAAGTGGGCTAGGCATAACGAAGAAGCAAACTTTAAAGATTGGATGATTGTTGTAGGTGCTGAAAATTTTCAGGGTGTCGAGTGGCTGCACATATCATATATCTATGGATGTTTCCGAAGCTCTATCTATATGATACCCAAATTTGTTAGTTCTTTTGTTGTTTGGCTCGATATACTTTCCATTTTATCTAATGAAATTTATTTATCATCTGTTAAGCTAGAATATGGCTATGATTTTCGCGAATTTATGAATGGTTGGTCATGGATTAATATTTTTTAAGCCTCAGTTACCCAGTTAGACGAGTAATTTTACTAAACCAGAAAAGTATTCTGTTCATTTAATTTTTGGGGCCAGACGATTATCAATACGTTCACCTCCAAAAATTATCTCTTGGTTACTGACCCGGCATTTTCCATTGTGTTCTCACTCCTCTGTTGTTCGAAACCATTCCAAGCAATGTCCCAAGTTAACAATTAATTAACTTCTAGTACTAAACATGGATTAAAATTTAATTGGGTTAAATTTAGAGTTTGTTTGTTTTTTGTTTTAGAAATGTTTTTGAAAAAATTATTATTTTTATTTTAAATTAAATTTTTTAATGTTTTCTGATCATTTTGATACAGTAATATTAAAAAAAATAAAATTTTTAAAAATATTAAAATAATATTTTTATAAATAACTTTTTTTTTTTTAAAGAACTGCTGTGCTCTTAAACATTGAAACAAGTATATTTTATTTACTGTTCTTAATACTTTGGAAAATTTATTAAGTTCTTTTAAATATACTATAAAGGTGTATTTTTTAGATGGATTTAGTTTTGGTTTATGTTGTCTCAAAAATATTTTTATATTGTCAAACAAAAGAAATCAATGCCCTTTATGTAAAAAATGTTTTTTTTCTAACAATGAAAAAAATAAAATTCAGAATGTTGCAATAACTTTGCAAGAGTTAGCAATTGACGTGTCGTTCAAAAATGATAGATAGCTGATGGTACACTAGTTAGTTTTCACCCTTCAGTTCTCCCTCGTAGAAAAATCGCTCGCTCCAGTAATAAAGAAACGTTTTTGGACAAAACGCCGAAGACGACTGTAAATAGAAGGAAGAAACGCAGACGAAGTGGAGTGAGCACAGCCAGTTTAAAACAAGTCTCTCCTGCTGCTCTCCTCTTCTTCACAGAAATGGTAAAAGCGCCAACAATTCTCTTTTCGTTTTTTTAAATCAAGTCAAACTGTTAAGCATTTTTTTTTGTTTAATGACAGGATTACTTGAAGACGGTAATCCCTTCACAGCTCGTCTCCGACCGAGGATCCAATTTAGTAGTCATCAATCCAGGTGCTCCACTTTAGAACCCTAGAAAATCAAATCATCATCCATTATAGCAAGTAAATAAAACCGATTTTTAATTTTGTTAATTGTAATTGGTTTAGGCTCTGCAAATATCCGAATAGGATTAGCTACACAAGATGCACCGTTAAATATTCCTCACTGCATTGCTCGTTATACTAATCAAATTCCCAAATTCAAAGTCCAAGATCAGGTCAGTTCTTACTTACCACTTTTCTACCTTTTTACAGCTTTACTTTGTTTTGTTGTTAAATTTTTTTCGCTTTTAGATGCTGAATTCGCAGATTACAACAGTACAGCATATGGAACGCGAGAAGGCATATGATATAGTGAGTTAACTCCGTGCTATTCGCATTTTTTGTCTCTACGTTTGCCGAGGAACAGTGTAAGACTTGATTTTTTTTTCCTTCCTTTTTTCTTGAAGATAGCATCGTTATTGAAAATACCTTTTCTGGATGAAGAGGTTGCCCACAATTCTTTCCCACGCAAGGTACCTACTACTAATCCATTCAGCCTAATTTAGTCTCTGTCATGGTGGTCTGTAGATCAATATCGGTTTTCTGGTGTTATTATTCTTATAATCTCCACTTTGGAAGAATTGCTGCTTCTCTATTAACTGGTTTAGAAGGCTTTGACAACTGTGGCACTGTCTCTGGAGTTCTCTTTTCGCAATCCTGCTTTTTTGTGGTTATATATGTGATTCTTAGGGTTTCAACCGGAGTTTTCAAAAATTTTGATTTTTTTTTGCTTCAAATTAATTCTTTTTTGGTGTTTTTCGATCGTTTTGATGTGTTGATGTCAAAAATAAATTTAAAAAAATGAAAAAAATATTATTTTGAGAAAAACATTTTGAAAAGCAACCGTTATCACTATCCCAAACACCCTATTAAAGTGAGTATAAAATATATAGTTTAGAGGGACAAGGGGCTATAGACATGCAGCTCAGTTAATGGTTAGAAATTGCTTATGGAATTATACTAATCAACTCATACTGCAGATAGGACGTGCTGATGGATACAATCCACAGAGTGGCAGGGGTGTGGCTTTCCAATGGGCTAATGTATATGAGCAGGACACTAATTCCTCTTTGGCTTTAGGTAATAGAATGAATGTTGTTCTCTCTAATATACATGATAGTTACGACAAACTGAATTACCTTTTGTACTAGTTATGATGTTTCCATCTTTAAAACTTTCAAAACCTTTTGGTGGGCATCTTGTTTGACCTGGAAAGTGTATGACATACCATCTCTAATTACTTCAGAAGTCATGATGGAATCTTGGTACAGTTTACCATTATTGCTCATTTAATATTATTGCGTCATGTTTGAAGGTTTGTATATTATTAATTACATTTGACTTGGATTAATTTAGCACTGGTGGGGCCAGATTACATGAAGATGGAGTCTGTTATCTTTAAATATATGCTATGAAAAAAATGGTACCAAGGCAATGAAAAATCCAGAATCTGATGTTTCGAAGGGCCAGATGTAACATTTTCATTTTGGGGTGGCCATCACATGGGAACTTATTTGGTAGCCCCCCACCCCCAATTCATCCGTGCCAATGGTTTACCATCCCTATGCAGGGTCAAAAGACTACGTCAAATTGTTTTGGATAGATAGTAGATTTTATTGATGGATTATTTTATTTTGCTTTGTGGTTTTGACTTCAGATAAGAGATCCTTGGCACATTTCATAGTGATTCCTTTGCATAGGTTGCTCTTGATTGATAGACTGCATTTTTATGGTGTTGTCTGTGCTTATTGTCTGGCATTAAATAATATATGTTGGCTGTGTGATCTTTATGGTTACACTGTTTTTTAAATATAAAGCTTGAAGGATCAATTACTTTCTCATTCAAGTGATGGTTCTTATTTACCTGTTGTATTTTGTGTATTCTGAGTTTCTGACTACTCTTGATTTTTGTGCCACATCTGATAAAAAATAAGTTCGCAGGCATTAAGGCTTTTAGCTTTCCTATTAATTAGTTTCAAGTGAATTTGTGTCTAGATCCTAAAACGTGCAAATTGTTTGTGCAGGATCATCAAAAAATGAAGGTACAAGTGGCGAGTATGTGAAGAAACATGAAGGCACTGATGCTGAGGGGATTAGTTCAGGGGAACGCAAATTCAGAGGACACATTTTTGGTGAAGAAGCGCTTAGAATCTCCCCAACAGAGCCATACTGCTTAAGCCGTCCTATTCGCAGAGGTCATTTCAACATCTCACAACATTATCCTTTGCAGCAGGTTTCGTCCTTGCATTAATTATCTTACAAACATGATTTCATTTGTATGTGCCCTTTTCAGCTGAAGGAGAAAAACAATACCACTTTTCCTCTTTGGAAAGTGCTATTATGTACTGCAACCTTGTGTGTCTGTTGTTGATGTGGACCCAGCTTAACATTGTTGCATTATTTTCCAACAGTTTTAGCATATCCATAATATAAGAAGCCATGCTCTAGTTATTTACTGGTATTTTCTTATTTCTATTGCTTAGGTGCTTGAGGACATGCATGCTATTTGGGATTGGATATTGATAGAGAAACTGCATATCCCTCACTCGGAAAGAAACATGTATTCTGCGATCCTTGTTTTGCCAGAAACATTTGATAATCGCGGTAATGATATCTTGGTAGTTTTTTTTTATATAGCTTATGATAACTTCAGAGGAAAAATCTAGTCGTTATTCTCATGTTGGTCCCATGGATGAAATGAAACATGTTAACAATGTGCACTTACTATGAATGATCAACCATGGTTGAAGCAAGACCCTATCATGTTTGTTAATCAAATTAGTGTTGATGTAGCCCTACTCTATCAAGAGTCCAGGTAGCATGGCTAGTTGAATAATGTTTTTAAATCACCCCAAACTCCAAGGTAAAAGAACAGTTTAGACTCTAAAGTAAGCTCATTTCATAAAGTGCTGTCAAAGTGCATAAAGCTGCAGGCATTAATTTTCTTTTTTTCATTTTCCTCAAAAATTTTATCAGGACACAATCTATGACCTTTTCACCATGCTTTTCAAAGTATCAGTTAGTCAATCACTCATATTCTCTGCTTTGGGGTTCTTTGTGAAGTTGCACCACGTGCTAACTTTTGGGTGGAGTTTGGTACGAGGTTAAAAAATGAGGATGAGTTATTACAAGAGCAATTTTTAAGGGTGTAAAATTTAGTTTTAAGGAGTTTTGGTATGTTTATGAATTGAAGGTGAATTGCTAGTGGAAAAAGAGAGAAATTAAATTATTAGTAATGACTGGTGAGAGAGACATAAAAAATTATTAGGTGTGTATTTTGAGATCAAAAGGCACAAGAGAGAGTAAAAACCAAATAATATTGCTTGGAGGGCAAAATATACCTTCCAAAAACATCAATTTGGGGGTACTTAGTATCCCCTCAATAATTAAATCCCTTCCAAAAATTGAATCAAGCATGCTTAAATGGCACAGGGGTAATTCTTAGCTCCCATTACCGTTTTAGCAAACATACCCTTAAGGTAATAGGTGATTTTACTGAATTGTATTTATTTCTTTTGGGAATAGTTGATTCACATTTAAAATTGTGCACTTTACTTTTATTAGGCATGTGCTTGCATATTTCTGCTATATGCCTTGGGCTAGTGAGCCCCTTTGCATTCGTGTTTGCCTGGGCTGTTAATATCACTGGCTTGAAGTCTATTTCAGATGTTCTGTCATTTTGTTGTGCTAGTGTAGCCAAAATGCGAGTTTCCTTTATTTTCATGCACTTACATGTTTTCTTGGCCTGGATCTGCTTTTCCCTACTCTCTTTTGTTCACTGGCCATTCTATGGCCAATTAGTGCAACTGGGTCAACGCAAAAAAGAAAACATTTGGAAGCTCTACCTTGCATACCTGGTTTTTCTCAGCTCCTTTCCTTCTACGACACACTGGTCTTGATTTCTTTCTTTTTTTCCTTTTCCTTTTCCTTTTCTTTTTCTGTTTGTCTTATTGGTGCGTTAACTGCTTCATGGATGCTTATGCTTCTCCAGTTCTCCTATAAGGTCACATCTTCACATTTGGTTTAGCAGGGAATAGAACTTGGATAACTCTAGTAATGTCCTGTTGTTACATGTCATGAACAGAAATAAAGGAAATGCTGTCTATAGCATTACGAGACTTGCGCTTTAGCTCTGCAGTAGTACACCAGGTCAGAGACTTCTTTTGTTATTTTTTTGAAAAAAATAATTTTACCTGGTGATATTTTAATATATGGTTCCAGCATCAGATTGTAGTTTGTGGTGGCGAAGGTTGATAGACATCAATCAATTTATTGTTCATATGTTGTTTGAATGTTGGAGTTGGAGACAGTTATGCTAGGCACAGTAGAAATTGTTTTCGAAGGGGATTCTATTGGTGTGGATAGATCTGTAACAATGAAGTAGTGTGGCATGAGGAAGGTTTGGAGGTCATAGATGAGTGAGAAAGATTTTGGTTCTTTTCTTTTTTGGTTTCAGAAAAATATTTCCCCCCTTATTTTTTGTGCAACTGAAAATTGTAATTGCCAACTTTAAATTGCGACACTCTTCATAAAGTATTCCATTAATTTATATTTTTAACATTTGATATTCTCTTGTTTACAAGGTTAATGATAATTTGGTAAAGATGAAGGGATGTAAAGAACAAATTAAAACAGGAAGGGGGTCATTTTAATTCGGTTATCATTGGAGGACATTCTGTCTGTCCAATTAATATTTTGTTTACTTCAGGTTTTGATTTGAAAATATTTGTTAATTACCTACTTGATTACTTCAATTTAAGGCATTGCCAAACATACTCATCAACAAATATACTCAAAATCTCAAACATGTGAATTTACTTGACTACTTTCATACTTAGTTGATTATTGACTAAAATTTGGATAAATTACTATAATTTATAGTTGAAAAGAAAATCAATGATATCAATTTAAGATCTAGGTCATATTTCAGCATCCAACTTCTTACTTCAGACCCACCATGCCAGTGCCTTTACCTACCATTCTTTTAGCTTGGTTTACATATCTATTGTTTTTTTTCCAGTTTCAATCAGTTCCTCATTATTTTGAAAGCAGCAAATTAAACTGTGCATTCCGTTTGAGATGGTGCAATAAAGAGCACTTACAATTTCGTTAAATTTGTTGGTTGCTATCGGTAGTCTTCTTTATTGATTTGCTTTTCCACATTGACACTGTTATGGTATACACTCCTATATGATGATTTATTCTGAAATGATTGTTGCAGGAAGGTCTTGCTGCAGTTTTTGGGAATGGGTTATCGACAGCATGCATTGTTAATATGGGTGCTCAGGTGACATCTGTTGTTTGTGTTGAGGTAACTGCAATTTTATTCTTAAATTTAGCTTCATAAACATCCAGGCTATGCTGTCCAAATATACCCCGTTTGCTCAATGGTTCACTGGTCAATTACACTGCTGCCCTCTGTTAGAAGGGGGACTGCAGTTTTGAACTCCCATTGGGGTGGGCGCAATGAAGGGAATACTTTATCAATGATCAAGGGAAAAAAATGCTTTATTGTCAACACAGTAGTGAGTTTGGGTGATGAAAAATCTCCTGTGTAAATATAAACAAAAAATGTTTTGAATTCAAATATTTTCTTTTGTTACTATTTTTACCACTATAAAGAACATTTTGGACTCTGTTGCCACCACCCCATCGTTGTCATCATGCTACCCCAACTATTATAAGGTGTTGTTACTCTCTATACCTTTCTCACCTTCTTCGAATCAACATTGGCTCCCTGGTTGCACTACTATTGATCTGCCTCATTCAGTATTTTACTGGTTTTAGAATCACCAATTATTCCATCTTTATCTTAAAAACTTCTGATGCCACCTTGACCACTTCAGTATCTTTGTTGCTTCTTCAAGCATTGTCATTGCACCTCCATGTTGCTCTCATCCCACTAGAAGTACTTGTCTTTTTTGGTGTGTAGTTGCAAGGAAGCAAATAACTGCTTGTCATGTGGCTTTGCCCCTCCTCCCCTAAACTGAGATTCTTTTTCATTCTTTTTAGTTTTACCTAACAGTGTCATTTGGTCAATGCTTACAATGTTATATCAAGGCCATGTCACTGTGATAACTAACTACTTTCAACTTGGGTTTTCAGGATGGTGTGGCTCTACCTAGTACAGAAAAGACTTTGCCTTTTGGTGGAGAGGTGTGGATTTTGGTTTCATCCTTCAGCTCACTACTGAACACTGAACTTGTTAAAAGCTTCAGTCAGTGAATATCTCTTACTTGAGTTTGTGTGATGTACATGCATACTTAATGTCCCTTAAGCTGTCCTGACAAGTCTAGCTTTCGGCTTCATATATTATACAATGCACATTTGTTGTTGTTGGCTGAACTTTTTTGTAATTTTTTTTTACAGAACATAAAACTGACCTTCTGATTGAGAACCCTTGTGATGAAATAACTTGTGGGATAATCAGCCTGACCAGATTTTAAGCTACCCATGCCAGGGTTAAAAGCTGCATTAGGGTGTGTTCAGGGATTGATGTCTAAAAACCATGGTTACCAAACATCCACTTGGGATCCCAAATTTTCTTTCTAGCTTGCCACACTTTAAGTTACCAACATCTGGATGGGATTCCGGGCGTGCTTTTTATCTCAAACTGGCTTTTTGTCAACTCTACCACAATCCCAAAAGACATACCTAGTAAGGGGGATTTTAGATTGGGAGAGTGGTAACTATGAGGCCACCACCTTAATGATGCATACTGTTCTGCAATCTGCTGCAACTTCAATGATCAGCATAACTTGTTCCACTTTAATTTTTAGTAGAAATCTACCAATTCTGATGATCTTAGGTTTCCTTATGCTCTCTTCATTTTCCACGCCATTGTTCCTGCCAGCAGGGTGATGGTTACTTGCTTCAGAGTCTTTCCAAAAAATGATATTACCATCCCATGGTGATATAAACGTTAACTCTAGGGGAAAAAAGAAGAAGAGACAAGGATGATGATATCCTTATGGAACACAAATGGGTGATTTAGTATTTATCCACTCTCATACCTTCAATGTTGAGAGCCAATTAAAAAGCAGGGCACATGTTTAGATTGTGCTGGTCATGCTTCATGTCTTATGCTTTCTGACTCAGTATTTCTAGTTTCTTGGTTTTAGGGAAATTTCATATAACAAAATTCAAATGCACTCTGGGACAATCTGCATCAACGTGATGCTTGAATGATTATCCTTTGAACTGATGGTGTTTTAAATGTCACTTGCTGTTTAGCTTCTGTAAATACTATATGTAGAATATATCTGCCTCATATTCTAGTCAAAGTTTATTTCATTGTGAATCAACTTTTCATCAGGATATATCAAGATGCCTTCTGTGGACTCAGAGGCATCATCAGACATGGCCCCAGGTTCGGACTGACATGTTGACAAAGCCTATAGATTTGTTGATGCTTAACCGTCTTAAAGAGTCCTATTGTAAAATAAAGGTCAGTTTATTTTTCTGTAATTTTTCAGTTTATTGTCATGCATCAGCTACGCTGCCAGTTTCTTCCATTTTTTTAGCACACAAGTGTGCTTCCGCTTATTACAGAATCAGATTCGAGCTGATTTATAAAGTCAGTCTCTGGTGGTGATTGATTTCATTCTTGAATAAACCATGTTTTATATGTCATTTGTTACACCAAGGAATTTTGTCGGAGTTTTTTACACTTTAACTACAGAAAAAGGAAAATCAAAATCCTGATAATGATCTGTTATCTAGTTCCAAGAAACCTGTAACCATCTGGATCTTCAAAGTCGATATTTTTCACTCAAGTCTATTGCATTATTTTGTTGATCATCTTAAAATGCCATGAGAACTTAAGATTTCAGACATGAATGATGATTACATACCTCTATATTATGCCTTTCTTTTCAGGTTTATATGTAGAGTTCATGTTCCTATTTAACATGCTTGATTTTCCTTGAATTATATGCTGTTGACAATCACTGATGTTATATTTCTTGATGGACAGAAGTCCAACTGTGAAATAATTTTGTTGGTTGTGCCTTTTTTCTGCTAAAATAGTTTTACTGATGCTTCTTTTAATAGCATCCTCAATCATGTACTTCTTTGAAAATTTTGTGTACAATATCATCTGGTATTTAGTTTCCTTTGGTAGTTTGCTATTACTTCTGTTCTATTCAGCATGCATGAGCTGCCAAACACAGTCCTGGGAGGACTGATCCCCTAACCTTAGTTTATTATAAACCGAATCAGACACTCTTAAGACTTCAAAAGTGGTCCAGATACCCGTCAACAAGGCATTGCTACTGTAAGACTTTCTTTTTTTTATCATTTTGTTGCCTCTGCAATTTACTTCCCTGTGTACAGGAGGGGGAGCTTGATGCTGTTACTGTAGTTCATTCTTATGAGGATGGCATGCCTGCTGGATCTCACAAAACTCGACTAACTGCTCTTAATGTATGTCTTCTATTGTCAAAATTTTCTGAGATTCATCCTCTTCCTTAAGGATGTCTAGCTGAATAAAGTTATAATCTTGATTATTCTCATGAACAGGTGCCTCCCATGGGTCTGTTCTACCCCACACTTTTGGTTCCAGATATATATCCTCCACCACCTCGTTCTTGGTAGGATATATTTCGAGTTTTCTTGTTTTGCACTAGCTGTCCTACCTTGCCTGATTTAAACAATTGCGCTGAATTACTGGTTTTTTCTGACCATGACGCTGAGCATCATCAGGTTCCATGACTATGAGAATATGCTCGAAGATACATTGCATTTAGAATATCCTAGAAGGCCTGACATGTCAGATGGTTTATTTCCTGGCATTAATGTTGGATATCCTATGTGGGAGAGCTATCCGATTTTTCCTTCTAAGCCTAAGAAAGAAGAGAAGGTTGGCCTTGCTGAAGCTATCACTAGTAGCATTCTTTCCACTGGTAAGATTCATGTACAATTATTATACTTGCCTTAATTGAACTGTAATTTGATATTAACATAACTTGGTGCTCTATGGACAGGTCGTATAGACCTCCAAAGAAAGTTGTTTTGCAGTATACAATTGGTGAGTTTTGGCAGCAAGATTTACTGTACGAGATCGTACTCTTTATTTCTTGTTGCCTGGATGATTGACATAGTTTTTCTCTCTGTTGTCCTCTAGATTGGTGGAGAGGCTTTGACAGCTGGTTTTATTCCTGCTGTGGAGGAAAGGTTGGTTCCTTTTTTATTTTAATAGTAAAGCACATAATTTTGCCGTTGCTACCATGAGTACAATCCTTGTCTGTTATGATGAACCCTGTTTAAGATGCTTTCAAGTATGTGCAATATATTTAGTTAGCAATTGGAAAACCATAAAACAGCCATCAATGGATCATGATCTGGTGCGGGAAGACACCAGTGCAAACCTGTATTTTTTACAATCTTTCTCAGGCAAAGTTAAGGCACTTGTCAGATAAAAAGAAATAGTACTGAACCAACTTGACTCTTCTTTTCAAGGGGATAGATTATTTACCATCCCACTTATACCTGTCAACGTTCTTCTCAAGAGAGGAAGACTTTCAGCATTTCAGTTCAGAGAATATACTAACTCAACCAGGTGGATGAAGCTCTCGCTTCATTGTTCAAGAGGATTGCCTCACCTCCAACCTTTTTAGTCCTAGTCTGTTATGAGTCTTCTGACCATCTCAACCCAACTTAACTAAGACTTCAATCTCAAACTAGTTGGTGTCAGCTGCATGGATCTGTCTTCTCCATTTAATTACAGAAATTTAGTAGAATACAAAAAATATGTACCAAGTCAAGTGCTGAAGCTTTAGAATGTGCTTGTTTCAAAAAAGTTTCAATGAGGAGTCAATTAAATTCTGCTTAATTACAGCATTGTTTCAGTTCCTATAAAATGATGGTAGCTTCTTGATAATTTTATCTACTCAATTCATGTTCATCTTTCTTGTTGCAGAGTTTTACATGCAATTCCCTCAAATGAAGCAATTGATACTGTTGAGGTTAGCTTACAGATCTATTTTCTTCATGTTTATGACTAGTCTTTTCTGTCTTTGATTTCCTTGTTCATATCTATATTATATAATTATATACTTAAAATATCATGGCCTTTACTAGATGCAGAATTCATCAGATAACAATAGTGAATTATTTATTTAGTTGTCTTACAAGTATGACAATGTCCTGCTTAGAGTCTTGTTCTACTTATTAACTAGTCGGTGACCATTGCGCCTTTTTTATTTAGTTTTTATTATGATTATTATTTTTACAATATTGTTCAAATCGGAGGAAATACTCTTGAGAATTTTACCACTGACATCACTGGGGACTACATCAAATGAGGTTGTTGTGTTTGCTATCGATGAAGTCTTTAATTTGACATGTCTTTTTATATACGATAACTAATATTAAACTTCAAGTGGAACTGGCCATCATTGCTTATTGTATCATTTGATGAATTTAAATATGAAATATAATTTTTTTCACATATTTACCCTTTTAAACATGCTAGTTCGACATAATTAATTATTTATAGAGTTATTTATTAAAAAAAATGAAAATTCTTGATGCTTATTTGATTTAATTTCTTAATTATTTTCAAGTTTTGAAAACTATAATATAAAATGCATGATTATATATGGCATCAATTGATGAATCTAAATCCTGAATAGAAATTAATTCACAAACTTGTTCACACATCTACCCGCCTAAACATATTTATTCAACATAATTAAAAATATTTATAGAATTATGGAATAGTAAAAATCATATCTTACAATAAAATTAAAATTCTCGATTTGAATTTTTAATTACTCCTTTTAAAAGCAAAATATAAATTGTATGACTTGATTTCTTTTTTCTTTTTAAGAAAGGACTCGATTAAAAATTAAAAATTAATAAGGGTGTAAATGATATATAATTCAAATCTTATACCATTGTAAACTTTTAAATAACTTAGAGACAATTACTTTTTTTTGTTTGCTCTTAAACCTTAAATAAAATCAATTTAATTAATGATTCAAAGTTTTTAGATTACAACTAGTTATTTCACTTGTGCTTCGCCGCGGGTCGGATAATTTTTTTTGGCAAAAAAAAAAATACAATCTTTTCAAATGTTTTTTTTTTAAATGAAATTCTAATTATAAATCAAAACGACTATACATGCATTCAACTCACCTCTATTTGTGTCGATAAATACAAAAACAAAGTGTTAATGTGTCTATTCAACTCGCCTCGCTGCAG
>Ga0307515_10012542_pt1 | contig 15942 bp, 12 predicted proteins | sample 17_EM_MG_FD_194513 | JGI IMG/M metagenome (GOLD analysis project Ga0307515, IMG submission 194513) | Populus trichocarpa ectomycorrhiza microbial communities from riparian zone in the Pacific Northwest, United States - 17_EM | ecosystem: Host-associated > Plants > Roots > Unclassified | place... | reverse complement strand
GGCCAGCAGCCGGTCGAGCGCGCGGTACGACGCGAGGTGCGCGGGATCGAGCTCGATCACCTGGCGGTGCCAGGCGATCGCCTGATCCGGCCGGCCGAGCACGTCCTCCTCGAGCATCGCCAGCTCGAGCAGCGCGCCGAGCCGGACCCGCTCGTCGAGCGTGACCAGGACCCGGCGCTCGAGCAGCGTGCGCAGATCGGTCCAGCGCTCGGCGCTGCGCATCGCCCGGGCCAGGGCCTCGAACGCGTCGAACGCGTCGGCCTCGACCTCGAGCACGACCAGCCACGCGCGCTCGGCGGTCGCGGCGTCGCCGAGCCGGTCCTCCGCCAGGCGGGCGAGCTCGGTCGCCACCGCGCGGACCTCGGGTACGTCGAGCTCGCGCAGCGCGGCGAGCGCGGCGCCGAGCACCTGCGCCCACTCGCCGTCGCGGCCGAGCTGGCCGGCGAGCACGCCGAGCGCGGCCCGGACCTGGCCGTCCCGGGGATCGGCGGCCATGACCCGCAGCCCGGCGGTCCACGCCGCGGCCGGATCGCCGAGCTCGACGTGGTAGAGCCGCATCAGCCGGCGATCGAGCGCGAGCCGTGCCCCGGGGCTGGCCTCGCCGCCGCGGATGACCTCCAGCGCGGCGGCCTGCGCGGCGACCGCGCCCGCGGCCTCGAGCTGGGGCAGGATCAGCTGGGCCGCCGCCACGCGATCGGCCGGCGCGATCGCCTCGGGTGCCCCCGGCGCGTTCGAGGCGCCGCCGGCGGGCGCCGCGCCCGGCAGCACGAGCCGGACGATCGCCGCCACCGCCGGGGTCCGCGCCGCGGCCGCGCTCGACGCGCCGAGCGCGTCGCGGAAGAACCCGAGCGCCCGGCCCGGCCGCTCGAGGCTGATCTCCTCGAGCACGCCCAGCCGCATCAGCAGCTCGAACCGCGCCTGGCCCGGGAAGCTGCCCTGCCCGCCCGCCGCGGCCTGCGCGTCGGTCTGCGCCAGCTCCAGGGCGAGCACCTCGACCAGCGACTCCCAGTCGCCGCGCGCCTCCTCGATCCGGGCGAGCGCGCGCAGCGCGCGGAGCTGGCCGGGCAGCGCCGCTAGCGCCTCGCGATAGGTCGCGGCCGCGCCGTCGAGGTCGACCAGCTTCTCCTCCTGGAGCGAGGCGATCTCGATCAGCAGCGACGCGCGCTCGGTCGCGTCCTTCTCGCGCGCCGCGCGGCGCCGGTACGACGCCAGGAGCTCGGGCCAGTCGTGGAGCTGGATCGCGAGCTCCTCGAGGTGCTGCTCGGCCTCGCGATCGTCGGGCGCCAGCGCGAGGACCTGACGGTGGTGGACCCGCGCGCGCTCCGCGTCGCCGAGCCGGCGGCTCGCGATCCGCGCGAGCTCGCGGACCAGCTTGAGCCGGACCGGATCGGGCAGCGGCTTGCCGAGCTGGTGCTCGAACGCCGCGGCGACCTCGCGCCACTGGTCGGGCTCGTTGGCGAGCCGCAGGACGTCGCCGTACAGCGCGTCGCTCGCCGGATCGAGGTCGAACGCACGCAGGGTCCAGGTGAACGCCAGGGTGCGAGACGCCAGCTTCTGCTCGCACAGCTGGCGGATCTGCGCGATCTTGGCCAGCCGCGCCGCGAGGTCGGGCGCCGCGGCGAGCTCGATCTCGAGCACGGTGATCAGCCGCGACCACTTCTCCTGCCGCGCGTAGATCGGCGCGAGCGCGGTCGCCGCCGCGGTGTGCTGCGGATCGATCGCGAGCACGCGCTCCCAGACCTGGCGCGCGCGCTCGAGCGCCTGGGCCGCGGTCGCCTCCTTGGCGGCGTCGGCGCGCTGCTGGGCCAGCTGCGCCGCGCGCTCGACCAGCGGCAGCCGCGCGGCGCGGGCCTCGAGCCGATCGGCGATGCCGAGCAGGGCATCGACCAGCTCCTCCTGCTGGCCGAGCCGGGCGTACAGCCGCTCGAGCCCGGCGAAGTCGCCGGCGGTGGCGTACAGCTCGCGCAGCGTGCGCAGCGCCTTGCTGTGGCCGGGCTCGACGTCGAGCACGTCCTGCCAGGCCTGCGCGGCCTGCTGCGGCGCGTGCAGCCGGTCGGCGTAGATCTGGCCGAGCTTCTCGAGCAGCGCGATCGCGTCCTTGCCCGCGGCGCCGGCGCGCTGGCGGTGCAGGATCTCGGCGAGCGCGAGGTAGCGCTTCTCGCGCTCGTACAGCGCCGCGAGCGCCGCGAGCGTGTCGGGCGCGTCGCCGCCCTCGGCGAGCACGGTGTTGTAGATCTCGATCGCGAGCCGGGTGTCGCCGAGCCGCTCGGCCGCCAGCCGCGCCATCTCGCCCTGCTTGGCCCGGCGCTCGGCGCCGGCCTGGACGCTGGCCTCGCGGCCGAGCACGTCGATCAGCGCGCGCCACTGCCGGCGCTTGGTGTAGATCTCCTTGAGCCGGGCGACCGCGTCGGGATCGCCGGGCGACAGCTCGACGATCTTCTCGAGCGGCTTGATCGCGTTGGCGAAGTTGCCGAACCGCTCGGCCCACAGGTCCGCGATCTCGCGGAGCAGCGCGATCCGCTCGGCGTCGCCCAGCGTCGCGCCGTCCGCCTTGCGGGTCAGGATCGCGATCAGGTCGTTCCACCGGCCGAGCGCCCGGTACTTGCTGGCGAGCTCGTCGCTGGCCCGCCGGTTGTCCGGATCGATCTTGAGGATCGCGTTGTAGGTGTTGATCACCATCACGTCGAGCCGCAGCTTGTCGCGGTAGATCTCGACGACCTCGTGCAGCCGGCCGACCCGGCCCGCCAGGTCGGTCTCGGGCAGGCGCTCGATCTCGTCCTTCATCAGATCGAGCAGCGCGTTCCACTTCTCGGTCCGGCGGTACAGCCGCGCCAGCGCGGTGCGGGCCTCGCGCGATCCGGGCTCGGCGCGCAGGTGCTGCTTCCAGGCCTCGATCGCCTTCTCGGGGTTGTTCTGCTGCTCGGCGAGCTCGGCGATCTCGACCGAGATCGGCCGGGTGCCGCCGCCGCCCTCGGCGCGGGCCCGCGGCGACTTCTCGACCTGGCGGAGCAGCGCGAGCAGCTTCTGGTTCTCGCCCTTGGCCGGGTAGTACACCCGGTAGAAGTCGATCGCGGCGGGGTGCGCCGGATCGAGCTTGCGGACCCGGCGGAAGTACTCCTCGGCGCGATCGAGATCGCCGACGTGGCGCCACAGCACCATCGCGATCTGCAGCAGCATCCCGAGATCCTCCTCGCGCCGGGCCTTGAGCGCGGCCTGGTAGGTCGCGATCAGCGCCGGCCAGTTCTGCGCCGCCATGTAGGCGTCGGCGACGCTGCGCAGCGCCTGCGGCTGGGTCGGATCGAGCTGCAGCACGCGCCGGATCGCGGCGTCGGCGCGGTGGCCATCGCCGATCCGGTTGCGCAGGATCTCGGCCAGGCCGAGCAGCGCGGCGACTCGCTCGTCGGTCGCGGCCGCGAGCTCGCTGCGCTCCTCGAGCAGCCTCGCCAGCTCGGCCCAGCGGCCGGCGCGCCGGAGCAGCCGCACCAGGTGGAACGCCGCCCGGGCGTTCTTGGGATCGATCTCGAGCGCCTTGCCCAGGTAGCGCTCGGCGTCGTCGGCCTCGGGCTCGAACCGGACGAACGCCTCGGCCGCCGAGACGTAGAGCCCGGTCGCCAGGCTGCGATCGGTCGAGGCCACCGCCTCCTTGAGGTACTTGTCGGCGAACTTGCGCCAGTTCGACGCCGCCAGCTCGAGCTCGTCGATCGCCTCGGCCGCCATCGTGTCGTCGGGCCGCAGCGCGCGGACCTCCTCGAACGCGGCGCGCGCCGCCGGCACGTCGCACAGCTCGCTGTCGAGCGCCATGCCCTTGTCGAGCAGGAGGTCGACCCGGCGATCGATCTCGGCCTGGGACGTCGGCTCGGCCAGCGACTCGAGCTCGAGATCGAGCAGCTGGACCACGGCGTCGGGGCGGCCGCGCCCGCCGAGCGCCTTGCGCGCCGCCGCCAGCTGGGTCGTGCGCGCGTCGGGCGACGCCTGGCGCACGGCCTCGGCCAGCCCGGTCAGTGCCTGGGCGTCGTCGGGGTCATGCTCGAGGGCGGCGAGGAGCGCAGACAGGTCAGCCATGCGAGAGCGTCCGGTGATGCTACCGGCGCGTGCCACGGCTGACAACGCCAAGGGCGAATTCCTTCGCGGGGTTACTGCGCAAACCACGCACCGCGGCCCGCCGCGGCCGGGAGTCTCGGGAGGCGCTCAGAGGAACCGGAGCACGCTCGCGGGATGGCGGCGCTTGGCCGCGAGGTACCAGTGGCAGGCCGGGTACAGCGCCACCACCATGACCAGCCAGCCGGCGAGCGTGGCGGCGATGCCCTCGGTCCGGTAGACGCCGAGCACGAGCGCCCCGCCCTTGAGCACGTGGGCGTGGATCAGGTAGTAGAACAGCGCCGTCTGTCCGAGCACGACCAGCGGCTTCCACGGCCTGGCCCAGCGCCACACCGCGGCGAGCAGCGCGAACGCGATGCCGAGCTCGAGCCCGGTGTAGGCCAGGCTCGGCGGGTACTTGCTGACGTGCAGCCACTCGATCCACGAGCCGTCGCGGCGCGGCATGCCGGCGTTGCCGTAGCCGTTGGCGCCGCGCACCACCGCGAACGTCACCAGCGCGATCGCGGCGAGCACCAGCCAGTCGCGGACGCGCATGCCCGGTCCGGCGAGCCGCATCCCGACCGCCCAGCCGATCAGCATGATGCCGGTCCACGGCAGGAACGAGTACAGGAAGAAGATCGAGCCGACCTGGCCCGGGACCATCGTGGCGGTGGCCAGCGCCGTCGTCGGATCGATCTGCGCGATCAGCGCGTCGCCGCCCGCGATCACCGCGAGGCCGAGGCCGCCGACCACCGCCGCCGGCAGCCGGCGCAGCGCGATCAGGCCGATCATCGACACGCCGATGGCGTAGAGCACGCCGAGCTGCAGCGGCAGCCCGAGCCGCCAGATCCAGCCCATCCACACCAGATCGAGCGCGATCAGCAGCGCGCCGCGGATCAGGATGTCGCGATCGATCCGCGAGCCCTCGATCCCGCTGCGCTGTCGCCGGGTCACGCTGAGCGCGAGCGACGCGCCGGCGAGCAGCACGAAGCTCGGCGCGCACAGGTGGGTCACCCAGCGGATCGCGAACTGCAGCGGATCGAACACCATGTCCGGCCGGAACGTCGCCAGGCCGTCGGCCATGAGCCGGCCGTGGTTGAAGGCGCTCGACGAGTGGTCGAGCGTCATCACCACCATGACGATGCCGCGGACGGCGTCGATCGCCGGCAGCCGTGCGGACTCGCGACCCGGGAGACGAGCGGTCATCGTGTCCTCCGAGGCTCATATGCGGCGATCCATCCGCGCCGCGCAAGCCGACGCTGCGCTTCCTCGCGCGGCGATCGCACGACGCGCGATGCGGTCGTGTGGGCGGTGACACATGCGCGCGATGGCGATCGCGTGTACGATCGCCGCGCACCTCGGTGGAGGCGAACGATGAGCGGTGTATTCCCGGATGGCACCACGCTCGACACCGTCGCCGACACGATGGCCGCGCTGCCGTTCGTCGACGGCGACGGCGTTCGCTACTTCAACCAGCTGTACACCGAGGTGACCCGCGCGGTCGCGCGCCGGATCGCCGCCGGCGGGTTCGAGGACCCGGCGTTCCTCACCGCGCTCGACGTGACGTTCGCCGGGCTCTACCTCGAGGCGCTGCGCGCGCCGGCGATCGCGCCGCGCGCGTGGCAGGTGATGTTCGACAAGCGCCACCGCCGGCTCGCGCCGCTGCGGTTCGCGCTCGCCGGGATGAACGCGCACATCAACCGCGATCTCGCGGTCGCGCTCGACCTGACCTGCAACCAGCTCGGCGGCACGCTCGACCGCGACTCGCCGCGGTGCCGCGACTTCGCGGCGATCAACGACGTGCTGGCCGCGCTGCTGCGCGCCGCCAAGACCGAGCTGTTCTCGTGGACCGACGGCATCGTCGACACCGCGATGGGCCCGATCGACGACCTGCTCGAGGTCTGGAGCATCGCTGCGGCGCGCGACCACGCGTGGACCCAGGCCGCGCTGCTCCACCACCTGGGTCCTGGGCCGGCGCGCGAGGCCGCGCTCGACAGCCTCGACCGGACCGCCGCGCTGATCGGCCGGCTCCTGCTGCTGTGATCCGGGAGTGGCGCGAACCCGGCTCGTGTGTCACCGGGAGTGGCCCGATCTCTTCAAGATCATTTATTATTCAATCATTTACAAACAGGTCCAACCATCGTACCTGTGACAGCGGTCTGTGATACTGAAGCCCACATGACCCCGCAGCCACCCCGCTATGCGGTGCAGATCCTGCTGCCTCAGCCGGCTGTGCTCGATCCCGCGGTGGTCCACGGCCAGCTGCTCGGCTGGCGCGACGACGTCCAGCTGATCCGCGCGGGGCGCGGCGACCACTTCGGCTTCGCGATCCCGACCCACGATCTCCCGCTCCTGGCCCACGTGTTCGCGGCGTCGCCGACCGCCTACGCGACCCAGCTCGAGGACGCGCTGCGGTGGAGCCCGACCTGGCGCGAGCGCTACGACGCGGTGGCGCGCTGCCGCGCCTCGCTGATGGTCAGCATGATCGCGCACCGCGCGGTCAACCACGCCACGATGTTGCTCGCGTTCCTGTCGGTGCTCGACACCGTGATGGCGTCGCTCGACGACGTCCGCCCGGCCGTGCTGCACTGGATCCCGGCGCAGCGCGTGATGCCGTTCTCGACCTATCGCCTGCTGCGCATGGAGCTCGGCCCGTGCGGCCCGGCGATCAACGTGCGGATCGCCGCGGTCGGCGACGCGGATGTCGTCGCCGACACCGTCGGGCTCGCCGACCTCGGCCTGCCCGATCTCCAGACCCTGGCGACCGGCCGCGATCCGGCCGCGCTGACGTTCCTGCTGATCCACCTGGCGCGCAGCATGTTCGTCGGCGACAAGCTCGACTGCGTGTGGGTCGAGGAGGCGTCGTTCTCGCCGCCGCGCCGCGACGCGCTGACCATCCAGCTCGACTAGCCGAGCGCGCGAATCGACGCGGCGAGCTGCTCGGGCAGCGCGCGCTCGGCGAACCCGGCCGCGGCGCGGATCGCGTTCGCGATCGCCTGGGCGTCGCTGCGGCCGTGCGCGATCACGACCGGGCGCGAAACCCCGGCGAGCAGCGCGCCGCCGATCTCGGTGTAGTCGATCCGCTTCGCGACGCCGCGCAGCGCCGGGGCCACCAGCGCCGAGCCCAGCCGGGCCAGCGGGGACTTCTCGAGCTCCTGGCGGACCAGGCCAAACATGCCCTCGGCGATGCCCTCGCAGGTCTTGAGCACGACGTTGCCGGTGAACCCGTCGGTCGCGATGCAGTCGATCGCGCCGCGGAACAGGTCCGAGCCCTCGACGTGACCGACGTAGTGGAAGCCGCCGCGCGCGGCCGACAGCAGCGCGTGGGCGTCGCGGGTCAGCTGCGTGCCCTTGCCGGGCTCGGCGCCGTTGGACAGAAGGCCCAACCGCGGCCGCTCGCGGCCATGGACCACGCGGTCGTAGGCCGCGGCGATCACCCCGAACTGCGCGAGGTGCGACGGCCGGGGCTCGACGTTGCCGCCGGCGTCGCACAGGACCAGCGGCCCGGTCGGCGTCGGCAGCACGGTGACGATCGCGGGGCGCTCGACGCCAGGCAGCCGGCCGAGCCCGAGCACCGCGCAGGCGAGCATCGCGCCGCTGTTGCCGGCCGAGACCACCGCGTCGGCGTGGCCGCCGGCGACCTGCGCCACCGCGACGCGCATGGACGAGTCCGGCTTCTGGCGGAACACCTGCGCCGGGTGATCGTCCATCGTGACGACCTGGGTCGCGTGGATCACCGCGATCGCGTCGTCCGGCGTGCGGCCGAGCCGGTCGAGCGCGGCCGCGTCGCCGACCAGCGTGACCGCGAGCGCGGACGCGGATGGTCCGGACGCGCGGGCAGCACGGACGGCGCGCAGCGCACCGGCGACCTCGGGGCCCGGCGCGCGGTCGCTGCCGGCTCCGTCGACGACGACCCGCACGGCCGCCGGGCCTGCTTACTCCTCCGCGGCCTTCTTCGCGATGATCTGCTCGCCGCGGTACTGGCCGCAGCTCATGCAGACGCGGTGCGCGATGCGCGGCGCTCCGCAGTTGATACAGGGCTGAACCGTCATGTGGTTCGCGCCCGACTTCTTGCTCCACGCCGAGCGTTGCTGAGCAGTGCGGGCGGGGCCGCGACGTCGTTTTTGCAGTGCCATGAGAAGCTCCGGGCGGCTTATGTGCCAGTTCCCGAAGGGATTTTCAAGCCCTTGAGCGCAGCGAGTCGCGGATCGATCGGGGGCTCGCAGGTGCAACTGGCTGTATTCCGGTCGATCCCGCACTGCGGGCACAGCCCCTTGCACGTCTCGGTGCACAGCGGCGCGTACGGAACCGCCAGCACGAACTGCTCGCGGAACAGCGGCTCGAGGTCGATCCGCTCGCCGTCGAACGCGAACACGTCGAGGTCGTCCTCGGCGACCTCGGCGCCGTCGTCCTCGGCGTCGTCCCGGGCGTCCGGCTTCTTGTCCTCGTCGTCGTCGTCGTCGGGGAGCTCGTGGCGCGGCATGAAGGTCACCCGCAGCGGCTCGTCGATCTGCAGCGTCACCGGGTTGACGCAGCGGCTGCATGCCACGGTGAGCTCGCCGCGGAACGTGCCGTTCGCGAACGCGTGCGGGCCGTCGGCGTAGAGGTCGAGCTCGGCGGTGCCATGCCCGGCCTGGGGATCTGGATCGGGCGCGCCGAGCGCGTCGCGCACCGCCAGCCCCTTGAGCCAGTCGCCGACGAGCTCGGACGGGACCTCGAACCTGCGGTGCACCGGGAGGTCCCGGACCAGCACCTGAAACGGTGTTGCCTTGGCCATTGCGAAGCTGGGCACTATAGGGGATTTCCGGCACGATGCACGGGTGAAGCCAGCCGTGCTCGCCGCGCTCGCGTTGGGAATCGCACCGGGAATCGGGTTGGGATCGACCAGCTGCTCGGACAGCGCCACGCCGCTGGTGTTCGGCCAGCCGGGTCCGTTATCCGGCGACGCCGGCCGCGGCGGCTTCCGGTTCGGCATCGCGACCGCGGCGACCCAGATCGAGGACATGAACCCGAGCACCGACTGGTACGCGTGGACCCGGCCGGTCGCCGACGGGGGGCTCGGCCACGGCACGTTCGTCGGCGAGGCCACCCGCGGCTACTCGAAGGCGATGGACGATGTCGGCCTGGTCGCCGCCCTCGGGGTCGACAGCTACCGGTTCTCGATCGAGTGGGCGCGGATCGAGCCAGCCCGGGATCAGATCGACGAGGCCGCGATCGCACACTACCGCGCCGAGCTGACCGCGCTGCGCGCGATGGGCATCCGCCCCGTGGTCACCCTGCACCACTTCTCCAACCCGATCTGGATCGCTGATCCGCGCGACCCGGGCTGCGCGAACGGCCCCACAGCGACCAACCTGTGCGGCCTGGGCTCGCCGGGCAGCGCCCAGGTGATCGCCGAGATGGCGCAGCACGCGTCGCTGATCGCCCAGCGGTTCGGCGACCTGGTCGACGACTGGGGCACGGTCAACGAGCCGATCAACTACCTGCTCGCCGGTTACGGCATCGGCAGCTTCCCGCCCGGCCGGGTCACCATCGCGCAGATCGCGACCGGCTTCGTGCCGGTGGTGCGCGACTACATCGCGGCCCACGCGGCGATGTACCACGCGATCAAGACCGCGGACACGGTCGACGCCGACGGCGACGGCCTCGCCGCCGAGGTCGGGCTGTCGCTGTCGATCGCCGACTGGCAGGCCGCGCGCGACAACAAGCCGTCGACCAACCCCGAGGACATCGCCGCGCGCGACCGGCTGATCTACCTGTTCCACTACCTGTTCACCGACGCGGTGCTGCGCGGTGGGTTCGACACCGATCTCGACGGCACCGCCGACGAGCAGCACCCCGAGTGGGCCGCCACGCTCGACTGGCTGGGCCTGCAGTACTACTTCCGTAGCGGTGTCACCGGCGCCTCGGCGCTGATCCCGCTCGCCAACCTGACGCCGTGCTTCGGCGGCTTCAACCTCGGCGCCTGCCTGCCCGCCCCCGATCCGACCTACTGCGTGCCGCGCATGGGCTACGAGGGCTGGATCGACGGCATCCACGACATCTTGATCGCGTTCCACAAGCGCTACCCCGACCTGCCGCTGGTGGTCAGCGAGGCCGGGATCGCGACCGACGTCGGCAAGCGCCGCGCCGAGAACGTGGTGCGCGTGCTCGAGGCGATCGCGCGGGCGCGCGACGAGGGCGCCGACGTCCGCGGCTACTACCACTGGAGCCTGACCGACAACTTCGAGTGGGCCGAGGGCTTCGGGCCGCACTTCGGCCTGTACCGGGTCGACTACGCGAACTACTCCCGGACCCTGACCGAGGGCGGCGACGTGCTGCACGCGATCGCCGCGGCGCGCGAGATCACGTCGGCGCAGCGCAAGACCTACGGCGGGACCGGGCCGATGACGCCCGAGACCGGGTTCGCGGTCGACCCGTTCTGCGCCAAGGTCCCCGCGCCCTAGCGCGCCATCGCGCGCGCCAGATCGCGGACCACCGCCGCGACCCGCTCGGGCGCGCCGGCCGCCGGCCCCGCGGCGACCTGGTCGACCAGGAGGGTCCCGACCGCCACGCCGTCGGCGATCGCGGCGAACCGCGCGGCGTCGGCCGGCGACCGGATGCCGAAGCCGACCGCCACCGGCGCGCCGGAGGCGGCGCGGATCGCCGCGAGCCGCTCGGGATCGACCGGCACGGCGAGCTTGACCCCGGTGACGCCGGTCAGCGTGATGTAGTAGACGAACGGCGGCGCGAACCGGGCGAGCGCCGCGATCCGGTCCGGCGTCGAGGTCGGCGCGATCAGCGGGACCACGGCGACGCCGTGCGCGGCGAGCGGATCGGCCAGCTCGGCGAGCTCGTCGATCGGCAGATCGACGGTGAGCACGGCGTCGACCCCGGCGGCGGCGGCGCGCTCCGCGAACACCGCGGGCCCCATCACGAAGATCGGGTTGTAGTAGCCGAACAGCACGATCGGCGTCGCGACGCCGCGCTTGCGCAGCGCGGCCACGGCGTCGAGCGCGCCGGCCAGGCTGCCGCCAGCGTCGAGCGCGCGCTCCATCGCCCGCTGGATCGACGGACCGTCGGCCGACGGATCGCTGAACGGCACGCCGAGCTCGATCACGCCGGCGCCGGCCTCGGCACACGCGGCGAGCACGTCGATCGAGGTCGCCGGATCGGGATCGCCAAACGTCAGGTACGCGACCAGCACCGCGCGGTGATCGCGCGCGCCGCGATCGAACACCGCGCGCAGCGCGCCGGTGCGGCTCGAGGTCTTCGACGGCTTCGATACCTGGGTCATTTCACCCTCCGCTGCGCCACGGTGACCATGTCCTTGTCGCCGCGGCCCGACAGCCCGACGATGATCACGCCGTCGGGGCCGGTGACGCTCGCGACCTCGTCGAGCGCCGCGATCGCGTGCGCGGTCTCGAGCGCGCACAGGATGCCCTCGGTGCGCGCCAGCCGCTCGAGCGCGACCAGCGCCTCGTCGTCGGTGCGCGCCACGTAGGTCGCGCGCCCGCTGTCCTTCCACGCGGCGTGCTCGGGGCCGACCCCGGGATAGTCGAGCCCGGCGCTGATCGAGTGGGCGTGCGCGATCTGGCCGTCGTCGCGGGTCAGGACGTAGCTCTTGCTGCCGTGCAGCACACCGACCCGGCCGGCGCCGAGCGTGGCGGCGTGGCGCCCGGTCGCGATGCCATCGCCCGCCGCCTCGACGCCGACCAGCTTGACGCTGGCGTCGGCGACGAACGGCGCGAACAGCCCGGCCGCGTTCGAGCCACCGCCGACGCACGCGACGAGCGCGTCGGGAAGCCGGCCGGTCGCGGTCACGATCTGCGCGCGGGCCTCGCGGCCGATCACCGACTGCAGGTCGCGCACCATCCACGGGTAGGGGTGTGGCCCGGCGACCGAGCCGATCAGGTAGAACGTGTCGCCGACGTTGGTCACCCAGTCGCGCAGCGCCTCGTTCATCGCGTCCTTGAGCGTGCGCGTGCCGCTGTGGACCGGGTGGACCTGTGCCCCGAGCAGCTTCATGCGCTCGACGTTGAGCGACTGGCGGACCACGTCCTCGGCGCCCATGTAGATCTCGCACGGCAGCCCGAACAGCGCCGCCACCGTCGCGGTCGCGACGCCGTGCTGGCCGGCGCCGGTCTCGGCGATCAGCCGCCGCTTGCCCATCCGGCGCGCCAGCACCGCCTGGCCGATGCAGTTGTTGATCTTGTGCGCGCCGGTGTGGTTCAGGTCCTCACGCTTGAGGTAGACCTGCGCGCCGACCTCGGCCGACAGCCGGCGCGCGTGGTACAGCAGCGACGGCCGGCCGACATAATTGACCAGCAGGTCCTCGACCTCGGCCCAGTACGTCGCGTCGGCGCGCGCCTCGCGCCACGCGACCTCGAGCTCGGCGATCGCCGGCATCAGGGTCTCGGCGACGTACTGGCCGCCGTAGGCCCCGAACCGGCCGCCATCGGGCGCCGGCAGCGCGGCGACCTCCTCGACCCACGACCGGGTCCGGGACGCCTCCGCCTCCTCGCTCTCGACGTACGTGGTCGTCTTCATCCGCCTCTCGCGTACCATGGACCGGCCGGTCTCGACCAGTACAGCCGCGGCGCCGTCCCGGGCGCCCGCCGCCGGCGCGCCGGACTCGACGTCGCCGCCGCCCGCCGGTGGTCGATCACGGCGCGCCCGGGATGTCACCCGTACAACCGAAATCCGGCTCACGGCTACGATGTACGTGATGCGGAACAGCTGCGCGACGCGCGCGGGTTACCCGCGGCCTCGTCGCGTGGGCGCGGGCGCACGGTGACGCCGATCGCCACACGGAGCGGGAACGCACACTAGCGTCAACTACAGCTCTCGGGTAATTTCCTATCAGAGTGTAGATTCACAACTGCATATCATGTTATACGCTCTCTGAACGAGCAGGAGGCTGTATGAAACACAGCGACCAGGCTGGCCCTCGAACCATCGATGACGCCGCCTACGTCGGAGCGATTCCAGATCACTATCACCGGAGCATCGGTCCGTTCCTGTCCGAACCCTACGCCCAGCACATCGCGCTGCGCATCAAGGAGCTCGGCGCCCGGCGCGTGCTCGAGACCGCGTGCGGCACCGGGATCGTGACCCGGCGGCTGCGCGAGGTCCTGCCCGACGACGCCCTGCTGGTCGCCTCCGACCTCAACCCGCCGATGCTGGCCATCGCGCGGCGGACGGTCGGCGAGCGCGCCTGTGTCGAGTGGGCGCAGGCCGATATGGCCAAACTGCATTTTACTGATCACACCTTCGATGCTGTGGTGTGTCAATTCGGATTGATGTTCGTGCGCGACAAGCTCGCTGCGGTCCGCGAGGCGCGCCGGGTGCTGCAGCCCGGCGGCAGCTTCCTGCTCACGACATGGGCGACGCTCGACCGCAACCCGATCATCGGCGTGGCCCACCGCGCGATCGTCGGGCTGTTCCCCGACGATCCGCCGCAGTACCTGCAGCGGGCGGCGTTTGGCTATGGCGACCGCAACGCGGTGGCCGGACTGCTCGACCAGGCCGGGTTCCGCGACGTCGAGGTCCACCTGGTGGCGAAGACCTCGGTCGCGCGCAGCGCTCAGGAGCTGGCGGCGGGCCTGGTCGAGGGCCACCCGCTGGTCGACGAGATCCGGCTGCGCGACGCGGCGTGCGTGCCCGCGGTGGTCGACGCGGTGGCGCGGGCGATCGCGCGCCAGTTCGGCGAGCACCCGGTGAAGACGCGGATCGCGGCGCTGATCGCGTCGGGCGTGGCGTGACCGCGGCGGCGCGCGCCGGGATCAGCGCCTCGACCGGCTCGATGCTCTCAATGCTCCGGCTCGCGCGCGGGCGCGGGCGCGGGATCGTGCAGCCGGACCTCGGCGATGAACGCCGCGACCTTCGCGGCGTCCTTGATGCCGGGCGCCGACTCGACCCCGCTGGCGACGTCGACGGTCCACGGCGCGACCTCGGAGATCGCGGTGCCGACGTTGTGCGGGTTGAGGCCGCCGGCGAGCACGAACCGGCGCGCCGGGTACGCGCGGCGCGCGTTGCGCACCAGGCTCCAGTCGAACACCTTGCCGGCGCCGCCTCGGTTGGCGGTGGGCGCGTCGAGCAGGATCGCGTCGACCGGCCAGACGTCGAGCCGGTCGAGGTCGCTCGGCCGGCCGACCGCGATCGCCTTCCACACCGCGCGCCCGGTGCTCCGCGCGACGGCCAGGACGTCCTCGCGGGTCTCGTCGCCGTGGAGCTGGAGCACGTCGAGCGCGACCTCGCGGGTGATCGCGGCGATGTCCTCGAGCTCGGCGTTGACGAACACGCCGACCAGCTGCGCCGCGCCGGCGGCGCGGACCGCGGCGGCGACCGCCTGGGCGCGCTCGATGGTCAGGTAGCGCTTCGAGCCCGGCCAGAAGTTGAGGCCGATGAAGTCGACGCCGGCGGTGGCGATCAGGGTCGCGTCATCGGGACGCGTCACCCCGCAGATCTTGATCTTGGTGGGCTTGGTCATGGCGGCGATCACGATGGTCTCGGCGAGGCCCCGCGCAGGGCGAGCAGGGCGTCGCCCGGCGACCCGGCGCGCATCAGCTGTTCGCCGACCAGCACGGCGTGGGCACCGGCCCGGCCTAGCGTGTCGACATCCGCGGGTGTCCGGATCCCGCTCTCCCCGACCAGCACGACGCCGGGTGGGACGCGCGGCGCGATCCTCGCGGTCAGGGTCATGTCCATGGTGAAGGTCCGGAGGTCGCGGTGGTTGACGCCGAGCAGGCTGGCACCGGCGGCGAGTGCGGTGTCGACCTCGTCGAGGTCGTGGACCTCGACCAGCGCGTCGAGCTGGTAGTCGCGCGCCGCGGCGATCAGCTCGGCGAGCGCGACCGCGGTCAGCGCGGCGACGATCAGCAGCACGCCGTCGGCGCCGGCCGCGCGGGCCTCGGCGACCTGGTAGGCGTCGATCACGAAGTCCTTGCGCAGCAGCGGCAGGTGGGTCGCGCCGCGCGCCTGGGCCAGGAAGTGGAGCTCGCCATCGAAGAACTCGCGATCGGTCAGGACGCTGATCGCGGCGGCGCCGCCGCGCGCGTAGTCGCGCGCGATCGCGCCGGCATCGGCGCCGGGGCGAATCGGCCCGGCCGACGGCGACGCTCGCTTGATCTCGGCGATCACCCGGACCGGCGCGCCCGGCGGCCGGCGCAGCGCGCGCTCGAGGCCGCGCGTCGGCCCCACGGCTCTCGCCGCGGCGTCGACCTCGGCCAGGGCGCGCGTCGACCGCGCGGCCGCGACCTCGCTGCGCTTCACCGCGAGGATGTCGTCGAGGATCGTCACTCGACGCCCCGGAACTCGCGCGCCGTCCGCGACGCCAGCGCGGCGAGATCGGCGCCGGGCACGGCGCGGCTGACCTCCTGCCACTTGTGGAGCACCAGGCGCGCGGCGCCGCCGGTCGCGGCGTCCCGCGCCCGCGCGAGCTGGTCCGGCAGGTGCGCCAGGTCGAGCGCGCCGGGCTCGAGCAGCGCCAGGCCGAGCGCGGCGGTCATCGCCGCGGCGTCGAGCACCGCCTCGTAGCGCTCACCGCGCCCGACCTCGCGCCCGGCGAGCACCTTGCACAGCACGGCCGCGTTGTGGGGAGCGTCGCCGCCGGCGAGCCCGGCCGGATCGACCTCCCGGCAACCGAACGACGCCGGGGTCAGGGTCCGCGTCGTGACCTCGCTGCCGTCCCAGATCGCGACGTGGGTCTCGCCCTGGGTCGCGATCTCGTCGAGCCCGCCCGCGCCGTGGACCACCGCGGCGCGCCGCACGCCGAGCGCGCCGAGCGCCGTGGCGACCGGCTCGCACCATACCCGGGCGAACACCCCGACCACCTGGTGGCGGACCTGGGCGGGGTTGGTCAGCGGCCCGAGCAGGTTGAAGATC
>Ga0307515_10012541_pt1 | contig 15942 bp, 12 predicted proteins | sample 17_EM_MG_FD_194513 | JGI IMG/M metagenome (GOLD analysis project Ga0307515, IMG submission 194513) | Populus trichocarpa ectomycorrhiza microbial communities from riparian zone in the Pacific Northwest, United States - 17_EM | ecosystem: Host-associated > Plants > Roots > Unclassified | place... | reverse complement strand
CGGCTCAGGCACGGCCCGCGTCCTGGGCCCGCTGGATGTTCAGCTCGTCCACATGCACCGGAGCCTCGTCCCGCCGCAGCGTCGCGACCGTGCGCCAGAGGATCCTCAGGTCCAGCCCGGGCGACCAGTGGTCCACGTACCAGCGGTCCAGCACGAACCGCTGCGGCCAGTCGATGTCGTCGCGCCCGTTGACCTGGGCCCAGCCGGTGATGCCGGGCTTGACCGCCAGCCGCCGCCGGTCCCTTTCGGAATAGTTGGCGGCCTGCTGCACCACGTCCGGCCGCGGGCCCACCAGCAGCATCTGCCCGCGCAGCACGTTCACCAGCTGCGGCAGCTCGTCCAGGCTGGTGCGGCGCAGGAAGCGGCCGCATCGGGTGATCCGGGGATCGTTCTCCAGCAGGCCGAACGGATCGCTGATGCCGAGCTTCGCGCTGAGCGCCACCGAGTCGTGCACCATCGACCGGAACTTCCACATCCGGAACGGCACGCCGTCGCGCCCGGCCCGGTCCTGGATGAACAGGATGCCCTTGCCGTCCGCGATCCTGATCCAGGCCGCGACCGCCAGGATCACCGGCGACAACAGGATCAGGGCGAGGGCGGCGGCGAGGCGGTTGAGGACATCCCAGAGCAGGCGTACGGCGTCCACGGTTTACTCCTGACGGCTAGAGCGACTCCACAGCTGGTCCGGTCAAGCGGTGCCGGGTGTCCAGCACGTACTTCGCGTGCCGCACGACGAGGTCCAGGTCGAACGCGTCGTGGTCGGCGAGCAGGATCACCGCGTCCGCCGCGGCGATCTGCTCCTCGGTCAGGGCGACCCGGACGACCCGGCGGTCGACCCGGGCGTCCTCGACGACGTGCGGGTCGGCGGCCCGGACCTCGGCGCCCATGTCCAGCAGCAGCGAGGCGACCCGCCGCGCCGGCGACTCGCGGGCGTCGCCGCTGTTGCGCTTGTACGCCAGGCCGAGCAGCAGCACGGTCGAGCCGTTGACCGCCTTCCGGCGCTCGTTGAGCGCGGCGACCAGCCGCCGGATGACGTAGTCGGGCATGTGGTTGTTGATGTCGTTGGCGAGCTCGACGAAGCGGAAACTCTGGCCGAGCGTCCGCTGCACCCGCCAGGACAGATACGACGGGTCGATCGGCAGGCAGTGGCCGCCGACCCCGGGCCCGGGCACGAACCGCATGTAACCGAACGGCTTGGACGACGCCGCGCCGATCGCCTCCCAGACGTCGATGCCGAGGTCGTGGGCGAACACCGCCAGCTCGTTGACCAGGGCGATGTTGACGTGCCGGAAGGTGTTCTCGAGCAGCTTCGCCAGCTCGGCCACCTTGCAGTCGGAGACCGGCACGGTGTGCTCCACGACCGAGCCGTAGAAGGCCTGGACCCGCTCGAGCGACGCCGCGTTGATGCCGGAGACCACCTTGGGGGTGGTGACCAGGTTCCACTCCCGGTTGCCCGGGTCGATCCGCTCGGGGCTGTAGCCGAGGTGGAAGTCGACGCCGGCGATCAGCCCGGAGCCCTCCTCGAGCAGCGGCGCGACCAGGTCGGTCGTGGTGCCGGGATAGGTGGTCGACTCCAGCGCGACGGTGGCACCCGGGCGCAGGTACCGGGCCAGGGTCCGGGCCGACTGCTCGATGTAGTTCAGGTCGGGGACGCCGTCGCGCAGCGGGGTGGGCACCGCGATGACCGCGACGTCGAACCCGGCGCACGAGCGCGGATCCGCGGACGGGTGGAACGCGCCGCTGTCCAGGATCGCCTGCAGCTCCGCCGACGACACGTCGTCCACGTAGGACTCGCCGGCGGCGAGGCGCTTGATCCGCTCCTCGTCGACGTCGTACCCGACGACCGAGTGGCCCACCTGGGCGGCGCGGACCGCCAGCGGCAGCCCCACGTATCCCTGACCGGCGATGACGACCCGCATGGGCGTGCTCCCCTGCTGCGCTTGACTGCTCACGACTGGCCTCCCGGGCGTACGGCGACCTCGGGTTGATGGGGTGCAGACGCCTTGTTGCGGCCCCCCGGGCGCATCCGCCCGGCGCGGGAGAGCGCGGCCGGCGGGTTCGCCCGGCGCGCGACGGACAGGGCCGGGCTCTCGGCGAGCCAGCGCAGGACCGCGATCAGATCCTTGCGCGGCACGGACGGGTCGAGCAGGGAGAGCACGGCGCCGTCCAGCGGCGGCACCGGGGCCTGCGAGATCAGCGGATGGTTCGGCCGGTGGTCCGGCTCGTCCGGGCCGAGCAGGATCTCGTGCAGCTTCTCGCCCGGCCGCAGCCCGGTGTAGACGATCTGGATGTGCCGCTCGGCCGTGGCGGCGAGCCGGCGGGCGACGTCGGCGATGCGCACCGGCTCACCCATGTCCAGGATCAGCACCTCGCCCTTGCTGTCCAGCGCGCCGGCCTGGATGACCAGGCGCACCGCCTCCTGCACGGTCATGAAGAACCGGGTGACCCCGGGGTCGGTGACCGTGATCGGGCCACCCGACTCGACCTGCGCCGCGAACGCGGTGAGCACGGAACCACGGCTGCCCAGCACGTTGCCGAAGCGGACGCTGCAGAAGGTGCCGGAGGTGGACTCGTCGGCCGCCGCGGTGAGCCGCTCGGTGATCCGTTTGGAGTAGCCGAGCACGCTCACCGGCTCGGCCGCCTTGTCGGTCGAGATGTTCACCAGCCGCTCGACCTTGTGCCGCAGCGCGGTCTGCAGGATCTGGTACGTACCGATGATGTTGGTCTTGAGCGCCTCGGACGGGTGCATCTCGAGCAGCGGCAGGTGCTTGAGCGCCGCGGCGTGGAACACCACCTGCGGCCGGTGCTCGGCGAACACCTCGTCGAGCCGCTGCTGATCGCGGATGTCGGCGACCACCAGGTTGCGGTCGTCGAGCATGCCGCGGCCGTCCATCGACAGCTGCACGGCGTGCAGCCCGGACTCGTCGCGGTCCAGCATGACCAGCTGGGCGGGGTGGAAGTGGGCGACCTGGCGGCACAGCTCCGAGCCGATCGAGCCGCCCGCGCCGGTGACCAGCACCCGGCGGCCCTCGAGGTAGCCCGCCACGGCGGCCAGGTCGATGCCGACCTCCCGCCGGCCGAGCAGGTCGGCGTGACTGACCGGGCGGATGTCCTCCACGCTTACGGTACGGCCGAACAGCTCGACGACCGGCGGCACGACCTTCAGGTCGACGTTCAGTGGCTCGGCCAGCTCGGTCAGCTCCCGGACCAGGTCGGCGCCGGCGCTGGGGATGGCGATGACCACCGCGTCGGCACGGAACCGCCGGACCACCTCGGCCATCGCGTGCCGGTTGCCCGCGACCCGCACGCCCATGATCTGCAAGGTGCGCTTGCTGGGATCGTCGTCGAGCAGGGCCACCGGCACGTACGGGCTGGACGGGCTGCGCAGCATGGCCCGGATGACCTGGGCCGCGCCCTCGCCGGCGCCCACCACGACGACCCGGGAGCCGCGCTCGGGCGACGGCCGCAGCCGGTGGTCGTGCAGCAGCCGCGCGGCGTAGCGCACCCCGGCCGTGCCGACCAGGGCGATCAGGCCCGCCGCGATGATGGCCGACCGCGGCACGAGCCGGCCGAGCAGGGTGTCCAGGATGAACACCAGCGGCGTGGTGAGGGCGGCGGTCTTCGCGAGCGCGGCGATCTCCTCGAAGCAGCCGTACGACCAGCGGCCGGTGTAGAGGCCGAACCGGATGCCGGCCGCGGTGTGCACGATCGCCGCCAGCGCCGCCAGTTCGAGCAGCCCGGCGCCGTCGACCTGGGCGAGGTCACCGTCGTGCCGCAGCAGCGTGGCGACCAGCAGTGCCACCGCCAGTGCCAGGGCGTCGGCGCCGGCTCGCGCGGCCCGGCCCGGCAGCGCCGCGAGGAACCACGACGCCACCTTCGGGTTCTTGCGCCGCCCCCAGCCGCCCAGGCTGGAAGCGGGCGTGTCGTTGCCCGGCGCTGCTCGCCGTACCTGCATGGATTCCTCCCCGTACGGATCCCGGCCGCAACCAGCCGCGGCTCCCACAGTCGACAAGGAAAATCGAGCCCCGGGCATTCGTCCGCTGATTTTGGAAATGCTTTAGCCGGCGCTCGCCGTACCCGCTTTTCAGCGCTTGAGAATAGAGCGTGTCAGCCCGGGAAGATCGAGCACAGTAGCAATTGTCATGGACTATGCGAGCATGGCTCATGTTCGGCACTTCGGGCGACAACCCGCTCTCGATCACCTTCCGGTCAACGCCATTCGGATCGGCCACCCGGCCGTTCAACCGGTGGAAAATGTCATGCCGAGCGCGAGAAGTCCTCATGTTCGGCATGACATTTGCGACTTCCATTTCCACCCGTTGCTGTGCCAGCGTTTTGTCGCGGGCGCCGATCGGGAGAAAGAAATGAAGGAATACCGCGCGCAGATTGACAACCGGCCATGAGGGTGCTGCATGTCATCACCACTTTGGCCGCCGACGGCGCCGAGCATCAGCTCCGGCTGCTGGTGCGCGGGCTGGCACACGACAGTGAGGTCGTCACGCTGTCCCGCCCGGGAGCCGTCGCGGCCGCGCTGCGCGCCGACGGCATCCGGGTGCACGAGTTGACCGGCCGCGGCGCCCACGATCCGTTCGCGCTCGGCGGGCTCCGCCGGCTGATCCGGCTCGGCCACTTCGACGTGGTGCACACCCACCTCGACCGGGCCTGCACCCAGGGCCGGGTCGCCGCCCGGCTGGCCGGCGTGCGGCGGGTGGTCGCCACCGAGTATCACCTGGGTACGGGCGCGCCCGGGAGCCGCCGGGCCGCGGGCGGACGCGGCTGCTACCTCCTCGGCGAGCGGCTCGGCCGGGTCACGATCGCGGTCTCCCCGGCGATCGCCGGCCGGCTGCGCGACCGGGGCGTGCCGCCGGAGCGGATCGTGGTGATCCCGAAGGGCATCGACCCGGCCGAGTTCGGCTACGACCCGGCGCTGCGGGCCGCCGCCCGGGCCCGGCTCGGCATCGCGCCGGACGTGCCGGTCGTCGGCGGGGTGGGCCGGCTGGAGCCGGGCAAGCGGTTCGACCGCCTGATCCGGGCCGTCGCCGAAGTCCCGGGGGCGGCGTTGTTGCTGGTCGGCGACGGCCCGGCCCGGCCCGCGCTGGAGCGGCTGGCGGTCATCGAGGGCGTCGCCGACCGGGTGACCTTCGCCGGGACGGTCGACCACGCGCGGGAGATGCTCTGCGCGATGGACGTCTTCGCCTCGCCATCGGACCAGGAGACCTTCGCTCTGGTGGTGCTCGAGGCCATCGCCGCCGGCCTGCCCGCGCTCTACGCGACGTGCCCGCCGCTGGAGGAGCTGGCCGGGGCGCACGCCGCAGCGGCGGGCACCCATCGGCTCTCCCGCGATCCGGAGTCGCTGCCGCGGGCGCTACGCGCCGAATTGTTCTGCCTGGCGGAGCGGCACGGCGCGCGCCTGCCGGCCCGTTCGGCGGACTGCCGCTACGACGCCGCCCGGATCGCCGCCACGGTCGGGCGGCTCTACGAACAGATCGCCGGTTAGCGCACCGCCTTTTGCGATCGCGACTCGGAACCGGTCAGGCGGCAGCTTTCCAGCACTTGCCGAAACGGCTCGAAACGCATGGCCCGGTGGAATACGAGGTAGCCGAGCAGAACGCCCAGGGTGTTCGAGATCAAATCGTTGACGTCCGCCCACCGGGTGCCGTGGAATGCGAGATCAATAACGGCCTGGGTCAGCTCGATGGCCGCGCTGAGCACAAAACCGATCAGGATTACCCGGCTTTTCTCGCGGACCGAGAACACGACGTACAGCAGCGCCGCGAGCGGCAGGGTCATGACGATGTTCAGCAGAAAATCGTCCACTCGCATGGTGGTCAGCGGAATCAGGATGATCCGATAAAGGTCGGGCTCGCCGCCCCGGTCGCCCCAGGCGAGATGCATCGGCAGCAGGGTGGCCCCGAGCACGGCGACCGCGTACCAGCCGGCGAGCCACGCGGCGCCGAGACGCCGGGCCGTGAGCCGGTCCCGCCGGCGCAGCACGACCCACGAGGCGACCATGAGGACCAGGCCCAGCGGCAGCAGAATCGGCAGCGCCGGCACGTCGATCTGATCGGATGACATCCGGACCAACGGTACGTCGCCGGCGCCCGGCCCGTTCCCGAAATCGGCCCGGTCCGTCGGGCTCAGCGCAGCCAGCCGCCTTTGCGGGCGATGCGGATCGCGTCGAGCCGGTTGCGGGCGCCGGTCTTGGTGATCACGGCGGAGAGATAGTTGCGGACGGTCCCGCCGGAGAGGTAGAGCCGGCCCGCGATGTCCTTCACCGACTCGCCCTCGGCGGCGAGCCCGAGCACCTCCAGCTCCCGGGTGCTGAGGCCGCGGTCGGTGTTCAGCGAGGCGGCCTGCAGTTGCGGGGACACGACGTGTTCGCCCGCGGCGAGCCGCCGGATCGAATCCGCGAGCAGCTCGCTCGAGGCGTCCTTGAGCAGGAAGTTGAGGCCGCCGGCCCAGCGCCGGGGCGGGAGCATGCCGCGCTTGGCCGGGTCGCACAGCATCAGCATGGCCGAGGACGGGATGGTGGCGCGCAGTTCCTCCGCGATCGGGAGCACCTGGCTCACCATGTATTCGGTATCGAAGACGATCACTGTCGGCCAGAGCTCCGCCGCCTGTGGCGCCAGATCGGGGGCCAACGGCAACGTGCCGACGTATTGAATGTCGGGTTTGACCTCGAGCAGCACTCGGACCGGGACACCGAAGTACCCCTCGTCCCTGACCACCAGAACCCGGATCATCACACCACCTCGCCGATGGACGCCGGCCCGGCCGGATCGTCGACCTGCAGAAGACGTTGGAAGTTCCTATCTCTGTACCGCTACGTGTCCATTCGGTTACGCCGAACGGCTGATCACCCATTTGCCGCAAAAGGAGCTCGTCCGAGGTCCCTCGATCGGGAGTTTTCCCAGATCAGCGCAGTTTTGTGCCAACCAAGGGCGGGTGGATCGCCGTATGCACAACGTACCGCTCCGACCACTCTGCGCACATCAGGCATAGCCGATCGACGGAGGGAGATGTGGCGGATCTTCAGAACCAACCGCCGGAATGGCCGGGAAACACGTCCGACACGCCCTCGAAATCATTCAAGCCACGAGTTAGGGCATTGTGGACATAACGATCATGGGCGCTTTGCCCCGGTCTCGGACTGCAACAGGTTCTATCAACTCACGCCCGCGCGCGGTCCCCAGCGGTATGCCGGTTGTGCTTTCATATAGGAACACGTTCTAGTCTTGGGCAAGGAGGCGCCGTGGGCGTTCCGGTGATCGTCGATGCGGTCCGTACGCCGATCGGCCGGCGCGGTGGCTGGCTCGCCGGCCTGCACGCCGCCGAGTTGCTCGGCGCGGCGCAACAAGCGCTGATCGACCGCACCGGCCTCGACCCGGCCCTGGTCGAGCAGGCCATCGGCGGCTGCGTCACCCAGGGCGGTGAACAGTCCAACAACATCACCCGGACGGCTTGGCTGCACGCCGGCCTGCCGTACGCCACCGGCTGCGTGACCGTGGACGCGCAGTGCGGCTCGGCGCAGCACGCCGCCCACCTCGTCGCGGGGCTGATCGCCGCGGACGCCATCGAGGTCGGCGTCGCCTGCGGGGTGGAGTCGATGAGCCGCGTCCCGCTGCGGGCCAACCTGGGCACCGACGCCGGCCTGCCCCGGCCCGAGTCGTGGAGCCTCGACCTGCCCAATCAGTACGTGGCGGCCGAGCGCATCGCGACCCGGCGCGGCCTGACCCGCGCCGACCTCGACGGGCTCGGCGTACGCTCGCAGGCCAACGCCGCCCGCGCCTGGTCGCAGGGCCGCTTCACCCGGGAGGTCACGCCGGTCGAGGCGCCCGTGCTGGACGACGAGCGCCGGCCCACCGGCGAGTTCCGGACCGTCGAGCGCGACCAGGGCCTGCGCGACACCACGATGGAGGGCCTGGCCCGGCTGCGCCCGGTCCTCGAGGACGGCCGGCACACCGCGGGCACGTCTTCGCAGATCTCCGACGGCGCCGCGGCGGTCCTGCTGATGGACGCCGACCGGGCCCGGGCGCTGGGCTTGCGGCCGCGCGCCCGGATCCTGGCCCAGTGCCTGGTCGGCGCGGAGCCCTACTACCACCTGGACGGCCCGATCGCGGCCACCGACCGGCTGCTGGCCCGCACCGGCATGAAGATCGACGACTTCGACCTGTTCGAGGTGAACGAGGCCTTCGCCAGCGTGGTGCTCTCCTGGCAGGGCGTGCACGGCGCCGACCCCGACCGGCTCAACGTCAACGGCGGGGCGCTCGCCCTCGGCCACCCGGTCGGCAGCACGGGGTCGCGGCTGATCACCACCGCCTTGCACGAGCTGGAACGCTCGGACGGCAGCACCGCGCTGATCACAATGTGCGCGGGCGGGGCGATGTCCACGGCGAGCATCATCGAGCGGATGTGAGCGCCGGAGCCTCCCGCCGCGACCGGCGCCACCACACCGCGGCGCCGGTCGTCAGCACGCTGGCCGCCGCCGCGCCGACCGCACAGCCCAGGAGCTGCGCGACGGTGCCCGGCCCCACCACCGCGACCAGCACCGGCAGCCCCGCCACGACCGCCCAAACCCCCGCTGAAGGCCACCGCGCGCCGGCCGCAAGCTGCGCGTTGAGCAGAAAGACGGTGATCGCGTACAGGGCGCCGACCAGGATGAAGTACGGGGCGAGCCGGCCCAGCGCGGCGTACCGGAGGCCACCGACCGCACGCACCACCTCATCACCGGCCACCATGGCTGCCGCAACGAGCAGGACGCCGGCGGCCCCGACCAGCGCCAGCCCCACCCGCAGGGAAGCGCCCCGCCCCCGGGCGAGCCGGGGCAGCGCCACGATGGTGACGACCTGGGGCGCCCAGATGGCGGCCCGGGTGAGCACCGCGCCGACCGCGTACGCGCCGGACTCGCCGGGCGGCAGCAGCCGCCGGGCGAGGATGAGATCGGCATAGGAGGCCACGAGAATGGCCAGCGAGGCACTCGCCGCCGCAAACACCGCCCGCCCACGCACCCCGTCGGCGGGCTCCTCCGCGGCGGGTCCTGACGTGCCGGGCGAGCGCGGGGCGGGCGGCGCGCTGGCGGGTGAAGGAACGGTCGACGCAGCGGCGACCGGAGAAAGCGGGCCAGGCACCGCACCATCTGGCGAGTGTGTGGCAGGGCCCGCAGCGCCGAGCGAAGGCGCGGCCGGTCCCACGTCTTCGGGCGAGCGCTGGGCGGGCATCGCGTCGGCGGCCGAAAGCGCGACCGGCGCCCCGGCGTCGGCGGAATTCGCGGCAGGCGCCGCGACGTCGGGTGAACCCGAGGCGGGCACCACAGCATCGGGCGAACCCACGGCCAACGCCGCGTCACCAGGGGAATACGCCACCAACGCCGCATCGTCGGGCGATTGTGCCGGGGAGCCGGCGGGTCGCATCAGCCACCAGAGCGCCGGGGGCACTGTCCATGCCACCAGCGCGCCGAGCGCGACCGCGCCGGTCAGGCCGGTCCCTGCGGCCAGGGCGGCGAGCACGCCGGCATATCGCCCACCCGCCAGCAGCACCGTGCCGCAGGCGAGGCGTCCGAAGCGTTCGCTGCCCTGGAGCACACCTAGTGGCCAGCCCGCGAGCACGGCCGGCACGGTCATCGCGGCCAGCAGTGGCGGCACAGCCATCGGCAGCCGGAGCACCTCGGCAAGCAGCGGGGTGGCTAGCAGCACCGCTCCCCCGCAGCTGACCGCGGTGATCCAGGCCAGCCGGCCCGCGCCGCGACTGGCTGCGGCGCCCCCGCCCGATCGGGCCACCGCGACGGCGACGGCGGTCTGCAGCCCGATCCCCGGCATCGTCGCGATGGCGACTAGCGCGAGCGCTGTGGCCAGGGCGCCCAGGTCGGCCGGGGCTAGTCGGCGGGCGCCGAGCACTGGCACGAGATATGCCAGCAGATTGGCCGCCGCGTTCGCGGCGGTGACGACGAAGCCCGCACGGCCCAGCACGGCGGCGGAGCGGCGAGCATTCGGCGGAGTGTCCACTGTGCCTCCACCGGCGGAGAATGTCGCGATGTCGGATAGTCCCGACAGCGTACCCGCCACGCGTGCCCGGCGGGAACGCTTGCTGCTGTATGGATGCGCGGCGCTCATCGTGGTTGCCGTGCTGGCCCCGCTGGTCCGCGCCGGGTATGTCCTGCGCTACGACATGGTCTTCGTCCCGCGGCAGCCGCTGCGCTGGGATCTCCTCGTGCCGGCCGGCACGCCGCCGCGGGCCGTGCCGCTGGACGCGCTCGTGAGCCTGACCGCCCTGGTCGCGCCGGGCTGGCTGGTGCAGCGGATCGCGCTCGGCGCCATCCTCGCCGCCGCGGCCATCGGTGCCGGCCGGCTCGTGCCTGCTCGGCGCACCGCGACCCGGGTGGTCGCCGCGATCGCCTACGCATGGACGCCGTTCCTCGCCGAACGGCTGCTGCTCGGCCAATGGGGGCTGCTGCTGTGCTACGCCGCGCTGCCGTGGCTCGTCGGAGCAGCCCGCGACGTCCGGCTCGGCCGGCCGATGGCCGGTGCCCGGCTCATCCTGGCCGCAGCCTGCGCATCCGTGACACCGACCGGCGGAGTCATCGCATTCGCCACCACCTGTCTACTGGCCCGGCGAGTTACGCCCGGCTCTCATCAACTCGGCGTTCACCCCAGTGACGCACCACAAAGCAAACGCGCGCCCCGCGAACGCGGGCTTCTCGCCGCCGCCAAACCGCACAGCGAATGGGACGGCCAAGCACTCCGCGAACAACGGCCCGGTCTCCAGGCCACCGGCGAACCGCGTTTCGGATGGGCCGGCTTCAGGGTCTGGGGAGGCCGGCTCTCCGTCTCGGTGCACAGCAAGTGGGCTGGTGGCGCGCTCCGCGGATATCGGCTTCCGGTCGCCGTCGCCGCGTTGAATGCGCCCTGGGTGTTGATTGCGGTTGGCTCCGCGGCGCCGGTTGTGTCGGATCCGGCTGGCGTGGGTGCTTTCGCGGCCCGGGCCGAGAACTGGGGTGACACGCTCGCCGCCCTCGCCGGCACCGGTGGCATCTGGAACGCGTTTGCCGTGCCGGCCAGTCGCAGCACCCCGCTTGCTCCTCTGTGGACGCTCGGTTTTGTCGCCGTGGCGGTCTTCGGCTTCGGGTGGTTGCGCCGGCGTTGGGCCGACGGCACCGCGACCCGGCTGGCCCTGCTCGGCGGCGGCTCCCTGCTGCTTGCGGCGGCCGGTGCGCTGCCCGGGACGGCCGGGGTGCTGCGGGTCGCCGTCGCCTATCTGCCGGGTGCGGGGCTGCTGCGCGACGGCCAGAAGTTCCTTATTCCGTACGCTCTCTGCCTCGCCCTTTGTCTTGCTTTGGGGGCCGAGCGGCTCGCCGATCTGTTCGGCGCGCGTGTCTCGGTGGGCGCCGGTCGGCTGGTGCTGGCCGGCTTCGCGCTGCTCCCGATCGTGGTGCTGCCCGACCTGGCCTGGGGGATTGGTGGGAAGCTGCGGCCGGTTGCGTACCCGGCCGAATGGGCGACCGTGGCTGACGCGGTGGCCGTCGCTCCGGGGCCGGTCGTGTCGCTGCCGATGTCGGCCTACCGGGCCTATCCGTGGAACGGGTCGACCGTGGTGCTCGATCCGGCGACCCGCTATCTGCCGGCGCCCGTGGTGACCGACGACCGGCTGCGGGTGGGCTCGACCGTGGTCGCGGGCGAGAGCCAGGCGGCCGCGTCGGTGCGTGCCCGGCTCGCCGCGGGCCAGTCTGCCGCCGGTGAGCGGGTGCGCTGGGTGCTGGTGCAGCGTGACGCCGGCGGGACCGTGCCGGCTACGGCGCTGGCCGGGCTGACGCCGGTGCACCGCGGGGCCAGCCTGGAGCTGTACCGCAACCCCGGGTACCGGCCCTTGGGTTCGGATCGGGGCTGGGAGCTGGCCGGTTATCTGCTGGCCGGTTCCGTGGTCGCCGCCGCCGGATGGCGACGCGTTTCGCGCCGGAGAACGACCGTCTCTACTGTGGAAAACTGAAGGAGGAGTCTCGCATGACAACGTTCAGAACCCTGCTGGTGGGCGCCGCGATCGGCGCGGTGCTGGCCGTCGCCGGCGTCGCGACCACGTTGGCGGTGATCAGCCCGACCGCCGGTGAAGTGGCGAGCCAGATGGCCAAGAAGGCGGCCCGCGGCGGAACCGGCGGCACGACAGCCGCGGATCCGCTGGCGCCGCCGAACTTCTACGGCAGCCGCTGACCGGCCGCCTCGAGCACTTCGTCCACAAGTCCGGCCAGTTGCTCGCCGGCGGCCGCCCAGGTGAACCCGGAGGCGTAGGCCCAAGCGGCCGCGCCCATCCGGCGCCGGGCGCGGTCGTCGGTGAGCAGCCACCGGGTCTTCGCCACGAAGTCGTCCAGGTCGTCGGCGAGCAGGCCGGTGTGACCGTCGCGGATCGCGTCGCGGACGCCACCGGCCGCCCGGAACGCGATCGCCGGCGTTCCCCGAATCCCGGCCTCCACAATGGTCAGTCCCCAGCCCTCCTTGAGCGACGGGACCAGGGCCACCCACCCGGAGGCCAACAACTCGTGCTTGCGGCCCTCGCTGACATATCCGGCGAACTCCGTGCGCCCGGCGACGCCGAGCATCGTGGCGTGTTCCCGTAGCTTCGCCTCCCACCAGCCCTGCCCGGCCACGACCAGCCGCAGCTCCGGCAGCTCGGCCGCGAGCACGGCCAGGGCGTGCAGCGCGTATTCCACCCGCTTGTGCGGCACGAGCCGGCCAAGGACAACCACGCATGGGTATGCCGCACGGGCTACCGGATCACCGGTCACTTCGGACAGTCCGTTGTGGATGATCGAGATCCGCTCCTCGCCTACGCCGAGCCGGACCAGCTCATCGCGGGTGGCCTCGGACACGGTGACGTAGCGGCAGCGGCGGTAGGCCCGGGGCGCGACCCAGGATTCCAGCCACCAGCCGAACCGGCCGCGCCAGCCGCCGAGGACCACCGGCCACTGCTCCCGGTGCACGTGGTGGATCACGACGACGGTGGGGCAGCGCGCGTACAGCGGGGAGAGGAACGGCACCCCGTTGCAGACGTCCACGATCAGGTCGGGCCGGCCCCGGGCCCCCGGGGCCAAGGGTCCGAAGCCCAACCCGCCGGCCAGATAGGTCAGCGCGGCACGCAGATAGACGGTGTGCCGGCCGCCCCGGCGGACAATGTGGACGCCCGACGGGAGAGCCTGCTCGGCGGGCGCGCCCGGGTGCGCCGCGCTCAGCAGCGTCACCCGGTGGCCGTGCCCCACCAATTGGGCCGCGATCCGTTCGGTGTAGACCTCGGAACCCCCGCCCTCGGGGTTGTGGGAGTCCCGCCAGTTGAGGAACAGGACGTGGCGGACCGGATCGGCGGGCACGGCGCTGGGCGGCGCTCAGGCCTGCGAAACGGCGGTCGGTTGGGGCTCGGTGACGTCGTCCGCCCGGTGTGCCCCGGCCGCCGCGGCGCCCCGGCGGGTGAGCAGCAGGCCGAAGCCGGCCGCCAGCAGCCCGAGGAGCAACAGGCCGATCGGCACGTACCGGCCGAGGAGCAGCAGCAGGGACCGGCCGTGCTCGGCCTCGTCATGCACCGCCTTGAGGGTCGCCTTGTCGTACTGGAAAGTGGCGTCGAGCAGGACCACCGACGAGCCCGTGTCCGGGACCAGCTCGCGGTGCTGCTGCTCGCGGTAGCCCACGATGGCTCCGGTCATCGGCTCCACCCAGAGCGTACGACTGGCCTGATAGGACATCGTGGCGGACTTGCCCCACGGGGCCAGGAAGCCGAGCAGGCTCGACACGGTCTCGGGGTCGGCCTCCACGTCCTGCTGCGGCACGGACTGCTCGAAGCGATAGGTGGGCAGGCCGTTGAACTTCTCCTCGCCCCGGTAGGTCATCGGCAGCGACTTTTCCAGCGTGCTGTCGAAGTACTGGTATGTCTTCTTCTCGGTGCTGAACGGGAAGAGGTAGAGCTGGCCGGTGTAGTTGATGTTTCCCGGCTTGCAGCCGGCATCCTCGGCCGGGTCCTCTTTCACGTCGTTGTAGCACTGGCCGCTCCACGCCACCGCGGCGCCGGACTTGCGGTCGAGCGCGATGCGGCTCTCCGCGCGGTTGACCGGCTCGTTGGAATCCACCCAATCTGTCGCCTGATACACGTTCCAGATAAGGGTCTTTCCAGAAAGCTTGCCGGTCAGCTCGGCGGCGGCCTTGTAATCTGGCTTGATGCCGGTCGTGGAGCGCAGCAAGCCATGCTCCACGCTCACCTGCGGCGAGCCGTCAGGCAGCTTTTGCGCCAGCACGAAAGTCGCTCCGGGCGCCTCAACCTGGACATCCGGGGGTTGCAGGTCATAAGGGACCTGCCGCTGCCCCGGAACGATCACCCAGGCCAGGGCTGCGGCGAGGATAATGCAGAGCAACCCGAAACCGAAGAGCACCGCTCCTGCTACTCGCCGCTTCATTGCGCCTCCTGTGAAGTAGAACACGTTATAATCTACTGCCCAGTACCCCACAAGCGAAAGCCCGGGAATCAGATGTCTTCTGGCGCACCGGCACCATCTCGCCTACCGGCCCTCGACGCGCTGCGGGTGATCGCCGCGGCCGCCGTCGTCGGCACGCACGTCGGCTTCACCACCGGCGTCACCGGCGCCACCGCCTGGGGCGATCTCCTGGCCCGGCTGGACGTCGGCGTGGCGGTATTCTTCGTCCTTTCCGGATTCCTGCTATTCCGCCCATTCGCGTACGCGGTGGCCAACGGCGCCCGCCGGCCGGGCGCCCGGCGCTATCTGTGGCGGCGGGCGCTGCGGATCCTGCCGGCGTACTGGTTGACGGTGTTGGTCTGCCTGGCCGTGCTGCCGGGCGACGCCGGAGTGCCGCGGGAGGACTGGCTGCGCTTCGCGACCCTCACCCAGATCTACGAACGCGGTCACCTGCAGGCGGGGCTCGGCCACACCTGGAGCCTGGCCACTGAGGCCGCGTTCTATCTGTTGCTGCCGCTGGTGGCCGGCCCGGTGCTGGGCGCGGTCTGGCGGCCGCGCCGCACGGTGGTGTTGCTGTGCGTCGGTGGCGCGGCGATCACCGGCGGCTGGCTCGTCGCGATGGCCGCCGGCGGGCTGGACATGGGGCTGCACACGATGTGGCTGCCCGCGTTCGCGATCTGGTTCGCGGCCGGGATGGCGCTGGCCACTGCGCACGTGGCGATGGAGTCCGGCACCGCGCCGGCCCGCTGGTCGGTCCTGACCGAGGCGGGTCGCGCGCCACTGACCTGCTGGGCGCTGGCGGCCGGCCTGTTCGTGATCGCCGCGACGCCGCTGACCGGGCCGCGGGACCTGGCCGAGCCGACCCCGGGCCAGTTCGGGACCCGGGTGGTGCTGTTCCTCGCCGTGGCCGTCGCCGTCGTGCTGCCGACCGCCTTCGCCGCCGCCGGACCGGTCCGCACGGCGCTGTCCAGCCCGGCCGCCCGATGGCTCGGCACCATCTCATACGGACTGTTCCTCTGGCACCCGTTCGTGCTGACCCTGATCCATCCCGACGAGGGCACCGCAAGCCTCACCGACCTGGCACGCACCTACGTGTTGACCGTGGCGGGTGCGCTGGTGCTGGCCGCCGCAAGCTGGTACGCACTCGAGCAGCCGGTGCAGCGGCTGGGCCGACTCCGCCGAGGCAGCAAAACACGCCTGCCGACCGACCAGCCCAGGCCCGTCGATCAGAACTCGACAGCGGACAAGCCCCGACCTACTGATCAGAACCCGACAGTGGACAAGTCCCGGCCTGCCGAGCGGAACCCGGCGCTGGATCAGGCATCAGCAGCGGAGCAGAGCCAGGCAGCGGATCGGGCACCGGCACCCGATCAAATCCCGGCAGCGAACCAGGCCCAGGCTCCGGATCAGAGCCGGACAACGGATCAGGCACCGACCTTGGAGCCAAGCCAGAATGGCGAGCAGAAGCAGTCAGCGAGTCAAGCCACGGTAGCCGAGCAGCC
>Ga0307515_10012540_pt1 | contig 15942 bp, 28 predicted proteins | sample 17_EM_MG_FD_194513 | JGI IMG/M metagenome (GOLD analysis project Ga0307515, IMG submission 194513) | Populus trichocarpa ectomycorrhiza microbial communities from riparian zone in the Pacific Northwest, United States - 17_EM | ecosystem: Host-associated > Plants > Roots > Unclassified | place... | reverse complement strand
TGACGGCGGCGATCACGTCGGTGCTGGCGGCGAAGTTCGGCGGCGAAGCGAAGGCGTACGACCAGATCGACGCGGCGCCGGAAGAAAAGGCGCGCGGCATCACGATCAACACCGCGCACGTCGAATACGAGACCTCCAAGCGCCACTACGCGCACGTCGACTGCCCCGGGCACGCCGACTATGTGAAGAACATGATCACGGGCGCGGCGCAGATGGACGGCGCGATCCTGGTGTGCTCGGCCGCCGACGGCCCGATGCCGCAAACGCGTGAACACATCCTGCTGGCGCGCCAGGTCGGCGTGCCGTACATCATCGTGTTCCTGAACAAGTGCGACATGGTGGACGACGCCGAGCTGCTCGAACTCGTCGAAATGGAAGTCCGCGAACTCCTGTCGAAGTACGACTTCCCCGGCGACGACACCCCCATCATCCACGGCAGCGCGAAGCTGGCGATGGAAGGCGACAAGGGCGAACTGGGCGAACAAGCCATCATGAAGCTGGCCGACGCGCTGGACAGCTACATCCCGACGCCCGAACGTGCCATCGATGGCGCCTTCCTGATGCCGGTCGAAGACGTGTTCAGCATCTCCGGCCGCGGCACCGTGGTGACGGGCCGGGTCGAACGCGGCGTGATCAAGGTCGGCGAAGAAATCGAAATCGTCGGCATCAAGGCGACGCAAAAGACCACCTGCACCGGCGTCGAAATGTTCCGCAAGCTGCTGGACCAAGGCCAAGCGGGCGACAACGTCGGCATCCTGCTGCGCGGCACCAAGCGCGAAGACGTCGAGCGCGGCCAAGTGCTGTGCAAGCCGGGCTCGGTGAAGCCGCACACGCACTTCACGGCCGAGATCTACGTGCTGAGCAAGGAAGAAGGCGGCCGCCACACGCCGTTCTTCAACAACTACCGGCCGCAGTTCTACTTCCGCACGACGGACGTGACCGGCGCGGTCGAGCTGCCGAAGGACAAGGAAATGGTGATGCCGGGCGACAACGTCAGCATCACGGTGAAGCTGATCAACCCGATCGCGATGGAAGAAGGCCTGCGCTTCGCCATCCGCGAAGGCGGCCGCACCGTCGGTGCCGGCGTCGTGGCCAAGATCATCGAATAAGGGGCGGATCATGTCGACCAAACAGAAGATCCGCATCCGCCTGAAGGCCTTCGACTACAAGCTGATCGACCAGTCGGCGCAGGAAATCGTCGAAACCGCGAAGCGCACCGGCGCCATCGTCAAGGGCCCCGTGCCTTTGCCGACGCGCATGCAGCGTTTCGACATCCTGCGTTCCCCGCACGTCAACAAGACGAGCCGCGACCAGTTCGAGATCCGCACGCACCAACGCCTGATGGACATCGTCGACCCGACCGACAAGACCGTGGACGCGCTGATGAAGCTCGACCTGCCGGCCGGCGTGGACGTCGAAATCAAGCTGCAGTAAACCGCTTCAGCGAACAAGGGCAGTTGCGGGTTCGCCCGCGGCTGCTACAATCACAGGCTTTTCCCGACTCGGCTATGGCCGGGCTGAGGATTTATCGCCCCGCCAGATCTCTTGAGATTGACCGGGGTGAAAAGCAAACCACCCCGGGCAATCGATCTCGGGATCGTGAACAAAGGCGCCGTCAAACCGCGCTGGAGAAAGAACCATGAGCATGAGCGAACAGCTCGGCTTGCTGGGCCGCAAGGTGGGCATGATGCGCATCTTCACGGACGATGGCGATGCCATCCCTGTGACGGTGCTCGACGTGTCGAACAACCGCGTCACGCAAGTCAAGACGGCCGCCACCGACGGCTACAACGCGCTGCAGATCGCGTTCGGCAAGCGCAAGGCGAGCCGCGTCAACAAGCCCGAAGCCGGGCACCTGGCCAAGGCCGGTGTCGAAGGCGGCACGGTCCTCAAGGAATTCCGCGTCACCGAAGAAGTGCTGGGCCAGTACAAGGCCGGCGCCGTGGTGCCGGTGGCCTTGTTCGCCGTTGGCCAGATGGTCGACGTGCAGGGCACGTCCATCGGCAAGGGCTTCGCGGGCACCATCAAGCGCCACAACTTCAGCTCGCAGCGCGCGTCGCACGGCAACAGCCGTTCGCACAACGTGCCGGGCTCGATCTCGATGGCGCAGGATCCGGGCCGTGTGTTCCCGGGCAAGAAGATGACCGGCCACATGGGCGACGAAACCGTCACCACGCAGAACCTGGACGTGATCCGCATCGACGAAGCGCGTTCGCTGCTGCTCGTGCGCGGCGCCGTGCCGGGTTCGAAGAACGGCCACGTGGTCGTTCGGCCGGCCATCAAGGCCAAGATCAAGAAGGGGGCTTGAACATGCAACTCGAGCTCCTGAACGAACAAGGCCAGGCGACTTCGAAGGTCGACGCACCGGACACCGTGTTCGCGCGCGACTACAACGAAGCGCTGGTGCACCAGGTCGTCGTCGCCTTCCAGGCCAATGCGCGCCAGGGCACCCGTGCCCAGATGGACCGCGGCGAGGTCAAGCACTCGACGAAGAAGCCGTTCCGCCAGAAGGGCACCGGCCGCGCTCGTGCCGGTATGACGTCCAGCCCGCTGTGGCGTGGCGGCGGCCGCATCTTCCCGAACCGGCCCGACGAGAACTTCTCGCACAAGGTCAACAAGAAGATGTATCGCGCCGGCATGGCGTCGATCCTGTCGCAGCTGGCCCGCGACGGCCGCCTGGCGGTGGTCGATTCCATCAGCATCGACGCGCCCAAGACCAAGCTCTTGGCCGCCAAGTTCAAGGCCATGGGCCTGGACTCGGTGATGGTCATCGCCGACCAGATCGACGACAACCTGGCGCTGGCTTCGCGCAACCTGGCCAACGTGCTGGTGGTCGAGCCGCGTTACGCCGATCCGCTGTCCCTCGTCTTCTACAAGAAGGTGCTGGTGACCAAGGCCGCGATCGAGCAGCTCAAGGAGATGTTCGCATGAGCCGCATCAACCCTGTCGCCCAGAAATTCGACGAAGGCCGCCTGGCCACGATCCTGGTCGCGCCCATCATCTCCGAGAAGGCCACCCGCATCGCCGAGAAGCAGAACCAGGTTCTGTTCAAGGTGCTGCGCGACGCCACCAAGCCGGAGATCAAGGCTGCCGTCGAACTGATGTTCAAGGTCGAGGTGGCTTCGGTCACCACCACCGTGCAAAAGGGCAAGGTCAAGAAGTTCGGCCGTTCGATCGGCCGCCGCGACCACGTCAAGAAGGCGTATGTCGCGCTGAAGCCGGGCCAGGAGCTCAACTTCTCCGGGGAGGCCGCGTAAATGGCTGTCGTCAAAGTCAAACCGACCTCGCCCGGCCGCCGTGGCGTCGTCAAGGTGGTGCACAAGCACCTGCACAAGGGCGCGCCCGAGGCATCGCTGCTGGAACCGCAGAAGCAGAAGTCCGGCCGCAACAACAACGGCCACATCACGATGCGGCACAAGGGTGGTGGCCACAAGCACCACTACCGCGTCGTCGACTTCGTGCGCAACAAGGACGGCATTCCGGCGAAGGTCGAACGCATCGAATACGACCCGAACCGCACCGCCCACATCGCGCTCGTGCTGTACGCCGACGGCGAACGCCGCTACATCATCGCGCCGCGCGGCGTGGATGCCGGCGCCACGCTGATGAGCGGCGCCGAAGCGCCGATCAAGGCCGGCAACACGCTGCCGATCCGCAACATCCCGGTGGGCTCGATCATCCATTGCGTCGAGATGCTGCCCGGCAAGGGCGCGCAGATCGCGCGCTCGGCCGGTGCCTCCGTCACGCTGATGGCGCGCGAAGGCATCTACGCGCAGGTCCGCCTGCGCTCGGGTGAAGTGCGCAAGATCCACATCGACTGCCGCGCGACGATCGGCGAAGTCAGCAACGAAGAGCACAGCCTGCGCCAGTACGGCAAGGCCGGTGCGATCCGCTGGAAGGGCATCCGCCCGACCGTCCGCGGCGTTGCGATGAACCCGGTCGACCACCCGCACGGCGGCGGCGAAGGCCGCACCGGCGAGGGCCAACCCCAGGTGTCGCCGTGGAACACGCTGACCAAGGGCTACCGCACTCGCAACAACAAGCGCACGCAGACGATGATCGTCTCGCGTCGCAAGAAGTGAGGTCACGGACATGACTCGTTCGCTGAAAAAAGGTCCGTTCGTGGATCACCACCTCCTGGCCAAGGTCGAGCGCGCTGCTGCGATCAAGGACAAGAAGCCGATCAAGACCTGGTCGCGCCGCAGCACCATCCTGCCCGAGTTCATCGGCTTGACGGTGGCCGTGCACAACGGCAAGCAGCACGTTCCGGTCTATGTCACCGACCAGATGGTCGGCCACAAGCTCGGCGAATTCGCCCTCACCCGCTTGTTCAAGGGTCACCCCGCGGACAAGAAGGCGAAGAAGTAAGGAGCCGGCGATGGAAACCAAAGCAAGCGTTCGCGGCGTGCGCCTCTCGGTCGACAAGGGTCGGCTGGTGGCGGACATGATCCGCGGCAAGAAGGTCGACCAGGCGCTGAACATCCTCGCGTTCACGCCGAAGAAGGCTGCCGTCATCATCAAGAAGGCAGTCGATTCGGCGGTGGCCAATGCCGAGCACAACGACGGCGCCGACATCGACGAGCTGAAGATCAAGTCGATCTACGTCGAGCAAGGCGCCACGCTGAAGCGTTTTTCCGCACGCGCCAAGGGCCGCGGCAACCGCATCAGCAAGCCCACCTGTCACATCTTCGTGACGGTCGGCAACTGAGGAGCTGGGAAGAAATATGGGACAGAAAATCCACCCGACCGGCTTCCGCCTCAGCGTCACCCGCGCCTGGGCGTCGCGCTGGTTCGCGACCAACCGCAACTTCGCCGGCATGCTGGCCGAAGATCTGCAGGTGCGTGAATACCTGAAGGGCAAGCTGAAGAATGCCGCGGTTTCGCGCATCCTCATCGAGCGCCCGGCCAAGAACGCGCGCATCACGATCTTCTCGGCACGCCCGGGCGTCGTGATTGGCAAGAAGGGCGAGGACATCGAGAACCTGAAGGCCGAACTCGGCCGTCGTCTCGGCGTGCCCGTGGCGGTGAACATCGAGGAAGTGCGCAAGCCCGAAATCGATGCTCAGCTGATCGCCGACTCGATCACCCAGCAGCTCGAAAAGCGCATCATGTTCCGCCGCGCCATGAAGCGCGCGATGCAGAACGCGATGCGCCTGGGCGCGCAAGGCATCAAGATCATGTCGTCGGGCCGCCTGAACGGCATCGAAATCGCGCGCTGCGAGTGGTACCGCGAAGGTCGCGTGCCGCTCCACACGCTGAAGGCCGACATCGACTACGGCTTCTCGGAAGCCAAGACGACCTATGGCGTCATCGGCGTCAAGGTCTGGGTCTACCGCGGTGACCGCCTCGCCAACGGCGAAGCGCCGGTGATCCCGAAGACCGAGAACGACGACGACCGCCGCAACCGCCGCGGCCCGCCGCGTGGTGACCGTCCGGGCGGCGACCGTCCGGGTGCCGGCCGTGGCCGCCCCGGTGGCGGTGACCGTGGCCCGCGTGCCGATGCCCCGCGCACCGATGCTGTCCCCGCAGCGGCAGCACCGGCCAGCGCCGACAAGGGCCCCGGCCCGGCCGTCAAGCGTGTGCGCCGTGCCGGTCCGCCGGCCACGCCCGCCGCTGGCGAGACCAAAGGAGAATAACGATGCTGCAACCTGCACGTCGCAAGTACCGCAAGGAGCAGAAGGGCCGCAACACCGGCATCGCCACGCGTGGCGCGGCGGTGTCGTTCGGCGACTTCGGCCTGAAGGCCACCGAGCGCGGCCGCATCACGGCGCGCCAGATCGAAGCGGCCCGCCGCGCGATCAGCCGCCACATCAAGCGTGGCGGCCGCATCTTCATCCGCATCTTCCCGGACAAGCCGATCTCGCAAAAGCCGGCTGAAGTCCGCATGGGCAACGGCAAGGGCAACCCCGAGTACTACGTGGCCGAGATCCAGCCTGGCAAGGTGCTGTACGAACTGAACGGCGTCCCCGAGGCGCTGGCTCGCGAGGCGTTCACGCTCGCCGCGGCCAAGTTGCCGCTGCGCTGCACGTTCGTTGCGCGCCAGGTCGGCGCGTAAAGACGGAGATTGACGATGAAAACATCCGAATTGCGCACCAAGGACGTGGCGGCGCTGGAGAAGGAAGTCTCCGACCTGCTGAAGGCCCATTTCGGCCTGCGCATGCAGAAGGCGACGCAGGCGCTGACCAACAACTCGCAGCTCGGCAAGACCAAGCGCGACATCGCCCGGGTCAAGACGATCCTGAGCGAAAAGAAGAGGGCCGCGAAATGAGCGAAGCACAAGTTGCCACCCCGGCGGCGCCGGTGAAGAACACCCGCACCTTCGTCGGCCGCATCGTCAGCGACAAGCGTTCGAAGACGGTGACCGTGCTGGTCGAGCGCCGCACCGCGCACGAGCTGTACGGCAAGATCGTCGCCAAGTCGCGCAAGTACCACGCCCACGACGAAAAGGGCGAGTACAAGATGGGTGACCTGGTCGAGATCGCCGAAGGCCGGCCGATCAGCAAGACCAAGTCGTGGGTCGTGACCAAGCTGCTCGAAAAAGCCAAGCTGGTCTAAACCCCCGCATCTGCTGCGCCACGGCCGGAAGCTGGATACTCCAGCCCGGCCGTTTTACTTGCAACATCCATCAGGAGCGTCACATGCTGAAAGTCGGAGACAAGCTGCCCGCCGGCAGCCTGCAGGAATTCGTCGAGGTCGAGGGCAACGGCTGCTCGATCGGGCCGAATTCGTTCGATGTCGAGAAGTCCACCGCCGGCAAGAAGGTCGCGATCTTCGCGCTGCCGGGCGCCTTCACGCCGACCTGCTCGGCCAAGCATGTGCCGGGCTATGTGGCCCAGGCCGACGCGCTGAAGGCCGCCGGCGTCGACGAGATCTGGTGCGTGTCGGTCAACGACGCCTTCGTGATGGGTGCCTGGGGCCGCGACCAGAAGACCACCGGCAAGGTGCGCATGATGGCCGACGGCAGCGCGACCTTCACGCAAGCCACCGGCTTGACGCTGGACCTGGCGGCGCGCGGCATGGGTCTGCGTTCGAACCGCTATTCGATGCTCGTCGTCGACGGCGTCGTCAAGTCGCTGAACGTCGAGGCGCCGGGCAAATTCGAAGTCAGCGATGCCGACACGCTGTTGAAGCAGGCCAAAGAACTTTCCTGATCCGTTTCCCGCCCGGGGCGCTTGACGCGCCCCGGGTTTGCCCTGCATAATGCAAGGCTTCGCCGAATGGGCGCGCGTTCTTCTGAAGAATGCGGGCCAATTCGGATCTGCCCATACACGGGCCCAAGACTGCTGCACTGGGAGCTCGCCTGAAGCGAGCTGACAGAGCGGACAAGTTGGGGACAAAACATGATCCAAATGCAATCGCGGCTCGACGTGGCCGACAACACGGGTGCGAAATCCGTCATGTGCATCAAGGTGCTCGGCGGCTCCAAGCGCCGTTATGCCGGCATCGGTGATGTCATCAAGGTCAGCATCAAGGAAGCTGCGCCGCGTGGTCGCGTCAAGAAGGGCGAGGTCTACTCGGCCGTCGTCGTTCGCACCGCCAAGGGCGTGCGCCGCCAGGACGGTTCGCTGATCAAGTTCGACGGCAATGCCGCCGTGCTGCTGAACGCCAAGCTGGAGCCGATCGGCACCCGCATCTTCGGGCCGGTGACGCGCGAACTGCGCACCGAACGCTTCATGAAGATCGTGTCGCTGGCGCCGGAAGTGCTCTGACGCCGCCTCCCACGTTAGGACCGACCCCATGAACAAGATTCGCAAAGGCGACCCCGTCATCGTGCTGACCGGCCGCGACAAGGGCAAGCGCGGCACCGTCGCGCAACGCGTCGACGCCGACCACATCGTCGTCGAGGGCGTGAATGTCGTGAAGAAACACGTCAAGCCGAACCCGATGAAGGGCACGACCGGCGGCGTCGTCGACAAGACGATGCCGATCCACCAGTCGAACGTGGCCATCTACAACGCCGCCACCGGCAAGGCCGACCGCGTCGGCATCAAGATCGACGGCGACAAGAAGACGCGTGTCTTCAAGTCGAGCGGCGCCGAGATCAAGGCCTGAGGGTAGGAAAGCACCATGGCAAAGACCAAAGCAGAAGCAGCCCCGGCCGGCGTTCCGGCCGCCGCGACAGGGCCGGCCCGCCTGCAAGCGATCTACCGCGAGAAGATCGTCCCGGAACTGATGGAGAAGTTCGGCTTCACGTCGGTGATGCAGGTGCCGCGCCTCGAAAAGATCACGCTGAACATGGGCGTCAGCGAAGCGGTGTCGGACAAGAAGGTCATGGACAACGCCGTCGGCGACCTGACCAAGATCGCCGGCCAGAAGCCCGTCGTCACGAAGAGCAAGAAGCCGATCGCCGGCTTCAAGATCCGTGAGGGCGTGCCCATCGGCTGCATGGTCACGCTGCGTGGCGTGCGCATGTACGAATTCCTGGATCGCTTCGTCACCGTGGCGCTGCCGCGCGTGCGCGACTTCCGCGGCATCTCGGGCCGTGCCTTCGACGGCCGCGGCAACTACAACATCGGCGTCAAAGAGCAGATCATCTTCCCCGAGATCGAGTACGACAAGATCGACGTGATCCGCGGGCTGAACATCAGCATCACGACCAGCGCGAAGAACGACGACGAGTGCCGGGCTCTGCTCACCGCATTCAAGTTCCCGTTCAAGAACTGACGGCTAGGAATCAACGAAATGGCAAAAACGTCCCTCAAGCAGCGCGAAGAAAAGCGCGAGAAGCTGGTCGCCAAGTACGCCAAGAAGTACGCCGAGTTGAAGGCCGTGGCCAACGACGCGCAGCGCTCGGACGAAGAGCGCTACGGCGCCCGGCTGGAGCTGCAGAAGCTGCCGCGCAACGCGAACCCGACCCGTCTGCGCAACCGTTGCGCGCTGACCGGCCGCCCGCGTGGCACGTTCCGCATGTTCGGCCTCGGCCGCAACAAGATCCGCGAGCTCGCCTTCAAGGGCGACATCCCCGGTCTGGTCAAAGCCAGCTGGTGAGTCCGGCGAGAAGGCAAGGAGATTTGTTATGAGCATGAGTGACCCCATCGCGGACATGCTGACCCGCATCCGCAATGCGCAGATCGTGCAGAAGGCAACGGTGACGATGCCGTCGTCGAAGCTGAAGACGGCGATCGCGCAGGTGCTGAAGGACGAGGGCTACATCGACGGTTTCGCGATCAAGGCCGAAGGCGCCAAGACCGAACTCGAGATCGCGCTGAAGTACTACGCCGGGCGTCCGGTGATCGAGCGCATCGAGCGCGTCAGCCGCCCCGGCCTGCGTGTCTACAAGGGCCGCGATGCCATTCCCCAGGTCATGAACGGCCTCGGTGTGGCAATCGTGACCACGCCCAAGGGCGTGATGACGGATCGCAAGGCGCGCCAGACCGGTGTCGGTGGCGAAGTCCTCTGCTACGTCGCGTAAGGGAAGGACGCAACTATGTCCCGCGTAGGAAAAATGCCGATCGCCGTGCCGCAAGGCGTGGACGTGGCGATCACGGCTGAAAGCATCACCGTCAAGGGCTCCGGCGGCACGCTCGTGCGCACGCTGAACCCGCTCGTCGCCATCAAGAACGACGCCGGCAAGCTGAGCTTCACCCCGGCCAACGACAGCGCCGAAGCCGACGCGATGAGCGGCACGATGCGTGCGCTCGTCAACAACATGGTCGGCGGTGTCGGCAAGGGCTTCGAGAAGAAGCTGCAGCTGGTCGGCGTGGGCTTCCGCGCCCAGGCCACCGGCCAGAAGCTGAATCTGCAGATCGGCTTCTCGCACCCGGTGGTCAAGGAAATGCCGGTTGGCGTGAAGGTGGCCTGCCCGACGCAGACCGAGATCGTCATCTCCGGCGCCGACCGTCAATCGGTTGGCCAGGTGGCGGCTGAAGTGCGTGCCTTCCGTCCGCCCGAGCCCTACAAGGGCAAGGGCATCCGCTACGCCGGCGAGCGCGTGGTCTTGAAAGAGACGAAGAAGAAGTAAGGAGCGACCGATCATGATGACCAAAAAGGAACAGCGCCTGCGCCGTTCGCGCCAGACCCGCCTGCGCATCGCGCAGCAGCGCGTCGCGCGTCTGACCGTGTTCCGCTCCAACCTGCACATCTACGCCAGCATCGTGTCCGACGACGGCACGCAAGTGCTGGCCAGCGCCTCCACGGTCGAGAAGGAAGTGCGCGAGCAGATCGGCGCGGACGGCAAAGGCGCCAGCGCCAGCGCCGCCACGATCATCGGCAAGCGCATCGCCGAGAAGGCGAAAGCCGCCGGCGTCGAGAAGGTCGCTTTCGACCGCTCGGGCTTTGCGTACCACGGCCGCGTGAAGGCGCTGGCCGAAGCGGCGCGCGAAGCCGGCCTGCAGTTCTGAGCGGCAAGAAGGAAACACCGAAATGGCAAAGTTCACTCCCCGCCAGCAGACCGAAGGCAACGACGACGGCCTGAAGGAAAAGATGATCGCGGTCAACCGCGTCACCAAGGTCGTCAAGGGCGGCCGCACGCTCAGCTTCGCTGCGCTCACCGTCGTCGGCGACGGCGATGGCCGCATCGGCATGGGCAAGGGCAAGGCCAAGGAAGTGCCGGTCGCGGTGCAGAAGGCCATGGAAGCGGCGCGCCGCAACATGGTCAAGGTGCAGCTGCGCAACGGCACCATCCACCACAACGTGCGCGGCGAGCATGGCGCGGCCAAGGTGCTGATGGCGCCGGCCAAGCCCGGTGACGGCATCATCGCCGGCGGCCCGATGCGCGCGGTGTTCGAAGTGATGGGTGTCACCGACATCGTCGCCAAGAGCCTGGGCTCGACGAACCCGTACAACATGGTGCGTGCCACGCTGGACGCGCTGAAGCGCTCCACCACGCCGGCCGAAGTGGCGGCCAAGCGCGGCAAGTCGGTCGAAGACCTCTTCGCCTGAACGCCGCCCGGAGAACTCTCATGTCCGACAAGAAGACCCTGACCGTCAAGCTCGTGAAGAGCGTGGCCGGCACGCGCCAGTCGCACCGCGACACGGTGCGTGGCCTGGGCCTGCGCAAGCTGAACAGCGAGCGCACGCTCGAAGACACGCCCGCGGTGCGCGGCATGATCAACAAGGTCGCATACCTCGTTCAGGTGCTGTGATGGAAATCAACACGATCAAGCCGGCAGACGGCAGCAAGAAGGCGCGCCGCCGCGTCGGCCGCGGCATCGGTTCGGGCCTGGGCAAGACCGCGGGCCGCGGCCACAAGGGCCAGAAGTCGCGTGCCGGCGGCTACCACAAGGTCGGCTTCGAAGGCGGCCAGATGCCGCTGCAGCGCCGCCTGCCCAAGCGCGGCTTCAAGTCCGCGCAGCTCAAGTACAACGGCGAGATCACGCTGGCCGACCTGCAGCTGCTGGCCGCCGACGAGGTCGATCTGCTGACGCTGAAGGCCGCCGGCCTGGTGCGCCAGCTGATCAAGACCGTCAAGGTCATCAAGTCGGGCGAACTGTCGCGCAAGGTGGTGCTCAAAGGCATCGGTGCGACGGCAGGCGCGAAGGCGGCGATTGAAGCCGCCGGCGGCTCGATCGCCTAAGGAAACACACGCAAGTGGCAACCTCCGCGAACCAGCTGGCCAAGAGTGGGAAGTTCGGCGACCTGCGTCGCCGCATCGTCTTCCTGCTGCTGGCCCTGGTGGTGTACCGCATCGGCGCGCACATCCCCGTGCCCGGCATCGACCCGAACCAGCTGCAGCAGCTGTTCAAGGGTCAGAGCGGCGGCATCCTGAACCTGTTCAACATGTTCAGCGGCGGCGCCTTGTCGCGCTTCACCGTGTTCGCGCTGGGCATCATGCCGTACATCTCGGCGTCGATCATCATGCAGTTGATGACCTACGTCGTGCCGACGCTCGAAGCCCTGAAGAAGGAAGGCGAGTCGGGTCGGCGCAAGATCACGCAGTACACGCGCTACGGCACGCTGTTCCTGGCGGTGTTCCAGTCGCTGACCATCGCGGTGGCGCTGGAAAGCTCGCGCGGCCTGGTGCTGAACCCCGGTTTCGGCTTCCGCATGACGGCCGTGGTGAGCCTGGTGGCCGGCACGATGTTCCTGATGTGGCTCGGCGAGCAGATCACCGAGCGCGGCCTGGGCAACGGCATTTCGATCATCATCTTCTCCGGCATCGTGGCCGGCCTGCCGAACGCCATCGGCGGCCTGTTCGAGCTGGTGCGCACCGGCGCGATGAGCATCGTCGCGAGCCTGTTCATCATCGCGGTCGTCATCGGCGTGACCTTCGTCGTCGTCTACGTCGAACGCGGCCAGCGCAAGATCCTGGTGAACTACGCCAAGCGTCAGGTCGGCAACAAGGTCTACGGCGGCCAGTCGTCGCACCTGCCGCTGAAGCTGAACATGTCGGGCGTGATCCCGCCGATCTTCGCCAGCAGCATCATCCTGCTGCCGGCCACGGTGGTCGGCTGGTTCGCCACCGGCGAAGGCCTGCGTTGGCTGAAAGACCTGTCCGGCGCGCTGTCGCCGGGCCAGCCGGTCTACGTGCTGCTGTACGCGGCGATGATCGTGTTCTTCTGCTTCTTCTACACGGCGCTCGTCTTCAACAGCCGCGAGACCGCCGACAACCTGAAGAAGAGCGGCGCCTTCATCCCCGGCATCCGCCCGGGCGACCAGACGGCCCGCCACATCGACCGCATCCTGTCGCGCCTGACGCTGGCCGGCGCCGTGTACATCACCGCCGTCTGCCTGTTGCCCGAGTTTCTGGTGCTCAAGTACAACGTGCCGTTCTACTTCGGTGGCACCTCGCTGCTGATCATCGTCGTCGTGACGATGGACTTCTGGGCCCAGGTGCAGAGCTACGTGATGAGCCAGCAATATGAGAGTCTGTTGAAAAAAGCCAACTTCAAGGCAAGCTGAGATGTCTAAAGACGACGTCATCCAGATGCAGGGCGAGATCCTCGAGAACTTGCCCAACGCGACCTTCCGCGTGAAGTTGGAGAACGGCCACGTGGTGCTCGGCCACATTTCAGGAAAGATGCGCATGCACTACATCCGCATCCTCCCGGGTGACAAGGTTACCGTCGAGCTCACGCCGTACGATTTGAGTCGCGCGCGGATCGTGTTCCGCGCCAAGTAGGTCAAGGAGAAGACCATGAAAGTCGCCGCTTCGGTCAAGAAGATGTGCCGCAACTGCAAGATCATCCGCCGCAAGGGTGTGGTGCGTGTGATCTGTACCGACCCGCGTCACAAACAGCGCCAGGGCTGATTCGCAAGGAAAGAACATGGCACGCATCGCCGGTATCAACATCCCCCCGCACAAGCACACCGAGATCGGCCTCACGTCGATCTACGGCATCGGGCGTCCGACCGCGCAGAAGATCTGCGAACAGGTCGGCATCCCGTATTCGAAGAAGATCAAGGATCTGTCCGACACCGACCTGGAGAAGATCCGGGAAGAGATCGGCCGCATGACGATCGAAGGCGACCTGCGTCGCGAACTGTCGATCAGCATCAAGCGGCTGATGGACCTCGGCTGCTACCGCGGCTTCCGGCATCGCCGCGGCTTGCCCGTGCGCGGCCAGCGCACCCGCACCAATGCCCGCACCCGCAAGGGTCCGCGCAAGGGTGCCGCCGCGCTGAAGAAGTAAGCCGCCCGACAGAGTTAGAGAAAGCAAGACATGGCCAAAGCACCCGTCAACACCGCCGCCCGGCGCGTGAGCAAGAAGATCCGCAAGAACATTGCGGACGGCATTGCCCATGTGCACGCGTCGTTCAACAACACCATCATCACGATCACCGACCGTCAAGGCGGCGCGCTGGCGTGGGCGTCGAGCGGCGGCCAGGGCTTCAAGGGCTCGCGCAAGAGCACGCCGTTCGCAGCCCAGGTGGCCGCCGAAACGGCCGGCCGTGCGGCGCAGGAACAAGGCATCAAGAACCTCGACGTGCGCATCAAGGGCCCAGGCCCGGGCCGCGAGTCGAGCGTGCGTGCACTGGCTTCGCTGGGCATCCGCATCAACTCGATCAGCGACGTGACGCCGATCCCGCACAACGGCTGCCGGCCGCAGAAACGCCGCCGCATCTGAGTCGAACGCGAGCACGCTGCAGCCTGGCGCTGCAGCGGCTACAATCGAGAATTTCCCGCATGCCGGCAAGCACGTCTCGTGCGCGCCGGCTGTTTTCCTGAGGCAAGCCGCCTCACAAGCCCACCGTCTGAGCGCCGTCGAAAGAACAGCCGCCAGACTCGCGCGGGGCTCCTTGCCTGTCAAGGGGTCTGCCGCGTCAGACAGCCAACAAGGACACACCGTGGCACGTTATCTCGGCCCCAAGGCCAAACTCTCCCGCCGTGAAGGCACCGACCTGTTCCTGAAGAGCGCCCGCCGCTCGATCGGCGACAAGGCCAAGTTCGACAGCAAGCCGGGCCAGCATGGCCGCACCAGCGGCTCGCGCACTTCCGACTATGGCATCCAGCTGCGCGAAAAGCAGAAGGTCAAGCGCATGTACGGCGTGCTCGAGCGCCAGTTCCGCCGCTACTTCGCCGAAGCCGAGCGCCGCAAGGGCAATACCGGCTCGACGCTGCTGGCGCTGCTGGAGTCGCGCCTGGACAACGTGGTCTACCGCATGGGCTTCGGCTCGACGCGCGCCGAAGCGCGCCAGCTGGTGTCGCACAAGGCGATCACCGTCAACGGCCAGGTCGTCAACATCCCGTCGTACGCGGTCAAGGCCGGCGACACGCTGGCGCTGCGTGAAAAGTCCAAGACGCAGCTGCGCGTCACCGACGCGCTGAAGCTGGCGCAAAGCGTCGGGCTGTGCGATTGGGTGCAGGTCGACGCCACCAAGATGGAAGGCGTCTTCAAGAAGGTGCCCGACCGCGACCAGTTCGGCGCCGAGATCAAGGAAGCGCTGATCGTCGAGTTGTACTCGAGGTAATTGGCGCGGACCGCTTCGCCCGCCGGGCGCGGAGCGTGGACTTTTCACCCAGCCCGGCGCGGTCCATCAGCCTTATCGGTGTAACGAGCCGAGGGTATTGACAGGAACTAAAGACTCAATGCAAACCACACTTCTGAAGCCCAAGGCCATTCACGTCGAGCCGCTCGGCGGCTACCGCGCCAAGGCCACGCTCGAACCTTTCGAGCGCGGTTACGGCCACACCCTGGGCAACGCGCTGCGTCGCGTGCTGTTGGGGTCGATGGTGGGCTACGCGCCGACCGAGGTCACGATCGCCGGCGTGCTGCACGAGTACTCGGCCATCGACGGCGTTCAGGAAGATGTCGTCCACATCATGCTGAACCTGAAGGGCGTGGTCTTCCGCCTGCACAACCGCGACGAAGTCACGCTGGTGCTGCGCAAGGAAGGCGAAGGCCCGGTCACGGCCGGCGACATCCAGACCCCGCACGACGTCGAGATCATCAACCCCGAGCACGTCATTGCGCACCTGGCGCAAGGCGGCAAGCTCGACATGCAGATCAAGGTCGAGAAGGGCCGTGGCTACGTGCCGGGCAACCTGCGCCGCTTTGGCGACGAGCCGACCAAGTCGATCGGCCGCATCGTGCTCGACGCGTCGTTCTCGCCGGTTCGCCGCGTCAGCTACGCCGTCGAAAACGCCCGCGTCGAACAGCGCACCGACCTCGACAAGCTGGTGATGGAGATCGAGACCAACGGCGCCATCCCGCCGGAAGAGGCGATCCGCCAGTCGGCCAAGATCCTGGTCGAGCAGCTGGCGGTGTTTGCGCAGCTCGAAGGCCAGGTCAGCGACATCTTCGAGCAGCCGCAGCAGCGCACGCCGAACTTCGACCCGATCCTGCTGCGCCCGGTCGACGAGCTCGAGCTGACGGTGCGTTCGGCCAACTGCCTGAAGGCCGAGAACATCTACTACATCGGCGACCTGATCCAGCGCACCGAGACCGAGCTGCTGAAGACGCCGAACCTGGGCCGCAAGAGCCTGAACGAGATCAAGGAAGTGCTGGCTTCGCGCGGGCTCACGCTCGGCGCGCGGCTGGAGAACTGGCCCCCGCAGGGCCT
>Ga0307515_10012539_pt1 | contig 15943 bp, 12 predicted proteins | sample 17_EM_MG_FD_194513 | JGI IMG/M metagenome (GOLD analysis project Ga0307515, IMG submission 194513) | Populus trichocarpa ectomycorrhiza microbial communities from riparian zone in the Pacific Northwest, United States - 17_EM | ecosystem: Host-associated > Plants > Roots > Unclassified | place... | reverse complement strand
TCGGCACAGGGTGGCCGACACAGCAAGAGTCGGCTCACCGTCCGGTTGGACGGGGTTCGTGACCAGCAAGTCGGCGCCGGCCTCCCGATCAAAGCTCAATAGACTCACGGCCATCCCTCTTTTCTTTTGTGAGCAGACGTAGAGTAGCTGAAATTAGGGGGGTGCGATAAATGACGAGAGCATCGTTGACGTTTCGAGTGTGATATAGGTCGGCCGCTTGTTGGCGGTGTGTGCCGGCGGCGCGGCGGCCAAGTTCAATCGGAAGCCTTCGTTGAGTAACCGAATGTCGAGCGCCAAGATGGGCAACCCGCCGGATTGAATGGCTTGCCGCGAGTTCTTTGGACCGCGCGCATCGAGTCGTCGGCTCTCACACTCGTCCCACCGCTTTCCAAGCGCCTTGGAAACGACAGGCACAGCGCTGCCGGGATTACGCTTCACCCCATCTGAACCTCTCTGTCGCTCGCATGTTTCGCCAACTCTTCGACCCCGCGTCCTCGACCTTCACCTACCTGCTGGCCTGCGATCGCACCCGCGAAGCGGTGTTGATCGACCCGGTGCTCGACCAGCGTGAGCGCGACCTGGCCGTGCTCGCCGAGCTGGGTCTGCGCCCGCGCTGGCTGCTCGACACCCATGTGCACGCCGACCACGTGACGGCCGTGTCGCTGCTGAAGGCCGCGCTGGCCGACGGACCGGCGATCACCACCGCGGTCGGCCTGGCCTGCGAGGCCGAGGGCTATGAATGGGCTCTGTCGCACGGTGAGCACCTGACCTTTGGCGACGAGCACCTGGACGTCATCGCGACGCCCGGCCACACGCCCGGCAGCATGAGCTTTCTGTGGCGCGACAAGCTGTTCACCGGCGATGCGCTGCTGATTGGCGGCTGCGGCCGAACCGACTTCCAGGGCGGCGACGCGGGTCAGCTGTACGACGCGGTGACCCAGCGCTTGTTCACGCTGCCCGGCGAAACGCTGGTCTACCCGGGCCACGACTACAAGGGCCGGCGCGTCTCGTGCATCGCCGAAGAGCGTGACGGCAACCCGCGCCTGGCCAGCAAGACGCGCGACGAGTTCATCGCGCTGATGGCGGGGCTGAACCTGCCGCGGCCGAAGCTGATCGACATCGCCGTGCCGGCCAACAAGCAGGCGGGGATGCTGCTCCAAGGCTGACCGGTCGGGGCCGTCGCCCTGATCCTTATATGCGAATGGCTATATGCATATAGTTATTCGGAAATATAGGTTCGTCCTCAGGCACGGGCTCGCCAAGATGCCCGGCATGGGCTCGGCGCTATCCGCGCGGGGCCGCTTGGGGAGAACCAATGTCTGCTTCCACGCCTGCCCCGTCGCCCGCCGAACCCGTGCGGACGACCGAGAGCGCCCGCAGCGGCGACGAACAGTCGCCCTGCGTGGCCGTGATTGGCCTGGGCTTCAGCGGCGCCGCCACCGCGATGCAGCTGATGCGCCAGCTGCCGCGCGGCGCCCGCCTGCTGCTGATCGAGCCCGCCGCGCGCCGCGCCCGCGGCCTGGCTTTTGGCACCCGTTGCGCCAGCCACTGGCTGAACGTGCCGGCCGGCCGCCTCGGTTGGGACGCCGAGAACGAGGCCGGTTTCATCGACTGGCTGCGCGGCCAGTACGGCGCCTACAGTGCGTCCGATTTCGTGCCGCGCATGCTGCTGGGTGACTACCTGGCCAAGGCCCTGGCTGCGGCCGAGCAGGTCGCCAGCGCACGGGGCGTGCAGGTTCAGATGGTGACCGACAGCGTGCGCTCGATCGGCCGCACCTCGCGCGGTGGCAGCCTGTTGCAGCTGGCGGGGGGCGGGGTATGCCGGGCCGACGTCGTGGTGTTGGCCACCGGCCACCTGGCGCCGGAGTCGCCGCGCATCGACGGCGCGCCGGCCTGGGGTTCGCCCGGCCTGATCGACCAACCCTGGGACGACGCCGCGTTGGCCGCGTTGCCGGAAGACGGCGAGGTGCTGCTGCTGGGCAGCGGCTTGAGCGCGATCGACATGCTGACCTGGTTGCAGGACCGCGGCCACGTGGGCCGGGTGACGATGCTGTCGCGCCGTGGCCTGCTGCCACAGCCGCACCGCAGCCTCGAAGCCCGCCCGCGGCCCGGCCTGGTGCCGTCGCAGGCGCTGGCTGACGCGCGCGGCTTGGTTGGCATGCTGCGCGCGGTGCGCGGCTGGGCTGCCGATGCGCAGGCCGAAGGCCACGATTGGCGCGACGTGATGGCCAACCTGCGGGGCTGCACGCCGCGGCTGTGGCAGCGGCTGACGGCGCGCGAGCGGCGCCAGTTCCTGCGCCACCTGCAGCCCTGGTGGGACACCCACCGCCACCGCCTGGCGCCGGGCATCCACACCCGCATGCAAGCGGCGCTGCGGGCCGGCCAGGTCGAACTGCATGCCGGGCGCCTGCAGGCGATCACGACTTGTGCTGATGGCAGTCTGGATTTGGCGTGGCGCCCGCGTGGCGCTGCCGCCGGTGTGCTCGAGCATCGCCATGTGGCGGCGATCGTCAACTGCACCGGTCCGTCGGCGCGCGTCGGTCACGCCGCGCAAACGCCGCCCGGCTCGCTGCTGGCCTCCTTGCGGGCTCAGGGGCGGCTGTCCGTCGACGAGATGGGCCTGGGCCTGCGGGTCGACGATCAACACCGTCTGCTCGACGCGGGCGGCCGGCCGCAGCCGGGCCTGCACTACGTCGGGCCGATGCTGAAAGCGCAGTTTTGGGAAGCGGTGGCGATCCCCGAGCTGCGCAAGCACGCGCGCTTGGTGGCCGAACAGGTGCTGCGTACGCTGCGGGTCGGCGCGCCAGCCTGAGAGCGGCAGCACCTGCCCGTTGCCAAGAAGGCGTCAGAACTTCTTGCCGTTGGTGCGGGCGCGAAACAGCGCCAGCAGTTCCAGCTCGCGCGGGCCGGGGTGCAGCGTGAAGCTGTCGCCGGCCTGCACTGACCCCGGCTCCAGCACCGCCAGGTAGGCGCCGCAGTAGCCCGACTCGACCATCAGCTTGGCGGCCTTCGAGAAGCCCATCGCGGCGTTGAACTTGAAGCAGGGAAAACGCGGCTCGCTGACCACCAGCACGCCGCCGTCGGCAAAGCGCAGCTGGTCGCCGATCCACAGATGGCGTTCGTTCAGGCCGTCGATGGTCAGGTTTTCGCCCATCGCGCCGGGCGGCGGCAGCTCGTCCTCCCAGCCGGTGGCACGCGCCTGCGCCCGCACCGTGCGCCAGAACGCGTAGTGCTCCAGCGGGTAGGCGTAGACCGCCTTGCTCAGGCCGCCGTGTACCGACAGATCGGCCTGCTCGTCGCCTTCCATCCCCATCGGCTGGTAGGCCACCGGGCCGTTGCGTGGGCGCTTGCCGATCGCGGTGAGCACCTCGCGGCCGTTGATCTGCACCTTCGCGGCGCGGGCGGTGTTGACGCTGACGACTTTCATCCGGCGCATTGTGCTGGGCGCTTTCTGGGCTCGCTGGCGTGGGGTGTTGGCAAACCGCTTGCCCGAATCTTCAAGAACCATCAACGCCGTGGGATTGCCCGATCGACGCGGTAACAGGGTGTCTCCAGCATCGGCACCTCTGACTTGCCAACGGCCAAGTTTCGGGCGTTTGTCTCTGCGCACCGGGCTGGCTTGCTTGTTGCGTGTTGGTGGCCGCTGCGGCCAGAAGCCGCGGCGAGTCTGACCGTGTTGTTCATCGCTGGCGTCCGGCTACCCGCCGCCGCCAAGCACTTCGAGGAGCGAGTGAGTGAAGCAAATTCGTAAAACGCTGCTGGCCACTGCCGCCGCAGCAGCACTGACGCTGGTTGTGGGGGGAGTCCACGCGGCGCCGCAATCCGTGCCGGCCAAGGCCGCCGAGCAAACCGACCACTGGTTCGTCGAATTCAACAGCGTGCCGACCATCGAAGGCGCCAAGCTCGACACGGTGCGTGGCGAGAAGGCTGCGTTCCGCAAGGCGGCGCAGGCAGCCGGCGTCAAGTTCAAGGAACGCCACTCGTTCGACGTGCTGTTCAACGGCGTGTCGGTCATTGCCAACGCAGCCGAGCGCGCCAAGATCGCCCGCTTGCCTGGCGTGAAGGCGATGTACCCGGTTGAAGTGATCCAGGCGCCGCAGCCGATCCGCGCTGAGGGCCCGACACAGCCGCAACTCGACACCGCGCTGGCCATGACCGGCGCCGACGTGCTGCAAAGCATGGGCATCAAGGGCGACGGCATCAAGGTCGGCATCATCGACACCGGCGTCGACATCGACCACCCGGCCCTCGGCGGCAATGGCACGCCCGGCAGCACCCCGTTCCCGTCGTCGCGCGTGAAGTACGGCTACGACTTCGTCGGCGATGCCTATGACGCCGTGACCAACCCGGTGGCCGTGCCCGACGCCAACCCCGATGACTGCGCCGGCCATGGCACGCACGTCGCCGGCATCGTCGGCGCCGATGGCGGCGTCACCGGTGTCGCGCCGAAGGTGACCTTCGGCGCCTACCGCGTGTTCGGTTGCGCCGGCTCGACCGACTCCGCGATCATGATCGCGGCGATGGAAATGGCGCTGGCCGACGGCATGCAGGTCGTCAACCAGTCGATCGGCTCGTCCTTCCAGTGGCCCGAGTACCCGAGCGCGAAAGCCGCCGACCGCCTGGTCAAGGCCGGCGTCGTGATGGTCGCCTCGATCGGCAACAGCGGCACCAGCGGCCTGTACGCCGCCGGCGCACCGGGTGTCGGCGAGAAGGTGATCGGCGTCGCGTCGTTCGACAACACGCACAGCAAGCTGAACGAATTCTTCGTGTCGCCGGACAGTACGCCGACCGGCTACATCCCCGCGACCGGTGCCCCCGCTGCCCCGACCTCGGGCACGCAGCCGATGTCGCGTACCGGCACCGTCGCCTCGACGGCTGACGCCTGCGTTGCACTGACCCCGGGCAGCCTGACCGGCACCGTGGCGCTGATCCGTCGCGGCACCTGCAGCTTCTACCAGAAGGCCTTCAACGCGCAGTCGGCCGGTGCCGCTGGCGTGGCGCTGTACAACAACGTGCCGGGCCGCATCAGCCCGACCGTCGTTGGCACGCCGGCGATCACGATCCCCGTCGTGTCGATCTCCGACACCGAAGGCGCGCTGATCGACAGCCGCCTGGCTTCGGGCGCGGTCGACATGACCTGGTCGGACCAACTGGGTTCGTTCCCGCAGCTGACCGGTGGCCTGATCTCCAGCTTCAGCTCCTACGGCCTGGCCGCTGACCTGAGCGTCAAGCCGAACATCGGCGCCCCGGGCGGCTCGATCTACTCGACCTACCCGCTGGAGCTGGGCGGCTACGCCACGCTGTCGGGCACCTCGATGGCCTCGCCGCACACCGCTGGCGGTGCTGCGCTGCTGCTGCAAGCCAATCCGAAGATCACCGCCAAGACCATGCGTGGCCGCATGCAGAACGCGGCCGATCCGAAGAACTGGCAAGGCAACCCGGGCCTGGGTTACCTGGACGAAGTGCACCGCCAAGGCGCCGGCATGCTGGACCTGGCTCAGGCCGCATTTGCCACGACGATGATTCAGCCGGGTGAGCTGGCGCTGGGCGAAAGCCAAGCCGGCCCGGTCGTGCGCACGCTGACCTTCAAGAACAGCAGCAACACGGCGGTCACCTACGACCTGAGCCACTCGAGCGCGCTGGCGACCGGTCCGAACACCTTCACGGTGTCGGCCTTCGACGCGCCCGCGACGGTGGACTTCAGCGCCGCCAGCGTGGTGGTGCCGGCCAAGGGTTCGGCGACTGTCGACGTGACCGTGACCGCACCGGCTGGCCTGGCCGACAAAGGCCTGTTCGGCGGCTACGTGGTGGCCACCTCGCAAGCCGACGGCAAGGCGCTGCGCGTGCCTTACGCCGGCTTCAAGGGCGACTACCAGTCGATCCAGGTGCTGGCCCCGACGGCCAACGGCTTCCCGTGGCTGGCCAAGTTCGACGGCACGAACTACACCAACCAATCGGGCGGCGCCACCTACACGATGGCCGGCACGGACATCCCGTACTTCCTGATCCACCTGGATCACCAAGCACGCCAGATGAAGCTGGAAGCCTTCGATGCGGTGACGAACAAGAGCATGCACTTCGTCAGCTTCGACAACTACCTGGGCCGCAGCTCGACCGCCACCGGCTTCTTCGCCTCGACCTGGGACGGCACGACCTTCAAGAAGGGCGGCACGCCGACCCCCGTGCCCAACGGCACCTACGTGGTCAAGGCGTCGGTGCTGAAGGCGCTGGGTGATGCCAACAACGCGGCGGACTGGGAAACCTGGACCTCGCCGGCCGTGACGATCTCGCGCCCGTAAGCCTCGGCTTCAGGCGTCAGCCAAGCCCCTGCCAGGCCTGTGCCCTGGCAGGGGCTTTTTCATTGGTGCGGGCTCAAGCCACGGTGTCCGGCCATTCGACCTTCATCGTGCTGGCGATCAGCGCGAAGTCTTCCGCCGGCACCTTCAGGTAGCCGAAGCGGAATGCCGCGCCCCAGTGCGTCTTGCTCTTGATGAACGACAAGCGCTCGATCAGCGGCTTGATCGGTGCTTCGCGGCACGCGGCGAAGTCGACATCGACCCGATAGGGGTGGAAGTCCGGCGTCATTTCGACTTGGTAGACCTCGCCGGTGCGCACCACGCCGATGGCGGTGAAGCATTGCAGCGGCGCGCCGTCGGGGTAGGCGGTGCGCGGCGAATAGATCGCCACCCGATCACCCGCGTGCAGCTTCTGCAGTGGCGCCTTCTTGCCGTGGTTCAGCTGGATGAAGCTGCCGGCCACGCCGCGCAGCACGTGCTCACGCGAGACGACGCCAACCCAGCCCTGACGCGGCGCCGACTGGCGCTGGCGCAGGGTCTGGGGCTGAGAAACCGGTCGTTGGGCAGCGTCGGGCGTCGACAAGGCCAGCGGCTGTTGCATGGGGCGCTCCTGGAGGCGATGAGATGCCCGCCAGTCTGACCAGCCCCTGCTGACAGCCTGGTGTCAGCAGTGACGTCAGCTGCGCGAATATGTCGGGGCAGCGGGCCGGGCCGAGCCCGGCCCTGGAACGCTCAATAAAGGCTCACGCAACCCGTCTTGCGCTGGATCTCGGACCAGCCCAGATACGCCCGTGCGCGTGAAGTCGATACTGCGTTCGGATTGGGCAGATGCAGGTTGTAGACGTTGATCGCCTTGTCGAGCAGCGTCGGGTCGAAATCGACCAGATCGATCCAGTCGTACCCCATGGGCACCCGGAAATCGTCGCTCGGCGCGCCGCTTCCATCGACGCTGTGCGAGACGTCGTTCGGGCCGGGCGCACCGTTGGTCACGGTCTTCATCGTCCCCACGAGCGATTGCATGTCGCTGCCCGTGAGCCCGCCCATCCCGGCGTTCTTGGCCCAGACCAGCAGCGACAAATCAAGGTGTGCGTGGCCGTTGTCTTCGACGGTCGGCGGGTGGTCGAGCCGGGCACCTTCGTAGTTCCAGACGTACCCGCCGTTGCTGACAGTCGCGAACGTCTTGAAGTACGCCGCCGCCTTGCCGGCCTTGTCGGCATAGTCGGGATCGGGGACCTTGCCTTCGAGCCGCTTGGTGCGGTCGATCAGCAGCAAGGCCTTCGCCAGCGCCGCGCCTTGGTTGTACATCATCAGCGAGTTCTTGCCGCAGATGCCGCCGTCGCAGGTCGCATAGACGTAGAAACTCGGGTGGCCCGGGAACGGTGCGTCGATGACCCACTGTGGGTTGTAGCTGCGCAGGATCGGCTCGATCACGGAGAGGTAGGCGTCCGCCTTGGCCCGGTATGCGGAGAACCTCGGATCCTTCCACGCCTGGTGCGCAAACAGCGCGATTGCACTCGAAATGACGCCGGTATCGAGGCTCATCTGGGAGGGGCCGAGGTTGGTCCCCCAGCCTTGCGGGCCGTCGGTGTGCGCGATCCAGAAGTCGATCATCTTCGATGCACGCTCGACATACTTCGGATCGCCGTACCTCGCGGCCATCGACAGGTAGGCGCGCACCCAGTAGTGCCCATGCCACGCAAAGTCTTCCGCACCGCCCGCGGTATTCGGCAGGGTGTCGCCATATTGCGGGTCGTAGAGGGCATCCCATTGGGCCTGCGTTGCAACCACCGGCGTCAGCGTCGGAAGGGGACAGACCGGCGTGTCCGAGAGGGGCAGCACCCGCCAGGCCTGGTTCGTGGCGCCTGGAACGCAACTCCATTGCTCGATCGGCACGCCGTCCTCGATCGCCTGTGGGCCGCCGGTGACATCCAGGCATTTGCCGGTGGCAGAAGAAACGACCGTCGTCACGCCTCCGCCAACGTCGCCCAGCTTCCACGATTGCTTCTTGCTCCCGTTGCAGTCCCGCTGGTCGATCACCGCACCGTCGGCTTTCGATCCGCCCCGCACTTCGAGGCACCGCCCGGTCGGGGTGACGAGCTGGTACTTCTTGCCGCTCACATGTTCCAGGGTGAAGGCTTGCGTCTCCACGTTGGCCGTGCAGCCCCATTGCTCGAAGGTGCCACCATTGCCACCGTTTGCGGACACCGACGTGAGGCATTTGTTCGAGTGTTGTGCCACCAACTGCGCTGGGGATGGCGCATGCGCAGTGGCCCAAGCGGCAGGGCTGATCAAACACAGGGCGATCGCTGCACCTGCGCCAAGCCCGAGGATCGGAAGCTGAGAGTTGCTGGGGGTCATTTGCGGCTCCTTTGCCTGGCTCAAGAATTGAGCCCGGCCGATTCTGTGGGGCCTGTCGGCAGGGGTGGTGCGCGCTGAGGTGACCGCGAGGTGACAGCTGCGATACAAGATGCAAAACCACTTGCATCGACACAGCAACCGGGGGAATCAGGCCGGCCCGACCTCAGTCACCTGGGCGAGTGGCCCCTTTGGAGCTCGACTGCCGGCGCCTGCCGCGCGGGCTCGACGTCCTGGCGCATCTCCGACCAGATTCGCGCCAGGGCCCCCGCGCCGTGGTCGGCCAGGGTCTGCAGCAAACACAGATCGTCTGGCGCATAGGCGCGCGGGGTGTAGCTCTGGATGGAGAAGAAGGCGACGACGTTGCCGCGATGGCGTGCGGGAACAAACATCATCGACGCAGACGGCCGCGACTCGTCTCCGAACAGGGCGTATTCACTCGGCACGTCGACATCCTGCTCCAGGATGAACCCACCTTCCGCGAGGAGGCGGCGCTCGAGCCGGCTCGGGGGGCCGCTCGTGTGCCGTCCAGGGACAGGTTGCCTCGTCGCCCCGATGGTGTCGATGTTGATCATCTCCCGTATCGTGTCGCTGGCGGCGTCGTAAAGGTCGAAGTAGCAACCGTCCCAGCCGATCAATTCATCGGCAATATCGGCGATGAGCTGGCCGGCCTCGTGCGGCGAGAGGCGCAAGCTCAGATGCTGCGCCAGCCGGCCTAACACCGTTGTTCGGCGGTACTCGTCGCGCAGTCGCTCGTGGGCATCGGTGCGCTCCATCGCACGCCGGCCGTGCTCGGAGATGCCCGCCACCAGCAGCCGCTCAGGTGCGGTGAAGGCGCGGTCGCGGCTCAGCCACAGGTGCACGAGTGCGGCGCCGCGGCTGATCATGAAGGTCGACTCGATGCGCATGACAGGAGGCCGGCGAGCCGCGTCGTCGGGCCGCGTGTGCGCATGGTCGGCCCGGGGCGCCCCCGCCTGCAGCGCCAGAACGCGCGTGACTTGGCCCGTCTGGGCATGCTCGATGTCGATCTGGATGCCGCTCCAGCCGACCAGGGCTTGCACCGCCTCGGCCCACAACTGGGCCACTTCGGCGCGCGTCGTGGCCGCGCTGAGCCGCAGCGCCAGCTCGAGCGACTGGCGACGCCCTTCGTCGGTAGCCTGAAGCGTGCTCCACACCAGGTCGTGGTTCAGTCGGTTCGTGCTCATTCGTTTCCTGCCCGCCGGCCGTCGAACGTTTGGCCTCATGAAGGCGAGGTTGGCGAAGCGCGCGAGCGTAGAACGCCGCTGCAGCGCTGTCATCAGCGCAAACGCGCGGGCGGTCAGGCCGTTTCGTGCAAGCGAGGCACGAAAGGCGTCGCCGTGTCGTTGGGCTGGCTGGCCTCGACGCATGCGCTGGCAATCTCCCGGACGCATTGCACCAGCCGGCGCGCGGCATGCGACAGCGGCGCAGCATCGGCGGTGAGGAGATAGAGCTGCACGTCGGCCCGCGGCAGCAGCGGCCGCTGCTGGACCTTTTGCGGGTGCGCCGAGGCGGCGGTGAAAGGATCGATCACCGCCACGCCGGCACCGCTTTCCACCAGCGTGCGTGCGATCTGGTATGTCTGCACGACGGTGACCGAATGCACCGGATGTCCGGCCTCGAGACAGGCTTCCAGCAACTGCGTGCCCAACGGGTCGTCGTCCGGCAGACCGATGATCGTGCCGGGCAGTTCTGTCACGTGGAGATCGCTGCCCGTGGCCGCCAGGGGCCAGGTGCCGCGCGGTGCGATGGCGGTCAGGGGCCCGCGCGCCAACACCTCGGCCCCGATCGACGGGTGATGGGGGTTTTGCAGCGACAAGGCGAAATCGCATTCACCCAGCAGCAGCGCGTTGACGATCTCCCTGGTGTGGTGCGTCGAGAGGCCACACCGTACCTCGGGAAACTTCTCGCGCCAGGCCGACAGGGCCGCCGGCAGCACCGAGACCGCAAGGGTCGGCGTGGACAACACGCGCACGGTCTCGGCCAGCTTGTCCTTGAGGCTCGAAGCCACCCGCCGCACGGCAAGCAGGTCGCGGTGAATCTTGTCCACTTCAACCAGCAGGCGCCTGGCCTCCGGCGTCGGTTGCAGCCGCCCCTTGACCCGCAGGAACAGGGCCACCCCGAGCTGCATTTCGCAATGGCGCAGCACCTTCGTGACCGCTGGCTGGGTCACGTGCAGCAGCTTGGCGGCCCCGCTGATCGTTCCCACTTGCATGATGGCGTGGAACACCTCGATGTGACGCAATCTCATGCCAGCCCTTCCTTCGAGAGCTGATCTTCCCACGCACATCCAGGCCAAGACAGCAGGCACGACCCTGCCCCGGCGCGCGGCTGTGCCGGGCGACGCCTTGTCCGGTCGATAACCCAAAGTCATGGGGGACGGCGAAACCGGTCTCTGGTTGCGTCGTCATGCGGTCGGCAGACTCGCGCCTCGACAGGTCATCGCTGACTGCGCCAGGCTGCCGTTGCAGCTGTCGGTACAGCAGCACATCGAGCTGTCGACCATGCACGCGACCGGCGGGACTTCGCAACAGCTGTCGCCCCGGGCCGACGTGCGCCTTCCTGTCATCGGTTCCTCGTCATCCAACTGAAGTTGCCCATGCACCCCTCCACCCCCACCTGGCCGACGTGCGGATCCGCACTCACGGCCCTCGTCCTTGGCCTTTGTGCCCTCTCATCGCCTGTAAACGCGAAGCAACCGTCGGCCGACATGGCAGGACTCGCGAGCGAGTCGCCCGGCGATGCCGTCATGGCCGATGAACAGTCCGGCACTGCGCCGCAGCAAGAGCGCCGCAATCACGCCATGGGCTCGCAGATTCGCCTGCACGAGCTCGTCGAATCACTGAACCCGGACGGCTCGCCGCTCACCATCCTGACGGCGCCTGGATCGGTCCAGGGCATGGACGTCAGCAGCTACCAGGGCAACGTCAACTGGAGCTCGGCCTGGTCGAAAGGCGCTCGCTTTGCCTACGTGAAGGCTACGGAAGGGACCTTCTACGTCAACTCGTACTTCGCCCAGCAATACAACGGCTCGTACAACCAGGGCATGACGCGCGGCGCTTACCACTTCGCACGCCCTGACCGCTCCTCGGGCTCCGCGCAGGCCGACTATTTCGTCAACCACGGTGGTGGCTGGTCGGCCGACGGCCGGACGCTGCCGGGCACGCTCGACATCGAATACAACCCGAGCGGATCCACCTGCTACGGGCTGAGCAACTCGTCGATGGTGAGCTGGATCAAGAGCTTCAGCGATCGTTACCGCAGCCGCACCGGGCGATACCCCGTCATCTACACCACCACGAACTGGTGGACGCAGTGCACCGGCAACCGCACCAACTTCGGCAACAACAACCCGCTGTGGATCGCCAACTACGGCGCCACGGCCGGCTCGTTGCCGTACGGCTGGACCTACTACACGTTCTGGCAATACGCCGATCACGGCGCCTTCCCGGGCGACCAGGACGTGTTCAACGGGGACGCTTCGCGCCTGGCGATCTTCGCCCGCGGGGACTGACTGCCACTTCACGAAAACTGAAAATGAACAACCGATCGAATTCTTCACCCGTATGCGTCGGCGCGGCACTGCTGTTGCTGCTGACCGTCTGCGAAGGCGCTCACGCCGACACCCGAACCGAGTCCACCCTGGCGACCGATGGCGCCGCCGACACGGAACACGTCGCCGACCGCCGGCGCGCAGCGTTCACCTCTGGCGTCAACGGCGAAGCCTGCACGGCCAGCCCCTACAACTGCAAGCTGCGCGTGAGCGGCGGCAACCGCGTCGCCACGAACGACCCGAACGATGCCGATGCCTGGGGCGTCCAGCCGGGCGTTGCCGTGCGCGACGGCAACGGCGCGGTGATGATCATCTCCGACCGCACCAGCGCCACCTTCAACTACGGCCAGACGCGCGTCTTCGCCGGCGAGACCCACGCCTATGCTGTTACGACCAACAATAACAGCGGAGGCTGGATGCCGGTGTCGGCCATCCTCGGCAGCGACTCGTTTCTCGGCAAGGTGGGCCACGTGTCCGCGAAAGGCGCCGGGTTGGCGAAGATGAGTTGCTACGCAGTGCGCAACTACAGCGACCCCAACCTGGAATTGAAGAAGGTCGTGTACGACTCCACCAGCACGCATGAACGCGCGGGCGACTACCTGCCGCTGGTGCGAACCAACGGGATGCGATCGGCCAACTTGGCTTTCAACGTCCCCGGCTTCTCGCTCGGTGGTCCGGCCGTCGATCATTTCCCGCAGGGCACGAAGTTCCAGCGCCTGCAGGTGCCCACCACCAGCGGACCGCCGTCGATCACGATCCCGCTGTGGGTGCAGGACAGTGCCGGGCGCTACCGCGTCCAGTCGGGCACCATGACCTTCGTGTACGGCACCGTCGTCGCGGCCACGGGAACGCCGCGCAACGGTTGGATGGCCTATGACGCGCTCGCTGTCTCCAGCGGTTGCCCTTGATGCCTCGTCGACGCAGCGCCTTGGCGCTGCTCGCCTGCCTTTGATTGCAACGAGGCCCCGTCCATGAAGACTTTGCAACAGGCCGCGATGGCCGCACTGCTGTTGGCCGCCTGGGCGGTGGCCGAGTCCGAGCAGCGGTACGTGCAGGCCTCCAGCCTTTACGTGCGGTCCAACCCCCATGGGTTCTTCGTCGGAACGCTGTTCGAGCCGGACGGGTTCAACCGGGCGGACACCTCGGGTGACTATGCGTGGGGCTATGCCGCAGGTGCCTTCCAGGGCTGCGGCTGGGTGGAAACCCGCTGGACCGTGCCGGCGGCTCGACGCCCACCTGTCGTGAGTCCTCTGGGCCGAGCAACGTGCATGGTGCTGCCTCACGCCAGCTGCTGCTGACCCGTTACGCGAGCCAGATCAACGACTACATTCCCGGTGGCAGCTTGCCGTTGCTCAATGGCGGCTCGCCAGTGCGGGTGAAGCCCGGCGTGCAGACCGGCGTGTTCGGCAACTACCGCAACGCACGCGTCTACAACGTCTACGGCCTGGTGGACTCGAGTGTTCCCATGGCATGGCGCTGGGTCTCGAAAGACGGCTTGGCGGTCGCCGTGAACACCTATCCCGGCGAAAGCCGCTCGGCATGGATGTTCGTTCCCCGTAACGCGCTTCCGGTCAAGCTGCTCTACTCCGACGGCATCGAGCGCTGACCGCCGCTGGCCACGTCCGGCCCATCGTGGCGCCGGCGACTTTGAGCGCTCACGCTGCGCGGCCCGCTGCCGATCGAGACATTCTGCGCATTTAGTTATTCCGGATTTGCATGGATTGGGTAGGCGCCCCGGTTACGGCCCAATTACACTGGCTTGACAGGTGATCCACCTCGACAAGACGCGCGCGCATGGCGCGGCGGACGAGAAACCGGGCGTAACCAGGCCCGAAGGTTGCTCTAGCAGGCCAAGAACACCTCGCGCCCATGGCATTGGGCGAGCCCCGCGGAGGCCTGGCAGCAAGCCGCGCCGGCGCGAGGCTCGCCCAATCCCGTCTTCGCTATTTGTCTTGTCTTGAAAATTGGAGCTTTGCCTGTGAACCGTCCCGCCATGGAGGGGCTGCGCTTGAACGCGCCTGCCTACGTCAAAAACGCTCGCCTGATCGCCTGGGTCAGCGAGATCGCCGCCCTGACCGAAGCCGCCGACATCTACTGGTGTGACGGCTCCAAAGAGGAATACGACCGCCTGTGCCAGCGGCTGGTCGATGCGGGCACCTTCAAGAAGCTGAACCCGGCCAAGCGCCCGGGCAGCTACCTGGCCTGCTCCGATCCGTCTGACGTGGCGCGTGTCGAGGACCGCACCTTCATCTGCAGCGCGAAGAAAGAAGACGCCGGCCCGACCAACAACTGGATGGACCCGGCCGAGATGCGCTCGCTGCTGCAAACCGGCGACAAGCCCCTTTTCCAAGGCGCGATGAAGGGCCGCACGCTGTACGTCGTGCCGTTCTCGATGGGCCCGCTGGGCTCGCCGATCGCCCACATCGGCGTCGAGCTGTCCGACAGCCCGTACGTGGCCGTCAACATGCGCACGATGACGCGCATGGGCAAGGCCGTGGTCGACCTGCTGGGCACCGATGGTGAATTCGTCCCCTGCGTGCACACCGTTGGTGCGCCGCTGGAAACCGGCCAGAAGGATGTCTCCTGGCCTTGCAACAAGACCAAGTACATCGTCCACTTCCCCGAGACGCGCGAGATCTGGAGCTACGGCTCCGGCTACGGCGGCAACGCGCTGCTGGGCAAGAAGTGCTTCGCGCTGCGTATCGCCTCGACGATGGGCCGGGACCAGGGCTGGCTGGCCGAGCACATGCTGGTGCTGGGCGTCACCTCGCCTGCGGGCAAGAAGTACCACGTCGCGGCGGCCTTCCCCAGCGCCTGCGGCAAGACCAACTTCGCGATGCTGATCCCGCCGAAGGCGCTGGACGGCTGGAAGATCACCACCATCGGCGACGACATCGCCTGGATCAAGCCGCAGGCCGACGGCAAGCTGTACGCGATCAACCCCGAAGCGGGCTACTTCGGCGTCGCGCCAGGCACCAACACCGCGACCAACCCGAACTGCATGGCCAGCCTGAACCGCGACGTGATCTTCACGAACGTGGCCCTGACCGACGACGGCGACGTCTGGTGGGAAGGCATGGGCGACGCCCCGGCCCACTGCATCGACTGGCAAGGCAAGGACTGGACACCGGCGATCGCCAAGGAAACCGGCGCCAAGGCCGCGCACCCGAACGCTCGCTTCACGGTCGCTGCGACCAACAACCCGGCGCTCGATACAGCCTGGGACGACGCTGCCGGTGTGGCGATCGACGCCTTCATCTTCGGTGGCCGTCGTTCAACGACCGTGCCGCTGGTGACCGAGGCCCGCAACTGGACGGAAGGCGTCTACATGGCCGCCACGATGGGCTCGGAAACGACCGCCGCCGCCGCCGGCCAGCAAGGCGTCGTGCGCCGCGACCCGTTCGCGATGCTGCCCTTCATGGGCTACAACATGAGCGACTACTTCCAGCACTGGCTGAGCCTGGGTGCCAAGCTCGAAGCCGGCGGCGCCAAGCTGCCCGCCGTCTACTGCGTCAACTGGTTCCGCAAGGGCGCCGACGGTAAGTTCGTCTGGCCGGGCTACGGCGACAACATGCGCGTGCTGAAGTGGATGGTCGAGCGCATCGAGGGCAAGGCCCAGGGTACCGAGAACTTCTTCGGCATCAGCCCGCGCTACGAAGACCTCGAGTGGGCTGGCCTGGACTTCAGCCAAGAGAAGTTCGACTCGATCATCAGCGCGACG